>ERZ887849.1160-NODE-1160-length-25929-cov-12.367357_pt1 | contig 25929 bp, 23 predicted proteins | sample MGYA00521267_ERZ887849 | MGnify/ENA primary metagenome ERZ887849 (study PRJEB32303, sample SAMEA104408601) | aquatic metagenome | biome: Brackish water; feature: Pelagic; material: water | place: Baltic Sea | collected 2014-06-06T16:11:00 | depth 2,863 m ... | reverse complement strand
AAGGGGGTAAAAATTAATAATAATGAAGAAACTGATAATATTAATAAATATATTTATACAGCTATTAACAATGGGGTATACAAAACAGGTATTGCCACTGATCAAATAGTATATGAGGAAGAAGTAAAAAAACTTTTTGAGGGATTAGATTATGTTGAAAGCCTACTTGAAAAAAATAAATTTCTACTTGGTGATGAAATATTAGAGTGTGATTTAAGACTAATACCTACTCTCCTGCGCTTTGACCCTGTATATGTTGGTCACTTCAAATGTAATCTTAAGAGAATTTGGGATTATCCAAAAATGAGAGAGTATTTAGAAAACTTTAAAAAAATTGATGGAATGATCGAATTGACAAATATAGATCATATTAAAACCCACTATTACGGCAGTCATAAAGAAATTAATCCCTCTGGGATTGTGGCTCTTGGCCCAATTAATTTCTAAATCTTGAATGACAGCTTTTACAAGAAGAATATAATTTATTAAAGTAGATTTTTAATTGATCAATGTCCTCAGCTTTTACTGACTCAATAGCCAAACCAGCATTTATAGCGTGCTCATTTGCAAGAGCATTAAAAACATCTCGGTTATCAATGATATCTGTACTTGCCTTAGTCACGCCCTGAAAGGAATCATCAGGAAATAATGATGGATAATCAATAAAAATATGTTCAATTTTAGAGAAAATATCAACTGTCTCATCATCAAGTTGAGATTTTTTAATCTTTTTGTTAGCTAAACCCATTAGTTTATTGAGCTTTTGCATTGATATCATTCTTTCTTGTACAACCTCTGAATCTATAAGATCCATATTTTCATGGCCAATTAAGGGAGAATGAATGAAAAATAATAATATTAAAAACTTCATATTATTTAATACTCTCTAAATAACTTATTAGTTTACAACTTATCATATCACTCACTAAAAAATGAATCCTTTTTACCTTGATAGAGTATTTTCCCTTTATCCAATAAGATTATAAAATCAGCTAATTTTGAAGCTAAGTTATAATCGTGCAAAGTAAGAATAATTGTTTTTTTCTGTTTTTTTTGTTCCATGATTAATTGAGTTAATGTTTTTTCACTTTCTATGTCTAAATTTTGGTTTGGCTCATCCATTATAATGACCTCGGGGTCAATGCTCATAACTCTAGACAAAAATAATTTTTGCTTTTCTCCACCAGATAAATTTTTTATATTTTGTTGGTGTAATTGGTTTAAATGAAATGCATCGTACCATGTAAGGTTTGCCTCATAGTTTTTTATTTTTTTAAGAATGGAAAAATTATAAAAAACATTTCCATCAAAAAGAATAGGTTTTTGAAATAACATGGGAATTGGTTTTTGATTAATAGAAACTATTTGTCCAGCAGTAATTTTTTGTAATAAATTGATAGTTCTTAAAATTGTTGTTTTACCAGAACCATTTTTTCCTAAAAAAATAGTTGTCTTATTTTGAGGTATAGCAAAAGAAATATTATCTAAAATAACTTTTTTGTTAATTATCAGATTAACGTTCTTGAGTGTAGAAAAATTCAAGATGTTTTTCTCCTATTTATTGTAAAGGATAAGATAAAAGATATTACTATGAGGATACTCCCAAGACCTATTGCTACATCTAAATTACCCTTTGAAGTCTCTAATGCAATCGATGCTGTAACATTTCTTGTTATATGATCAATTGAGCCACCTACAATTGCTGCTGCACCATATTCACTTATCGCTCTTCCAAAACCGATTAAAGCGATAGTTATATAAAGCGTGATCTTGTTTCTGATTAAAAGAATAAGTATATTTTTAAAGTTTGCTCCATAGGAAATGAGTTCCTCTCTGTAACTGTTAAAATCCTCTTCAATATTTTTGAGTATCAGTGATATCATGATTGGAATAATGATGATTGATTGAGCAATTATCATTGCAATGGGCGTATAGAGAATTCCTGTCCATCCTAACGGGCCGGTGCGGCTGATAAATAAATAAACCAATAAACCCGCACAAACTGGGGGTATAGATGTTAGTGCATGAATACACGCTACTATAAATTGACGTCCATAAAAATTATTAATACCAATCATAACTCCAATTGGAAGACTAATCATTAATGATATTAGAGTAGATCCTATACTTACATTGAGAGATATTAGGACTGCCTCAAATACTCTGTCTAAAACGTACATTATTTTAAATTATATTAGGTAAGATGAGATTATCATATGACTAATATTTATTTGTATGTATAAAATAATTGTTTTCCAGAAACTCTAAAGCCTTCTATTAATCTCTTTCCTTTTTTACTTAGAATCCATTCAATAAATTGATTAGCTTTTGTATATTCCACATGTGGAAACTTATCTGGGTTTAAAGCAATTATTCCATAAGGATTAAATAAAAGATTATCATTTTCATATAATATATCTAATAAGGTCTTATTTTGAAATGCAATCCAACTACCGCGATCAGTTAAAGTATAGCCATTCATTTCTGATGAAATGTTTAAAGTAGAGAGCATACCTGAACCAGTTTTTACATAATTAGTATATTGCTCTGGATCAAGGTTATAATTAGCCCATAGTGATAACTCCTTTACATGAGTTCCTGAATTATCATCTCTAGATATAAAAGTGTAATTTTCTTTGAGGATTTTTTTTAAGATCGTACTTAAATCTTGTAAATTTTTTATTTGAGCCGGATCTGACTTAGGGCCAACAATAATAAAATCATTGTACATTAAGTCAAAACGCTCAATACCAAATCCATTTTCAATAAATTTAATTTCATCTTTTTTAGAATGCACCAGCAATAAATCTGCATCCCCCCTCATAGCATTTTTGATTGCTTGGCCTGTTCCAACTGCAACAGCTCTTACCTCGATTCCAGATTCTTTATAAAATATGTCACTCACATAGTCTAAGAAACCTGTACTTGCAGTGCTAGTTGTGGATTGCACAATAATAAAGTCTCTTGAGTGTAAAGGGTTAGCTATTATTAAAAATAAAATTAATAGAAAGTTAAATTTGTTTTTCATACTTTATATAGTTATCTAATAAATTACTAAAAAATCTAATAAAATCTTGTTATAAGGAAATCTATATAAGTTATTGGTTTTTAATCATAATAAAACATGGGAGCTTTTTTAAAAGTTTTCCATGCATCAGGATCATGTCCTGTAACAATAATTGCTTTGTTTTCGGCAGCAACTTTTTTTAATTTAGCCACTGAACTTGCCGAGTCTACTGAAGAACATACCAAACCTGGTAATGCCTTATCATTCCAATGATCCATAGTATAGGCAGCATCAATTGTTAATAAAACTGAGCCTGTGTTAGGAAGATTAATTAAAAATGATTGATGACCAGGCGAATGACCGGGTGTAAAAATAATTTTTATTGAGCCATCACCATATAAATCATAAAAATCAGTTTTTTTATCTTCAAGAAAATGCCATTTAAGATTAGGTTTATCAAAGTCTTGCCTTATATAAGCTGCTTTAGCGAACCAATCAGGATTGTAAGCATATTCGTGCTCTTTTTTTTGCACAACATAAGTCGCATTAGGAAACCTGCCAATACCACCAGAGTGGTCAAGATGCAGGTGTGACTGAAGAAGATAGCGAACATTATTAATATTTTGACCAATGTTTGATAATTGATCTATGCAATTTTCATGTTTTGCCATTACAGGCTCATAAGCAGCAACAACCGATCCCCAATGTGCGTGCATGTCGACAGAAACTTCTTTTGCATTACCACCATCAATTACAACATCTCCTTTTGGGTGTTTAATAAGAAACCAAGGAACTGGTATTTCAAAATCTTCATTAGATTGATTCATTTTAATATATTTTAATTTTGTTTTCAGCGTTCCAGTTTGAAACATATAGAGCTTAATCCCCGAAGAAGTCCCTGGGGTAATGTTAGGGCTATAATTTTTTTTTGATTCTTGAATTGCTTCTTTAATAGAATAATTATCTTTTTTTTCTACTTTTTTATTTTCAATAATCTTAGCAAATTGCTCAAGATCTGATTTTTTATATTTAATAGTCACGACTTAAATTCTATCTCTACAAAACTATATTCATAGTTATTAGTATTTATAACATTATGATTAACCCCTTTATTTCTAAAATAACTCTCACCTTTAAGAAGTTTAGAAATAGTTTCTTCACCATTGTTGTTAATGATTTTTAAATCTCCGTCTAACATTGGAACAACAACATAATCAAACTCATGAACATGTTGGCCAGTTTCATCTCCAATACCAAAAGACCACTTAGTGACTCTAGTCCTTTCGTTATCAATCATAACTTTGGGTGTTGCCATATGGCTAGATATTTCTACAGGGTACGTTTTCGGCTTTTTCTGCCTTGAGATCTTCGGCAGCTTTTGTTGCCAATTCAACTGAATTAAAAACTTTATCTGGGAAAAGCACAAAAGGTTTGGCTCTATCTGCACTGAGCTGACCAACACACCATGTTTTATTTGGCTCTATACACATTACCATATAAGTGCCAGGTATAGGACCATACTGTCTATTATTGAGAGCGAACAAACATTCAGCCATATCATTTAATTTGTCCACGTCTAAGTTTTGTAGGGCTTTTTTTTCTAATTCATTGATGGGCGTATCTAGAGCACCTAGTGTTTCTTTACCCCATGGTATTTCTTGCATTTTATGTCTTGTCATTAAGGTAAAGGTCCCTCTTTTAAAAATCCATTAAGAACATTTTCCATAAGTAAAGAGACATTATTGTTATAATTGTTATGAGATAAACTTCCGCACCATGCTAAAGAACCTGGGGCAAACATTGCTCCGTCGTTAGGGGTTTTGTAGTAAATCATATCTGCTCTAACCATAGGATTTTCATGACCGCCACCATGATATCCTCTTACAGAAAAATGAATTTCTTCATTTACTTGTAGCATCATATTAGAGTGATCCTGTGATCTTGCTAAATAAAATGCATTGTGAGGTGTTCCCATTTCTAAGTCATATCTGTCTAACTCTAGACCCGCAGCTCCCCCGCCAACAAGACCAAAGTCTCCAATAACTTCATCTGCACCAATACCATTAAACATCCAAGAACACTCTGGCTTAAAACTGTCTTCTTCTCTCTTATAATAAGAGGAGACATCAAAGCCATAGGATGTAAATGTTAATCCACAAACTTTAGACGGTACTCTTCCTCTAGCTCTCCACATTCCACCAAATTTTCCATCAAAAGCTCCATTATATTCACCAGGATTTGATGTCCATGCTCTTGTACCTGCTTCCCCTTTTCTCACTTCAATAATATTAGAGTTATCTGGATGATATTCACTGATCCAGTAAAAACCGTCTGATCCAAGATAAAAACATCTTCCACCATTAATTTGGTAAGATTCTAATGCATCCATATATTTTTCCGATGAATATTCAGGGTGACTTCCTGTTAGTACAACCTGATATCTGTTAAGGAGGTTTACACCTTCGTGTTCAAGATCTTCGTCTGTTAAAACGTCAAATTCAAAACCTTTTTCTTCTAGCCAATCAGTTAAATGTAAATCTGCATTTAACTGCCATAGTGATGGGGACAGCCAATGTCTATATTTTGGTCTCATATTTAAGATAGGTCTGAGTCTGGAACATATAGCAACACCATGACCGTCTGAGTGGAGTGAATAAGTGGACAAACCATACTCTCTATGTTCATTTAGATACAAATCTGAGGGGTTCATCACAGGAACCTTTCCTCCTAATAATTGGGCTACTACAGAATTGGTTGCTAAGTTGTCATTAGAATAAGCCATATAACTATTTGTTGGCATTAAAAATAAAATTTTTGCTGTAGCTTTTCCTTTTGGTGGCTTTATACAAATAGGAATAAAATCCTCATACTCAGACTCTTCTCTACCATCAACTCTTAGTCTAGCAGCATAAACGCCACTTTTAATATTTTCTGGAACCTTGAAAGTAAAATCTACATCCCATCTTGAATCATCAACGTCATCATCATGAAAGTGGATTGCACCGTACTCAACAGGCTTATGATGATAAACCATTTCATCAGCAGTCCAGTTATGTCCTGTCATACCTCTATTTGGCATATTCACAATAAACCCATGATGATTGTTAGGTGAAGTATCTACGACTTTTGTTGAAGCAATATTTTTAGTAATGTTTGCATGAAAGTCCCATGCTGCAATTACTTTAGATCTTACATAAGTGTTACATTCATCATAGCTTGATGCTAGAGATTCAATTTCTGCCTTTGATAAAGCAGAGCTAGATAATCTTGGTCTATCTATTTTACCGTTATAACAATTATCTTGTTCTGGTAATTCTATTGGCTCAAGAATTTCTTTATAATGTCCTGATTGTGTTAAATGTCTGTTAGATCTGTTGTGTTTGCAACTAGCAGCAATTAAAATAGGAGAGTCATTTTGAGCAGGCATTATTGAACTTGTAGTTTCAATAATTGCTGTCGTTTCATCATAAGGGTGTAATATAGCCATTCCAAGACCACCATTTGTGGAAGTAACTCTTGGCTCTTGGTATAAAGTAATTCTCTTAGTTTTTGCATCAAATGTTACAGCAACTAGATACCAAACTTTTCTTAATAGTTTTTTATCAGTAGAGATTTTTGTTACCTGACTTCCATCACCAATTTCAACTGAGAGACATCCATCTTCATCAACAAAAAGGCCAAAGCCTTTTTTGTCTTTTTCATTCCATTTTGTTATAATTCCTTGTCTGCCTTTATCAGGTGTTGTTGGAAATATATAAGCTTGAAGAGTAAAACTATCTACATTTAAATTTTCATGTTGTGGAACCACAATATAGGAGCCACCGTGAATCTTTTGAATCTTTCCCTGATAAGTACCGTTACAGTTAGCATCTATTTCTTCCTCTTTATATCCTGGTCCGTCAGGATTTGTATCACCATGTATTAATCTTACAATTTGCGCTTCATACTTATCATTATGTTCTGCATTTATATAAAATTTTATTTCTTCGCCTGGATGTGCTGAGTACTTATCACTGTAACCTGTAATTTTTAACATTTTTATTCTCCGCTATATTGTTCTAAAAGTTTATTTACTCTTTTTAAAAAGATTGCATGCTCACATGCCTCTTGAGATGAATAAGATTCATCTGTAATTTCCACAGGCTCTCCTCTTACACCAGTTGTAATGCCTATTCGATAATCTTCATGCATTTTTAAACATACTATTAATAGTTTTCCAGTTAAAGAACCTCTTCTTAGTTTATCTAATAATGCAATTAAATCTTTACTGTGTTGGACTACGCCATGATCTTTTGTTGCGGCTCTTCCGATTGGAGTTGCACGATGCTCTTCAATTAGTTCTTTGAGTTTTTGAGGATCTCTCAACATAGGTAAAATATATTTCTTGGTTATAAAATCATCGGTGTGTTTGTGTCCTTTGTTTAAAGCGACGTTAGAGGGATCTTTATAACTATAATCTGCCATTTTTGTATATTAAATCTTGTTACCACAAAGGGCATTTTTATGTTCCAATATGTGAAACGTAATAGAAGAAAAAACCCCAAGAATAATGAAATTATTGCTCATCTAACTAAACTTATAGCGCATAAACCGATAAAATTACAGTGGCAACTGCAAGTGCAATTAATATAAGAGGCCAACCATATCCTCCTCCTAATTTATCAATATAGTTACCTTTATTTTCTACGTCATCAGGCGCAGAAAATTCATCTCCATTTAAAATAGGTTTTTTGGGTAGAGTTGATAAATCCATTTTGTTTGCTAAAAACCAAATTAAGAGAACTCCTACAGCCCACCAAATAATTTGGTAAGCCCATAAAGAAGGAAGTCCCATTGTCCATTGATCAAAACCATCACCAGCAATACCAAATAAAAAATTTCCAAATATTAAACCTGGGCCAATTGAGAAAAATGTCCAAATTAGAAATAAAACATATGATAAAGATTTAATTTTAACTCTAGAGGGATGAATACCCATATGAGAATTCAGAAAATCATGTATCTCATTTCTATGATCTTTTTCTTTATCATTTTGAGCAAAAGCTGAACTCAAAAAACAAACTATAACGTTAAAAAATAAACCCCATAAACCAGAATAAATGGTGAGTGGCCATCTTCCCCAGGGCAAAGCATTACCTGTTAATTTGTGTCCAAAGGTTTCTGAAAGAATAACAAATATTAATCCTGTTATTAAGCCCAGTGTAGCGCCATTTTTAGTAATCCAAGGAAACCAAATCATACCTAGTAAAACAGGAAATAATTGAAAGCCAAAAGCAATTGCTAAGCCTCCTAGTAATATTAAAGAAGTTTCAAAGTATGTAGCCAGATAAAGAGCTGCGATGCAAAGTAGTAGCATCGAGAGTCTTGCAACTAAAAGCTCTCTTGACCAACTTGTATCTTTATCAATGTAAGGTTTATACAAATCTCTTGCGACCATACTTCCTGAAGTCATAAGAAAAGCTGCTATAGTAGATTGTAGAGCGGCGATAACGCAAACACCAAGGAACCCAACTATTGCTGGAGAATAAACTTCAAAAGATTCGATAAAATAAAAAATTAATGACGCTTGGTTTTCAGCTGACAATTCTGGCAAAATATTGCTAATAGCAAATCCATTTACATTAACTTCTGGGTTGGCGCCTAATAAATGAGCGCCAACTCCTAATAAGCCAGCAAACAAAAATAGGAAGACACCCATAATTGCTCCTGAGCCCCAAACTTGATAAAAATAAAAAGATCTTGGAGATTTAACACTAAAACTCCACATTGAAAAAGTTGGTGACAGGACGATACCCATGTAAGTCATTGTAAAAGATAAAATCATTACTGCAGTCCAAGGTCCACCTGAGGGATTATTTTTTCCTATACCCGCAACCCATTGAATAACACCTGGAACAGAAAAATAACTCTGCAATTCTCCACCCCCATAACCTCCAGTAGTTCCCCATGAACCGAATGAAATAAAGTTACTAGCAATTGCGAACTGTTTGAAAATATCCAACCCACCTAAATAGTTAAGAGTCCCAAGTCCTATACTTAAGAATAATATAAAAAATAACCAAGATTGAACTACACCGATACTGATCATTGACTTAAAGCCACCAGATACGACATAAAATAAAACAACAGCAGTTAAAACCCACATTGCAGAGTCTCGACTTATTTCTCCAGCACTAATAAACTCTACAAGTCCTCCTGTTGCACCAAGTAAAATTCCTAGAAAAGGGACTGCAAAAAATAATCCAATAATTAAGATTGTTACACGTAAAGTATTGCTTTGGTAATACTTAAAGTACATTTCGCCTGGAGTAATCAGATTAAATTTTCTGCTGAGCATCCACTGTCTTTTAAAAAAAAGAATAGAACCAATAGGGATGGTTATAACAATTGCAGATGTTGCTAAAAACGAATAGCCATCAGAGTATATCAGTGAGGGGTAAGTGATGATTGTAATTCCAGCAAAAGTTGCTGCTGTTGCGGCAAAGAAAAATACCCATGGACTAATATTTCTATCAGCTAGATAGTAAGACTCAGGGGTATGGTTTTTTCTAAGTGTTCTGGCCCCCCAAAAGAGACAAAAACTCCAATAGATGAGAACGAAAAAGAAGAACCAAAGTAGATTAGTTAACATAATCTAAACTTAAATTAAGAATTATATCCAGTTCTTTCCTTAATGATTTTAAGAGCCTCTATAAGGTATACTCTGAACACCTCATGATTTTCACTCATAGGAAAATGTCCAATGTCCTTCATTTCTATATAAACAGCACCTTTAATTTGTCTTGCTGTATCTTCTGTTGACTCAGGAGGAGTTAAATAATCATAGTCACCTGTTAGCATAACAACCGGACATTTATGCCCGTCAATATTTTGAAGTTCATCTCTCAAATCATGATCAACAGAATAAAAATGTAAATCGCCCTTAAAAGCTTCTGAACCTTGAGTATAATAGTGCCAGGTAAGCCATCTATCCATATCTGGCGACATAGGAGCCATTAAATCCCACACACCACTTCCACAAACTTGTGCTGCGTTTGCATGAGGATGTCTCCACCAGTCAATATAAAAACCGGGTGAATAATGAGCAGCTTCTACAGGTATAACAGCTTTAAATTTATTTGGATATTTCAGGGCTAGATGTAAAGCAATATTTCCACCAAAAGATGATCCCATAAATATTGGATTATCTAGTTCGAGAGCCTTACATAATTCAAGAATAAAATTACAATAATGTTCGGCTGTAAGCTTATATTCTTCTTTCCACCATTCTGTGTTGTGGGCTGGATCTGACTTACCATGTCTTGGTAAATCATAAGCAATCACCTGATAATTTTTAGTAATCTCATCGTCTTCAAGTAGACCTCTCCACTGATGGTTATGACAGCCCGCAGTATGTTGGCATACTAACGGGGTGCCTTTTCCATTAGAAAGATAAAAAACTTTATACTCTTGTCCATCGACTTCAATTGTTACATAACGACCAATAGGTTCATGATGCTTAACTGCCATTGGTTAACTCCTTATAATAAATGCTCATTAAACTGGTACTCCTGATTTTCTTAAAAGCTCAAATTGAATTACAAAATTTCTGATGTTTTGCATAAGAACAAGATGATTGCCTTCGATTAATAAATCTCTTCTAAAAGATGCCGCATAAATTCCATGAAACATTGGCTTAGGAACAGGTCTAGCAAATTCTCTCCAAGTATTAGGCGATGCTCTTAAAGCAAAATCGTAAGGGTCAAGCCCACCAGGATTTGTATTAATATTTTTTACTTTTCCATCATGCATTTCTATGAGGGCTTTTGCATCACCCATATCAAATAGAAAAGAGCATGTGTAATACTTAGCCATTGCTTTGATAGTTTCGTCAGAGTCAGTTAATTCTTTATATTTTTTTGCCCAAGATTTTATATCCATGCTCATAACTTACCTTTACTATTTTTTCTTTTTTGGATTGCTTGTTTGTGTATCATCAAATCTCATATGAGCATCCTTTTTAGGATCGTCATAATCACCTAATATATTTCTGATGTTACTTGCTTCACCAGGAGACATACCAACTTCCTTTAATAAGGAGTCTAAAAATGGTTGCTGTGCTCTGTATCTTAAAGCAGAGTTAACAACGTTGTCCGCTAGAGAACCTTTCTTAGATCCGTCACCAGTTGGACCGCCTTCTCCACCTGAGCCATCACCAGTGCCTCCACCTTGACTAAATCCTGGTAGTCCGTTTACATCAACAACTTTAATTGAGTCGATATTTTGTATTGGTTTAACCCATTCACGAATAATACCCTCAATCTTCTCTGCCAACTTTAATCTCAATGCACTTCTTCTACTTGCATCGCTTCGTAAATTCTCTGCTTCATTGAGGGCTTTTTTACCAGCAGCTTCTATTTCATATCGAAGCTTTGCAGCCATAGTAGCAAGCTTTTCTTTTTCGGCATCTTTTGAAGCTTCAATAACACCTAAAGACTTGACCTTTTCAGCTTGCTCGATGTCTCTAATAGTATTGACCTTTTCTTCAGCCTCTACTGCCTTAGCTCTAGCTGTTTCTTCTTCCATTTTTGATTTTAAAACTATTTTAGATTTATCAAGAATTTCAAGCTGTTTTTGCTTTTCTTCTAGTTCTATTCTTTTAGATTTCTCTATATCTAAAACTCTGGTTTCTTGCTCAGCAGAAATTTTATATGCATCAACATTTTTTTGTTGAGCAGTTTTAGCATTTTTAATTTTCTCTTCTGCCATAATATAAGCTTCTTCTGATTCATATCTATTTCTTGCCTCTTCTTTGGCTGTTTCAGTTTTTTCTGTTGCGCTTTTAACGTCTACTAATCTCTGTTTTTCAAGACGACTAAACTCAACATCTCTCTCAAGATCAAGAATTGTTTTTTCTGTTTCAATATCTTGTTGTTTGATTTCAATCGAGGTTTTTTGTCTGAACTCATTTTGTTCTTTTCTTCTTTTTTCAATTTCTTGAATTAATTTAGTTTCTTGAAGACTCTTTTCCATTTCAACTAAATCTTTTTTATTAATTCTTGCTATTTCAATTGCTTGATCTGAAACAATCTCTGCCAATTCAGATTCTTTTGTTTTATCAGATTTAACTTTTATTATTTCAGTCTGCTCAATAGCTCTTTGTTGCTCAATTTCTCTTTTTTGTTGATATCTAGCAAACTCCTCATCCTTTTCAATTTCTAATTCTTGTTTGGTTGATTGGAGATTTTTATTTCTAATACTGACTTGGGTGTCTTTTTCAATATCGTTTCTTTTCTTTTTTCTCGATTGAGTTATTTCTGTAATTTGTGTCAAACCTTCAGCATCAAAAGTATTTGATGGATCAAAAACTGAGACTGGAGCCTGGTTAAGAGATGTTAATGAAACAGTTTCTAACTCTAATCCTGTGTGTTTAATTGCTTCTTCTACATGCTTAGACACTGCCTTTACATAATCAGATCTATTTTCTTGTATTTCATCCAGTGTCATTTTTGCTGCCACAACACCGAGTGCATCAACAAAACGACCATTTACTAATTCCTTTAAACTATCTGGATCTAAAGTTCTTTTTCCTAATGTCTGCGCAGCTATAGAAACATTTTCCTTTTTCGGTGCTACTCTGACATAAAATTCAGCTGTCATTTCAGCTCTCATTCTGTTTTTTGTTATAAAAGATTTATTCCCTGTTCTTAAAACTTCAATACATAAAGTTTTCATACCCACCGAGGTAATATTATGAATAATAGGTAAAACAAAAGCACCTCCACTGATCACGACACTTTCTCCGCCCATTCCAGTACGAACGAAAGCTATTTCTTTAGAAGACCTTCTATAAAGCCAATGAAGTAGGTAAACGATAATAGCAATTGCTAATGCTATTAAAATAATTACTGCAATTATATCTGCGCCACTTGTTATATTCATACCTAAATGTTACCTCCTAATTTTGTTATTTTAAACATTAGATTTAGTATCCTGCGTTGCCGCCTTGTATATGATCATTCCAAAAATGATCTTGTTTAGAAAATCAGCTAAATTATAAATAATATTTACGCTATTAACATCTATGCCCCCACCTAGGTGTTCAATAAAGTATCCCATTGGGTAAATAGCCCATCCTATGGTTAGGATTAGTCTGTTTGAAAAAAAAGCCATTTGAATATTTTCATTACCACATTTTGCATTGGCTCTTCCTGCTTCTCCTACATAAAGCTCACCGAGGACATATAGCCAACCCACAAGACCTACTATAAAACCAAGTGTTTTACTCATATATCCTGCTGCTCCTAAAAATTCTGCTATAATAAAGACTAGCGTTCCAACTAAAAGCCTCCAAAACATTCCTTGTTTTACTTTAGTAACTGACATCAACATTGCGTAAAAAATTAATACTTGCATAGGGAAATTTAAAAACCAATCAACGTATCTTAAAAGTGTCGGTGCGGACCCACTAACAACCCAAAGGTTTTTAATGAAGAAGTAATGGACTGAAGACATTAGGCATACAACAGCAATCATAGTCATAGGCGTATGCCATCTGACATGAACTTTACTTCTCTCAAAAAAGAAGAAAAGAGTAGCTCCAATCATAGCCACTGAAATTAACCAAAATGACCCTCCGACAATGTCGTAGGGAAGTAACATCTTATTCATTAAATAAATTCCTATTCTCGATGATTATATTAATGTTCTTCATAGTTTTACAGACCTTTTTGTTCCAGAATATGAAATAAAATAAATATTATTATAATTGCAGTAAAAAGACATTGTACTAAATTTGCTCCCTTATATGAGGTGCTCTTGAATAAAGTGCCACTAATGGAAGTATCAGTAAGCCAAAAATAAATTGCTGACCCTCAAAACTTAACCCTAATCCTGCTAAAAATGTGCTTATAACTTGCAATGCTAGACAACCAATAACAGTATATCCATAGCCGCCTTCTCCACCTAATAGAGAAGTTCCTCCAACAGCAACAGCTGCAACAGTCAAAAATAAGTATTGATCTCCCACTCCAATAAAACCACCACCACTCCAACCAAGAAGCATCGCTCCAGTTGCAGCGGAGGTAAAACCACTAATAACGTAAACACCAATCCAGTATGCTTTTTCGGAAATTGAGAGTCTTTCTGCAGATAATCTTTTTCCACCAACCGCGTATAAATTTCTTCCCCACTTAGTATGCCTCATACCCACAATTAAAAAAACAGCAGCAACTATCCAAATTAGAATCACAGGAGGTATAGGTAAGCCAAAAAATTTACCATTTAATGAAGCTAAATTCTTGAGCCAATCTGGAACTACTCCAAAAACCATTCCACCTGTGACTGTAGCTAAAGAAACTAAAATTTGCACTCCACCTATACACATAAATCCAACGCCCATAGTTACAATCAAAGCCTGACCTTGAAGTCTATAACTTATTAAGCCATTAAATAAGCCGACAAGAATACCAAAAACTAAAATAACAATAAATGCAAGCCAAGGAGGCACTCCAAGAGATATCATTGACATAAGACCAACATTTGAAGATCCAATTAGAAAAGGAATAGATAGGTCTAGTCCTCCTAACATTACAACTAGAGTTTGACCAATTGTTGCTAACCCTAAGAAAGCAGAAAATACAAGCATCGATTTGATATTTTGAACTGATAAAAATCCATCAATTGAAACTGATCCAATAATAAAAAGACCTATTAAAACTGAAACACCAATAATAACACTTTTGTTTATGTTTAGAAATTTGTAAGCAACGAAAGCTAGTATTAAGAAGCCTAAAAATATAACTGCTGAAACTATAGTTCTTCCTGAGAAAAAACCTGGCACTAAAAAACAAAGCATAATAAAAATTGCAAGTAATAAAAGAAAACCAACGACCACTATCCAATTTTTTGAAACAAGCTCAAAAAATAAGCTTCTTTTTTGTTCTTCTAATCCATCATTAGATTTTTCCAAATCTTTTTTGGTAGAAGATAAACCATAAGACCACTTAATAGAAAAATGATGCCAACCCCATAAAACTAAAGCTACAACAGCAACAGAATAAAAAACAACTTGTATCCAATCGGTTCTATCTACATAGCCGAGAACAGCTGTACCTATGCCAGCAGCAAGTGCAAAAAATATTCCAAGCCCTTTAGAAAAGTTAAAAAATCTTTTTTCCATTTTTTATATAAACCTAATTTTGCCTATCATCTGATAAGCCTCCCCACTTTTCAAGTCCTTCTTCGGACTTTAATTTAATTCTATAAACATTAAATGCTTGCCAAACTAAAGGAGCTGTAAGGATACCTATAGAGGCAACCAATATCATTTTCCAATAAGGAAAACCAATACCATAAAATAAAGCAGACCACGTAATTGCCCCTATACTTAAAATTGGTATGTAAGGTCTGAGCTTCTTATAACTCATTTGTCCTCTCATAGTTAAATATGTGAAGAATTGAAACACAAATATAGCGAAAACAGTCAAAGCTATTTCTTTTAAAAGAGTAGTGTTTTCAGGTATAAATTCGCCCCTAATAGGTCTTTGGTATTTAACAGATGAAGTGTCTATAATGCCAAGTTCTGTAATAATTGGCTCAAAAAACTTGGTGCCATCATCAGAAATAATTACCCCTGAAGGTGAAGCTAAAAAATAAATAGCAACTAAACTCATCAATCCAATAAAAACAATAAACACATTACTTAAATTTACTTGAGAAAACAAAGTAGGTGTCGTCAATAAAAAAAGTAAAAAACATATTAAGATAACAGCATAGCCATCAATACCAAAGAAGCTCTCTCTGTTGGTATCAACACCATAATAAGTGACAGCTGAAAAAATAATAACAGAGGAAACAATTGCAAACAAAATTAAAGTTTGCGTCTTTATCTCTTTCCTAAACTTTGGTAGTGCAATGATAACAATCGCAGAAGTGAAAAATATAATTCCAGCAAGCATTGTAATCGCATACGCCAACCCAACAAGCCAGCCTGAAGATGTAAAGTCAGGAAGAGCTGTTCCAATTTTTAAATATTCGGATGCAAAATATTGTGGGGCATAATTTAATATGTATTGCAAATTGGATCCAAGATCATGATGAACAAAATTTGCAATTCGTGTACCACTAAAAACACAACCAAAAAATATAACAATAGAGGCAATGATAAATGAAACTGTTGATGCGTCTCTATGTTTGATTAAAAGAGATACGAGATAAATAAGAAAAGCAATTCCTATCGCAATAAACATCCAAATTGTTGAATCGCCACCTTCTGCACAAGCTTTACCTGTAATTAAACAATCACTTCCTGAAGCTAATGCCTCTTCAAACATTTCTGCTTTTCTAGATTTTCCTCCAAAGCCACCAACTGTGCCTCTTGTGACTTGATCGAATTTCATATGAATTAAAACAGCTGTCGCACTCAAAGTTCCTATTATAAAAAAAACAAACACTGATAATTTTTTAAAAGCTTTTTGAATATAAGGGAGAGCAATTAAAATAAGTAAAGAGGCAACAAGCACTGCACCATAGGACAAATCTGTAACAAAGCTTTGTAGACTCTCAAATCTAAAAGTTGATAGTATAAAGTTAATTAGGTAAATATTTAAAGCTCCTAAAATTGCCCCAAAAGCTCCGCCTCTTCCACCTACTAAACTTGAGCCTCCTAAGACAAGTGCTGTAATTGCCATTAAGGTATATGTAGTTCCCTGCGTTGGGTCGCCAGATCCAATAAGACCTGTAAAGGCTATTGCTGCTAGAGCTGCATAAATACCTCCTATTATATGAGCACCTATTCTAACGAGGTAAATTCTTACACCGCTGGTATATGCTGACTTTTCATCTGACCCCATTAATTTTAAATGTTGCCAAAAGGCTGTATGTGTTAGGGCATACCATGCGAGTGTTGCAAATACTAATAAAATGAAAGTTGGTTGAATAATTTCTGTACCAGAACTCCATGAAGACATCCATTCTGGTGCTCTTCCACCAGGTCTTGGCAGTATTACTAAATTAATTCCAGAAAAGGCCAAAAACATACTGAGAGCAATGATTATAGGCTGGACTCTTACAAATAAGACAATAAGTGCGTACAAAATTTGATAAATTATTCCAATAGCGAATGCGCAAACAAAATAAGAAACAGGTGACTGGATGTATCCAGCACCATAGAGCTGGATGGTCGTCACATTAATAAATCCTATTAAAGGGCCCATTGATAAGTCAACTGTGACTCTTCCAGATAGTGCTAAAGCTGTGAGAGCGTAAGTTGCAAGGATTAACGGAGTAGAGACCATAATTGCAGTACCAATTCCTGAACCAGAAATTATTTGAGGACCTCTTATAATTGCAAAGATTAGTAGTGCAAAGAATATAAAGATTGGAACAATAAGATATTTAAGGGCTTGTGTATCTGAGCCAGCAATTTGTGAAGATTTAATAGTTGTCATTGAAGCGGTCGCCATAGATTAATCGAAAAAGACAATTTTCATGTCTTCTGCTCCCCTAGATGTTTTGATTTTTTTCATACCTTTTAGATCATCAGTTTTAACAATTTTAATTGAATTAATATCAACCGTGTTTTGATTGCTCATTATCTCACTATGTTTTTTATTAATCATATCATTATTTATTATATCTAAATTATTTTCAATAAACTTTGTATTATGTGCACTTTCTACAAATGTCTTATCGCTCAGAAGAGAGATAATAAAAGGTATGTTTGTTTTAATGCCAACAATTTTTATTTGTTTTAAAAATATAATTAATTTATCAATTGCGTCTCCTCTTACCATCCCATGAGAAATAATTTTACCAATCATAGGATCGTAATAAAAACTAACCTCATCTCCCTGATTAAAACCCCAGTCCATTCTAATACCATGGGGAATGGTCGGAATAGTAAGTTGTGAAATTTTTCCAGGTGATGGTAGAAAATTTTTAGCAGGATCTTCAGCATAAACTCTGCATTCGATAGCATGTCCGTAGCTTGTGATATCTTTTTGTTGAAGAAACTTTTTCTTTCTGTCAAAAGCAAACTGAATTTGCATAGCTATTAAATCACAATTTGTAATAAGTTCTGTTACTGGGTGTTCAACTTGTATTCTAGTATTCATCTCCAAAAAATAAAATTTTTTTTCATTTAAGTCGTAAATGAATTCAACTGTTCCAGCACCCTCATAATTAACATTTGAGGAAAGTTCTACTGCCGCCTTCGACATGGACTCGATAATACTTAGATCAATATTTGGTGCTGGGGATTCCTCAATAATTTTTTGATATCTTCTTTGCATTGAACAATCTCTTTCGTGCATATGAATAGCTGATTGTTTTCCAAATCCAAATATTTGTATTTCAACATGTCTTGCATTTGTTATAAATTTTTCGAGAAAAATAGTGCCATCACCAAAGGCCTTTTCAGCTAAATTACTAGTCTTTTCCATTGTTTTTTTTAATTCAGAAAAGTTATGGGCAACACTCATTCCAATACCTCCACCACCCGCGCTTGCCTTTACAAGAATAGGATATTGAATTTTTTCACTTTGTTCTTTTAAATCTTTTTCATTAAGACTCAACGGATTATTGGCGCTTGGTAAAATGGGGACACTAGCTTCCTTTGCTAGTTCTAGAGCTTTTGTTTTATTGCCCATTTCTTTTATGTGTTTTGGTTTAGGGCCAATCCAAGTAATTTGATTTTGAATAACTTTTTCTGCAAAGTTTGCATTTTCTGAGAGAAAACCAAAGCCAGGATGAATTGCGTCTGAATTTGTTTTTTTTGCTGCATCAATAATTTTTTCATGCACAAGATAACTTTCTTGAGCCTTACTGGAACCAACAAAAAATGACTCATCAGCTAGTCTCACATGTTTGCTATTTCTGTCCGCCTCAGAATAAATTGCTACAGATTTATGTCCGAGTAGTTTACATGTTTTGATAATTCTACATGCAATTTCACCTCGATTAGCTATTAAAATCTTTTTCATTATTCGCTTACTATATAAGGTAATTTATTATCATTTGTATTTATATTGTTAGATTGCTTGGTAGTACTTTTTGATAAATTTTTTCTCAACTCTTTTAAAATTTCAATTGCATTAGGAGTATCCGAATGAACGCAAATAGTCTCACACCCTACATCCATATCTTTTCCGTTTATTGTCTTAACTTTATTTTCTTTAATAGCTCTTAAACATCTCTCTACGGCAAGGTCTGCTGGATAATATTTGTTTCTTCCTTTTGCAATTACAAGATAACCCGTTTCGTCATATTCCAGATCTGAATAAAATTCTGCTATAAATTTTACGCCTCTTTCTTTGTAAACTTTTTCATGAAAAGTATTAACCATACCAAAAATACCTACATTATAAATTTCTGCTGCATCCGCGATCCCGTTAGCTACATCTTCTTCTTTTGCAGAAACACCATAGAGTGAGCCATGAGGTTTTATGTGATTAAGTGGGAGGTTGAATTCATCGAGGAATGCCTTTAAAGCTCCTGTTTGATATAAAACAAGATTTTTGATTTCATCTCTTTGCATTTTCATTGGCCTACGTCCAAAACCAACAAGATCGGGATAAGATGGATGAGCTCCAACTTTTACATTGAATTTTTTAGCAAGTTCAACCGTTTTTCTCATAATATTGGGGTCAGATGCGTGAAACCCACAGGCTACATTCGCAGCATCAATAAATGGCATAATTTCCTCATCTTCAGCGAAGGAATAAATACCAAATCCCTCACCCATATCACAATTTAAATCCACCATTTAATTTATCAGTCTATAATCTACATAAAATAAGATGATTTTGTGAAATTATTATCCACATTATGGAACAATTTTAATATATTATACAACTTTATTAGTAATATAAAATTTAAATAACAAGGAGGAATTTAATATGGTATGGCTTAAAAAATTCATAGCTATATTAGCTGTTTCTTTCGTTGGAATTACTGGCACTCTTAATGCTGATATTCTTGATGAAATCCCAGCCGATATTAGAGACTACGTTTACAATCCAGACTTCATGGACCCTAATCAACCACTTGGTGAAAGTGTATACAGAAATTGGAAAAGTGATAGACCACTTCCGTGGACTATTGGCTATGCAAGCTCATATGCTGGTAACCTTTGGAGAAAAGGTGTCATGGAAAGATTATACGGCGACTATTTACCTAAGATGAAGGAAGCGGGTATCTTAAATGATATCGTTGTGACCCAATCAAACTTAAAAGACGCTGTTCAAATTCAGCAAATGAGACAATTAGTTGACCAAGGTGTTGATGGACTGATCGTTTGTTGTTCAAACCCTGTTGCTTTAAATCCAACAATTGAATATGCATACAACCAAGGTGTTCCTACTGCATCTATGACTGGTTATTTAACTTCAGAATATGCGATTAGTACATCTGTTAACTATGCGATGGCTGGTTACAATATTGCGACTTGGCTTGCTGAAACGATTGGTGGCGAAGGTAATGTTATAATTATGGAAGGTATTCCTGGTGCTTCAGCTTCTGACTCACAGCATGCTGGTATGAAAGCCGGTTTTGCAGAATATCCTGACATAACTATTGTTGCTGAAATTGCACATATGTGGACTCCACAAATTGCTCAAGCAGAATTACAAAAATGGCTTTCAGCGAATACAACTCAAGTTGATGGATTAGCAGTTCAATCATCTGGAGAGTCTGGTGCTTTAAATGCACTTGAGTCCTCAGGTCGTCCAATGGTGCCAATGGCACTTGGAGGAGAAATTGGTGCATTTTGTTACTGGAGAAATAATCCTGACTTTATTGACAGAGCAATCTATGCATGGCCTCCAGGAGATGATGCAGAATTTGCAATGAATGTTCTTCTAAGAACTATGCAAGGACAAGGATTAAAGATGCAATCTATTCTTGTTCCTCCATATGAAGAAGATGTTGAAACAATTCAATCATTTGTACCAGAAGACTGTGATAGAAATTCAAGTGAATTTAGAACAGTTGGAATTGAAAACTGGGCAAGTGATGATTATCTTGACAACTTCTTTGATAATGGCGAAGCATTACTATAAAGATTAGTTAAATAAATTAATTTTAACTAATGAATGAAGAAAAAAATAAAGATAGCGCTCCTGCTGAAGAGCAAGCGCTATCTTCAAAAAATGCTGGTGGAGATATTTTTGTTCAAAACGCCACTAAATCTTTTGGTGTTACTAAAGCCTTAAATGGCGTTGACTTCAAAGCTAGCTTTGGAGAAATTCATGCAATTGTTGGAGGAAATGGTTGCGGTAAAAGCACATTAGCTAAAGTTATTTCAGGAGTTCTACCTCTTGATAAAGGTAAATTATCCATTATGGGACAATCACCTAATTCGCCAATTGAGGCGCAAAAAATTGGAATCTCAACAGTATTTCAAGAAGTGATGATAGCTGAAGAGGCAACAGTTTATGAAAATTTATTTATTGGATATGACTCTTTATTCGGGAAGAAATTAAATCATAGAGAAAAAGTTGAAAAAGCTGCACAAATTATGCTTGAATTAGCTGGAGAATTTGTAGATCCCTATACTCTTGCAAGTCAATTATCTTTGGGTATGAAGGCCTGGATAACTATTGGTAGGGCCTTTTTAAGAAAGCCAAAAGTTTTAATTTTAGATGAATCCTCCGCTGCACTAGATTTTGATTCTACAGAAAGACTTTTTGGTAAAATGAGAGAGCTTAGAGACGATGGTGCAGCTATTTTTATTGTGACTCACAGAATAGCTGAGCTTGTAAGAATTAGCGATCGTGCAACTGTCATGCGAGACGGTAAAGATGTTGGCGTATTAGTGGGTGATGAAATTACAGAAAAGAATCTACTTGCTTTAATGACTGGTAATAAAAAAATTGAAACTGCTGCTGAAAATAGATCAACACCTCCTAATTCTAAAGGTGAAGAAATTGTTTTATCAGCAAGAAAATTAAAAGTTTGGGAAGACGAGGCATCGATTGATTTTGATTTGCCTCAAGGAGAAATTTTAGGTGTTACGGGGTTAGATGGGCAAGGGCAAGATAATTTTGTTAAAGCTTTAGCGGGTATTGAAGAGCCATTAAGTGGAGAGGTAATTGTTAAACAGTCTGATGAAGAAAAAGAATTAACAAAAAAAGATTATAAAAAAGTTTTAAGCTTATTGGATGCGAAAAAAAGTGGTGTTGCTTATGTGTCTGGCGATAGAAAAAAAGAAGGAATTTTTCCTAATATGAGCATATATGAAAATATGTTGATACCTTTGTACAAAGGCGAGAAAGCAAAAACATCAGGCGGTTTTTTAGGTTTTATTAAATGGACTGAATTAAATGGAATTTTTGACTGGGAAGTAGAAAGACTTAGTATAAAAACTGGACCAAGATCCAATGCTATAACTTCATTAAGTGGTGGAAATCAGCAAAAAGTTATGATCGCTAGAGCTTTTACCACAACGCCTAAAATTTTAATCCTTAATGATCCTGCGAGGGGAATTGATATAGGAGCAAAAAGAGACCTATACAAACATCTAAGAATTTTTGTAAGTGAAGGTGGAACTGTAATTTTCCTATCCAGTGAATTAGAGGAATTTATTGGCTTATGCCACAGGGTATTGGTTTTTAGAGACGGTCGTATATTTGAAACTTTTGAAAAAGAGGAAATTGAAGCTAATATAATTTTAGAAGGCATGTTTGGTCATACGAAAAAATCAAATAATATATCCGCAGTTAAAGAAGATAAAATATCAACGAATTCTAATCATGTTAATATTGTAAAAAAAGTAGCCGAAGCTCCAAAACCCGAAAATATCCAAGTTGTTGATTTTAAAAATAAAACAAAAGATAAGATAAAAATTAAGTACTTCTAAATGGTTAAAGAATACAGTCAGTTAGATTTAGATAATTTTGATAAGATAAAAATTTCAAAAAAAAAAAATTCTACACCTACCAAAGATAAGCCATACAGACATGATACAAAATTACTAGATAAAAGTACAAAGCAAGTTAAAGGACAGTATTACAAACAAAAAGATAAAAATCAATTTTCTCTCATCGAAAATACTCTAGTAACTAGTCAAATTAGCGAAGAAACAAAATATTTTTTCTCACAAAATACTATTGATGATTCCTCTGGTTATAGGTCAATGTATCCCCATAATATAAGATATGGAAAATCAAAAATCAAAAGACCATCCATAAAAGTTCATATTAATGAAGATGGGACATCTCCAAAGTTAACATGGAACAATGACTCTGACTCAAGTTCAGAAATTTTTAAGGGTATGTATGATGAGCCAAAATACTTACCAGGAGGAGACAAATACCTTCTTGTCGAGTTTGGCAATATCATGAGTTTAGAATTAAATTTCAAAGCTCAAGGTTTAGCAAAAGCAATTGAACAAGCTAATATAAAAGGAATTTACGAAACACTTCCCTGTTTTGCGTCAATGATAGTTCACTACAACCCAGACGAAATAAAATATGGTGATTTAAAAGAGGAACTTAAATCTTTAGTTGGTAACCTCAAGAGTTCTGACGATACTATAGTTCAAAGTAGATTGTTTAAATTTCCAACTGTTTATTTGGATAAATGGACTAAAGAAGCAGTTGAAGATTATACGGCTAAAATTACTTATAAAAAACCTGACCCTGAATTCATTGTAGAACTTAATAATCTTGATGATGTTGAGCATTTTGTTCGCGTTCACTCCAGCACGGAATATTGGGTTGCGTCTCTTGGTTTTTGGCCTGGCCTGCCTTTTACTATGCCCCTTGATCCAAGATGTAAACTTACAGCACCAAAATACAATCCTCCAAGAACTTGGACACCAAAAGGTGCCGTAGGAATGGGAGGGTCTTCTACTGCAATTTATCCTGACAAACTTCCAGGTGGTTATCAGATTTTTGGAAGAACACCTGTGCCCATTTGGGATCCAGAAAAAAGATTTTCTATATTTAAAGACAGTGTTTGTTTATTCAGACCAGGTGACAGAATTAAATTTGAACCATGTGATTATGAAGAATTTGAATCAATAGAAAGAAAAATTATTGATGGGAGTTATCAGTATGATGTTATGGAAAATCATAAATTTTCAATTAAAGATTACAAAAATTGGGTTACAAAACTAGATTGGAAAAAGAAAATTTAATATGTTTGAAGTCATTAAAAAAGGTTTGGAGACTTCTCTACAAGACTACCCTGGACGAGTAGGTTTTTTAAATCAAGGGTTCCCGCCATCAGGGCCCATGGATAGCTGGTCGTTTCGTTTAGCAAATTTATTAGTAGGAAATAAAGTTGAAGAAGCTGCACTAGAATGCCAATATACAGGTCCCTCTTTAAAGTTTGAGAGCGATCATGTAATCGCTATTTGTGGTGGGGACATGCAACCAAAGATTGACGGTACTGCCGTTCCATTATGGGAAAGTATCTTGATAAAGAAAGGTCAAACTCTAGAATTAAGCTTTTGTCTAACAGGTGCAAGAACGTACATAGCATTTTCCGGTAGTATACAATCTGAATTATGGCTTGGCTCAAAATCTACTTTTCATAAGGCTGCTGTGGGTGGTATTGATGGCCGTGCAATTCAAGAAGGACAAAAAATATCTCTTGGAATTTCTAACGGTAAAATTGGAAAAAAAATTAAGGCTGACGTCATTCCTGAGATATCAAATAATGGTGTATGGGAAATTGAAGTAGTGAGAGGCCCAAATGATGATTGGCTTGATAACAATGGGTACCAAACATTTTTAGACGCAAAATGGAAATTACAGGCAAGAAGTGACCGCACTGGTTTTAGACTAGACGGCCCGTTATTAAGTTTTAACGAAAAGGCTACAAATAAATCACCCGATCATGGATATGAGCCATCTAATATTATTGATCAAGGATACCCAATTGGAGGAATTAATTTGGCAGGACAAACCCCCATTATTCTTGTCAATGATGGTCCTAGTATGGGAGGGTTTATTGTACCTTTCACAGTTCCATCTGCCTCATTTTGGAAATTAGGGCAAGCGAAACCAAGTGAATATTTTAAATTTAAGGAAATATCTGTTGAGGAAGCTCAAGAAATGAGGAGTTTCCAAACTTCAATATGTTCAGAAGAAAGTATTATTTAAGGAGTAAAAATGGCGACATCAGTTTTAACATCAGTACCAGGCAATATATGGAAAGTTTTAGTTAGCGTTGGAGATACAGTGAGTGAGGGAGACATACTGTTTATTATGGAAGTAATGAAATCAGAAGTAAATCATAATGCACCAATTAGCGGAACTGTCACTGAGGTAAATATACAAAATGATCAAGAAGGTGTGAGTCCAGGAACAGTTGCAATTGTTATTGAATGATAATGTCTGAAGATTTAATTTTATATAATGGACCAACTTCACCTTTTGGAAGAAAATGTAAAATAGTAACTTTAATTTTAGAAATCCCACATCAAGAAGAAAAAATTAATATTTATAAATCGAGATTCTTAGATGAACATAATCCATTAAGGCAAGTACCAACATTAATGAGTGGAAATAAAGCAATAGTAGATAGTGATAATATATGTCTGTACTTAGATTCTATATCAAATAAAGAGTCATTATTTCCTCAAGATAGGTACTGGGATTGTATGACAATGATCAGTGTTGCAAATGGAATTATGGAAAATGCAGTTCAAAGATTCATTGAAACATCAGCTATCTCAATAGCGGAGCAGCGATCAAAAGCAATAGAAAGATTTGAAAAAAAAATACTAAGATCAATTGAATGGATTGAAAACAAACATGATGAGTTTGTAATAGAAAAAATTACTATGGACCAGGTAGCTGTCGCCTGTGCTTTAGATTATACAAGTTTTAGATTTTCAAGTGATTGGAAAATAAAAAATACTAAGCTTAGTAAGTGGTTAGAAGAAATAACTAAGAAGGATTATATGAAAATTACCTTACCTGGAGAAAGTTTTA
>ERZ887849.1158-NODE-1158-length-25939-cov-11.318189_pt1 | contig 25939 bp, 28 predicted proteins | sample MGYA00521267_ERZ887849 | MGnify/ENA primary metagenome ERZ887849 (study PRJEB32303, sample SAMEA104408601) | aquatic metagenome | biome: Brackish water; feature: Pelagic; material: water | place: Baltic Sea | collected 2014-06-06T16:11:00 | depth 2,863 m ... | reverse complement strand
CTGCCTTCACACGGCAGGGGTCACAAGTTCGAACCTTGTACCGCCCACCAAAATACCCATTAATTTCATATGATTAATGGTAAGCCTTAAAAGACAGTCTCGTTCGTACGGATAATATACGGATATCAACGCCCTGATACATCGGGCCAGCAGGATGATGATATTACTTAAACTTTTTAAATCATTCGCTACCACCAACTTGCTTTAACAATTCGCACTCTAAAATATGTATGATGACAAAGACACTTTCTCAAAGTGCACGCCTTATGGAGAATGCCTTTTGAATAAGCAAAAGGTTGATATTGCTTGTTGCATCACAATTTTCAACGAGTCTGAAGATGCCATACTCACCTCATTAGCAAGTCTTTCCCATTCAATTGATAATTTTCAAAAAAAACAAAAAGAACCCAAAAAGGTAACAATAGTTCTCATAACTGACGGACGGGAACACGTTGCGTTGAGTACGATTCACTTATTCAGAAAGCTTGGACTGATGAACGAGTCGGCTATATATTCCGAATCAGGAGAGTTCAGTACGGTAGATTCTTTCAAGCATGAACAGATGATGGCATTGACTGACTCAACGCTTGCCTCCCAGTCAATCGATCCACGATGGTTGGCTATTTACAATACTTCTCTTATGAGTCACCACTCAGACAGTAAAGATCAAAATATATCGCACCAAACTAGTTATTCTTTAATGCTATTCATTAAAGAAAAAAACCAAGGAAAACTCAATTCACATTGGTGGTTTTTCAATCACTTTTGCAAACAACTCAACCCTGAATACTGCATACAAATCGATGCTGGTACAGCACCTAATCAAAACACTTTGAATGCACTTTATACTAGAGTAGCGTCTAATCCACGTCTAGGTGCATTAGCAAGCCGCATTCAAGTGCCTGCGCCAAATCACTTCGGTCGACTGTTACATGTTTGGCAATACGGAGATTTCTTAGTTCAAAAAATCATGGACTGGCCTGCAGAGGTTAAAAGCGGGTTTTTAACAGTCATCCCTGGTCAGTTTTGCATGTTTCGTTGGGCCGCTATTGCGAATGACAGCGACACCTCTGAAGCTAATCATGCTTCGGTTTTAACCCGATATTTTAGAGGTCTTAATAACCTTTCATGTTTTGAAGAAAATATGTTTTTGGCTGAAGATCGAGTTTTAGGCTTTGAATTAATTTCGCAAAAGGGTTCGAACTTTGTAATTGGGTATGCACCGGAAGCCGTCTCTACGACTGACATCTGTGAAACCCTACCAGAATTGATTCGGCAGCGTAGAAGATGGATAAACAGTTCTTTTGCTTGTAATCTCAATACAATTGCTAATATTTTTTCTTATTTAAGAAATAGTGCTGCTAACCTATCAAATAAAGCACATACGACCCTAGCAATTCCTTGGTTAATAATGAATGGCTTGGTGCAGTGGTTTACTCCTGCAATGCTGATTTTGCTTTGTGCGTTTTTGACAAGCACGGCAAGTAAAAAATTTCCAGTGAACACGCTGTCAACATTTATTGAAACCTGGTTATTGCCATTATTTATTGCTAGTTTAGGCATTCAGGTGTTTGTTTACATGGCTAAGCCTACATCAGAATATTTATTAAAAAATTTTACTTTTACGGTAGCTACTTTTCAGATCATCGTGCTCACCGCATGCGCTCTCAACTTTATTTTCACGGTGGGGGATATGTCGCTGATCGCGCTGCCCTTGATACTTTTAGTTTCGATTTATGGAATCTCATTGGCCATATCGATGCGATTTTTGATGACATCGATTAAATATTTATGGTCTTATCCCTTTGTTACCCCTTTTGTTACCCTTGCGTTCACTATTTATTCGGTTTGTAATTGTCACGATGTCAGTTGGGGTACAAAGGGGTTGAATAAAATCGTTAAAGTGAAATCAAAATTTTCTAAGAGCACCTTAAAAAATAAATTGAAGTTGTTTAGTGATGAGTGTTTTAGACCAACCGTATTTTTGATGTGGTCTGGATCAAATTTTATGTTGTGTTTAGTGTATTTTTTATCTGAAACAGCAGAAAAGAAAATCATTTTAGACTCGATCTTTCTTTTTCTTTTATGCTACCTTTTATTCAAATCTCTTTCTGGAATGCTTACATTTCTTATGATTCGATTAAAAAATTTGTGATGATGCTACCTTAATATTACCCTGTCAGTTTTTCCTTGCGTGACGAGTAAATATCTTGGTGCTTTTGGAACAGTCACAACAAAAAAGCGCAAAGACAACACGTTTGTGCACACGCTGTTGACGCCGGTTGAAAACTGACCACCTGTGCCGCTGAGTAGCTTGTCCGTCAGATTAAGTGCCGAGCTTTACAGTTTCGGGGTTCTGCGATTAGTTCTGACGCCGGTTTAACTGCTGAATCGGAAACTGGTTGACGCGTTGAGCCTAAGGAGTGGAGTTCCCTTTTCCGTGGTTCAGTGCTCGCCGGCCAGGTCGACGATGAACTGGTCGATTTCGTGGTCCAGTTTCTCGGTGGCGTGCCAGTACTGGAGTAAGCGGGCATGCTCTGCCTCCATGGCAGCCTTGCTACCAGGGTCGACGGCCAGAAGAGCTTCGGCCCGATGCTGGACCTCCTCCCAGTGCTCTTTTATCCTGGCTAAGCGCGTCGCCTCCTTTTCACTGAGACCCATCTCCTCCAGCTTTTTGATTTGGCGATGGACGGTCTCCACATCGTCGTGGAAGTCGGTTGTGGTGGTTTTCTGGCTTTCCCTATCGTCATCGGCCAGATGAAAATATACCGCTGCGGCGGCCTCCCAGATGTTCGCCTCAATCTTGCCGAGGGCTTGGACCTTCTCCACCAAGTCGGCGGCATTGGCCGGGGAAAGTGGCAACATCAAGATCGCGGCGGCCACCAGTGCGACCAGGCTTGGTGCTTTGCTCATTTTATCTCTCCTTATCCGGCATTTCACATTTGAAACGCCTCGGGTTAGTGTATTAGGATTAATATCGGTGCTCAACCCAGTTTGTCCATCCAATCGAGGATTCAGAGCGCCGTCCGTGCGTGCTGAGCGCGGTAGTGTGTACTTGATGTACTGTATAAATATACAGTACATTTAGGGCATGACAACAACTGGCCTTTCAACTCCGCAACAGTTACATGTGCCTGAGGCCAAGACTTGGCTGCAGATGTGCACTTGGCCTGTCTGGGCTGGTTTTCCGTCGCCGGCGGCTGATCACACGCGCAAGCGCTTGGACCTCAATGAACACCTGATTCGTAACAAAGAGGCCACCTTTATCTTTAGAGTCAAGGGTGACTCGATGAATGGTATCGGCATATACGAAGGTGACGAGTTGATCGTGGATCGTTCGATTGAAGCAAGGCACGGCAACATTGTGCTGGCGGTGTTGAATGACGATTACACCGTTAAACGTTTGCATCGCCGTGGCGGTGTGGTCAAGCTGATCGCAGAAAACCCGCTGTACCCACCCACGATCGTCAAGGACGGTGAGGAGCTGGTGATTTGGGGTGTGGTCACGCACAATCTGCACAAGTTGTATTGACGCCATGTTACCGATGCGTAAACAAGCCCTGGCGCTGGCCCTAGTGGATTGCAACAACTTCTACGTGTCATGCGAGCGGATTTTTCGGCCAGACTTGGCACGGGTGCCGATCGTTGTCTTGTCAAACAACGATGGTTGTGTGGTCGCGCGCTCAAACGAGGTCAAAGCCCTCGGTATCAAAATGGGGCAGCCGTGGTTCGAGTGCAAGGCACTGGCTGAAGAGCATGGCATCTTGGCCTTAAGCAGCAACTATGCGTTGTACGCTGACATGTCCAATCGTGTGATGACGATCTTGCAGGGCTTTTCTCCACACTGTGAGGTTTACTCAATCGATGAATCCTTTGTTGATCTCACGGGTATGCCTAAGCTGCGAGAAGTGAGCTATGCCATCAGAGCGCGCTTGGGCATGTGGACGGGCATGCCGGTGTGTGTCGGTGTGGGCCCGACCAAGACCTTGGCTAAGCTGGCCAATCATGTCGCCAAAAAGCACCCGAGGTCTAAAGGTGTTTTTAATTACAACGCCTTGACCGACTTACAAAAGGCCAATTTGCTTAAGCATCTGCCGGTGGGCGAGGTGTGGGGTGTTGGACGTCGATTGACTGAGCGCTTGGCGCGTCACGGTGTCACCACTGCTTTCGATTTGCGAGAAGCCCACACGCCCACCCTGCGAGCAGCGTTTGGTGTCGTGATGGAAAAGACGCAACGCGAATTACAAGAAACATCCTGTATTCAGTTGGAAGAAGTGCAAGCTGATAAGAAGCAGATCATCTCCAGTCGTTCGTTTGGCACCATGGTCAATGAGCTGTCTGTTTTGAAGGAAGCCTTCTCGACCTTCGCGGCCAATGCGTGTGCCAAACTGCGTGCGCAACACAGCCATGCGTCGGTGGTACAGGTGTTTTTAAGCACCAATCGGTTTCGTACCGATTTGCCCCAATACGCCCCGTGCCTAGCTGTGCCACTGCCTTATCCCACCAACGATTCTTTGGTTGTGAATCGGTGGGCCGCTTTTCTGTGCGAGCGCATGTTCAAACCCGAGTACCCGTACAAAAAGGCTGGCATCATGTTAAGTGAAATCAGCCCCGTCACGCAGCAGCAAGGCGATTTGTTGCAAGATACGGACACCAACAAGCACAAACTGATGGACGCACTTGACACACTCAATGCCCGCTATGGGCGAGGCTCGGTCAATGTCTCAACCCAAGGCGGGCGCTCAGGCTGGCAGATGAAGCAAGAACGCAAATCGCCGAACTACACCACCAGTTGGGCAGATGTGCCCTTGGTTTGACCCTCGGTTGACCCTTTATGGGGCGGTGTGATGAATGGGTTTGGTGGCCTTTTCTCTTTTAATCCACAATACCGAGTGTTTGGTGATTGGTCTTCAAACACTGTTTTTTTCTAAGGACGCCGGCATGGAATTTTTCTCTAATTACCTCGAGTTTTTGGCCAAGGTAGGTACCTTGGGCATTGCCATCATGATTGTGTTGGGCGCGATATCGTCAATGCGTCGCCGCGGGCGGCAATTGCCAGGCCAACTTCGAGTAAGAAAGCTCAATGATTTTTTCTTGAATTTGCAGCAGCGGCTAGAGCTGTCGATTTTGGATAAAAAGCAAGCCAAAAAATTCATCAAAGACAAAGCCAAAACCGTCAAGCTAGAAAAACAAAGCAAATCCAGTCAGCCGCGCGTGTTTGTGCTGGATTTTGATGGCGATATCAGAGCGACCGCAACAGACAGCTTACGCCACGAAATCACAGCGTTATTGGGTGTGGCCACAACCAACGATGAAGTGTTGTTAAGACTAGAAAGTGGTGGTGGCTTGGTGAGCAGTTATGGACTGGCCGCCTCACAACTGGTTCGCATACGTCAAGCGGGCATACCACTGACCATTTGCATCGACAAAGTCGCAGCCAGTGGGGGTTATATGATGGCTTGTATTGGTAACAAAATTATCAGCTCACCGTTTGCCATGTTGGGCTCGATTGGTGTTGTTGCGCAAATCCCCAATTTGCACCGGTTGCTAAATAAATACGACATTGATTATGAGATTCTGACCTCAGGAGAACACAAGCGCACGTTAACGGTATTGGGTAAAAACACAGAAAAGGGCCGTGAAAAGTTTCAGCAAGACTTAGAGGTCACGCACCAACTGTTTAAAAGCTTCGTGGCCCGTTATCGGTCACAATTAGACATCGACAAAGTGGCCACAGGCGAAGTTTGGTTGGGTGTGAATGCCTTAGAAAACCAACTGGTTGATGAATTAAAAACCAGTGATGAGTATCTGACCGCAAGGGCCAAGGATGCCGACCTGTACCACTTGCAGTACTTCAACAGAAAAACCTTTCAAGAGCGTGTTGGGCTGACTGTTAGTACGACTGTGGACAGGTTTATTCTGAATTGGATCAGTCGTTTGAACCAACAGAAATATTGACACGTCATCAGGTCTCGTCTGACGCTGGCGCAATCGATGAGAGTTGCGCCAAATTTCGTTGAAGATTTTCAGTCTTGGCATTGTTTTTCAGTGCGCATGGTCCTAGAATCCAGTGATAAGTAACAGATTGAATAAAAAAATAATGGGTAATGCCAAGTTGTTACCGTGTGTGCTGAAGCAGTGGCATTTAACAGGAGTCACAGGTGTCTGATCGAAAAGTGAATGATTTAGGCGGGCAACCCGCGGGTCCGATTTGTTTGGATGAGCATCCCAGCACGCTGCACGAAAAGCGGGTTGATGCGCTGCAAAAGTTACTGACCGGTGAGAAGCTAGCCGCTTTCACAACAGACGCCATGCGTCGCGCCATTGAGTCCAACACGGAAGAGGATTACCGAAATCTGCCGTACTACGACAAGTGGATGCGTGCGGTGCGCGATTTGGTGATCGAGCAGCAATTGGTCTCTGCCAAGGAGATTGAGGATCGGATTGCAATTTTACGAGAACGTTACAAACAAACGGGGTCACTATGAACGCGATGCCACCGCGCCCGGGTCAGGCGCTGGCTGAGGGCACGCCAGTGATCGTTCGCCAACAGCCGCCAGAAGCGCACTGCCGCACGCCTTTTTATTTGCGTGGCGTTAAAGGCGAGATCGCGCAGGTGCGAGGGTGCTACCGAGACCCCTCACTGCTGGCATTTCATAAGCCAGGGCTACCCCTGCGGGTTTTGTACCGAATCCGATTCAAACAAAAGGATGTTTGGCCCGATTACCAGGGCGGTCCCAATGACACGGTGGTGGCCGACATCTATGACCACTGGATTGACCCGATACCCGGAGTAGACAAATGAGTCACCCCCATAACGACAATCATCATGACCATGGGCACGATCATGATCACGGCCACGACCACCCCCATGCGCCTGCGGCGCCAGATGACGAGGACCATTACGATCGCTACGAGGTCTTGTTGCAAACCGCTGTGCGCGAGTTGCTTCATGAAAAGGGCATTATCACGGCGGATGAATTGCATCGGCAAATTGACTACCAAGACAGCTTAACGCCCATGATTGGTAGCAAAATCGTTGCCAAAGCTTGGGTTGACCCTGTTTTTAAAGCGCAGCTCATTGCGCAGCCACTTGAGGCCATTAACGACTCGTTTGGATTGGACATCACGACACCACTGGATCTGGTCGTTTTAGAAAACACACCCGCCGTCCACAACGTGGTTGTTTGCACCCTTTGTTCCTGCTACCCGCGTATGTTGTTGGGTATACCGCCGGCTTGGTACAAATCTGTCGATTATCGATCGCGTGTCGTCAGTGAGCCCCGTCAGGTGTTGGCTGAGTTTGGCACTCACTTACCCGATGATGTCGAGGTGCGCGTCTCAGACAGCACAGCAGACTTGCGGTTTTTGGTGCTGCCCTACCAGCCTGCCAATACCGCGCATCTCAGTGAAGAGGCGCTCGCTGAGCTGGTGACTCGAGACTCGATGATTGGAACGGCGCTACCCCTGAGTGCATCAACGTAAACAGCGCCGCTGAAAACAAGGGACATTGAATCTCAGTGTCGCTTGTCTGTTTTTGAGGTACTGCCTTAGCGTTAGGTGTCAATGGCTTGGGTTTGGCTTGTGTGAGCCTTCAAAGCTGAAAACGATTGGGACGTTGTTCAACCTAGCCTTCTTTTTGGTTGCCAACAACTGGATTGCGTTTGAAGCCAATTCTGCGAATCACACCTGTGTCCTCCCAAATTGCCATCCTGTTTCGCCTGCAAGGGTGGGGAAGGCGGAAATTTTTTAACATTTGTAGTCACAATGTGACTACATTAAGACTATAATTCACAAATTAATTAGAAACCAATCATTAGGGGTACATCATGAGTTCAGCCGATACTTACGTAAGGGCTCGGATAGATTCGGGTACCAAAGTGTTAGCGACCAAAGCACTTGAGGCCATGGGCCTGACGATTTCTGATGCCATTCGATTGCTGATGCTACGAATAGCCACTGAGCATCGTCTGCCATTTGATGTGAAGGTGCCCAATGCGACGACCCGTAAAGTGCTAGAACAGCTTGAAGCAGGCAAGGCTAAAAAGGTGACGTCGGTCAGTAAATTGTTGGCGGATTTGAATGCGCTCGATTGAATACTCAAAAAGCTTTAAGAAAGACTACAAGCGCATTAAGGCAACACCTCGGCATCGCAGAGATATTGACGACTTACTTGGTGGTGTGCTCGATCTCTTGGTCATAGACGAGGCACTGCCGTTAAATAAGAAAGACCATTATTTGGTTGGTAATTGGTCAGGGTACCGAGAATGTCATATCAAGCCAGATTTGCTGCTGATTTACAAACAGCCAGAGGATCCTATTCTGCGATTAGCCCGTTTGGGTTCGCAAAGTGAGTTATTCAGGTGAGTATTAATTGCCTGGTTCTGCCGGCAAAAAATCGCTGACCCTTTAAAGATGCGCGCTTGATTGTTTGCCACACCTTTCAACCTTAATGGCGCTTGTCTGCTTTCCAGGTGCCGCCGTAGCGGTAGAAGGGTTGGTGTTCTAATTTGGCGCGGCACGGGTTGCAGATCAGTGCCCAAGCGCCTGATCCATCGTACGCGACCCGATACAAGGTAGAACTTTCCACTTTGCAGTGTTCGCAGGCTTTGATGCGGGATCGAGCGGGTTTGGCCATTGGCAGTGAGGCTGAAAGTTGCTGTGTTTGGATGTTGTGTTTGGATGTTGTGTTTGGTTTTTGTCCTTTTTCTTTTGCCCTATTGATTTTCAGCTGCTTTCAAAAGTAGGACGGCGAAGCGGTTTTGGGCATCACACCAGTGTTGGGTCAATTGCCAGCCAGCTTGTTGGGCGAGCTGTGCGAAGCCTTCGATGGTGTATTTGTGAGAAGTTTCGGTGTGAAAGCTTTCGCCGGCGGCCAAAGTGTGGTTTTGGCCGTCGACGTTGATGGTCTGATCGGTGGTGGCGACCAAATGCATCTCGATTCGCGCGGGATTGGTTAAGTAGCGTGCCTCGTGCGCAAAGGCTTGTACATCGATATCAAGCCCCAGTTCGCGATTGATTCGCACGAGCAGGTTACGATTGAATTCAGCCGTGACACCCTCGGGGTCGTCGTAGGCGGGAATCAGCACTTCGGGCGATTTGTCTAAGTCAACGCCAATCAGAAAAGCAGCGTCGTCACCCAAAACCGTGTGGCAGTGCTTTAGCAAGGACTGCGCTTCTGGTGCGGTGAGGTTCCCAATGGTTGAACCCGGGAAGAAGCCCAAACGGTTGCTATGGGCAGGCAGCGTCTGGGGTAGTGCAAACGGCGTCGTGAAATCAGCAACGAGCGGTATGACAGGCAAACCCGGCAGTTGTTGGGATAGGTCATCAGCGGCTTGATGCAGATAGTCAGCTGAAATATCGACAGGCACATAGCCCGCCGGCTGGTCAAGGGCCTTCAGTAAAGGCACGGTCTTGCGGCTTGAGCCGCTGCCGAGTTCGACCACCAAGCGATTACTGCCGATGGCTTTGGCAATCGCTTCCAAATTATCGTCGAGAATACTGATTTCCGTTCGCGTGGGATAGTAGCTTGGTAACTGTGTGATGTCCTCAAACAGCGCTGATCCTCGGTGGTCATAAAACCAGACAGGTGAAATGCGGTGATCGGATCGGATCAGTGCCTCAAGCAGTGCCTGCTGCAGGTTTTGGGTGTCGGCTGATGGTGGGTTGGTCGTGGACATGACAAATAGACCTCAAGGTTGAATCGGTGTTTGAGCGGTTGGCGTCGTGCGTAACTGCAGGTGGCGGCGAATGGTGCGCGCCAGAGCGTCAACGCCAATATTTAGCAGTGCGGTGATTAATATCAGCACCATGGCCCGATCAAAGCGTAATTCTTGAATGGCGCTGTCGACATAGAATCCAAGCGTGGTGATCCCCAAAATCCCAAGAATCGCGGTCTCACGCATGATGATCTCCCAGCGGTAGAGCAAGAAGGCAAGAAACGACCGATAGAGTCTGGGTACCACCTCATGGGTATAGCGATTAAAGCCACTGACAGCGTCAGGTCGGAGCATCAGGGTATTGCTTTGACGGCCGATCAAGTGGCCAATGATGGCACCGTTGTGAATGGCCAAAGCCACCACAGCTGGCAGCATGGAAGGCCCCCAGAGCTGCAGCAAGATGTAAGCCAGCAAGTACTCTGGGATGGAGCGGCCAATCACCAACAGGCCATGCCCGGCGACTTGGCCACTGCGGGTAACAAACAGCCGCGAAATCATTGGAAAGCTTAACAAAGCAATGATGCCAGTGCCCACCAGGGCAATTTGTGTGAGCACTATCGTGGTGCCGACCCCAGGCAAGGCTTGGTTCCACAGCAGATCACCCAACCAAGGGCCCAAGCCCGCCAGTCCTTCGCCGTTTCGCAGTGGCGCAGGGATGATGTCTTCGGTGATGAAACGCGTGGCATTGCCCCAAACAATCGGCAAACCCGTACCCAGAAAAAAAGGCGCGGCCAAGAGATAAGGGACGACCAGCTTTGGGCGTACCCAAAGCCTGATGCTGGCGATGGTCACCAAAAACATGATCAACAGCATGCCAACTTCGCCGTATAGACCTTCGCCGTAAGCACTTTCGAGGTAAAACCCAAGCGTGGGCATACCGACAAAGCCAAGCACAGCACTTGAGCGCATGCCGCACTCAAAGCGGTAGCTGGTGTAGCTGATCAGGTGCGCCCAAAGATCGGGCACTCGGGCATACCAAAACGTTGAAATGATGCCGCTGCCAGCAGGCAGCGCCAGCACGGGGCGTTGATCACCTTCCTCAAGAATTTCGCTGTAGACGCGGGCAAACGTCGCCGCGTAGGGCAGTGCAATGGCCAGCACGCCGGTGATGGGGTGAAGACCAAAAAACTGCAAAAAAATCAATGCCCAAAAAAGCTCATGGATGGCGCGAACAAACGCGCAAACCGTGCGCACAAGGCGGTAATGAAAAATAAAGGCCAAGCCCATGCCCAAAATGGCAGCGGCACCCACGCCGGTAAACGCAAAGGCAACCGTTCGCAGCAGGGCAACAATGGCGGTGTCAAAAGTCGCAAATTCAGGCTGGATCAAACCACGGCCAAGCCGGCCCAATTCTGCCCAAGGGGAGATGGAACGGATTTGAAGGTCAGCCAACCAAACACAAATCAACGCAATCCCAAACAGCCATAAACTGGTGCGCACCAGTGGTGCTGATAGCGCGCTCCAGCGGGTGTGGTCTTGACTAGTAGAGCGCATCGAGGTCGTGGCTATTAACCGTATGGCTCGGCGAATCTAAGGCAATGATGCCGTTTTGAATGCCAATCAGACGGCTGGCATATCGACGGGCCAAATCGAGATCATGCATGGCAATGATGGTGGTGGTGTATTGCGAGGTGAGCGCTTGCATGACCGCTTCAGAGCGTGGCCCGTCAAGCGCGGACACCGGCTCGTCGGCCAACAGCACATCGCCACTTTGAAACAACGACCGGGCAACTGCCACACGCTGGCGTTGACCGCCCGAGAGTTCGCCGGCACGCGTCCAAAGGGTTGATGCCATGTCCAATTGTTCGAGCACGGCAGTCACTGCCAAGACCTGACGGCGAAAGGGTCGAATCAGGTTGATCAGGTTGTAAGCGCCCGAGTGGCTGGGCAGTTGCCCCATGTAGACGTTGTGAAACACGCTGAGTGTTTCGACCAAGCCTAGATGTTGTGGGATGAGCGCGATGTCACGACGACGGCGATCATGCAGTAGCGACAGCAGCGTTGATTTGCCCGCACCACTGCGACCCACGAGCGCCACATGCTCACCGGGCTTGATGTGTAAATCAATCGGTCCTAAGACAGGGGTGCCGCCGTAATCAGCATAGGCTTGGTCCAGAATAAGGGCGCTCATCAGTCGATTAAACCCACCTCTTGAGCGGTTCGCTTGATAGGCTCGTAGTCTGAGTTTTGTGCGGGGATGAAAGCACTGCGTGCGAAGCTCTCTAGCAACGTCTTATCATCCATCGCCAACAGCGCGGCTTTGACTTTATCGGTAAATCCTGCGCCAAAACGCGCGTCCACATCCCCACGAATACTCCACTGATAGTTGGGATAGGCGGGCGTCTTCCAGATGACTTTGACGGCATCGGTGTCAATTTTTCCTGCGGCAAGCTCACGATCCCAAACCGCATAGTTGATGGCGCCCACGGCGTAGCTACCACTTTCCACCAAGCGCAGGGTGCGACTGTGATTGCCGCTGTAACCGACCCGCTCGAACACCTTGTCCGGTGATTCGCCAAAGCGCTCGGTCAAGTAAAACTCGGGAATCAGTCGGCCTGAGGTCGAGCTTTTTGAACCGAAAGTAAACGTCATGCCACGCATACGCTCATCAATGACGTCACCAGCTTCTAGACCAGTGCTTTTGTGGGCAATCAGATAAGTCCAAAACGCTTGATCTTCAGTGCCTTGGGCCAAGGCTTGTGAGTTGGGTACCGTGGCGCGTGCTTGAACGCCAGACAACGCACCAAACCACGCGAGCTGGACCTGATCATTACGAAACGCGCTGACAGCTGCGGCGTAGGACTTCACCGGTACGTAGCGAACTTCAACGTTGAGGGCCTTTGACAGGTATTCGCCCATTGGGCCAAAGCGCTCTTGGAGTTTGCTTTCATCCTCATCAGGAATGGCGGTAAAGACAAGCACTTGGGCGCTAACAGGTAGCAATAGAAACAGATTGAGTACGAATGCACACAAAAGAGCTTTCACGGGGTTTTCCTTAAATTTAGGTGTGATTGGATTAAAGCGCACAGGTGCGAAACCCAGCGATAATGTCATTACGCTCCGGTGGGAAAAAATTACGCGTATTGTTGTTTAAGTAACGACTGCGCGTGGCCCAAGAGCCGCCCCGAAGCACCATGCGCCCGTCGGCAAACCAAGGCTCAGAATACTCGGCATAGAGGTCAGCGTTAAAGCCAGGATAGGGTTTGAATAGGCTTGAGGTCCATTGCCAAACATTACCTAGCATTTGACGGCAACCCAGGGCGCTGTCACCGTCTGGGTAAGCGGCGACGTCGACACAACCGACTCGATAACCATCGGTGTTGGCCAGCAATGAACCTTGGGGTTCATTGCCCCATGGATAAAGTGTTTTGTGCGGGCTGAGTGTCTGCCCCACGGCTTGGCGGCTTGCAGCCACCTCCCATTCGAGTTCAGTCGGTAAACGACGACCTGCCCATTGGCAATATGCTTGGGCTTCGTGTTGGCTGACATGGCTAACGGGCGCATGGGGAGGTAAAGATTGCCAGCGGTCAAAGACACGGACTTGCCAATTGACACCATCATGGCGCCAGTAACGTGGTGCGCTAAGCGCTTGAGTATCGCGCCAGGCCCACCCGGCGGGTGACCAATAGGTGGGGTTTTCATAACCACCAGCCTCAACAAAACGCTCAAATGCGGCATTGGTAACCGGGGCGATGTCAATGGTGAATGGGTCAAAAGCTTGGGTGATAGTGGGCTTTTCGTTGTCAAATCGAAAGCCAACGGTCTCATCTGCCCCAAGCGTGTGTTCGCCACCAGGAACAAACACCTCGCCCTCTAGACCGCCTTCATCCAGTGGGGCCAAGCCACCAGTTGGTGGGGCGATCACGGGCATCGGATCGGCTAAGGTTTGGCGGGTGTAGGCAAAGGCCTCGCCATGCATGTCTTCATGAAACGTGGCCAACTGCCAAACATAACTGGTGGCTGAATCGGTTAAGCCTTCTGGCAATCGGCTAACCATGGCGTCGCGAACCGTTCGCAAGTAGCCAAACGTATCGTCCATGCTAGGTAAGTCAAGCGTCCATCGTTTATCGTGTGCCACCCCCATTGAGTCGTAGAGCGCTTGGGCATTGGGGATTTGATAGTTCGGCAAGCCATAGAACTTGTGAAGCACAAAATAATCATGGAAAAAACCGACGTGACCGATCTCCCACTGAGGGGGATTTACAGTGCTAAGCTTGGGTCCTAAGTGGCGTTCAACTGGCAAATCCTCGGTGAGTTCAAGTGTGCGCTGACGGGCATTGTCAAGCATGGCAATCAGCATGTCGGAGGTCAGGCGATGAGTGGGTGGTGTGGTTATCATTGTGCTCTCCTGCACGGTGATTGGTCATGAAAATTGCTTTGGTGACACCAGCGCCTCCGCGCTCGCGTGCCGGCAACCGTGCGACAGCCGCGCGGTGGTCGAGATTGTTGCGGGCGGCGGGGCATCAGGTCAATGTGCTCGAACAATGGGGCGCTGATGACCGACCGTATGATTTGATGATCGCTCTGCATGCTTGGCGCAGCGCAAGCAGTATCGCTGCGTTTGCGCAACGCTTTCCCGATCGAGCCTTGATTGTGGTGCTCACGGGTACTGATATTTATCGTTTTCAGCACAGTCACCCTCTGGTGACGCGTGCGAGCCTGGATCATGCCAGCGCGTTGATTGGGTTGCATGATCATGTGGCCCATGACATCCCCGCCGAATTCCACGCTATTTTGCATACCGTTCGTCAATCGGCACTGCCTTTGCCCAAAAGTTACCCCAGGCCGTCGGACCGAGCGGTCACGATCTGTGTGGTTGGGCATTTGCGTGAAGAAAAAGACAGTTTGCGCACCGCTGAGGCGGCGCGGTTGTTGCCGACAGCCTCGCGCATCCGAATCGTGCAGGCCGGTGGTGCCCACACTTCGGACTGGGTGCTGGCGGCACAAGCGCAGATGAGTGATAACACGCGTTACAGCTGGTTGGGTGAGGTCTCGCAAACGGCGATTCGTCGTTTGTACGCACGAAGTCACGCCATGGTGATCAGCTCCGTGATGGAGGGTGGAGCCAACGTGGTCTCTGAGGCTTGCGTGGCAGGATTGCCGGTTATCGCCAGCGATATTCCTGGTAACACCGGGTTGCTCGGGCAAGACTATCCCGGTCTTTTTCCGGCTGGCGATTCGGTTGCCTTGGCAGGGTTGTTGACACGGTTTGAGTCTGATTTGGTATTTCGAGCCGTGTTGACTGACAGGTGTCAGGCACTGGCCCCACGCCACACCCCGGAGGCTGAACAAGCGGCTTTGTTGGCAGTGATCCATCGGCTTAGTCTTTGAGCGTAATCGGTTCGAGGGCATCGCCCTGCGGGTGGATGGCGCCAATGATGCTCGTGCGCGGGTAACCGAGCGCGATGAGTTCGCGCACACAAGCATCGGCTTGGTCAGCAGGGATACTGGCCAACAAGCCGCCCGCGGTTTGTGGGTCAAATATCAAGGGGTAGCGGGGATGTTTAACCGTCGCTTCAGGGTTGCGAATCGCCCGGCGCAAACGCACGTTGGCGGGTTGTAAAGAGCTCAAAATACCAGCGGCCACGGTTTCTTCGGCCCCGGCTAAGACCGGTAGTGCGGGCAGAAAGAGGGTGGCGTCCACTTCAGAGGGTCGTGTCATTTCGACCAAGTGCCCCAGCAACCCAAAACCGGTCAAATCGGTGCAAGCGGTGGCGCCAAACCGGCGCAGGCATTCGGCCGCCAAGCGATTGGAATGGCGCATGGATTGCAAGGCGTCATCAATCCAGTGGCCCTTGGCTTCCAAGCGCGCATGCGCGGCAAACAAGGTGCCTGTGCCGATCGGCTTCGTCAGGATTAAAACGTCGCCTGGGCGCATACCCCCTTTTCGCATGATTTGGTCCGGCTGATCGTCGATCAAGCCATTGATGGCAAAGCCCAGCGCCAACTCTTGGCCTTCGCCGGTGTGTCCCCCAACCAGTGCACAGTTGGCGTCGTTGAGTATCTCTAAGGCACCCGACATCATCTGAAACAGGGTGTCTTCGACTTTGGATTCGAGGCCTTGTGGGACGGTGGCAATCGCAGTCGCAGATTGCGCTTCGGCACCCATGGCAAAGATATCGCCTAGCGCGTGGTTGGCAGCAATTTGACCAAATATATATGGGTCATCAATGAATGAGCGAAAGAAGTCAACCGAGTGCACCATGGCTTTGCCAGGAGGCACGCGAACGACCGCGGCATCATCGGGCGCGTGCAGGCCGATCACCACGTCGTCGCGCTCAACAGGGCGCAGTGCACCCAGCGCCCGAGATAGGGTGGTGGCACCGACTTTTGCGCCGCAGCCGCCACAGCGCATAGCAATCGCTGAAATGGCCTGCTGGGCTTCTTCGCCGGCCAATGCGACTGTTGATCTGGGCAATGCGCTTGCCTTGTCTTGCATGGCGGGTAAGTCATTGAATTTGGCCATGAAACGCCGGTCGATGTGGTCTTTCCAGCGCCACAGCCAGGCGCCCGATGCGGAAAAACCACCACGCGAAGCCACGGCATATTGGTCGCCAGTACTGATCAGTGCCAGCCAGCGACGCTGCGGGTGGTAGTCGCGCAGCGCCTTGTCCTCAAGTGACAGGCGCAGGTTACGCGCCAGAGGAGGGCCTTGACGCACGGCAAAGACGCCCGCTTTTTCGCGGGGATGGTTGATCATGGTGGCAATGTCACCGGCGGCAAAAATATCAGGATCGGTGACTGTTTGCAGCGTGTCGGTGACTTCAATAAACCCGTCGGCATCAAGCGCCAGTCCAGTGTCTTTAAGCCAACTCGCGCCACCGGCGCGGGTCACCCAAATCACTTCATCGGCCAAATGGTGCTCGCCGCTGATGGTTGTTAAGCCTTGGTCGTCTACGGCGGTAACGGCAGCATTCGCATGCAAGGTCACACCACGGGATTGAAGCGTGCGCGTAAAGCGCTGCTGTACTGAGCGGTTGTGGGTCGGCAAAATGCTGGCGCCGCGGGTAAATAAACTGAACGTCAGCGCATTGGGGTCTTGGCCAAGAAGGTTTAATTCATGGCGCAAGCGGTGTTGCATGGCGAGCAGCAATTCGACCCCTCCTGCGCCACCGCCCACTAGAGCAATGTGCATCGGTCCGGGTCGTGTTTGCACGCGCGCCAGTAGCGCCAGCCATCGCTCGTTGAATTGACGGATGGGTTTGACGGCAACGGCACGCGTGCCGTTGCCGCCAGCGTCGGTGAGCTTGGGGGTAGAGCCAATGTTGATCGAGAGCCGGTCGTAACGAACCGCTGGGCGATCGCGGCAAAGAACCTCATGGGCATGACGGTCAAGGCCCACGACTTCGCTACGAAAAAACCGCGCGCCGGCAAACTCTGCCAAGCGGCGCAAATCGATGTGTACCTCATCGTAGGTGTAATGACCCGCAACATAACCAGGCAACATGCCAGAGTAAGGCGTGTGCGTATCACGGCAAACCACGGTCAGACGCACGCCTGGCATGGGCTTCATCGCAAAATTCCGAAGCACCCCCACATGGGTGTGACCGCCACCGACCAGCACAATATCGCGCAAGATCGGCTGCGTGATTTGTTTCATGACATTCCTTTATGCAACCCGACCGAAGACGTGCAACAGCGATGCAATGCCAAACGGGTTGTGGTGTGTTTTTTGAATAAAGAATGCGGCGTGAGAGCGGCACTTGATTTGCTTGTCAGAATGCGCTTTATACCAACAGCAGTCGCTGCTTCAGAATCAAAGCCAAACACAAAGCGGTCACAGCTGTGATCAAACGTGGGTTGCGGATGGGTACGCAAAAAGGGGATTGACATCAAGTGCGACGGGCTCCAATCCAATGGAATTTGGTGAATTTGGTTAATGACAGAATTCAAGTATACCCATGAAAATCGCACCATAACCCTGCGTTCTTTGATGACTTGGGGACTGATAAGACGCTGTTGATGACCTGCGGTTATTTTCGCGAAAATAGCCTAAATGGCATGGCTTTTGTAAGACATATTGAAAAAATTTGGTGGGTCCGTTGGATGATTTTATGCGTTACAACTTAGTCGTCGACAGGTCATATGAATACAAGTAGTATCAATTTAAGGTTCTTTGGTGGATAAAAGTCTGATCTTATCTTCTACTGGTTGGATCTCGCAATGGTATTGGCCGTTGCGGTGTGGTTTTGCCTAGGATAGATGATCATGTTTGGTTTCTTCTTTGACAGAGGGTTAGAGCACTTGCGCCAACCCGATAGAGCCCCGCGTTGTTACGAACTGACAGACGCTGAGCGCGCAGAAAAAGTCCGTCAATTGGGTGCTTTAAGCAGCGGTGTTGACGTGCCACCAACCGGTAGCGACACAGTTTTGGCGTCGATAACCGCCCGCTAGCCCACCTTTTAATATTGATGCGTTGTCTTGGTGAGAAGCTTTGGTCATGGCTGTTTATCGCTTGGGCCTTTCGTTTTTTGCTGTGTCTTCATCAATCAAGCCGTTGGGTCAGTGCGTTACGGATGAATTGTTTTTCGTAATGGCGATTACGCCTGTTTTTTTGGCCGATGCCCGTTGTTGTTGGCGTTTGTCGACAACAATTCTATCCAAGGTGCTCAGATCATCAAGGGCCTTGATGTCTCTAGGCGAGTTGCGACGCGTCATGGCGATTTTCTAAGTGATGATAGTTGTGATTTGAGGCTTTTTTGATTTGCTAAGCTATTGTGCCAAACAATTCGGTTAAAAACGCAATTCTCTGTTTTCGCTCTCCTGTTTTGTCTTTTTCATGAAAACTCACTTTGAAACGCCCGAGGAAATCCGCTATCAGATCTGGAAAGAGCTTGGGCGAGCCAGTCAAGACCGTCACCACGCGTGGCGCACGCCAGTGTTTGCAACAGCTAGCGCAAACGGTTTTGTGAATGCACGAACGGTGGTTTTGCGCCGGGTGGACGCCGTGGCGGGTGTTTTGGAGATATATACCGATCGTCGCAGCGAAAAAGTGGCCGATTTGGCGCATCGGCCTCGGGCACAGTTTGTGTTTTGGAGTGATCGCTTGCATTGGCAGCTTCGTGTCACAGTGACGGCATCGGTTGCGACCGAGGGCCCTTATGTGCAAACCCTTTGGCAGTCCGTCAAGCAGTCGCCAGCCGCGCGTGATTATTTGGGCGCAGAAGCGCCGGGCGCATTGTTGGATGCAGATCGGGCGACAGCGGCCGTTTTGAGTGACGAAACCCACTTTGCAGTGGTAAGCGGCACGGTCATTGAAATGGATTGGTTAGAGTTGGCACGAGACAACCATCGACGCGCCAAGTTAACGGCTGAAACGTGGGCTTGGTTGAAGCCCTGACAGCTATGTGCGTTATCGCTAGTAGCCTGCGCAACCATGGGATGATTGCCAATTGCTTGATGTGAATTAGATATTTAGGATTAAAGCGTGGATCGTTTGAGTGTGAATCAGTTGGCTGTTCCTGAGGCGCAGGCAAGCATTGTGCTTTCAAAGCACTTGGAGAGAGAGTTGCGCTCGGATCACGCCGGTGAGACGGGTGCAGTCAGTATTTATGAGGGCATTGTGGCGGTTTCGAAATGGCGAAACAATCTCGAATTGGTTCGGTTTGCACAAGAGCACGGCAAAACCGAAGCCGAGCACCTAAAGTTGATAGAGGAGTGGTTGCCGGCAGACAAACGCAGTCGTTTGCTCGGCCCCTGGCGCTTGGCGGGATGGTTAACCGGTGCCATTCCAGCGCTTTTTGGGGGGCGGGCGGTCTACGCCACGATCACCGCCGTTGAAACCTTCGTCGATCACCATTACCAGCAACAAGTCGATCACATTAAGCAGTTTGGTGCGCCGCCAGGGCTACTGTCCGTTATTCAAAAATGCCAAGCCGATGAGTGTCACCATTGAGATGAAGCGCGGGCGCTAGCCGGTCCCAAGCGCTTGCCAATGTTGTTACGGCTTTGGTGCGCAGGCGTCGGTGCCGGGTCGGCTGCCGCCGTGGTGCTTGCAAGACGAGTCTAAGCCGCTGACCAATGATGTTTTTGAGTTGAAGGTGTTTGGAGATGAGACAAGAAAAGGATGTATGTCCCTCATTTCTTGCTCTTGCTGAGGATTGCAGTCAATCCAGATGATGTCTTTCTATCTGGAACCCAGCTCTTAGCCACTTTCTACATTTTTCAGCACCAAGCTGCTGGTCGTTTGTCATCACCTCGCCGCTGTGTTTAGAAGAATCGAACCTTGCCAAGCGATCTTCCAAGCTATGTGGTTTTGGTTTGCATGGCGTCATAATGATTGAATTATCCTTCGTAGCAATCGTCACGCATTGATCAACTTGTAGCTCAACTGTTTTCGAAATTGTTGCTGGCAAACGCAGACCTAGGCTATTGCCCCATTGCTTTATGTTTTGTTTGGCGTTGTTCAAATGCCTCTCTAAGGCTGGCATCCGCAGATGCTTTGATGTCAGCCGCAATCCAGCGATGACTGATTTCAGATATGACGAGCATTTGGCAATGCTAATCGTGAAATCGGACAAGACATTTGCCGGTATCGATCAAAAGTCTTGCGGTTGTGTCAATTCGTACGATTGACCAATGGATCTATTTGGGTGACAAGCAATGGGGGCTTGCGATGTAGGAACGCAAGAGTATCTGGCGATCGTTTGCTTGGGATGATGGTTGGCGATTATTTGTCAAACTACCGAGCAGCAGTCTATGGTTGGCTAGACTAGCAAAAACGGACCCTTTTTTTCTCATGGTGGGCTGTCGTTTTGTTTGAATTTTGTCTGGCAGGCTACTCGTCTTTCGCAGTGCTTTCATCTGAACGAACACGTGCGTCACGCTTACTTTGAGCTTCTGCCTCTTTTTGGTCGCTTTTCGCTCCCATCTTGGTGAATTCAATCACGGTAAAAACCAGACCGATCACCATCATCGAAAAAATAAATATGGCCGGGTAGAGCAAATGTTCTGGGCTCATCGTTTTTGCCCCATCAAGGCACAGAGCTTGAAATAGATGCCGAAGGTGAAGATCGATGGAATCCAAATGGCCGTGAAGATGGCTTGATCCTGGTCTTTAACAACGAACCAAAGGTAGGCTGAAACAATAAAGGACAACATCACTGCAATGATGATGAAGAAGTCGGAACGCTTAAACATTTATATATCTCCCGCGATGATTTAGTCGTTAACGTAATCAGAAAAGCCATAACCGATCGCACTCAGCAAGCAACCACCGATCGCTACCGAACCAATGATGCGTATGCCGGAGGACAGCCCAAAAGAAAAAAGTTCCATGTCAAAAGCGCCTAACACGCCGAGAATCAAACCAACACAACCCAGCACAGCTAGGGTGTTACCGGCCAGAGCCATGAATCGGTAAACTGATCTTGGGATAAAGCTCGCCTTGGGCATGTCTACATCCAGAGTCGGTTGATGGTGCATGGCCATCCCTCGAAAATTAAAAAAATGCTCACTAATCTATCTGGAGCCACTGTGCTTTTTAAACCTGCGCTTGGATATTACACGGGGCAGGGGAAAATTGCTTAATTGGCACATGCCACAATGGTCTTTAGACGTGCCTGATGCAATGTCGAACCCCCCTATTGTTAGCCTTTAAGTAGGGTTCCAACGGTTTGTTATGAATGCAGCGCTGTCATTGACGCATTCTTCTATTTCAGCACCTAGAATAACGCTAGAAACAGTGAATCAATCCTATTGTGATGTGACCGCCATGACCCACCCACCCCAGCCCCTGATCGATGCCCAGAACTTATGCTTGCAATATGTCGTGGGTGACAAGCCCATCATGGTCTTGCAAGGGGCAAGTTTGCGCATTGCGTCAGGCACCACGGTGGCCATCACGGGCCCCTCAGGCTCGGGTAAAACGTCGCTTTTGCTTTTATTCGCGGGTCTTGAGCAAGCCGATGCTGGCAACATTGCGTTTGAGGGCGTTGATATAGGAGGGCTTTCGCGAGACGTGCGGGCTGATCTCAGACGTGATTCGATTGGTATCGTCTTCCAGAGCTTTCATTTGTTGCCTAGTCTGACGGCTTTAGACAATGTTGCCTTGCCATTGCAAATGGCGGGTGTGGCTCAAGCGCGTGAATTGGCCATCGACATGCTGCAAAAGGTGGGTCTCTTGGCGCGCGCGACTCACCGACCAAGCCAGCTCTCTGGGGGCGAGCAACAGCGTGTGGCGATTGCTAGGGCGTTGGTGCATCGGCCAAGTCTGCTGTTGGCTGATGAGCCAACCGGTAATTTGGACGACAAAACCGCTGGGTCTATACGCGATTTGCTGTTTCGTTTAAACCATGAACTGAATACAACGCTCGTGCTGGTGACTCATGACATGGCTTTTGCCACACGCTGTGACCGGGTATTGCGGCTTCACAATGGCCAATTGCTTGAAACACCGCCTGTCATCGGTGTAGAGGATAATGATGCTGTTCCTGCTTGATCTCGCTTGGCGCGACCTGAGAGCCAGCGGTCGAACCCTATGGGTTTTTGCGGCTAGTCTGGTTTTGGGGGTGTCATTGGTGGCCGCTGGCGGCGGGCTGCATCAACAAGTGTCTGATGCACTCAGTGCCGACGTGCGCCTCTTGTTTGGTGGTGATGTCGAACTTGAAACGCAGCAACCACTGGCGCGAGATGCGCGCCAGTGGTTGCAAGAGCGCGGCACCGTCTCTGAAGTCGTTGAACTACGAACCATGCTGGTCACTGAAGTGGGCCGTTCGCAACTCGTGGAATTGTTCAGTGTTGATGCGGCTTACCCGCTCTATGGGCAACTGGACTTGGCCCCGCAAAAGGATCTGCAAGCTTTGTTGATGTTGCAAAAAGGACAGTGGGGGGCGGCGATTGACGGCGCTTTGGCACAACGCCTGGGACTTGCCGTGGGTGACCAGGTTTCGATCGGTGATCTGGTGTTGGTTGTGCGCGCGGTGGTCGTGCGTCAACCCGATCGCAGCTTACGAGCCGATTGGGGGGCCGCACCGGTTCTGATCGCCAAAGAAGGCTTGGCGGCCACTGGTTTGATACAGCCCTTTAGTCGGGTTGAGTATCGTTATCGGGTTCGTTTGGCTGACGCAGATACGGCAGATGCGCGCGCAGCTGGTCAATTCCGTGACGCTTTTGTTAGAACCTTTCCGTCGCTTGCGGTGGAGGTGCGAAGTTTTGATGAGCGAAGCGACCGGATGACAGCGGTGCTGAATCAAGTCGGTTCGGGACTCTTGCTGGTGGGGTTTTCTGCATTATTCATCGGCGGGCTGGGTGTCTTTAATTGCATCAAAGCTTATCTGGACGGCAAACTGACAAGCTTGGCGACCTTGCGCGCCATTGGGTTAAGGGACGCCCGCTTGGCGGCATACGTCCTTTTGCAGGTGTTTTTGTTGGCTGCTTTTTCCAGCGCCGTGGGGGCGTTGTTTGGCGTTGTATTGGCTGTGGGCGGTGCAAGCCTTGCGGCCGATCGACTGCCCATAGCATTGCTTCTGCTCCGTTTGTGGCAGCCGGCGGCCGTGGCGTGGTTGTTCGGGGTACTGACAGCTTGCACGTTTGCGTTACCGGCCGTGGGCCGCGCGCTATCCGTGTCGCCCGCTGCTTTGTTTCGCGGTCCTGAAGGTCAAGATTTACGATCATCCCGTCGGATCAAGCAAATAACGGCTTTGGTGGCTGTTGCGACCATTTCGTTGTTGGTTGCGGCGCTGCCTGACCCGCGGTTTGGTTTGGCGTTTGTGGGGGCGGTCACTGTTTTATTGCTACTACTTGATCTGATCACCCGTTTTTTGAAACGATTGGCTCAGCGGTTGCAAGGGTTGCGTGTGATCTCTTTGCCATTGCAGCTGGCCTTAGCGGGCTTGCAACAACCGCATTCACCCATTCGGGTGGCTTTGATTTCCTTGGGTTGCGCCCTGACGCTGCTGGTGGCTTGTACGCTGGTGGTGGTGGCTTTACTGCGTACGGTTAACGAGACCGTGCCTGCACAAGCGCCTGCGATGGTGTTCTACGATATTCAACCCGATCAGCTTGCGGTGCTCAACCACGTGCTGAAACAGTCGACTGACTTGATTGAAGTCAAGACAGCGCCCTTCGTGTTGGGTCGCCTAATCGGTGTCAATGGCGAAGAACTCTTGAATAGTGACGATATTGAACGCTTGCGTGAATCGCGTGATGAGCACAAGTTAAGCGATACCCGGGGTAATTTTGATGATGTGGTGGTTGAGCGCGGTCAGTGGTGGCGCCCGGACTACCAAGGGCCACCGCTGGTTGCGATGGAAGATCGTGAGGCCGATCAGCTCGGGTTAGCCATTGGTGATCGCCTGACCTTTGAAATCCTGGGGCAAACGCTAGAAGCCGAGCTGGTGGCGATTTATGCGCAACGCCGTGTGCAGGCCAGGCTATGGCTTGAGGCGATTTTTAGTGATGGCGCGCTTGACCCGTTTATTACCCGCTTTGTTGGGGCGGCTTGGTTGCCGGCTGACGAGGCACTTGGTTTGCAAGATCAATTGGCCCTTGTGGCCCCCAATATTGCGACCGCACGAACCGAATCTGTCCTGATTGAAACGCGGTCGCTTCTGGCTCAAGCCAGTGGTGGCTTGGTTGTGATCGCCGTGATCTGTTTGGCAGCGAGCTTGTTGGTTCTGGCCAGCGTGGTGGCTGCTAGCCGTACGCGCCAGATCTATGAGGCAACGGTGATGCACGCTTTGGGTGCGCGACACGCGCTCTTGGTTCGAGTGCTGATCTGGGAGTACGTACTAATTATGTTGGTCACTGCAGCGTTTGCGGTTTTGTTTGGCAGTGCACTCGCTACTTTGTTGCTTCAGTGGCGATTAGACATCAGTGCTGCTGGCCTTTATTGGACGGGATTTGTCACTGCATTTGGCGTCAGTGGCGTTTGTTTGGGGCTTGGCGCGCGTTATTTGCTGGGACAAATGCGACTAAACCCTGCCATGCTGTTGAGGACGGGGTGAGTGCTTGCGTTTTGAAACTGAACACTGGCATTGCCATGTTTGCGGTGATTTAATGCTGACATTGTCTTTTCTTTTAACCCTTGTATTTGGCTAACCATGAAAATCATTAACATTGTTGAATCCACCCGACCGATTAAATCGGATATCCGAAACGCTTATATTGATTTTTCCAAGATGACGCTAAGTGTCGTGGCGGTGGTCACTGATGTGGTGCGTAATGGTCGCCCGGTGATTGGCTATGGTTTTAATTCCAATGGTCGCTATGGGCAGGGCGCGTTGATCAGAGAGCGATTTGTGCCGCGCGTGCTTGAGGCCGATCCCGCGAGCTTGCTCGATGAAACGGGTCAAAATCTAGATCCCCACAAAGTCTGGGCGACCATGATGATCAATGAAAAGCCTGGCGGTCACGGTGAGCGATCGGTTGCTGTGGGTACTATCGACATGGCGGTGTGGGATGCGGTAGCCAAGATTGAAGACAGGCCTTTGTTTGATGTACTAGCCCAACGCTATGGTGATGGTCATTACAACCCGAAGGTGTTTGTCTATGCTGCTGGTGGTTATTACTATCCGGGCAAAGACACCAATGGATTGATCAATGAAATGCACAGCTACCTTGACCGCGGTTACTCGGTGGTGAAGATGAAGATTGGTGGTGCGAGTTTGGCGCAAGACTGTGAGCGTATTGAGTCGGTGCTAAAGATTCTTGGTCCTGGCCAGCAATTGGCGGTGGACGCCAACGGTCGTTTTGACCTTAAAACGGCGGTTGCATACGCCCAAGCGCTGTCAAAGTACCCTTTGTTTTGGTACGAAGAAGCGGGCGATCCATTGGATTTTGAGATTCAAGCTGAGCTTGGCAAGGTCTATGCTGGCGCTATGGCGACCGGTGAAAACCTCTTTTCTATGCAAGATGCGCGTAATTTGATTCGGTATGGCGGCATGCGCCCAGACCGTGACTGGTTGCAGTTTGACTGCGCCTTGAGCTATGGCTTGGTCGAATACCTGCGCACTCTGGAAATGCTCAAAGAACACGGTTGGTCACCCACACGCTGCATTCCACATGGTGGCCATCAAATGTCGCTGGCGATCGCCGCGGGTCTGGGCTTGGGTGGCAATGAAAGTTACCCCGATTTGTTCCAACCCTACGGTGGATTTCCCGATGGGGTCAAAGTGATTGATGGCTACGTGACCTTGCCCGAGCTGCCGGGCATCGGTTTTGAGGGTAAAACCGATCTCATCACGGCCATGCGCGAGGTGGCGGCCTAGGGCGTCTTGTCA
>ERZ887849.1153-NODE-1153-length-26012-cov-58.308356_pt1 | contig 26012 bp, 18 predicted proteins | sample MGYA00521267_ERZ887849 | MGnify/ENA primary metagenome ERZ887849 (study PRJEB32303, sample SAMEA104408601) | aquatic metagenome | biome: Brackish water; feature: Pelagic; material: water | place: Baltic Sea | collected 2014-06-06T16:11:00 | depth 2,863 m ... | reverse complement strand
AGGATAATTCTCGAGCACGCGGGCAAAGGCTTTATAAAACTCAGGGCTCGCTCGCTCTTCGTGCATGTATTCGCCCGGTGTAACCTGATGGATGCGGCTTATCGCGCCCGCCCACACCTTTTTCCGCGTCGCCGTTTCGGCTATCTCAATGTTAATTTGCGCAATATAGCTCAATTCCACATTCAGAGACTCCATGCGGATGAATGGATCTATGTCTTGCTGATCGGGATAAAGGTTAATGTGGTTATACGCGAGCACTACCTCTATATCGTGAGCTTGGTCGTTTCTAGACAAGCCTTTCTCGTCGAATGCGCGCTCGAATTCGGCTACGACATAATCTCTTAGAAAAAGCGGAAGCCCCTCTGTCCGAAGTCCATAGTCTGAATAGTTTTGATAGTCACCTGGGCAGCACAGTAAAGGCGAACTGCCGATCTGCGAGGTGATACCTGCGCAACTAGACAGCAAACCTGCAAGTACAAAAATCACTATCAAATTCTTCACTAATCTCATCGTAAACTCCTTTGCTGTAAGCTTTAACTGAATGGGATAACCCACTTATAACCCTACCTCTGAGAAAGAATTCGTCATTGATCTATAGCAGTAAGTATTGAGAACACCTGCTGCCTCCCCACCTTCAGCCTAAGTTGATCCATATCAATTCAAGAGCAAACACTGCGATAGGTGCGACATCATGTCGCACCTACTGCAGCGAAGCTTCCAATAGAATGGCGCCATCGAATCTCGTCATTCGGCTTAAGTAGTATCGAGTCGTCGCCGAGCGAATCAGAATTAATAAGGAGAAAAATATGCGTCACTCGCGAAAATTACTCGCATTAGCCCTCGCTATCGCTACACCACTCGCTGGCCAAACCTTCGCTCAGGAGCGCCAGCGCATCGAAGAAATTACTGTTGTCGGCGTTCGCGACACACACACGGTGATAGTTGACGACACGCTTGTTGCCACGCCAGACACCGCACAATTATTGCGTAAAATGCCAGGCGCTAACGTCAACAAAAACGGGGAGCTTACAGGCATTGCTCAGTACCGAGGCATGTTCGGCGATCGCATCCAAGTCTCCGTCGACGGCGCGCAGATCAATGGCGCGGGCCCCAACGCAATGGATGCGCCGCTCCACTACGCACCGGTCGCTATACTGGAGTCGCTCACCATTAATCGTGGCATAGTCCCTGTCAGCAAAGGCCAAGAGACAATCGGCGGTTATGTAGAGGCGAACACCTATGCCGGGGATTTTGGTACAACTAAGGGTTTCGAATTCAGTGGCCGCGCCTATGCTGGCGCCCAATCTGTGAATAGCGGCGACGTGCTGAGCGGTTTTTTCTCGATGGCGAATGACACGCACATCTTCCGCGGTTTTGTGATGCAAGAGCGTGCCGATGACCTTGAGTTTCCTACCGGCGACATCACACCCTCCGAATACGACCGCGAGCGTTTCGACCTTGGCTACAGCTTCGCAAAAGGGCGGCATGAGTTCAGTATCGACTTTGCTCGGAACAACACAAAAGATGCCGGCACCGCCTCGTTGCCAATGGATATTCTGTCTATAGACAGCGACCTATTCCGGTCTCGCTATACCTTCTCGACGAGCGAAGGCCTGTTTACGGCGGAGCTTTCGGCAAGCGATAACGAACATTGGATGACCAACTATCACCTACGCCGACCGCCACAAACACCTGCGTCAACCGACGACCCGATGCGCTTTCGTCGTAACTGGGCGGTAAGCGAAAATTATGGCTTTGCGCTCAAGTATGAACAATTCGCCGATAACGGAACTTGGCTTTATGGCATAGACGGCCACTTCGCAGAGCATCGCTCAATAATTACCAATCCGAATTCGGCGCCGTTCTACATCTCTAACTTCAATGATGTAAATCGCGACATTATCGGTGCGTTTATCGAGCGTAAAATCTCATTAAATGCCCAAACAGGGCTCGAGACAGGAATACGTGTAAATCATGTGAGCATGGACTCGGTTCCGGTCTCAGCAAACTTAAATCCAATGAATATGATGATGGGCATGCCGGTGATGATGAACAATCTTGCAGGCGCCCTATCAACTCAATTTAACAATGACACCCTCGCACAGACCGATACCAACGTCGACGCCTTCGTGCGGCTGAGTTATCAAACAGATGGCGACGCCACGTGGTATATCGGCGCAGCGCGCAAAACGCGTTCGCCTTCTTATCAAGAACGCTACTTATGGATCCCTCTTGAGGCAACCGGCGGGCTTGCTGATGGGAAGACCTATATCGGAAATCCGAATCTGAAGCCCGAAGCCGCACACGAGATTGAACTCGGCCTCGACTTAGAAAACTCGGACTACGGGATTTATCCTCGCGTCTTCTATAAGCGCGTTTCCGACTACATCCAAGGCACCCCCTCAACCAACGTGACGGCAAATAATTTCGCCCAAATGATCGCAAACATGGGAATGGGCATGCCCAATCCGCTTCAGTTTAGCAATGTGGATGCGCGTTTTTACGGTCTCGATATTGATTCAAATTTCTCGATTAATGACAAGATCACTCTGCGCGCGATACTGAATATCGTCCGCGCAGACAGGCGTGACATTAACGATAATCTCTATCGCGTGTCGCCAGACAATGTCTTGGTCGCGCTAGACTACCGTGGTAACGGCTGGACAGGATCGATAGAAAGCGTGACTTACGCCGATCAGAATCGTATCGCAATCACTAATTCGGAATTGAAAACGGAGGGCTATTCGCTGGTCAACGTGATGGCAAGGTCTAGTCTTGCCGACGGTGTCGAGGTGAGTATTGGTGCCGAGAATCTCCTCGACGAAAGCTACCTCGACCACCTCGCTGCTTACAATCGAGCATACAACCCCGACATCGCGAGCCGAGCGCGGATGCCGGGACTAGGCAGAAACTTCTACGCGCGAGTCATGTGGAATTTTTAGAGACCCCCTTATTGTACTCGCTATCCTTCCTGCAGGCAGGTGGCTGGAGACGCTTCTGCCTCCGTATGCTTGACTGCCCTGATCCGCAGCATCGGGCTCTGAAGGCTGTTGCTCCCTAGCGGACTGTCTGCTACTTTCCTTGCGAGTAACCGCGGAGGATAACGCACGATGTCGGCAACCCCAAAGACCAGTAAAGCACTCACTCGTCGGTCATTTCTTCAGACTGGAATGGTGACTGGGTTTGTGCTTCCTTCCACAGTATTAGGTCAGCCTCCAAATCGCGCGCGCCCAAAGGCAGGTGATTGGCTCGTTTTCGACGGCGGAGAAAAGAGTGGCGAGCGCATCACGCCGGCACTCCTTGAGCTAGATCAGCGCCCTGTCGCAGCGCTCGCAAAAGAGCCAGAAACTGAGACCCTTCGCGACGGCTCCCGACTCAATCGGGTCATGGTGACAAAACTAGATTTAGCGAGGCTAGATAACGCAACCGGAGACCTCACCGCCGATGGTGTGATCGCCTACTCTGCGGTGTGCACGCACACAGGCTGCGATGTGACCAATTGGGATCCCGATAATTTGTTTATGGCGTGCCCTTGCCATGAGTCCAAATTCGATGTGTACAACAATGCAAAGGTAGTTGGTGGCCCAGCCCCACGACCACTCGCGGTACTACCGCTACGCCTCGACGGCGATGCGATTGTTATCGCGGACATTTTTCAGGGACGCGTAGGGTTCACTCAACAGTTCTAGCGTGCGTGTGAGCACTGCCCGTCGTTATAAAAAAACAGGATGGAGAGGCTTTATGTCAGCAACAACTCGGTTAGCGCTATTTCTGCCCGCTCTCACTTTATTCTCTCTGCTCAGTACGGCTGTGTTGGCGCAGAATTTGCCACCTTATATGTCGGTCACCGACGCAAGACTCCGAAACCAAGACAACGATAGTTGGCTGCTCTACCGAGGCAGTTACGACTCGCATGGATATAGCGCGCTTGATCAAATCGACACGGACAACGTGGCAAACCTAAAACCGGTGTGGAGCTTTTCAACAGGCCTTCGCGAAGGCCATCAAGCGCCGCCAATCGTGAATAACGGCTATATGTATGTCAGCACGCCGCAAAATCATGTCCTTGCACTAAATGCCGTTACCGGCGATTTACTCTGGCGCTACGTGCGCTACCTCCCCGACGACTTGCAGCAATTTCATCCAACTAACAGGGGCGTCGCGCTTTATGGCGATCTTGCTTACCTCGCCACGGTTGACGCCTTCCTCGTCGCGCTTGATGCGCTAACCGGAGAGGTGGTGTGGGAAGTAGCTGTCGAGGATTATTACAACGGCTACTACATGACCATGGCGCCGCTCATCGTAGAGGGCGTGGTTATGGTTGGCGTGTCCGGTGGCGAGCTTGGCATTCGCGGTTTCGTTGCAGCATTTGACGCAGAGACGGGAGAAGAACTGTGGAAAACCTACACTATTCCTGCGCCCGGCGAGCCTGGCTCTGAATCATGGCCAGAAGACACTTGGAAGACCGGCGGTGTCCCGGTTTGGATTACAGGATCCTACGACCCCGATCTGAATCTCACCTATTGGGGCACTGGCAACGGTGGCCCTTGGATGGGCGATACGCGCCCCGGCGACAATTTGTATTCAACCTCGGTGATTGCGCTCGACCCTAAAACTGGCGCATTAAAAAACCACCATCAATACCACTGGAACGATTCCTGGGATTGGGACGAAGTCTCAGCGCCACTGCTCATTGACTATGAGCGCAAAGGGAAAACCGTGAAAGGCTTAGTTCACCCCGGTCGCAACGGTTACCTGTGGTTTCTTGAAAGAAGCGCCGAGCAAATTAAATTCGTCGATGCGAACCCTTATGTCTACCAAGATGTCTTTACCAGCATCGATGCAATAACCGGCAGGCCCGAATACGATATGACAAAGAAGCCGGGCACCGGCTACGAGGCGAGTTTCTGCCCCTCACTGTGGGGCGGAAAAGACTGGCCTCCCGCAGCATTCGATCCAAATTCACGGCTGCTGTTTATTCCGGCGAATGAAAATGTCTGCTCGACAATGGTCGGCGAAGAAATTGAATACAGCCCCGGCCGCGCCTATATGGGCCGTGGCACGTCAGATGATGGCGGATTCTTTGTGCGCGATGGTGCAGACCATATAGGCGAACTGCAGGCGTGGAATGTGGACACGGGTGAGCGCGCATGGACAACGACATTCGAAAGCCACAACTGGGGGCCTATACTCGCAACAGCTGGAGATCTTGTCTTTATGGGCGGCACCAACGATCGCAAGTTTAGAGCGTTTGATTCAACGAGCGGCAAAGTGCTGTGGGAGTACCCAACTAATTCGGGTGTCATCGGCGTGCCTGTTACTTTTACTGCCGACGGCAAGCAATATGTCGCCGTGCAATCCGGTTGGGGAGTCGATGCTCAAAGGGAACAAAATTTAATTAATATGACGCGCGGCAGCGATACGTATGTACCTCAAGGCGGTGTCGTGTGGGTATTCGCCCTACCGTGACACGACTTAGCTGCAACTTTTGATACAAATTTATACAGTTAGTTGCAACAACATTGACGCACACTCAGGTCTCTATCAACTACCATGAATAGACTGGATGGTGAGGTTTCTCGCTAAGAGTAGCAACAATGTTTGACCGATTGACTAATCTGGCAGGGCTTATCGCCTTCGCTACAGCCCTTTCTCTCTCCGTGCCCGTGATTGCTGCGGATAACTACATTGTTGGTGTAGTGCCTCAATTCGCAACACAGATTATCAGCAGCACGTGGGAGCCCCTTCTTGAGGAACTTGCCGCAAAAACCGGGGACACATTTGAACTTGTTATTGAAACAGACATAACGCAATTTGAAGTGGCATTCGAACGGGGTGACTACGACATAGCCTATATGAATCCCTGGCACGCCGTTATCGCTTTCGAGACTCAAGGCTATGTGCCCATTGTAAAAGACGGCGCCAACTCGCTAAAAGGCATTCTCATTGTTAAGGCCGACAGCGAGATCAGCGAAGTGTCTCAACTCGATAATGCCGAAATAGCCTTTCCTTCACCCAATGCATTAAGCGCTTCGCTTCTCATGCGCACCGAACTCGCTACGCTACATGGCCTCACCGTTACGCCCCTTTATGTTAGAACACATCCCTCGGTCTATTTAAATGTCGCACTGGGCAAGAGCCTCGCCGGAGGCGGCGTACTTCGAACGCTTCGAGCACAGCCGCAGTCACTGCAAGACCAAGTAAAAATTATTTATGAAACGCGCGAAGTTTCACCGCACCCCATAGTTGCTCACCCTTCAATTAGCCTAGAGGCACGCCTAAAAATAGCAAATGCTCTACTCGAGATTGCAGCAGAACCCGAAGGAGCGGCGCTATTCGCGGGCATACCCATGCAGCAACCGACGTCCGCAAAACTAGAGGAATATCTCGCGCTGCGAGATTGGCGCCTTCGGGAGTTTTATGTCGCCAACTAACAAAGAGCGTATAAAGTGGCGCCCTACACTACTGCAGATTTCGACGGCAATCTGTGTAATCTTCTCGCTTCTTGTCGCCATGCTAATGGTGCTTTTTGTTATCCCCCAACAGATCAGCATCGTAGAAACACGGCTCGATAACGCCGCGCGACAGTCGCTCGTCAGGTTGGGCCCCTCTGTAGCCGATCCGATTCTCACACGGCAGTATGAGTTTTTGTATGACCAGCTAAACAAACAGATCGAGAACGATGACACTTGGGTACGCCTGCAGGTGCTCGACGCCAAGGGCCAGAAAATCTACCCTCTTGGGGAATGGGACACTGTGCTAACCCCCAATCAGCATATTGTCTTTGCGGATATTGGTTCAGCACCCAACCTCATTGGGCGACTCGCGCTCGTCGTCGACCATGAATTCGCCATAGGGGAATCACTCCGACTAACTTACATTCTTACCGCCGCTCTTTTCCTCATTATTGCACTCACTTTGATTAGCGTCGTGCTGTTCCTCCAAGCGGCTATCTCGCGTCCAGTAATCGGATTGACGTCTGCATTTAAACTCATGGCTAAAGGCGACTTCGACTATGCATTACCGCAAGCGCGCAGCCGAGAAATCTCTTATCTCGTGAAGGAATTCTCACGATTCAGGCGCCGAACTTTTGGCTATCAGGCCAGTCTCATTCAGCTAAAAGAAGATGCCGAGCAAGCCAACGAGGCAAAGTCTCGCTTCATGTCTCGGATGAGCCATGAATTGCGCACACCTCTGAATTCGGTTTTGGGCTTTTCGGAACTTGCATTAAACGAGTCTAAACTCGCGCCCGAGCAACGGCGTCAGCTCGAGGCAATCCACCAGTCGGGCCACCACCTTCTCGATCTCGTGAATGAGATCCTCGACCTCTCTCGGCTGGAATCTGACACGCTCGAAGTGACTCTAGAGCCTGTTTACTTGCCCGACATACTAGACCAGTGCCACTCGATGACGACGCCCTTTGCTGCAAGCCACAAAGTCTCACTAACCGTATTGCCAATCGACCCGAGCGTCTGCTGCGTGCTCGCGGATCCGCTGAGGCTAAAACAAGTCCTCATTAATCTGTTGAGCAATGCCATTAAGTACAACCAAGACAACGGCCGGGTCTATGTCGAAGTAGAAGCGGGTGCTTCGAACACGGTTTTTATTCGCGTCCGCGATACGGGCATCGGCTTCACGCAGCAAGAAACCGCGCAGATTTTTGCGCCGTTCGAACGCTTAAGCAAAAGCGCCGCTACAGTGGATGGCACAGGTATTGGCCTGTCGATTAGCAAGCGACTTGTCGAGCTGATGAACGGAAGTATCGATGTACACTCAGTCGAAGGCGTCGGTTCCGAATTTAGTATTAGCCTCAGGGCTGCAGAGGTTTCTGCGAGCGAGTCAGATAAAATTCTCGATGCGGCATGTTGCAAACCTATTCATCATTTGAACGAGGCGACAGAAGCCGACACCGAATTACAACCGGATCCAGATCTCTCTCGGGCTCAGAGCGACATACAACCCGTGCTAGCAACTAACCTGCATATTCTCGTAGCCGAGGACAACGCGATCAATCAGCTCTTATTTCAAACTCAGCTCGAGTCCCTTGGCTATCGCTGCACGCTCGTAGGCGATGGTTTGGAGGCGCTCAGCGCATTAGAGAATACACAGTATGACCTGCTCCTTACTGACATCAGCATGCCTAACCTTGGTGGCCTCGAGCTCACGAAAAAAATTCGATCAGGCGAAAGCGCGCTAAAGGAAAAAGGTGTACATATGCCCATCGTTGCCTGCTCGGCCAACGCGATGAATGATGATCAAGCCTCCGGAATTGACGCAGGGGTAGACGCCTACCTGACCAAGCCATTCCAGAAGGCGCAGCTCGCCGATGTACTGCACTCTGCATTTAGCGCAAAGCAATCGGCGTAGACATGTTTGCCTATTTCTCACTCTTTGCTATTGCCTTTTTTGCCGCCACCCTTTTGCCGTTATCCTCTGAGGTTCTGTTTGGCGCGCTGCTCGCACAAGAGTATAGCTTGGCGGCACTCCTATTCTGGGCAACGCTGGGCAACACACTCGGCGCGTGTGTGAATTGGTGGCTCGGCACGCTTCTTCGCAATAACTACACGCGGCTTGAGAATTATCGATGGGTTCAAATAAAAGAGAAGGATATCGAGCGCGCTGGCGTGTGGTTTAACCGCTACGGGAAATGGAGTCTGCTACTCGCTTGGGCGCCCGTTTTAGGCGACGCCCTGACTGTGTTCGCTGGCATAGCGCGCGTTCCCTTTTGGCAACTCGCGATGCTCGCCGGAGTGGGGAAGTTCGCACGCTATCTTTTTATTGCTGGAGTCGCTGCTGCGTTAATCAATTGATGCGCGCAGAATTCGCACGGCAGACTGCGCATGCTCTGCCGCTTCTACTCCCAGCGGCGTAAGATAACCACCATCTGGCAGCGTCGTTAATCCCTTCGCAAAGAGACTTGCACCCGCCGCGATTCTCGCAGGGTCGGCTTCGTGATGAATTTTAAGGCCTTCGAGCGTGCTGGTTAACGAAAACAAATTTAGAAGCTCGAGCTCTTGAACAATCTCTTCGCTAAGATGAGTCGCTGACTTATCAGATCCTGCCATACTAATCTCCCCGCGCGCCTTAGATGGCACCTATCTCAAAGGTATAACCAAGGCGGTTGAGAATCCAGTTGTTTTAATCAGCAACCCTCACAAAAATAGGATTTGAATAAAACCAAAGATCTGACCAAGGATCTTCTCCTATTTCATCCGATGTTGGCTCGAGTTCTTCACCATTCGTCCCCCGAAGGCGCAAATAGCCTGATCGCTCTGCACTCAACTTTATTCTCACCTCACTCATCCCGCCTTCGGCGCTAAACTGGTGTGCGGGGAATCGCTGCTGTACCCGAGTAGTAGGGTTTAAATCGTTGCTGCGGTCTTCCGCCACACCGGTGAGGTCACCCCTAATGAGATCGACTCTTGCAACACTCGGATTTTCGCCACGCGCGTTGTTGGACTCCGGGTCGAGATAACGGATGACCACCTCGATTTCGGCACCCTTCTCTACGACAAGCTCGTCGCCAAGGCTCGCTGAAACGCCGCTCGCATTCACCGAAAATTCTAATGCGGAAATAAGATCGCCTGTCGTGACGAATACGCGGCCGTGTCGAATCCCGTCGAGGATCGCATCGTGATTCTTCTCAGCCCAGACGTGAGTCTTCGAGTATTCTCCTGGCCAAAAATCGACGCCGCCTTCGCTGTAATGAACATGCGAATCCGAATTTGCAGTCACCCACCAGTGCCGCCCTTCGCCTAACATAGAGTCCCAAAACCCACCGACTATCGCCGTGAACTGATCGAAACCGCCTAGGGTTCTCGCGTTGCCATAATAGCCCCTAGGGCGCGGATTGCCTGCGCCGCCATCCTTGTTGAGCGCCGCCGCTTGATGCCCCGGCGCTCCTGCCATGCCAACCGCAATGTTAGGCGCCGTATCGTTCCAATCTCGCAGTTCGGCAGGGGTGTATTGACCGTACACACCAATGTCTTTGGCCGAACGCGACGGATGATTGGCTATGAGTATCGGTGCCCTTTCCTGAGTAGTCATAAATTTAAGTGCTTCGAGCAAGCGCGGCTCTGCATCCCAACTGGGGTCAGCAGGCCATGGCTCGCGCTTAGCAAAACGCGACTCGATGGCAAATAATTGCGCGCTCTCTTCGTGGCTGTGCGGAATGATCAAACTCGAATGGTCCGCACCCGGGGTATCAAATTCCATTCCCCAAAATTGCACAACCTCGGGAACAACTAAACGCGACTGTTGTAACTCTGGATACGCCTGCTCTAAATTCACCTGACTGTGGTTCGGCCCACCATGATCGGTCGCCACCATCCAGCCAAGCCCAAAGTATTTGGCCATTAGCGCATTCATCTGTATTGGGTAGATCGCTTCGCCACCCAATATTGGCGCGGGCGGCTCTTGCTCACGGTCCCAGCCGGTGCTGTAGCGGCTATGAATGTGATGATCGCCCGCGATCCACTGCGGCGCAGAGTCGTCGGCACTTAGGCCAAAGGATACCGCTACGCCAAAGCCGAACACAGAAAATGAAATGATCTTAGAAATTGAAGTTGTAATGCAGTGTCTCCCCAAGAGAATGTGGCTAACTCACCTATCAATCTAGCACCATCATGTGACAGTTTTCTAGCAGTAGACGCATTTGCTTGCCTCGATCTGCGACTATTATTAAGAGACCTCCCAACATTGTTTTGGGGAGTGTCTCATTAACCAGAATCGGCTAAACTCAGGGTATTCCAAGAAAAAAAGCAGACGAGATAACAGCATGAGCGTGACTTCTATCGCCAGCGCGGCCAAGGCCGTCGAACCAGCCCTACACAGCCAACACCCTCTCCGATTTGTCACCGCCGCAAGCCTCTTCGATGGCCACGATGCGGCAATAAATATCATGCGCAGAATCCTGCAGGCCAGCGGTGTAGAGGTCATTCACCTCGCTCATAACCGCTCGGTGCAAGAGATCGTTGAGGCGGCGGTGCAAGAAGACGCCGACGCTATCGCAATCAGTTCTTATCAGGGTGGGCACATCGAATACTTTAAGTATTTGGTCGACAAACTGCGCGAGCTTGGCGCGGGGCATATCAAAATATTTGGCGGTGGTGGCGGCGTGATTATCCCTGCCGAAATCGACGAGTTGCACAGCTACGGCGTGACTCGCCTTTACTCTCCCGCCGACGGTCAGACCATTGGCTTGCAGGGCATGATCGACGACATGATCGCGAAGTGCAGGCAGGCGACAGACCGGCCAGCGCCGCCAAGTCTTGCTGCGTTGGCGCCGGGTGATCGAATCACTCTAACGCGTGCGCTCACGGCTATCGAGAGCGATCACTACACATCAGCAGAGCTTGAGGCGTTAGAGGCCGAGGCAAAAACCAGCGCCACCCCCGTGCTCGGTATCACCGGCACTGGCGGGGCAGGCAAGTCGTCGACAACCGACGAAATCATTAGACGTTTCCGGCAAGACGCAGGTGATACGCTTAGAATCGCGGTATTGGCTATAGATCCGACGAGGCGCAAGACCGGCGGCGCGCTGCTCGGCGACCGCATCCGCATGAATGCAATTAATCACCCCAACATTATGATGCGTTCGGTGGCGACTCGCGATGCAGCGATGGAAATTCCTGCGCGCCTGAGTAGCCTCATTGCCGCCTTTAAACTCGGCGGTTTCGATCTCATTATTGTCGAGACCCCAGGCATCGGTCAGGGCGACGCGGGTATCGTGCCCTACGTCGACTCCTCGCTGTATGTCATGACACCGGAGTTTGGCGCGGCGAGCCAGCTCGAAAAAATCGATATGCTCGACTACGCCGACGTTTTTGCGATCAACAAGTTCGATCGCAAAGGCAGCGAAGATGCCCTGCGCGACGTGTGCAAACAGGTGCAGCGCAACCGCGAAGCATGGAGCGAAATGCCAGACGCCATGCCAGTCTATGGCACAATCGCCTCTAAGTTTAACGACGACGGCATCACTGCGCTGTATCAGGCGCTCGTACCACAGCTGCGCAAGCATGGCTTGCCCGAGTATGCGTCGAGCCTTGCACGAACCGACACAAAAACCTCGACACAGCGCACAGTGATTATTCCCGCGCAGAATCAGCGCTACCTTGCCGAGATCGCCGAAGAGGTGCGCGGTTACCACAAGCTAGTGGGCGAGCAGGCTCAGATCGCGCGTGAGCGGCAGCAGCTAGTTGCGGCTAAAGCGATGCTTGCGGCAACCAACACAAACAGCAGCGATCTCGATGCGCTAATCGAGAAACGCGAATCGGCTATCGACAGCCGCGCTAACAAATTATTAGCAAGCTGGGATCAGCTTAAAGAAGACTATTCGGGCGACGAGTATGTGGTAAAAGTCCGCGATAAAGAGCTGCGCACCGCACTCACGCGCACCTCGCTGTCGGGCACGAAGGTGTCGCGCGTGTCGCTACCCACCTATAGCGACCACGGCGATCTGCTCAAATGGCTTCTGCTCGAAAACGTGCCCGGGCGCTTCCCGTTCACTGCAGGCGTTTTCCAGTTTAAGCGCGAGTCCGAAGATCCCACCCGCATGTTTGCAGGCGAAGGCGATGCTTTTCGCACCAACCGCCGTTTTAAGCAGTTGTCGGAACACGCCGAGGCAAAGCGGCTTAGCACCGCCTTCGACTCGGTGACACTCTACGGTTTCGACCCGGATCATCAGCCCGATATTTATGGCAAGGTGGGTAATTCTGGCGTCTCTATTGCCACGCTCGACGACATGAAAGAGCTCTATGCGGGCTTTGATCTCTGCGCGCCGAGCACATCGGTATCGATGACAATCAACGGCCCTGCCCCAACTATTCTCGCGATGTATATGAATGCTGCGGTCGATCAGCAGATTGCCAATTTTGTTAGCGCTAACAATCGCGAGCCAAGCGCCGAAGAACACGCAGCGATTAAGGCGCAGACGCTTGCGACAGTGCGCGGCACCGTGCAGGCCGATATCTTAAAAGAAGACCAAGGGCAGAATACCTGCATTTTCTCTACCGAATTTAGCCTCAAGGTGATGGGCGACATTCAGGAATACTTTACTCAACATCAGGTGCGTAATTTCTATTCGGTCTCGATCTCGGGCTATCACATCGCCGAAGCCGGCGCGAATCCGATTAGCCAACTCGCGTTTACACTCTCTAACGGCTTCACCTTCGTCGAGGCCTATCTCGCGCGCGGCATGGCGGTAGATGATTTCGCCCATAATCTATCGTTCTTCTTTTCGAACGGTATGGACCCCGAGTACACGGTACTAGGCCGCGTCGCGCGTCGCATTTGGGCAACCGCGATGCGTTTCCGCTATGGCGCCAACGAACGTAGCCAGAAGCTCAAATATCACATTCAGACCAGTGGTCGTTCGCTGCATGCCCAAGAGATGTCGTTCAATGATATTCGCACCACACTGCAGGCGCTAATTGCGGTGTACGATAACTGCAATTCGCTTCACACCAACGCCTACGACGAGGCGATAACGACGCCGACCGAGGAGAGTGTGCGACGCGCAATGGCGATTCAATTGATCATTAATAAAGAATGGGGTTTGGCTGTAAACGAGAATTCGAGTCAGGGCTCGTTCATCATAGAAGAGCTGACCGATCTTGTTGAAGAGGCGGTGCTGCAAGAGTTCGAGAAAATCTCGGAGCGCGGCGGCGTGTTAGGCGCAATGGAGACAGGCTATCAGCGCGGCAAGATTCAGGATGAATCGATGCTGTACGAGCATCGCAAACACGATGGCAGCCTGCCTCTTATTGGCGTGAACACGTTTTTGAGCGACGAGCCAGAACCCGAAGTCGAAATTGAACTCGCACGCTCAACGACCGAAGAAAAAGAGAGTCAAATTACGCGGCTCAATAGCTTTAAAGAGAAAAACGCAGAGGCTTCGGCTGCCGCCCTGCAGCGGCTGCGCGACGCGGCGATCAACAACGAGAACGTGTTTGAAGAACTCATGAGCGCGGTCAGAGTTTGCTCGCTCGGTCAAATCACCGATACCTTCTTTGAGGTCGGTGGTCAGTATCGGCGCAGCATGTAAAGCTGCCTTTCGAGCGCGCACAAAAAAGGCAGCCTAGGCTGCCTTTTTTATTGCTCCTGCTTCAGCAGGAGCTCGACGCGATTACTCGGTCACATTCACTGTTATGTAGCCATCGTGGTACAAACCACCGTCATCGGCGCGGCCCCAAAGCACATACGTGCCAGGCTCTTCGAACGTAACATTCACGTCATACATGCCGTCTGCAGGAATCGGTGGAGGTGTCCAGAGCGCACCCCAAGGCGAGTTAGCACTTGTGCGAGTATCTTCCCAAACCTTAGGCATTGGCGGATCGAAGGTAACCTTGCCAGCGCCGCGATAGACATTCCACGAGAGATAAAGGCCATTGACCTTGCCAACAGTGACGCGAATAGGCGGACGCATGAGACGACGCTGATAGACGTTATCGGCGTTGATTAACGCTGCCGCAAGCGGGCCAGCGACGAACTCTGCCAACTCGCGCGCGTCTTCTAAAGCATCGTCAGGCGTTGGCAGGCCGTCGTCTGTTACCAATGTCTTCAAGCTCATCGGCTCACCCACACGTACCGTACGTATTTCATCGCCTTGCACTGCAACGACAGGTGGTAAATTTGAACGCGATTCTGGGCTGCTTGTGCCAGCGCCAAGTGAGCCCGTTTCTGAGGCTATAACGATATTATCAACCTGATAGTCTGGCTTGAGGGTTGCGTAAGCTTTGCGCTCGACGCCGTTTACTTTAAGCGTCCAAACAAGTTCACGGTCGCCCCAATCGGCGGGAACCTGTACTTCGAATGTGAAGCGGTTGCGACGCGGCATGAAGTGAGTAGGCTGACCGCGATCTGCCTCACCTGGCGAGAACATGTTCTCGGGGCCAACCTCTACATTCGGCTCCTCTTCCCAATTCTCGTTCTGATAACCGAACATGAAACTAAACGTGCCGTCTTCGTTTGGACGCCACCCCTCGTAGGCGGGCTCGATATGCTGGCCACGAGTAAAGCTATTAGCATTGGCGACCTGCGCAAGGCTTAAAGTCATCAGCGCGGCGGCGCCGAGGGCGACGAATCGAGCTATCTGTGCGCGGATCGTAATTGTCTGATACTGCATGAGTCTTTTCTCTCCATTATTGCATTGCCATTGCTCTCGCGCAGGCAGTGTGACGCTGTGCGTTTCGCGTCGTCCATTATAGCGCTGTTTTATGCCAAGGGCATGGTTGTTGTCTTAGTCGGCCTCCCTCTCGGGTAGCGGCGACTCCGACTGTGCTATCGGTGCGACTAGCGGCGCTAAACACAAAGGGCATCCTATCACATGATCATTCGGGCCCAGATCAAGATCTGAGCGCCTCTTCTCCATCTCATCAAAAAACTGCTCCTCACTCATCGACACCCGCATGCCTAGGTCGATAAACATATTCGTGACAGATCGATTACCCGACCCCTGCCAATTGCGCGGATCAGGAATATTGGGATTGGTCTGCGTGTTATTCATATACCCAACTATATGAAGAATCGTGCCCTTAGGCAGCAATGGCGTGGCATCGTCGTCGTAGGCGTAGCCGCGCACCCAGTTATGGTCGTAGCCAACACACGACAGCGTCTCTATCGTATAACCCCAGATCGCCTCGAGACACATGCGCTCGCCGGGCGCGTGTAAATGAGGCTCGAAGGTGATGATTTTTGTGTGTTGCTGCAAAACCGAATAGGCATGGAGCTCTTGGTCTCGCTGATTGCCGGCAATCGAAATATCGACGCCGTTGCCGAGCCCAACGTTCACGCGCTCATATTTCGGCTCATAGCCTTTCTCGTGAAACCTAAAGCCGATCTCTAGGTGACCTGTTGTGTCCTTGCCATTGGAATGCAGATGCACCGAATCGGAGACAATGTAGGTGCCAGCCTTGAGTAATCTGCCGCCGTCGGGATCGAATATATCGGGATTACGCCCAACCTCATGCACAGGCCAACTGGTATTGGTGCTCGGGATTCGCTCTCCGTTCTCGTCTAGATCCGCTGTGCCCCAAATCATATGGTGGAAGATATAGCGCCCGCCTACCGTATCGCGTCCGGTCCCCTGCTCGTTATCGACGTCGTTAACCTCAACAATTTCTACCGATTTAACCCAGCGGTCTTCGGTTAATCCCGTTGGCACGCGGTCGATTTCGCCCCACCAATCGGGGGTGCCGGCAAGTTTGGTTACCGAATTGGTTGTGACAACGAGATCGGGCAAACCCGCAGTCCATTTTACGCTGTCGTCGAACACCAGCGCTTCGGGGGCATCTGCGACCTCACCTTTCGGCGTCCCGCTGCGCGCCCACGTAGAAATCGCGGCGAGCTCGGCATCGCTTAGGGAAGGATCGTTCTTGTAACGTTGAATGCCGATGCTTTTCTCCATATACCATGGAGGCATAGCACCCGCACGATCACGCAGGCCTGTTTTATATTCGATGAGTCCCGCAAACGGCGCGACCTCTTCGTAGGTCACGAGCGACATCGGACCAGCGCCGCCGGGTCTGTGGCAGTTCTGGCAACTGCGTTGCAGAATCGGTTCTATGTCTTTGTGGAAGGTAACCTCACCAGCGCCTAATGCCTGGGCTGAGCCCAAAAGCGCAAGGGTTGAGAGCGCGAACGCGCCTGTGAACATCGAATGGGATTTCTGGACAATTCTTTTTGTGCTTTTTATTGCGCTGTCATTGGCCTTATCGATTACCTTCTCCATTGCCTTCTCCGTTTTGCTTTTATAATCGAGCGATGAACGACATCAAGTGACGAGGCAGATTTATACCGCCATGCCCGATTGTTGTCCCGAATGAATTTCTGGTCAAGAACCAAAAACGGCAAGCGTGCGATTGCCGGCTCAATCGGCCGTTTAAAAAGAAGAAAGCGCTAACTATTGATTTAGATCAACAGTAACAGTTGTGACTTAGGCGTGACTTAGTTGTGATTTACCCAGTTGAAAACGAAAAAAGGGCTGCCCTCTCGGACAGCCCTTTCCCCTTTTAACCAAGCCAGCTAAAGCGCTTTTGCTGCGCTTCGGCACACGCGAAAATTTACCAATCAATCTATAAATCGCGCGCCGACTAAGGCTATAACTTACTCAGCAGCGTCTGCTGCAGCCATCTCTTGCTTCTCTTCGTCAGAAATCTCTTTCATGCTGAGCTTGATACGGCCACGCGCATCGAGGTCTAAACACTTAACGAGAATTTCTTGGCCTTCGGTGAGATATTCTTCAACGCTCTCGACACGCTCATCAGAAATCTGTGAGATATGCACGAGTCCGTCTTTACCAGGCAGAATTGTGACGAATGCTCCGAAGTCTACGATACGCGCCACTTTACCGCGGTAAATTCGACCCACTTCTGCTTCGGCAGTAATGGCGTTAACCATGTCGATTGCTGCGTCGCGCGAAGAGGCGTCTTCGCCGTAGATGCGCACGTTACCGTCGTCATCGATATCAACCGAGGCGCCAGTCTGCTCGGTGATACCGCGAATAACCGCGCCACCCTTACCGATAACGTCGCGGATCTTGTCTGGATCGATTTTGAGCATAGCCATCGAAGGCGCATTCTCAGAGACGCTGTCGCGTGACTTCGCGAGCACTTTATTCATCTCAACGAGGATGTGATTACGCGCAGTGTTAGCCTGCTCGAGCGCAATCTCCATGATCTCTTCGGTGATGCCTTGGATTTTAATATCCATCTGCAGCGCAGTAACGCCTTCGGCTGTGCCGGCTACCTTAAAGTCCATGTCGCCGAGGTGATCTTCGTCGCCGAGGATGTCGGTAAGTACCGCGAAGCGCTCGCCTTCTTTGATCAAACCCATAGCGATACCGGCAACAGGTGCTTTAAGAGGCACACCCGCATCCATCATCGCAAGGCTGCTACCGCAGACTGACGCCATTGAGCTCGAGCCGTTTGACTCGGTGATCTCAGACACCACGCGGATCGCGTAAGGGAAGTCTTCTTCGCGTGGCATAACCGCTGCGATGCCGCGACGCGCGAGGCGGCCGTGGCCAATTTCGCGGCGCTTAGGGCCACTCATGAAGCCCGTTTCGCCAACCGAGTACGGAGGGAAGTTGTAATGCAACATGAACGGGTCTTTGCGCGAACCACCGAGGTCTTCGATGATTTGCGAATCGCGCAGCGCGCCAAGCGTAGTTACAACAATTGCCTGAGTCTCGCCACGTGTGAAGAGCGCCGAGCCGTGTGCGCGAGGCAGCAGGCCAGTTTCTACTTCGATTGCGCGGACAGTCTTCGTGTCGCGACCGTCGATGCGAGGCGCGCCGTCGAGGATACGATTACGCACGGTGCTCTTCTCGAGCTTACCAAACGCCGCTTTCACGTCGGCAGCAGATACGCCTGCTTCTTCGTCGGCTAGTGCTTCGACTGCTTCGGTTTGAATCGCACCGATGCGATCGTAACGCGCCATCTTGTCGGACACCTGATAGGCTTCGATAACAGCAGCTTCAAATTTTTCAGCAAGCGCCGCTTTAAGCGCAGCATTTTCTTCAGCGGCAACCCACTCCCATGAAGGCTTGCCAGTTTCGGCCTTGAGCTCTTCGATAGCGGTAACAACGGCCTGCATTTCTTGATGTGCAAACAACACGGCACCAAGCATCTCGTCTTCGCTGAGCTCTTTCGCCTCAGACTCAACCATAAGTACCGCAGACTTTGTGCCGGCAACAACCATGTCGAGTAGCGACGATTGGAGCTCGCTGTTAGTAGGGTTCAGCATATAGCCTTTTTCTGCGTCGTAACCAACGCGCGCCGCGCCGATAGGCTCAGCAAAAGGAATACCCGAAATAGAGAGCGCAGCAGAGGCACCAATGAGCGCTGCGATATCTGCGTCTTCGTTTTTGTCGGCTGAGATAACGGTACAGACAACCTGCACTTCGTTCATGAAACCCTTAGGGAATAATGGACGGATCGGACGGTCGATGAGGCGCGATGTAAGCGTCTCTTTCTCAGTTGGACGTCCTTCGCGCTTGAAAAAGCCGCCAGGGATTTTGCCTACTGCGTAGGTCTTTTCTTGATAGTTAACTGTGAGCGGAAAGAAATCCGCGCCAGGGTTTGCCTTTTTGCGGCCAACAACGGTCGCGAGTACTTGGCTATTACCCATTGTCACGATAACCGAGCCTGTAGCTTGGCGTGCGACTTTTCCTGTTTCCAGCGTGACGGTTTGATTACCGTACTGGAATGTTTTAACGACTGGATTAAACATACTTTTTCCTATTTTCTTTAAAAAACGCAGGCCAACTCATCAGGCCATGCGCTAGTTAATCCGGTTAATTGATTTGCGTTACGAGCACGCGACGCTGATTAGCGACGCAGGCCTAGACGCTTGATCAGAGAGGAATAGCGATCGACGCTCTTGCGCTTGAGGTAGTCAAGCAGCTTACGACGGCTGTTAACCATACGAATGAGACCGCGACGCGAATGGTGATCGTGGATATGCTCTTTGAAGTGTCCCTGCAGCTCATTAATGTTTGCTGTCAGTAGCGCAACTTGAACTTCGGGTGAACCAGTGTCGCCCTCGCCCTGTGCATAGTCCTTGATGATTCCTGCTTTTACTTCAGCTGATAAAGCCATTTTCTTACTCCATAAATATGCGATTAATTGTTAGTAGCCGACATCCTTTTCAATCAGACTAACCATGCATATTAATAGTTAGCTGAGGTCTTCCCTGAGTGCTTCATGCACTTATCCAAGCGTCGCTCTTTACTGCCTTGTTGAGCGCTCGCTCTGAATTTTTAAATACTCGTTACTCGCCAGGCGATGCAACCACCAGTCGCTTGGGTGCGACATTCCCGTCATCGTCTATGCAGCCAATGCCGATGAACTCGCCTTCTTCGTAAAGCCGCACAAGCCCGTCGGCTGGCGCTTGGCTAACCTGAACTGGCTGGCCATGCTTTAGAAACTGCGCCGTGTAACTCGGCAGCTGCACGGCAGGTAAATCGTCTATCGCTTTGTCCATTGGCATGAGGTGCGCGTCTATCGCGTCGAACCCTCCTGCCTCTTTTTTAGCCTCGAGCGCTTCGAGCGTGACACTGTCTTCGATCGAGAAGACGCCGGCACGAAGTCGCCGGAGCGCGATTATATGCCCTCCGCAGCCAAGAATCTGCCCCAAATCGTCGGCAATGGTCCTTATGTAAGTCCCCTTACTGCAATCGACTTCGATCTCGATCACGTTTGCGTCAGCATCAACATCTGTCAATTCGATCGAATAGATCGTAATGGCGCGCGCCTTACGTTCTACCGTCTTGCCTTGCCGCGCTAGCTTATACAGCGGTTGGCCGTCTTGCTTGAGCGCCGAATACATAGGCGGCACCTGCTCTATCTCGCCTTCGAAGCCTCTAAGCGCTGCCTTTACTGCAGCCTCATCGATGGTAAAACCCTCGACCTTGGCGATCACCTCGCCCTCGCTGTCGGCGGTGTCGGTCCGCTCGCCCAGCTTTATCCGCGCGCGATACGCTTTATCCGAATCGAGCAAGAACTGCGACACCTTGGTTGCCTCGCCCAAACACAGCGGTAAAACACCGGTCGCAAGTGGGTCTAGACTGCCTGTGTGGCCCGCCTTGTTGGCATCAAACAAGCGCTTTACTACCTGAAGCGCTCGATTCGAGCTGCCACCAAGTGGTTTATCCAACACGACAATGCCGTGTATGTGTCGCCCTTTTTGCTTTCTGCGCGCCACGCTTAGCTATTATCGTCGGCAGGCAGATCGTCGCCATGCTGGGCCATATCGGCCTTAAGCGCGCTGTCGATGAGGCTCGACAACTGCGCGCCGTTCTCGATGCTCGAGTCGTAGCGAAACTGAAGCTTAGGCACAGAACGCAGCGCGAGGCGCTTCGCTAAAAGCGTTCGAAGATAGCCCGCGGCTTGGTTAAGCGCTTTGAGGTTCTCTTCGACCTCGAGCTTGTCCAAATCGCCGGGGCTGCTCAGCGCATCGTTCGCCTCGTCGCTCGCGCTCGGTGTGTTGAGCACCGTGACGAACACTCTCGCATGCGCGAGATCGCGGCTTACATCGACGCCTGTTACCGACACCATGCCCACGCGTGGATCGCTCACCTCGAGCTGGATCAACGTCGCCAATTCGCGCTGGATCTGATCCGCCACGCGCTGGCCTCTTGGAGTCATGTTTGCCATCTAGTTCCTTGCTGCGTTTCGCAGTACTGCGACGCGTTAAAGCGTACGAGCGATCTCGGTTGTTTTGTACACTTCGATTTTGTCGCCGACGCGCACATCCGTATAGTTTTTCACACCGATACCACATTCGACGCCGTTCTTAACCTCATTCGCGTCGTCTTTAAAGCGGCGCAATGACTCAAGCTCACCTTCATAAATCACCACGTCATCGCGTAGCACGCGAATGGGTTTGTTGCGGTGAATCGTGCCTTCGATAACCATCGAGCCGGCGATCTGGCCGAACTTAGGTGAAGTAAACACGTCGCGCACTTCGGCAACACCGAGAATTTCTTCGCGGATTTCGGGCGACAACATACCGCCCATAATCGCTTTCACATCGTCGAGCACATTGTAGATGACGTTGTAATAGCGAAGCTGAAGGCCTTCGTTGTCGATGATTTCTTTTGAGGTTTTGTCGGCGCGCACATTAAATCCAACGATCATCGCTTTCGATGTTGCTGCAAGGTGAACGTCGTTTTCGGAAATGCCACCGACACCTGAGGACACGACCTTTACCTGCACCTCGTCCGTGTTCATTGCAACGAGCGAAGCGGTTAATGCCTCGAGCGTGCCGCGCACATCGGTTTTGAGAATAATATTGAAAATGCTGAGGTTCGGCTTGCCGATGCCTGCGAACATATTATCGATAAGCGCAGCTTGCTGCATCGCTTGCACTGAATCTTTTAGGCGTGTGCGGCGGAACTCGGCCACCTCTTTCGCTTTTTTCTCATCGGCGAGCACAACAAACTCATCGCCTGCGTCGGGCACACCAGTAAGGCCAAGAATTTCGACAGGAATAGAAGGGCCCGCCGACTTAATGTTCACACCGTTCTCGTCTACTAAAGCGCGGACGCGTCCGTATTCTTTACCGACCAGTACGATATCGCCTGTACGAAGTGTGCCGTTCTGCACAAGTACCGACGCAACCGCGCCGCGGCCTTTATCGAGACGCGATTCAACCACAACGCCCTGCCCAGGCACGTCGGTATAGGCAGTGAGCTCCATCAATTCGGCCTGCAGCAAAATAGCTTCGAGAAGCTTGTCAACGCCGTCACCGGTATGAGCAGACACAGGGATAAACTGTGTGTCGCCGCCCCAATCGTCAGGAATTACTTCCATCGCCGCAAGCTCGTTCTTCACGCGGTCGGGGTCTGCGCCCTCTTTGTCCATCTTATTAATCGCTACCACTAAAGGCACGCCAGCGGCCTTCGCATGCTGCACGGCCTCGGCGGTTTGCGGCTTCACACCGTCGTCGCCGGCTACGACCAACACGATGACATCGGTTGCTTTCGCACCACGTGAACGCATCGCGCTAAATGCCGCGTGTCCCGGGGTGTCGAGGAAGCTGACCATGCCGTGGTCTGTGTCTACATGGTAGGCACCGATATGCTGCGTAATGCCGCCCGCTTCGTGCGACGCGACTGTCGACTTACGAATATAGTCGAGCAGCGAGGTTTTACCGTGGTCAACATGGCCCATCACTGTGACAACTGGCGCGCGCGTAATTTTTTCTTCGCCAATTTCGGCGGCCAATGACTCGGCGAGCTGCTCTTCGAGTGCATCTTCGGAAACGAAGTTCGGACGATGGCCCATTTCTTCGACCAGCAGCGTGGCTGTGTCGGCGTCGACAACGTGATTAATATTGGCCATCACGCCCATCTTGAATAGTGCTTTAACAACCGCTGCCGCTTTGACAGTCATCTGTTGAGCAAGGTCGGTTACCTTATTGGCTTCGCCAATTTTGATATCGCGAACGACCGCCTCAGTTGGCATCTCGAATGCCTGAGTAGAACCCGACAACCGATTGCGGCCGCGACGGCCACCACGGCGGCGACCTTCGCTGTCTCCGCCTTCGAGAACAAACGCGTCGTTTACATGCAACGTGCGGTTCTGACGCTTAGCTGGCTTGCCCTTAGTCGTACGAGCCTGCGTACGCTTCTTCTCGGCCTCGTCGTCAATCTCTTTCTTGGTAGCAGGCTTGCGCTTAGCGCCAGGCTTATCGGCACGGGCAGAGGCTGCTTCTTCGGAAGGAACGTCGGGGACGATTGGTGCCGCTGCTCGCGCTGCGGGGGCTGACGGCGCAGCAGGTGCCGGTTCGTCGGCAGGCGCTTTCGCTGCCTCTGCAGCTGCGGCAATCGCCGCTTCGGCGGCAACGACAGGATCTGGCGTAATAATCGCGGGCTCGACTGCAACCGGCTCTTCGGGGACGACCTCTTCTTCGACTTCGGTGCGCTTAACGTAGGTACGCTTTTTACGCACCTCTACGTTAACGGTCTTACCTCGACCCGAACTCGACGCGCTCTTCAGCGTGCCTAGCGTTTTGCGCTTTAGCGTAATCTTGCTTGGAGCAGCTGCGCCCTCACCTTCCCCATGACTTCCACGCAACGACTGCAACAGCGTGTTCTTATCGTCATTAGAAATAATCTCGTCGGCCTTCTTGTGCGGTAAGCCTGCGTCCTTTACTTGCGACAGCAGCTTATCGACATCGACTCCGACGACTTTGGCGAGTTCGCTTATGGTTACATCTGCCATTCAATCTACTCCAGTTTTCTTGCGCGCTTTGCGCGCTCTGTGCCGGTTTCTCTTAACTTCACCGGCCGGCTGCCTCGCAGCCCTCACTAAATGTCTAATTCATCGGTTCGGCCTCGAACCACAGAGCCGCGCGACTTTCGTCCGCAGCCCAGCTACCAACTATTCGAACCATGGCGCACGTGCGGTCATAATCAATTGCCCCGCTCTTTCCTCTGTCATGCCTTCGATTTCCATCAGCTCATCGGTAGCCTGCTCCGCGAGGTCTTCCATGCACAGAATGCTGCGCTTCGCGAGTTCTAGCGCGAGCTCTTTATCCATGCCTTCCATATTCATTAAATCGTCTGCCACATTCATCGACGACAGATCTTCCTCGGATGCAATCGCCTGAGTTAACAACGCGTCTTTCGCGCGGTTGCGTAGCTCTTCGGCAATCTCCTCGTCGAATCCGTCGATAGACAGAATTTCTTCCATCGGTACATACGCGATCTCTTCGAGAGAGGTAAAGCCTTCGCTAACGAGCACCTCGGCAGTCTCGTCATCGACATCGAGCTTGGCCATAAACATGTCGATGAGGCCAACCGATTCTTTTTCTTGTTTCTCGGCGGCTTCTTCTTCGCTCATGACGTTAATAGTCCAGCCGGTTAATTCGGCCGACAAACGCACGTTCTGACCATTGCGCCCAATCGCCTGCGCGAGATTATCTTCTTCAACCGCAACGTCCATTGTGTTGCTGTCTTCGTCCATTATGATGGAGGCGACTTCGGCGGGTGACATCGCGTTAATTACGAGCTGCGCCGGATTGTCGTCCCACAAAATGATGTCGATACGCTCGTTCGACAGCTCGCCAGAAACAACCTGCACGCGCGAACCGCGCATACCCACACAGGCGCCCACGGGGTCGATACGGCCGTCGTTAGTCGACACAACGATTTTCGCGCGTGAGCCGGGATCGCGCGCCGCGGCGCGGATTGAAATAATTTGCTCGTTGATCTCTGGCACTTCTATTTTGAAGAGCTCGATTAGCATCTGCGGCGAGGTGCGGCTCAAAAACAGCTGAGGTCCGCGCTGCTCGGGGCGCACGTCGATGAGCAATGCGCGGATGCGATCGCTCATACGGAAATTTTCGCGCGGGATCATTTGATCGCGCATGAGAATGGCCTCGGCGTTGCCGCCTAGGTCTACAATAATGCTCTCGCGAGTTACTTTCTTTACTGTACCGGTAACCAGCTCGCCGATTTTGTCTTTGTATTCGTTCAGAACGATTTCGCGTTCGGCGTCTCGTACTTTTTGAACAATCACTTGCTTCGCAGTCTGCGCAGCGATGCGGCCGAAAGGCACATTATCGATCTTCTCTTCGATCTTGCTGCCTACCTCAAGCGCCGCGTCTCGCTCCTGTACCTGCTCGAGCATGTACTGAGTAAATTCGTTGACGTATTCGTCGTCGGCGACCACCGTCCAGATGCGGAAGGTCTCGTATTCGCCCGTTTTGCGGTCTACCGCAACTCGGCAATCGATCTCTTCTTCTTCGTTGAGCTTTCTAGTTGCCATTGCAAGCGCTGATTCGATTGCCTCGAAAATCACCTCGCGCGAAACGCCCTTCTCGTTAGAGACCGCGTCAACAACCATCAATATTTCTTTACTCATCATAACAGTGTCACCTTACTCGAAACTTGCGCCGGCCAGACCGGGGCACAGAGTAACCATAGCTAAAAGTCGATATTGGCCTTGTCGATATCTGCGAGCGTAATCTCGATCAGCTCGCCGTCGTCGGCATCGATGGCATCGATCGCCAGACCAATCCTGTCGTCTACTACCTTTTTAATCACGCCCTTAAACCGGCGGCGTCCCTGCAGCGCGCTGCGCAGGCGTACGTTAACCTTCTCGCCTACATACAACGCAAACTGCTCCGCGGTAAACAGCGGCCTATCCATCCCTGGCGACGACACCTCGAGGGTATATTCGCCGGTGATCGGATCTTCGACATCTAGCAAGGCGCTAACCTGACGGCTCACTTTCTCGCAATCTTCGATCCCTATGCCTTCTTCGTGCTCGATATACACGCGCAGCAGTGAATATTTGCCCTGCTGCTGTAGCTCGATTCCCCACAGAATCAGCCCCAACGCCTCTACTGTCGGCGCTATCAATTCGGCTATCTGTACGGCTGCGTTCTTCACTCGTTATTCCCTAAAATCTCTGTTCTTCTCGTCACGAAACATTCTCGCTAACAAGATAACTCGCCAACAAGACAAAGAGTCGCGAGCACAAACAACACATACAAAAAATGGG
>ERZ887849.1152-NODE-1152-length-26044-cov-6.701643_pt1 | contig 26044 bp, 25 predicted proteins | sample MGYA00521267_ERZ887849 | MGnify/ENA primary metagenome ERZ887849 (study PRJEB32303, sample SAMEA104408601) | aquatic metagenome | biome: Brackish water; feature: Pelagic; material: water | place: Baltic Sea | collected 2014-06-06T16:11:00 | depth 2,863 m ... | reverse complement strand
TTAAAGACGGCTCCGTATTTGCCGTAATTCCATCAGATTTGCTCAAAGTACCTGCACTTACATTTTCCGTTTTCACAGATGCTTTTATTGTAAACTTGTCACCGGGTAAAATTGGCTCATTCGGTTTTTCAACTACTGTGCACGTGCATCCGCCCTTCACATCACTGATTACTAATGGGAAATCTCCTGTGTTTTTCACAACAAATTCAGCATCAATCTTTTCACCCAAAATTACTTCTCCTGCATCAAAAGTTTGATTTACGGAAAAAGTGGTTTTTTGACCCACAATATGTTCGTTACTGCCACCGCAGTTCATTAGTAACAATACTATTGCCAGCGCCCCCATTGTTTTAATTATTTTCATTTTTTTACTTGTATTATTCATTCATTAAACCTCGACCTGATTTCTTAATTTTCTTATCGGTAGTGAGTTTAGAGATAGCTTTATCTAATATTCCGTTGATAAAAGCATGACTTTTTGGCGTACTATAAAACTTCGAAATTTCGATATACTCGTTCAAAGTGACTTTCGTTGGAATATTCGGGAACACTTGCAATTCGGTTATCGCCATTTTCATCAGTAAAACATCCATTTTCGCAATTCGGTCCAATTCCCAATTCTTCGTTAAATCGTCAATCAAAGTTTCTGACTCATCGTTGAGCTTTATCGTTTTGCGGAACAATTCTTTTACAAATGAAACCTCGTCTTTTTCATCTTTGTACAAAGGGAGAATATTTTGTTCTTTCTCTGTAAACCCTTTGATTGTGCGCACTACCATAGAACATACAAGGTCAATATCATCTATCCAATGGATATCTAACTCTTCCAAATGATTATACAGCACCTCTGAATTGGCGATTTCTTCTTTAAATAATTCAACCGTAAACGCTAAATCGTCTTCAAATGAATCTTCCCCATTGTTCATGTAGGCGAAAAAAGTTTCACTTTCACGAATGACCAAGAAGATTTTTCTGAACAATTCTTGATTTTCAGCTCCCTCCCAACTTGCTTTATGGGTGTTTGCTTCTCTTTTCAATTCTTTGTGTTGCTCCAACAAAGCGAAAAGTCGGTTGTTGATCAACTTCATGTTCGGGTTCGAATCTTCTTCCGTCGGACGAAATTTCTTCTTGCTTTCCTCTAACCTATGCTCTGCTTGATCCTTAATTTCTTCAAAAGACAACAAGAAATACAAGTATAAAAGATATATTTTCTCAATAGACTTCATGAGATTTTCTTCCAATTTCACATAATTTGGATCATTGGACTGAAAATAAGCATACAGTGCCTGTAATACCTTAACTCTTAAATGTCTACGATTTAACATTACAATTATCTATTTATTTGAAATGGCTTTTTCGATTCTTTCTTCTGCCATTTTATTCGCAATCTGGTACGTCGGAATATTCTCTTTTTTCGAACGATCTACAATATTGTAAATGGTATCATAAATTTTCTCTGCCTGACCCAATGCCCAAGAGTTTACAAACCCTTTTACTTCACCAAAACAATTGATAACACCTCCAGCGTTGATTGCATAATCGGGCGCATAAACGATTCCTTTTTTCAACATTTCGCCACCTTGAATAGCTTCAACTTTCAACTGATTGTTTGCAGCACCAGCGATAATCGAACATTTCAATCGGTTAATCGTCTCCGGATTTACCGTAGCTCCCAAAGCACATGGTGCATATATGTCCATATCGATATCGTAGATCTCATCCAACCCAACGATAGTTGCACCATACTTTTCACTGACCGATTTCAAGGCAACAGCATCAATGTCAGAAATATAAATTTTAGCTCCTTCTTCTGCCAAATGTTTCACAAGATATTCACCAACATGACCTACTCCTTGAACTGCCACTTTTTTTCCCGATAAGTCATCCGATCCAAATTGATGTTTCGCACAAGCTTTCATTCCCATAAAGGTTCCAAACGCTGTAACTGGCGAAGGATCACCACTTTTACCTGGCAAACCGACAACATAATTTGTCTCTTTTGAAACAGACACCATGTCATCCGGGTTAACACCAACATCTTCAGCCGTGATATAATTCCCAGCCAAACTGTCGACAAAACAGCCGAAGCGACGGAATAAAGCGTCGGATTTCATTGTTTTAGAATCACCAATAATAACGGCTTTTCCTCCGCCTAAATCTAAACCGGAAATAGAGTTTTTATACGTCATGCCTCGAGACAAACGAAGCACATCATTCAACGCTTCCATTTCGTTGGTGTATTTCCACATTCTGGTTCCTCCAAGAGCTGGACCAAGCACAGTATTGTGAACAGCGATTATCGCTTTCAACCCAGTCTCATTGTCATTGCAAAACAACAATTGTTCATGACCAAGAATGTTCATTTGAGCAATTACGGGGTTTTCCGCTAGGTTGACCTCAGAAAGTTTTTTAACATCAATCATACAAATCAGATTTATATTAACGGTATTTGTCATCGTGAATCGCTAATTTTGTCGGCAACCCATTTGGCGGCACAAAAATAGGAATTTAATCGCATGAAGGCACTCAGTTATCTCAACAAATATTTTGTCAAATACAAATGGCGGATGTTGTTGGGAATTCTTTTTATTATTTGTTCGAATTACTTCGGGGTCAAAATGCCCTTGTTTGTCAAAACTGCGGTGGATGGCATCATGTCGGCACAACAAGTTGAAGGACTGAATGATGCCTTACTCCTTTCCCTTCAAATCGGTGGGATTTACATGCTACTCTCCTTAGGTAAAGGGTTCTTCTTATTCCTCACTAGACAAACAATTATCGTCACTAGTCGATACATTGAATTTGATTTAAAAAATGAAATTTACAATCAATACCAACGTTTGAGCTACAATTTTTACAAAAAAAACAATACTGGTGATATCATGAATCGAATTTCTGAGGACGTCACACAAGTGCGGCAATATCTTGGTCCCGGAATTATGTACACCATAAATCTAGCTGTCCTTTTCACTTTGGTTATTAGTGAAATGATTGCTATAAATGGTCAACTTACACTGTTTGTTCTTTTACCTCTACCCTTGATGTCGGTAATAATTTACAAGGTTTCGAGTAAAATGAATACAATGAGCGCAGAGGTGCAGAAACAACAATCATTTATTTCGACTTTAGTGCAAGAATCTTTTTCTGGAATACGGGTTCTTAAAGCCTACACGCAAGAAGATCACAACAGGACAAATTTTGACGAGAATACGGAGAAATACAAGGACAAACAGATGAAATTGGTCTTGATAAATTCTTTGTTCATGCCGACAATAATTCTATTAATAGGTTTGAGCACCATATTGGCTATTTATTTGGGCGGATTAATGACCTACACCGGCGAATTAACGCTCGGGGAAATACTCGCCTTCATCATTTTCGTGAATTTGCTCACATGGCCTTTTGCATCAGTCGGTTGGGTAACCTCAATTATACAACGAGCAAGTGCGTCACAAGAAAGAATTAATGAATTCCTGCAAGAAAGCCCAGAAATTGTAAATGACAATCATGGCGATTTCACCTTTCAAGGAAAAATAGAATTCAAAAAGGTATCATACACTTACCCAAATTCTGGAATAAAAGCCTTAGACGATATTTCTTTCTTCGTCAACAAAGGTGAAACACTTGGAATCGTCGGTAGCACAGGAAGTGGAAAAACCACCATTTTAAACTTATTAATGCGTCAATTTGACCCAGATAGCGGGAGCATTTTTATAGACGGTATTGATTTGAAAGAAGTTAATTTGGATGCCTTGAGAAATCAGTCTGCGGTTATTCCTCAAGAGGTTTTCTTGTTTTCAGATACTATCGCCAACAACATTAAATTCGGTTCAACCGACCCGAACATTACTCGTGAAGCCATAGAAGAGAGTACGAAAAAATCGCATGTTCATCACAACATTATCGATTTCCCTGATGGTTTTGATACGCTACTAGGTGAAAGAGGAGTTAATTTAAGTGGAGGTCAAAAACAACGCGTTAGTATTGCTCGGGCTTTGTTGAGGAATCCAAAACTCTTGCTGATGGACGATTGTTTTTCAGCAGTCGATACCGAAACAGAAGAAATTATCTTGAGTAACTTAGCCAAGGAAATTGGACATAAAACAGCCATAATCGTATCTCACCGAATATCCTCACTCAGAAATGCAGATACAATTATTGTTCTGGATGGTCATCAGATTTCGGAAAAAGGCACACATGAGGAGCTGATTGAAATCGGAAAAATATACGCAGAAATGTACGAAAGACAGTTGGCTGAAGAAATGAATTGATATTCGTTAATAATTACCAACAATAGTGAATTTCTTTTATTGACAAGCCCTCTCAATTCCAGTGTTTTAAAGAGTTTATACACATTCTGTCCACAAAATTTTCGTTGAAAACTAAGTTTGCTATTATCCTATAAATAGCGCCTTTTGGTGTACCTTTACCACTTATATATAAATCTTCGATGGGTAAAGTTATAGCGATTGCGAATCAAAAAGGTGGAGTTGGAAAAACGACTACAGCCATCAATCTTGGAGGTTGTTTCGGCGTTTTGGAATACAAAACTTTGGTGGTTGATTCTGACCCTCAAGCCAATGCGACTTCTGGATTAGGATTAGACCCGGGAAAAACGGGCAATATCTACGACTGCATAATCAACGATGCTCATCCTAGAGAATTTATTCAGAAAACAGATAATCCGAATTTGGACATTTTGCCTTCTCACATTGATTTGGTAGGTTCCGAATTGGAAATGATTAATCTTCCCAACCGCGAATACAAGCTTAAAGCTGCATTGGCAAAGGTAAAAGATGATTACGATTTCATTATTATCGATTGTTCGCCTTCACTTGGTTTGATTACAGTCAACTCACTTGTTGCTGCAGATTCCGTGATGATTCCTGTTCAATGCGAGTATTTCGCCTTGGAAGGTCTGGGTAAGTTGTTGAATACCATCAAAATCGTACAAAGTCGATTAAATCCAGATTTGGAAATCGAAGGAATTGTTTTGACAATGTATGATACACGTTTACGCCTTTCTAATCAAGTTGTTGATGAAGTAAAAACGCATTTCCAAGAATTGGTTTTTGATACGGTAATTCACCGAAACACAAAATTGGGTGAAGCTCCAAGTTATGGTGAAACAATTATCATGCATGATGCATCGAGCAAAGGTTCGATTAATTATTTGAATTTTGCGCGAGAAATCTTGCAGAAAAATAACATGACAAGACTCAATAACGAGGAGAAAAAAATGAAATTGGGAAATGAGTTCTAGTACAAAAAAACGTCCACCTTTAGGAAAAGGCTTAAGTGCCCTTTTAGAAAATTCCAATACTGATATTACGACAAAGTCCACTGATTCAGGTGTTGTTGGATCCATATCGTCTCTTCCAATAGCTGCAATAGAGGCCAATCCTTTCAATCCAAGAACAAATTTTGAAAAGGAGGCCTTGGAAGAATTGGCCCAATCTATTCGAATTCATGGAATTATTCAACCCATCACCGTTCGAAAATTAGGCCGAGATAGATTTCAATTGATTTCTGGTGAACGTCGTTTCCGGGCTTCACAAATGGCAGGATTAAAAGAAGTTCCAGCGTATATTCGTGTTGCGAATGACCAAACCATGTTAGAAATGGCATTGGTGGAAAACATTCAACGTGAAAACTTAAACGCTATCGAAGTTGGCCTTTCGTACCAACGTTTGATTGAAGAATGTGAATTGACCCAAGATCAATTGAGTCAGAAGATTTCGAAAAGCCGTTCAAGCATTACCAATCATCTTCGCTTGCTTAAACTCCCTGCACCTATTCAAGCTGGTGTTCGTGATGGAGAAATTTCGATGGGACATGCTAGAGCAATAGTTTCTGCAGGGAACGAAGAAAGACAAGTTGCTCTTTTTCATCAAATTAAAGAAGATGAGCTTTCAGTTCGTGAATTGGAAACGCTTATCAAATATGATACGCCCGTTTCTGCGAAAGAACCGAAATCGCCAAAAACTCCTAAAAAGGAAATAACCGAAAAGGAATTTTCGTTTAAAGAACACTTGGCTGATAAATTGGCCACGAGAGTTCAAATAGCAAAAGGCAAAAATGGTACAGGTAAGATTGTTGTTAATTTCAATTCAGAAAACGACCTCAATCGAATCATTACCTTGCTAACAAAAGGATGAATCCGATAGTATTTCTTGGCGCATTAGTTTTAATCATGACGAATTTAAGTTTCAGTCAATCAGATACTTCTATCCAAGAAAAGGACACTGTTCATTCCGTTCGGAAAGCAACAATTTTATCGGCAGTACTTCCTGGTGCAGGTCAAGTTTACAATCATTTTGCTCAACCAAAAGGTGAAAAGAAAGCGTTTTGGAAAGTTCCTCTCATTTATGCAGGACTGGGTTTAGCGGGTTATTCCGTTTACTCAAACCAGTCTAAAGTTATTTCCCTTCGTAAGGAGTACAATTTACGTGAGGATAATGGAGGAATACGTTCAGATTGGTTAGCTTATGATAGCGGAGGACTTTTAATTCTAGAGGATCAACACGCTAGTTTTCGAGATTATTCCATTTTAGGGTTCATTCTTGTTTATGGACTTCAGTTAGCTGATGCTACAGTTGAAGCGCACTTTGTGAATTTCGATATTTCCCCTGATTTAAGCATGAATATTTCGCCTTGGACCTACCAAAACAGTCATGCAGGGCTGAGTATGAGTATTAATTTTCGTTAAAGAATTTCATCAACGTACAAGAAAAGTTATTTTTACCACGCAATGAACATCGCGCTAATTGGTTACGGGAAAATGGGGAAGGAAATCGAAGCGATTGCCTTGTCTCGCGGACATCAAATTTCGTGTAGAGTAGATTCAAAAACGACGGTAAACCATGTCGATTTTTCGGATACAGATGTTGCCATCGAATTCACCAAGCCCGATCTGGCCTTTACACACATTCATTTTTTTCTCGACAAGAAAATTCCGTTGGTGATAGGAACGACGGGGTGGAATGATCAATTAACAAATGTAACCAACAAGGTGAAAGAAACTAACGGAAGTCTGTTACATGCTTCAAATTTCAGTGTTGGTGTTAATATATTTTTCGAAATAAACAAACGATTGACGCAATTGATGGCCCCTCATACCGAATATAACGCTTCAATGACAGAGATTCATCACACGCAGAAATTAGATTCTCCAAGTGGAACGGCAATTACATTAGCGGACGACTTGATTGAGGAAAGTAAATATCAGAAATGGAATTGCATTGAAGACAATGATGGTGTTTCGTCAAATACCCCGCAACAACTCGATATTATCGCCAAACGAATTCCAGACGTTCCGGGAACTCATATAATCAACTATTCTTCTGAAATCGACGAAATAGAAATTAAACACGAAGCGAAAAACCGTAAAGGATTTGCTTTGGGCGCTGTTCTTGCAGCCGAATGGTTGCAAGGAAAGCAAGGTGTATTCACCATGAAAAACGTATTAAACCTAGACTAAATGGACGTTAAAATATATTACCTACTTCTTTTACTTCATCCTTATTTATCCATGTGGTGGAGAAGTTTCCCTGGAGCAGGACGACAATCATGGGAAGCACTAGTTCCTGGTTACAACTATTTCGTAGCCTTCAAAATTTCTTGTCACAAACCATGGTGGGTACTTTTATTACTCGTTCCGGGTGTTCATATCATTATGTGGATGGTGGTGAATGTGAGCTACATCCGTCGTTTCGGGTATTTCACGCCAGTCGACACTTTACAAGGAATCTTCTTTCCGTATTTGATTTTCGCAAAAATCGCGAGTAATCCAACTGATTTCAAAGCAGAAACCAATTGGGCAAATGCAGGTGAAGCTGCACAAAGAGAATGGAGTGACCATATCGCCTTGTTTCTTACACTTCCGATTGTTGGACATGTCATTGCAATGGGAATTGGAGCTGTTACACGAGAAAGAGCTGGAATAAAGTCGAAGGTGAAAGAATGGACAGAAAGTATATTATTCGCCTTAATTGCTGCTGGAATTATTAGAACGTACGTTTTCGAACCGTTTCAAATACCAACAGGTTCTATGGAGAAAACACTTTTAGTTGGCGATTTTCTATTTGTAAATAAATTAGCTTACGGACCCAAAGTTCCAGTTACGCCTCTCTCCTTCCCGCTTGTGCACAACACTTTTCCTTGGATTAACATGAAATCGTATTCGGGAATTGAAACATGTGATTATACAAGGTTGCCCGGTTTTGGTCAAGTAAATCAAAACGATGTAATGGTTTTTAATTATCCTTCTGGTGATACCGCTGTATATGATCCGCGCATGCCAATGGGCTTGATGGGGCATGATTATCATGGTATCGTTATTAGAGAAGCAGTTCGTTTGTGGATGGACGAAAACATCAAGGGGAAACCAAAGTTTGTGCAGGAAAAAATAGATAGCCTTTCGAAGACAAATCCTGCGTTTCAAACAAATCAGAACGCACTGTATAACATGGCTATCATAGAAGCGGACAGACAAATCTTGAATCGCTACGGTAAATCCTTGGTTGATAATTTTGATTCATGGGCAGATAAAGCGCGGCGTATGATTGCAGTTGATAAAATCACCCAAGACAATAGTGGTGAGACGATTAATCATTATGGAATTATTGAAAGACCGGTCGATAAAAGAGAAAATTATATCAAACGTTGTGTAGGTTTACCAGGAAATACTATTGAGGTGAAAAATTCAATTCTTTATATTAACGGAAAGCCAGCTTGGAGGGCACCGCATCAAAATTTGCAGTACGAAGTGACCAATTTCAACCCTTTATCTGAAGAATCGATGAAGGAGAAATTTGGGTTGGAGTTAAAAAGAAATGATTTTTATCAATCGCGCACGACCCCGGAATTATACTCCGTGCATGCCTCGCTTGATGAATTGAAAAAATTGGAAGCGCATTTCACAGAATCGAAGTTTACGGTTTATCGTGAAAAACAATATACTAAAACGGATAAACCGACTTATAGTGAGATGATAGCGAATCTGGATAAGTTCCCAAAGGATTTTTATATCAACAATACCATTACGGATTTTAATAAAATAACCATTCCTAAAAAAGGTGCGACTGTAGAATTGATCAGTACTAATATCGCCTGGTATCGCAGAGTTATCCATGCATATGAAGGTCATGATTTAAAGGAAACCAAAGATGGAATTTACATTGATGGTAAAAAGGTAAGTTCTTATACCTTCGCTATGGATTACTATTGGTTGATGGGAGATAATCGATTCAACTCAGCTGATTCTCGCGTTTGGGGATTTGTCCCTGAAGATCACGTGGTTGGTCGCGCTTCATTGGTTTGGCTGTCGAGCGATCCATACGGCGGATTCCGTTGGAATCGTTTCTTCACGCTAATTAAATAGACTTTGACAGTTTTCGGAACATCTTACTTCCCTTCTGTTGAGTACTTAAAAGAATTCTGTGCAGCTGTGAACGCTGTTATAGATGCTGGCGAACATTATCCGAAGCAAACGTTTCGTAATCGGTGCAGTTTATTGAATGGTAACGGTCAACTGGATTTGAGTATACCGGTTATTCGTCCAAATGGAAATAAATCGAAGACGGGAACAGTAAAAGTATCACACGAAATTAATTGGCGAAGAGATCATTGGAGAACTATTTCAGCTGGTTATGCCTCGGCACCTTATTTTGAGCATTATGAAAAAGAGATCAAGGAACTTGTTTTTCAAGAAACAGACTTGCTGACAGATTTCAACAGGAATTGTTTGTCTTATATTCAACAGACTCTTGATTTGCCCTTCAGGTGCAGCGTTAGTCAAGAATATATTAAGGAATTTGACATGGACTTTCGATCTTTTCAATTTGTAAACTCACAGAAATCGTATCATCAGGTTCATTTTGGTCAAACCGATTTTGTTCCTAATCTATCCATTCTTGATGCTTTGTTTTGTTTAGGTCCTTTGGCGCGAACATTAATCGTAAATTCATAAGCTGATTTCCAAATTCAATAAATAAATTCATGAAAAATATACTCTTTTTAACGTTTATTCTTTCTGCCTCAAGCGCGGTGGCTCAAAACAAAGCTCAAGTAATTTTTTATAATGTTGAGAATCTATTCGACACGCTTGATACACCGAACCAATCGGATGAAGAGTATCTGCCAATAGCAGAAAAAAATTGGAACTCGGAAAAATATTGGGAGAAAATTGCTCATATCAACAAGGTGATGAATGAGTTCGACAATATTGCTTTGATGGGTGTTTGTGAAATTGAAAACAAAGCCGTTTTAATAGATGTAGTTAAGGGACAAAAACAGAAATTAAAAATCGTACATTTTGAAAGCGCGGATGATCGTGGGATTGATGTTGGCCTAATGTACAACAAGAAAATGTTCTGCTTGAAGAAAAAAGGAATCCTTCGCTTCACGCTGACAGTTAAAGGTGAACCAAAAGCAACAAGAGATATTTTGTTTGTTGAATTGAAGCACAAAAAAGAGCGGCTTCATTTGATGGTCAATCATTGGCCGAGTAGATATGGTGGCGCAGAGGAAAGCGAGCCGAGTAGAATTCTAGCTTCTGAAACTGCCAAGAAATATATCGATTCTGTCTTGAATATTGATCCTCAAGCAAAAATCATTTTCATGGGAGATTTAAATGATTACCCGACGAATAAATCGGTCGAAAACATTATGGACCAGCTAACTCCAATGATTACCCAAACTTCTGGCTCGAAAGGTGGATCACATTCCTATAAAAACGAATGGAACATACTTGATCACATGCTTATCTCTATTGGAATGACAAATGCCGGGAGTATGCGAGCGGTTACTAATAGTGGTAAAATAAATGAATTTGAGTATTTATTTGAGACATGGAAAGGAAATGTAGTTCCCCTGAGAACCTATGCCGGTAAAAAGTATTTGGGTGGATATTCAGACCATTTACCCGTTTCGTTTGAGATCCAATTCTAGATTTTAGAGGTAAAGCCTTTTGGTAATCTTTCCTTGTACAGAAATTTCTTCTGTGGACTTTCAAACGGACGATAAACATAGTATACTGCATTGTTGTGCACTTCTATTTTCTCGAGATACTTGAAATTCAATTGATACAACTCACGAATTTCTCCCGTTTTCAAATTTACTTTACCTAGAAAACTAGTGCCTGCTTTTTCATACCAAGCATAGACATTTCCATTGGCTTTGTCCTGTAAAAGGTGACTCTTCCATCCTGTCTCCTTCTTGTTCAGATGATGATCAATGTCCACCGAATCTTTCAATTGACCACTTACATCATGTCTGTACAGCTTTTCAGAATAATAGTCGAAAACAAATAACTCATCGTTAACTTTGAAAAATGGTGAATACAATTCCTTGTAATAAACAGATTGTGTGAAGTAATTCGCACCCACCCAAATTTCTGCGTCAATACCGGTTTCATATTCCAAGTTCTTCGCCCAAAGCTTTGTTCTAACGTCGACCCATTTGTATTCGGCTCGGTACAATTCCATCATTAAATCATCTCGAATCGTTCTAAATTTGTCGTAGATAGAATCTACCTGATCATACTTCCAAAAAGAAAATTCAGGATAATTGGAAGCGAAATCTGTGAAATACAATTCGTTTCCATTGGTGTCTAAAATTGGGGCGATGTATCGATAGAAATAGTCCTTTTCTAATTGTGCAATTTGAATATTACTTTTTTCTGGTAGCACTGTAAATACTCTGTCTTTACAGATGACATGGACATTTCCGCGGAAATCTTTTTCCAAATGTTCAGCTCGACCGGGTACAGCGAAAGAATTTAATACTTTATATCCATCGTACAATTGAATCTCAGACCCTTTGGCCAATCGCTTTGGATACGTCAGTAGAATCAAATTACCATTATCAAGCACCTCAAAATCTTCCACACTCAAGCGCGAACTTTGAAAAACAGTGTCGACTGCACCAGTCGCTTTGATCACTACCTCCGTAAACTCCTGAACTCTTTCAGGCCGCATTTCAATTTTGAAACTCATAGAATCTCCAACTACTTCGAAACTTCTCTCAAAAGATTCGAAACCTACTTCAACACAAGTCAATTTAACTTCACTAGAAACGGTAATGTCTGTTTGAAATTGTCCGTCTTTATCGGTTTTCCCAATCTTCAGGAACTTGGTTGATCGCAATAATGAAACAGTTACTCCTTCAATGGGAAGACTCGTTTTTTTGGATTTTATTTCTATTTGGATATGAGTTTGACCGAAAACAGTGGATGTTCCAATCAAAAGGATGAAAACAAAAAGGGCTTCTTTGCCCCACTGCAAAAATGATTTGTGGGTTGGTCTCATGCTGTGGCTTTCCATCAAGGATGCAAAAACAATTATCATTCCATAAAAAAACCCTATCAATTCAGAAAGGGTTTAAATAATTATTTAATTCTCAAACACCAATTCATTTCATCTGGTTTCTTTCCAGATTTTATGGCATTTAATTCTTCTTTTATTCGATTCGACAGCGTTCCAGACTCAATAGATGGCAATTCGAAAATTTCATCCCTATATCCCAATTTTGCTATGTGCGCTATTGTCGCAGCCGTTCCAGCTCCAAATGCATCTTGTAATGCTCCTGATCGAGCCGCATTTACGATTTCTTCTACAGATACTTTTCGTTCTTCTACTTGTATTCCCCAAGATTTCGCAAGATCAACTGCAGATCGTTTGGTCACACCCCTTAAAATAGTATCGCTTTCTTCAGAGGGCGTTATCAATACATCGTTTATTACAAAGCAAACATTCATTGTACCCGCTTCTTCAATGTACTTGTGTTCTTTCCCATCCGTCCAAAGCAATTGGTGAAAACCTTCCTCTAACGCTTTCTTACCTGGGTATAAACTTGCGGCATAATTTCCTGCCGTTTTCGCTCGTCCCACACCACCTTCGGCCGCTCTGGTATAAAACTCTTCAATCTTAACATTCACAGACTCAGAATAATATACTCCAACTGGACATGTGAAAATGATAAACTTATAATTATTTGATGGTTTAATACCGATATACTCGTCTGTTGCAATAATAAATGGACGGATGTATAAAGAATATCCCTCGCGATCAGGTACCCATTGATTGTCAACTTGAAGAACCTGACGTATACATTCAATAAATAAATCTTCAGGGACAACAGGCATGCACATTCTATCACAAGACTCAGCGAAACGGTGCGCATTCATTTCAGGGCGGAAAATTAAAATATCTCCGTCATCAGAGCGATTCGCTTTCATTCCTTCAAAAATGGTTTGTCCGTAATGTAAAACAGAACTGGCCGGATGCATGGATAAGTTTTTAAACTCCGATATTTCAGGAGTTTGCCATTGTCCATCCGAATATTCCATAACCAACATATGATCACTGAAAACCTTTCCAAATGGGAGATTATCCCAATCTACATCGTTGATACGGGAGGTAGTTGTTTTATTTATTTTGATTTCAAATTGGTCTGATAGCATTACTTTGTCTTAGATTCGCGAAGATACTCAGAATGTAGTAGACATCAAACTTTTTAAGAAAATATAGGATGTTTTTTATAATTATTTATGCAGGACAAAACAAAAGTTTAGGTTCTGTCATTTATTTAAAACTATTCCTGATATATTGTAATTTAGCCGAGGAAAACAATTCATTTATTGAAAAAAAGTCAAGAAATATTAGAACATTTTTGGGGTTACGAACGCTTCCGTCCCTTTCAAGAAGAAATAATTGATAGTGCGATATACGGTCATGACACCCTGGCTCTGCTACCTACTGGTGGTGGTAAATCCATCTGTTTTCAAATTCCTGGAATTGCTCGTGAAGGTATGACTATTGTTGTTTCTCCATTAATTGCTTTGATGCAAGACCAAGTCAAAAGCTTGAAAGCAAGAGGTCTTAATGCACAGGCAATTTATTCTGGAATGAGCTATCGAGAAATCGATATTCTCTTAGACAACGCTGTCTATGGAGGCGTTGATTTTTTATATGTTTCACCTGAAAGACTACAAACTAGACTTTTTATCGAACGATTAAAAAAAATGCAAGTGGGATTATTGGTCGTTGATGAAGCACATTGTATTTCGGAATGGGGTCACGATTTCCGGCCAGCCTACAAAGAAATTGCAAAAGTACGTGCTATTCATCCTGAAACTCCAATAATTGCTTTAACGGCTACCGCCACCAAACGAGTTCAGGAGGATATTAAAATTCAACTCGTTTTGAAACATCCGCAAGTTTTTCAAGGACCTTTTGCTCGTAAAAATATTTCTTTCAAAGTATTAAGAACGCAGGACAAACTGGGTCGTGTTTTGGATTATTGCCAAAAAAATCAGGATTCAACCGGCATAGTGTATTGTCAAACTCGAAAAAGCGTAAAAGAAGTGACACGTTTGCTACACTCGCATAAATTGAGTGTAGGAATTTATCATGGTGGGATGAAACAAGAAGATCGAGAATCAATGCTAAATGATTGGCTGAATGGTTCTCGAAAAATAATGGTTTCGACGAATGCATTTGGAATGGGAATTGACAAAGGAAACGTAAGGTATGTCCTTCATTTTGAGGCTCCAAACAATATAGAAGCCTATTACCAAGAAGCTGGTCGCGCAGGTAGAGATGAAAAACCAGCGGAGGCAATTCTATATTACAACGAAAGAGATTTCTCAAAACTATCAGATCAAATAGAGACTCAGTTTCCTCCAGCTGAAGATGTGAAATTGGTTTTTAGAGCTCTGTTCAATCATTTACAAATCGCTATAGGTTCCGGAAAAGAAGAAAGTTATCATTTCGATTTGAGAAAATTATCCGAACAATTCAAAATCCCCATTCAGAAAATTTATCACTCATTAAAATTACTGGAACTCAACGGTGATTTGCAATTTTCAGAATCTGTCTTCCACCCGACTAAAGTAAAATTTGCCATTGGAAACAAAGAATTATATGGATTTCAAATAGCAAACCAAAGATTCTCGCCATTGATCACACTTATGGCCAGAAGTTTCCCAGGAATTTTTGATCTCTTTTTCGAATTAGATGAAACACAATTGACCAAAAGGTTAGGCGTATCAAAGAGTGAACTAAAAAACCAACTGAATCAATTGGAAAAAATGGGCATTTGTGATATCTCCTGGGCGAGCTCATTGCCAACGGTAACGTTTTCACACGAGCGCCTCCCCGACGATTACATTCGTTTGAATAGCTCTATTTATTCGAACAGAAAAAAACTAGCTCTAGAACGATTAAAAGCAATGGAGAATTATGTTTTAAATACCGTTTGTCGAAGTATTCAATTGTTGAATTACTTTAGTCAACCAGCAGACAAATGTGGTATTTGTGATATTTGCTCTTTGGAGAAAAATCAAATGTCTCAAGTGGAAAAGGAAAAAGCACTTTTTCAATATCTGCGAGAACCAAAGACCATTTATGAAATAATGGAAAACTTAAATCTCGACAGAGAATCGTCCAACGGCTTGCTTAGGAATTTATTAATGGCTGAAACAATTACAATTGAGGAAGGTAAATATGTCGTTAAGCGGTAAATCGTTAATTCTTCAGCATTTCACGTAAACTGTGCACCTCTTTCTGAAGAGCCTGAACCGATTGAGTAAGACCACTATCGTCCATTTTAACCGCTGGCAATTCTGGAGAAATATAATTTACGAACTTCCAAATTTCAAGAATTTCATTTGCTTTCACTTCATAAGGTTCATAAAAGGTATTGGTCGAACACAGCTGGAAACTTTCATGGGCACTCAATCGGTTGTTCAACACCTTGAAAACAATACCATCATCTTTTGTCACAACAATGCACGGCGTAGCATCTCGAATGGTCATCCAATTTTGGACGAATTCTGCTACAACCTGCGATCCATTAACTACAGGCGGCATCGAGTCTCCTTGAATCGGGAAGGAGCGGTATTTTTTGTTCTTGCTCAAAAACGGCAAATGAAAAGTTGGTAATACTTTCAAATAATCTGGATCAGCATATCCATTGGCGTAACCTGCGCTTGCTTTTTGAGGAATCATTTCGATAACCTCATCATCATTGGCATCCACCATAGAAGTTAAAACTCTTAAATGTTTTCCCGTTGTATCCGCTTTTGGTCCTTCAATCAACTCTGTAACTTCAGCATCCTTCAGTTTTGAAAAATCCTTTTTGAGCAAATCGTCAATACTTATTTTGAAATACTCTGAAAAAGCTATCAAATTTTCGACATTAGGTTGAGCAACTCCGTTTTCATATCCACTGTAAGACGAACGTGTTAAACCTAGCGCTCTAGCTGTTTCTTCTTGTGACTGAGAAAGTCGTTTCCGTACTGTTTTAAGATTTTGACCGATGAACATGTTTAGAATTTAATCGTAAATATGTCGGAAATTTAATCAAAATATTTGGATTGAGCAAAAAAATCTAGTATTCTCTGTTTACAATTGGTTCGCCAGTTAAGTCAGCGTAAACTTTCGTATACTTCGCCCCCAGGAAAATAATCTGCGAGGTATAATACATCCAAACCAAAATCACCAAAATAGATCCGGGAACGCCTCCATCTGCAGCAAAAAAGTAATTGGTTATGTAATACTTTATTAATATTTGACCCAGATAAAGCAGTAAACTTGTCAGTAAAGCTCCGCGTATAGCGATTCTCCATCTCACTTTTCCATCATGAAGAAACTTGAATACAAAGGTGAAAATAAGCAGATTAGAAGCGATGGAAGCCAACTGTCGGAAGCCATTTGCAAAAAGCCAATTCAAAGTTTTGTATTCGGACAACCAATCTGCAGATAAACTCAACACTAACGTTTCTCCAAAGTAAAATACGATAACGACTAGTCCTATCCCAGTCATTAGCACCAAGGAAACCAGTTTAGAAATAATCGTTTGGATCAATAATTTTTTTCGATTGGAATACGCAGGTTTCACATTGTAAAATTCGTTGATACTGTTGCGCAAAGAATTCAAGAGTGCGGTACTCGAAATAAGTAAAACAATAACTCCTATTGTATTGGCAACAAAACTGCTTTTCTCAAAATCGACCCCTTCCAGAAAGGTCAATATTCCAGAAACATCTTTTATCCCGATATGCTCTCGAATGGCTGTGGTAATCAAATTAGTCATTACTTCATTTCCCAAAAGCATACCAATGTATGTAACCGCTAAATACAAAATAGGAACCAAAGCGAAAATTGCATAATACGCCAAAGCTGCACCATGAAAAAAGCTATTCACTTGGAAAAACTCCTTGATAGTTCCAACCGCCAATTTCACTCCAAACAAAGGAGAAAGTCGCTCGACTAGCTTTTTATACATAAATACACTTTATGGTTTCCATAGATTCAAAACTAAACAAAAGTACGTCCTCTCCCCGCTTTGTTGTAAAATTATTGTGAAACAAAGGTCCGAACTTTTGACATCCGATGAATGCGATATCGACTTTTTGGTTGGTTAAATTATCAATTGAATAGTGGTCTGGACGAAAAAGCAGACGCTTCTTACCAATGCGAATAGAATTTATAGGACCAAAAAACTCAGCTTCCTCAATACTTCGCGCATTGGAATAAAAGTTTTCTGGTTTCGCCTTTCGTTTTATTCTCCCTTTTTTAAAATATATCACTTCGTCTGTCAAACCAAGTAGTTCCTCACCGTTATGCGTTACTATTATAAAACTAGTATTTCTTACCTCTTTTAACTTCTTCAGGTACAGAAATAGTTTTCTTCGCATCGGCGAATCTAAATGGACAAAAGGCTCATCCAAAAGGATCAAGTCAGCTTCACTAACTATGGCTCTGGCAATAGAAAGTCGTTGTTGCTCACCTCCCGAAAGTGAAATAGCTTGTTGGTTCAAAAGTTTCCCCATATCAAGTAAACTGATCATCTCATCAATTAATTCTTTTTGGAGTCCGAATGAAAGATGTAAAACTTTTTCTCTGATATTCTCTAATACTGTATGATAAAGGTCTAACCCGAAGTCTTGGTGGACCAAAGAAATATTTTCATAACCAGGGACCAATAATTCATTGGCTTTTTTAAGTTTACGACCATTTTGGAACACTTCACCTTTTGACGGAGTTAAATATCCTCCTATAATTTTCAATAAACTGGTTTTACCACCACCGCTTTTGCCCACGATTCCGAGAAAAGCACCTTGTTTAAGTTTGAAAGAAACATCCTGAAGGATTTCCCTATCGTATTCGAAATGAATGTTTTTAATCTCTAACACTTGGCATCAGTTCTTTCGGGAATTCTCTTGAGGCTATATATATTCCTGGAATTGGGTTGGCATACGGCTCTCCTTTTAAAAACAAAGTCAGTATTTTATCATTGATAATCAATTCATGTTCTTCATATAAACTTTCTGAACAGGCAATTTGAATTAATGAATTGTCCTCTTTGATAAAATTGAATATACACATCTTAGGGATACTCACCTCGAAAGGATTGCCTTCACCTTGATCGCCACAAATGATATACTCTGCATCTCTCTCCACATCCACTTCCATGATTTCACCTTTCAGGCTCATTTCATCTTCCCATTCAAAAAGCTTATTGTCTTCAGACTCTTCTCCTTTCTGATGCGTATCAGCAAATTCTTGAGAATAAAGCTCATTTATCATAAAAACGTTAACAAGGAATGCCATGTATTATAATTTTTCGACAAAGTTAACGAAAAGGATAGGTTGAAATATCGCGATACAATCTATTTTCTACCTTTGCCCAAGAAATATCAACAGATGAGAGAAATAATAGTAAGAAGCGACAAAACTAAATCTATTTTAAGGAAACATCCATGGGTGTTCTCTGGCGCTCTTGCCTCTGACCTTAGCGATTTTATAGATGGTGAATTAGTTTCTCTAAAAGATCAAAAGGAAAATTTTCTTGGAATTGGTCATTTCCAGCATGGTACGATTGCCGTGCGCATGTTGACGCATGATAAAATAAAAATTGACAAAGAATTCTATTTCGACAAGTTCAAAAATGCTCTAGCTCTTCGCAAGCAGATAGGATTATTCAGTGATAACAACTCAATCTGTCGCATTATTCATGGTGAGGGAGATGGATTGCCAGGATTGATTATTGATCATTACAATCAAGTTTTGGTAGTTCAATGTCACAGTGTTGGAATGTATAATTCCCTTGAAGAGATAGCATTTGCTTTACGTGATTTATTTGGCGACGAGGTGCGTGCAATTTACTCAAAGAATACAGGAACATTGCCGTCTCAAATCGAATCAGAGAATAAATATTTATTTGGGAAATGTGATGTTCCACACCTTGCGATGGAAAATGGAATCAATTACGCCATCGATTGGATAAACGGGCAAAAAACTGGATTTTTTATCGACCAGCGAGAAAATAGGGCATTATTAGGTAAATATGCAAATGGACAAAAGGTTCTTAATACCTTCTGTTACTCTGGTGGTTTCAGCCTTTCAGCATTGCAAAATAGAGCTTCAGAAGTCCACTCTTTGGATAGTTCGGAAAAAGCCATAACCTTGACCGAAGAAAATCTAAAACTCAACAAATTCAAAGGAAAACATAAATCTATTGTTGACAATGCTGTTAAGTTTCTCAATGATTTGCCCACTGAATATGACATTATTGTATTAGACCCTCCTGCTTTCGCCAAACATCGAAAGAAAAGACATGCAGCCGTACAAGGCTATAAACGCCTGAACGTTAATGCCATTCGACAAATCAAACCAGGTGGAATTATTTTTACGTTTTCATGCTCACAAGTGGTAGAAAAGGAACTATTTAATCACACTGTAATTTCTTCAGCAATTGAAGCTGGTCGAGAAGTTCGAATTTTAGAACAACTGCATCAACCTGCTGATCACCCAATAAGTGCTTTTCATCCTGAGGGGGAATACTTAAAAGGATTGGTTATTCAAGTAAACTGATGCTGGATTTAAGGTATAAAACCATATTTATGGTGGCTTTGCCACTCATGGGAGCAAGTTTTATCCAATCTCTTGTGCTTATTACCGATGCGGCTTTTTTAAGTCGACATAGCACCGTGGCTTTTGATGCATCTGGAAACGCAGGACTAATTTACATTACCTTATTTGTTGCATTACAAGGAATTGGGGATGGATCTCAAATTATTCAAGCGCGACGTATCGGAGCAAAAAAGCTGGATGAACTGGGCACTATTCTGGGCACTACAATATGGACGAATTTAATATTGGCTTTAATTTTATTTTTCGGAATCCAACTCTTCATGTCTGATGCTCTCTTGTCATACTCAAAGCATGAGGATATTGCAATAGCTCAAGGGTCCTATATTAGTATCCGCAGCTACGCGCTCTTTTTCCATGTTTTTGGATTATCGGCCAATGCCTTCCTATTCGCTAAAGGTCAAACTTGGAAAGTATTAATTGCTTCGCTCATTGCGGCTGGGAGCAATATTTTTTTGGACTACGGAATGATTTTCGGGAATTTCGGATTTACTGAAATGGGATTGGAAGGTGCTGCTTGGGCATCTAATATTGCCGATGGGCTTGGAATGATTACTATTTTATTCCTATTGGTCGTAGATAAATCGAATTGGAAAATTGGTCTTTTCCAAAAACTCGGGTTTCAATGGCAAGCTATGAAGATTTTATTTCGTGTCAGTTCCCCTTTAATGTTGCAAGGGTTTTTGGCCCTTTCGACATGGACCGTTTTTTTTACATGGATTGAGCAAATCGGTAAGTTTGAATTAACTGTTTCCCAAAATATTCGTCTTTTTTATTTGTTGGCTTTCATACCAATTTGGGGATTTACAGCAACAACGAAAACATATGTTTCACAATATTTAGGTGGTGAAAGAAAAAAAGAGGTTACTAAAATTCAAAAAAGAATTCAGCTCCTTACCATGGTTTGTTTAATTGTGATCTTTCATGGAGCCTTCTTTTATCCTGAAGCTTTAATATCAATTGTAAATCCTGAAACAGAATATTTAGCTAAAAGTGCACAAATCCTTAGAATGGTTTCTCCCTCGATTCTATTATTTGGGTTTATAAGTGTTTATTACCACACTATAAATGGTAGCGGGAATACGAGAGTTACGCTTATAATAGAAACGATCTGTGTGATTTTCTATCTTATTGCTGCTTTTTTATTCATAAAAATCTGGAAGTTCGATATATTTTATATTTGGCTGGTAGAATATATATACTTTGGGTTATTAGGAATAATGTCCTATTGGTATTTGAAAAATTACATTTGGCAAAACAAAAAAATCTAAATGAAAGATTTACGAATAGTATTCATGGGAACACCTGAATTCGCCGTTACAATTTTGGACGGTTTGATAAATGAGGGCGCTCAAATAGTTGGAGTAATTACAGCACCAGACAAACCGGCTGGTCGTGGACGAAAAATATCTGAAAGTTCAGTTAAAACGTATTCAACAGAAAAAGGATTGACCATACTTCAGCCAACAAATTTAAAAGACGAACATTTTGTAAATAAATTGAAAGTATTAAACGCGGATTTATTTATCGTTGTAGCTTTTAGAATGCTTCCTGAAGTCATATGGACAATGCCACCAAAAGGAACGATTAATCTACATGCATCTATCCTACCCAACTTCAGAGGAGCTGCACCTATTAATTGGGCAATTATAAATGGAGAAAAAGAATCAGGCGTCACTACGTTTTTTATTGAAAAAGAAATTGATACAGGAAAAATTATTCTAAATGACAAAATTGAGATCACAGAAGATATGACAGCCGGTCAATTGCACGATAAATTGGCATCAATTGGTATTGAGGTAATGAACAAGACCATTATTCAAATCAGTGAAAATTCTGTATATGCTTTGGATCAGGAAAACATAAGAACAGAAAACATAAAGAGTGCTCCAAAAATATTCAAAGCAGATTGTAAAATAAATTGGGCCCTTTCAGCAACTGAAGTTCATAATTTCATACGAGGCCTCAGTCCTTATCCAGGTTCTTGGTGTAATATTACATTTAAAGGCAAAGAACTAACCTGTAAACTATTTAATTCGTCGGTTTCAAACATTAACTCCAAGCAAAAATTGGAAATGTCTAACCAAAATACTTTTGTGTTCCCTTGCGCAGACTATTACATCGCTATTGAACAGATACAAATTGAAGGAAAAAGGCGCATGTCCTATGAAGAATTCCGTCGGGGAAATTCAATTTTGGACATAGAAATAATAAAATAACTGTGAAAAAACTGTTGAAACCCTTGATTTTAGTGGCTGTTATGCACAAAATCTATCTTTTTTCCACAAAAACACCCCTTTTTAACCGTTAAACCGTTGGGTGTATTGATATTCAGCTATATTTGTTATGTAAGTATTACAAAGAACTATAATTAAAACTTAAAAAATTATGAACAAAGCAGAATTAATTGATGCAATGGCATCACACGGCGGAATCACTAAAGCTGACGCTAAAAAAGCATTAGATGCATTCGTTGAAACAACAGGACAAGCATTGAAAAAAGGAGATCGTATTTCATTAGTTGGATTTGGATCTTTCTCAGTTTCAAACAGAGCTGCTAGAACAGGTCGTAACCCTCAAACTGGTAAAGAAATCAAAATCGCTGCAAAAAATGTAGTGAAATTCAAAGCTGGTTCTGAATTAGCTGGAAAAGTGAATTAATAAATTCAATTGAATACATTACAAAGGGAATCTTATGATTCCCTTTTTTTATTTTAAAGAAATGGAAGAGGATGTTCCTATTGAATTAAACAATATGATTAGCTCAAAAAAGTTGAGTTATTTGAGGAAATTGCAGCATTAAGAACAAATTACTTAACAGTAGTTCTTGAAGATATTTATCAGGAGCACAATGCGAGTGCAGTTCTAAGGACTTGTGACTGTTTTGGCATTCAAGAATTGCGCACGATTAAAAAAAACAACGAATACAAGATTCAAAGATACATTTCTCGTGGAGCGGGACGATGGGTCCACCTATATGGCTATGGCAGGGGGATAAGCCCGACCTTAGAATGTTTAAACGAACTCAAATCCATAGGATACAAAATCGTGGCTACAACCCCACATGAAAAATACACTAAATTATCCGAGCTACCTTTAGATTGCCCTATGGCACTCGTTTTCGGCACAGAGATGGACGGCATCTCCAGTGAAGTTATTGATAACGCTGATTACTTTGTTAAAATCCCAATGTATGGATTCACAGAAAGTTACAATATTTCAATTGCAGTTGCTTTAACTTTGCAATCCATACGGAATCGTTTACAAAACGAAAACATCTCTTTTGATCTCTCAAAAGAAGAACAAATCAAATTAAAGATTAAGTGGGCAACGAAAATCATCCGGGACGGTGATAAAATTGAACAAGAAATTCGCAGACGATTAATGGAAAAAACTAAATAGAGTACTATATTTGTTTAATACATAAAAAACGAAATTAAAATTACAAACTCATGGGAAAAGGCGATAAAAAAACTGCAAAAGGAAAAAGAACAATCGGTTCATTTGGTAATACTAGACCAAAAAAGAAGGCAGCACCTGCTGTCGTAGCCTCTTCTGCCAAACCTAAAAAAGAAAAAGAAGCGAAAAAACCGGTAAAAAAGCCAGTAGCAAAGAAAACAACGAAGAAAACTGACGAAAAATAGTTAACTTAAAGCTGTCCAATTGGGTAGCTTTTTTTTCAATAATATTAGTATGACGTATAATTTCGGAGCTGGACCTTGTATCCTTCCTCAAAATGTATTTCAAGAAGCTTCCAAAGCCGTTCTTGATTTTAATGGATTGTCCATATTAGAAGTTTCACATCGTCATAAAGATTTTGTGGCTGTTATGGATGAAACTATTGAATTGGTTAAAAAAGTACTTAATGTCCCAGATGGCTACTCGATCGCTTTTCTTCAAGGTGGAGCAACTTTAGGGTTCTCAATTGCTGCTTTGAATATGATGAGATCGGGAAAAGCTGGTTATATTAATACGGGTACTTGGGCAAGTGGGGCAATAAAAGAAGCTGGAAAAGTTGGAATGAATGTCAATACACTTGCTAGTTCTGAAGATAAAAATTTCGGTTATATACCTAAAGACTTTGCTGTCCCGTCGGATTTAGACTACCTGCACTTTACATCAAACAACACAATTTATGGTACACAATACCAAAAGTTCCCAAAATATTCAGGAAGTATAGTCTGTGATATGTCATCGGATATATTTTCACGAAAGATCAATGTCGCCGATTTTGATTTGATTTATGCTGGAGCTCAAAAAAATCTTGGACCAGCTGGGGTTGCATTGTATATTGTAAAAGATGATGTATTAAGTCAATCTACTTCTAAATTTATGCCAACATACATGGACCTTGCTGCACAAATTGCCAAAGGATCTATGTTAAACACTCCACCTGTCTTTTCTATTTATGTCTCTATGCTCAACTTAAGAGACGCTATTGCAAATGGCGGTGTCGCGGTAATTGAAAAAGAAAATAACGCTAAAGCTGAATTGCTTTATAAGGAAATAGATACAAACCCTCTATTCACGGCTACCGTGAACAAAGATGACCGTTCTAAAATGAATGCTACTTTTCTTTTGTCAGACGAATCTTTGAAAGATGAATTTGACAAAATGTGGAATGATGCTAACATCGTTGGACTTAAGGGGCATCGATCTGTCGGAGGATACAGAGCATCAATGTATAATGCACTCCCACTTTCAAGCGTAAAAGTTTTAGTGGACGTAATGAATGAATTCACAAGATCCAAAGGGTAAATGAAAATATTAGCAAACGACGGAATTTCAAATTCCGGAAAATTAAAACTTGAAGAAGCGGGTTACACTGTCGTAACAGATAAAGTTGAACAAGAAGATTTAGCAACTGCAGTAAACGATAAAAACTTCGAAGTCGTTCTTGTAAGGAGCGCAACCACAGTTAGAAAAGAGGTAATTGATGCCTGTTCCAATTTAAAATTGATTGGACGTGGTGGAGTGGGAATGGACAACATCGACGTTTCTTATGCTAGAGAAGCAGGAAGAATAGTAATAAATACACCCGCTTCATCTTCTCAATCTGTTGCAGAACTTGTGATGGGGAAACTTTATTCCATATCTCGTTTTTTAAACTCCAGCTACAAGAACATGGAATCTGGAGATTTTAAAACCTTGAAAAAAGAATTCGGAAAAGGGGTAGAATTACGTGGGAAAACATTGGGGATTATAGGATTTGGAAGAATTGGACAAAGCTTAGCTTCTTATGCAATCGGCAGCGGGATGAGAGTTGTCGCTATTGGAATTGATGCCGAAACTGTCAATATTGACCTCCCGTTGTTACATGGAATCAACCCTGTTAGCGTATCGATTTACGTTTCTACTGATTTGCACGGAAATCTTCCGCAAATGGATTTCATCTCTTTGCACGTCCCAAAACAAGATAATGGCAGCGCTGTATTCGGTGAAAAGGAGTTTTCATTAATGAAGCATGGTGTACGTATAGTAAATGCGGCACGCGGCGGAGTAATTGATGAAGATGCTCTATTAAAAGCTCTTGACGATGGTAAAGTTGCAGCTGCCGGGTTAGACGTATTTGAAAATGAGCCTAGTCCTAAAAAAGCACTTTTAAGCCATCCTAGAATTGCATGTACTCCTCATATTGGTGCAGCAACTGTTGAAGCGCAAGACCGAATTGGAGAGGAATTAGCTGATTTGATTATTTCAAACTTCGGTAGATTTAACTAAACAATGGATATTCGACCATTTAAAGCTCTGCGTCCTGTTCGTGACAAAGTTCACTTGGTTGCCACACGTCCATTTTATACCTACAGGAGGAATGTCTTGAAGGCTAAAATGCAAAGTAATCCATACTCCTTCTTACATATTATAAATCCAGATTTTGACCTTCACGGAGAAGAAGCCGAAGTATTGGATTTGGAGTCTAGACTTAACCTGGTCAAAGAACAATATCAAAGATTTATCGACGAAGGAATTTTAATCACGGATGAAACTCCATCTATTTATGTCTATCGACAATCTGGCGATAATCATGAATACACAGGAATTATTGCAGCAACAAGCGCTTGTGATTACAATGAAGATAAAGTTAAAAAGCACGAAGCGACATTAAC
>ERZ887849.1145-NODE-1145-length-26145-cov-41.651936_pt1 | contig 26145 bp, 25 predicted proteins | sample MGYA00521267_ERZ887849 | MGnify/ENA primary metagenome ERZ887849 (study PRJEB32303, sample SAMEA104408601) | aquatic metagenome | biome: Brackish water; feature: Pelagic; material: water | place: Baltic Sea | collected 2014-06-06T16:11:00 | depth 2,863 m ... | reverse complement strand
AAGGAAATTACACGAATTATACGGAGACAGATATTCAAACCACTGCTAAAATTTTTTCTGGAATAAAAATGAAACCGAATAGAGATGTCATCGACCCTGATACAGGAATTCCGATGGGGTATGCATTGGTTGGTCAGCACAATACAAATTCCAAAACATTTAGTAGTGCATTTAATAATCAAACAATTTCAGGGCAGTCCAATGAGGCAGGCATCAAACAGGAGATTGATGATTATGTAGAAATGGTATTTGCACAAGAGGAAACAGCGAAAGCTTATGTGAGGAAGATTTACAGGTATTTTGTAAAAAGCGAATGGGATCAAGAAGTTGAAGAGGATATCATTACACCACTTTCAGCTCAATTGATAGCATCTGATTATAACCTATTAGACGTTCTTAAGACGCTTTTAATATCGGAGCATTTCTATGATGAAGATGATTTAGACAGCTCAAATGAAATTATTGGAAGCATAGTCAAAAACCCAATTCAACTGTTAAATGAAGCCTTGAGTCTATTACAAATTGAATTACCAGACCCCGCTGCAAGCAGTACAAATCCACCAACGACATGGACAACAGATCAAATTAATTTCCATAAATTTTATTTTAATTTTTGTTACTACGGATATTTCTCTGGCGCTGGAATGAATCCATTTTCACCTGATACAGTTGCAGGTTATCCTGGCGATTACCAAACACCAGATTTTGACCGCAGCTGGTTTTCTTCCAATACCATTATTTCACGTTACAAACTTATAGAATGTTTTATATCTGGAAAAAATAAAATCACAAACCCAAACGTCAACATTTGGGTGTTGTTTAATAGCGTTGACTATGTTCACAACTCCGGACATTTCTCTTTAGCGAGTGATGCTCAGACTTTAGTCACCGAAATTTCAGAATTGCTTTATTGCGAATCTATAGATCAAAGCAGAATCAACTATTTTATGACGGTTCTTAATGAAATGGATCCCTCTTATTGGAACTCAGCTTGGAATAGCTACCTTCAGTCGGGGAATGCCGTTCAAGTCAAAATACGACTTGATGCCCTATTTACTAAAATGATGAATGCTCCAGAATTTCAATTAATGTAAGGTGCAGAACAAATGAAAAGAAGACAATTTATAAAATTATCGTCAACAGCTTCAGCGATTGGGCTTATGCCTTTTCAAGTGAATGCCTCATTAAAATTAATGAATTCATTTTTTAATTGTGATGTCTCTAACAGAAAATTAGTTTTGGTAGAGCTTGAAGGGGGCAATGATGGACTTAATACGGTGATACCTATCAGTGCGTTTACTGATTATCAAACCTTACGTCCAAACATTCATATTCCATCAGCTTTATACCTTCCGCTTAATCAAATTGACAATAGTTTAACTGCTACAAATCAGGATATTGCGTTACACCCAGCTCTTACAGGATTTAAAAATTTATATGCAGCAGATCAACTCAGAATTATTCAATCTGTAGGGTATCCCTCTCAAAACAAAAGTCATTTTGCGTCTAAAGATATTTATGCTACTGGCAATGATGGTAGTAATTGGAATAACGGAAGCGATAGCGGTTGGATTGGTCGTTATATGGAACAAGCTTATGCAGACTTAATCCCAACAAACTATCCATTGGGAATTCAGATAGGTTCACAAAATACCAATCTTGGATTTCATGGCATTGTTGAGCATGGTCTAGCCTTAAATATCAATGGTCAAGACTCGGAAAATTTTTATTCGGTTTTAAGTGGTTTGGGTGGAAATCCACCAGAAAATATTCCGAACTCACACTACGGAACAGAACTTCAAAACATAATAAACGTCGATGCACTTTCCAATCAATATTCTGAAATTATTTCTAATTCATTCAAAGCAGGTTCAAATAGTGCAACAACAACTTATCCAGATACAAATCTTGCAGATCAGTTAAAAACAGTCGCAAGATTGATGCGAGGAGGAATTCAATCTAAAATATTTATGGTTAAATTAGGCGGGTTTGACACGCATAATAATCAAAACCAAGCCTCTGGAGATATTCAAGGAGAACATTATAAGTTAATGTCAGAATTATCAGGAGCTGTTGAAGCATTTATGTCAGATTTGAATTCCGATAGCTTAGCAGAGGATGTTCTGGGAATTACTTTCTCCGAATTTGGAAGAAAGGCTCAAGAAAATGGAAGTTTAGGAACGGATCATGGCGAAGTTGCCCCTGTTTTTGCTTTTGGAAAACCGGTTAAAAGTGGAATTTCAGGTGTTAATGTTGATTTGAGTGAAGCAGTTTCATCTAATAACTTTCAATTACAATCGGTTCAGTACGATTATAGACAAACTTTTGCAACCATTATGCAAGATTTTCTAGGTTCCAACGATGCTGTAGTTGATGCTGCCTTTGTAGGAAATATGAATAATGAAAGTTTTACTGATTTTAAAATCCCAGACTTGATTAAATCAGAATTTTTGGTTCCCGAAAGCTGCTATGATGGCAGTTTAAGCACCCCGAATCAAGTACTTGCTGAGTGGTCTGTATATCCTAACCCATTTAAAACAGATTTCTTCGTGAAATCCGAAAATCAACATTTAAAAACGTCGTTTGAGTTAAGAAATTATCTTGGTCAACGCATCCTTAGTGGTGATCTGGAATTTATAAATGGATATGCAAGGATTCAAACAAATAACTTACAAAAAGGATTGTATATTTTAACCTTAAAAAACAATATAGAATCCTATGTTCAAAAGCTAATTAAATATTGATTTTAAGAGTTTTATAATATAACAAAGGCGAATCTCTGATTGGATTCGCCTTTGATGTTTTTTAAGTATTTTTTAAACTTATTCCTTCGTTAAATCAAAAACTTGCCCTCCAATATCTAATTTAAAACCAGTTTTCTCGGCATTAAATTGAATGCTTAAACCAGCTTCTTCCATTGAAAACTCACCACCTCCTTCGCTCTCTAACGGCAAAGCGGGTTGTCCTTCTGCTTCAAGAACAAGTGTTCCTGAATTTTCTGAAACAGTAATTTTCATTGGAAATTCTGGCGCAGAATAAACGCCTAAATAATCTGTTAGAATCTCAACAGTCTCAGCCCCATCAGATGCTTTCCATTTGTTATTTGATGAATTTACGTCTGGCAATACATAATCAGGATCAATGACTACTTTAGCCAACTCTTCGGTAGTGTCCACCTTAAATTCCCAACTCACATTGCGTTTCCAAATTTCAACAGGTAATGTTTTACGAGTGACCTTTCCACTTTTGGTTTTTAATTCAATAACCACAGGCATTGGCATTTTTTCGAGATTTTCGATCGTTATAATAGCGCCTTGCTTTGGGTCGTTTTTCACATACTTTACCCCTGTAACTGCTTGGTCTAATTTCCAACTGTTAATGAACCATGACCTCCAAAACCATCTTAAATCCTCTCCTGCTACATTTTCCATAGTTCTAAAGAAATCATCTGGAGTCGGGTGCTTATAAGCCCATCGATTGATATAAGCTGTAAAGGCTTCATCAAAACGTTCAGGTCCTAGGATTTGCTCGCGCAACAATACAAGCCCCATACTTGGCTTGTAATAAGCCAAAACGCCCAAGTTTCGTTCTTTTAAGTTGTCTGGTGACGTATATATTGGTTCTAGTTTGTCATTCACAAACACACTAGACATTCGGTGCATGTTTGATTTTCGTTCTTTATATTCTCCGTTGTTAAAGACTTCTGTACTCAAAGAATTAATAAAGGTATTGAATCCTTCGTCCATCCAAGCATGTAAACGTTCATTAGAGCCCACAATCATTGGAAACCAAATGTGTCCAAATTCATGATCTGTTACTCCCCACAAACGCTCATTTTTTGATTCATAATTACAAAACACAATTCCTGGATATTCCATACCACCTTCGTTTCCAGCAACATTAATCGCTGCAGGGTAAGGGTATTCTAACCATTTTTCGGAGTAATGCTCAATAGAAGCTTTCGTATATTCAGTAGAACGTGACCAACCATCTTGTCCTACACTTTCTACGGGGTAAGCAGACATGGCTAAGGATTTTTTTCCACTTGGTAAATTGATTCGTGCAGCATCCAATATAAAAGCTGCAGAGGAAGCCCAAGCGACATCTCTTGAATTTTCAATTCTAAACTTCCATGTTAGAGTAGGGGAATTTGTAGGTCGTGAACTTGGTTGGGTCACTTCCGCTTCCGATCGAATCATGACAGTAGCATCACTCGCTTCGGCTTTTTTCAATCTATTTTGCTGTTCTTGTGTATAAACTTCAGAAGGGTTCAGAAGAGCTCCAGAACACACCACCAAATGATTTGAAGGCGCTGTAATGTTTACATCAAAAGTTCCGTATTCTAAATAGAATTCTCCAGCACCCAAGTAAGGAAGTGTATTCCATCCACTCACATCGTCATACACACACATTCTAGGATACCATTGAGCTAAAGTAAAAATACGGCCATTTTTGGTTTCTAAAACACCCATTCTATCGGATCCATAATCAGGTGAAGTAAATGAGAAATCAATTTTAATTCCAACAGTTCCTCCATTGGCTTCTAACGCTTTTGGAAGGGTTACTTTCATGCGTGTATCTACAATTGAATAGGTGGTATTTACTTCTGTAGAACGGCGTCCTTTTTTGTAAATAAGTTTAATGGTATTGATGCCATATCCACCGTCAAAATTTTGACCCTTATCGCCATTTCGACTTCCTCGTATTGGAACAATTGACTTACCACGAGAATCTATTTTAAATAAATTTTGATCCAATTGCATCCATAAAAAATCCAATGCATCTGGACTGTTATTTGTGTAAGTGATAGTTTCCGATCCCGAAATTTCTTTCGTGACGTCGTTTAAGCTAACGTCGATTTTGTAATCGGCACTATTTTGCCAATAGGCATGCCCAGGTTTTCCGCTTGCAGAGCGTGTTGCAGTCCCGTTTTTTGTGTAAAAATCATGCCCAAAAGCATCATTATAGTTGTAGTTTGAAGCTTCTTTTTCTTGCGCAATTAGGGAAGAGGACAAGAGAGATAAACCACAAAATAGAATTGAAATATATTTGTTCATATTAAAAATGTTTGTTTTATTAGAGTGTGAATTTAATGTAAATTATAAAATATTGATTAAAAGTTTTGTTAAAAGCGTTACAGGATTAAAATAGTGCAGATTTATGATCCCAAATTATAGATATAAATAAGCCAAAATAGATGACAGCCACTACAAATTTTATAAATGCAGAAGTTAAGAATCCTAATAAACTTCCAAAAGCCGCTTTTAGAGCAGTTTTAGAATCGGCTTTGTTTATCAACTCCCCCACAAATGCTCCTAAAAAAGCACCGATAAGAATCCCTCCAGGAATTGGTGAAAGGAGACCAATGAGGAGTCCAATGCTCGTGCCAATCATTCCTGCTTTTGTGCCCCCAAATTTTTTAGTTCCAAGGGCTGGAATAAAGTAATCTAAAATCCAAATTAAAACAGCTATAATCAGTGTTGTAATTAAGATTCCAAGACTCACCTCAATTTTGGGCATCAAGTACAAAATCAATAGACCTACCCAACTTGTAATAGGCCCTGGTAAAACAGGTAAAAAACTCCCAATGATTCCAAGAGCCATTAAAGAAGCAGCGATTGAAAATAATAGTATATCCATAGGTTTTATTTGTTAGACTCTAATAGGGTTCCAATGTTACAAAATTTAACAGTTTGTTAAAAGGATTTGAAAGACATTTTGTACACAAAAAAGATTATTTTTGCAACAAATTTTAAACTATGAAATCCCTTTCTGAACTTATCAAATTAATAACGCTCGAAAAAATTAATGACCATACTTTTATTGGTAAAAATTATCAAGCTCTATGGGGTCGTGTTTTTGGAGGGCAAGTATTGGCACAATCGCTTCATGCGGCCTATCAAACCGTTCCAGAAGATCGTTACGCACATTCAATGCATGCCTATTTTATTTTGGGCGGAAATATTGACGTTCCAATTAAATATGAAGTCGATGTTATTAGAGATGGAGGGAGTTTTACAACCCGTCGGGTGGTTGCTTTTCAAAATGAAAAGGCAATCTTCAATATGTCGGCATCCTTTCAATTAAAACAAGAAGGAGTCGATCATCAAATTTCAATGCCCAATGTATTTCCTCCAGATGAATTGATGGACAGTCTCAACCAAATTGAACAATTTAAGGATGTGATTCCAGACACCTACAAGCGTTACAAGTCTTTTTTGCCAAAAGTATTTGAATTTAAGCCTGTTGATAATATGCTTACCAAGTTGGTCAAAAACAGTCCGCCATTTGATAATATATGGTTTAAAACCTGCGAGGAACTCACAATCAATGTTCCTCTCCAACATCAGTTACTGGCCTATGCTTCGGACTACAATATTTTGCGTCCTGCCTCGATGCCGCATCGCGAATTTTTAAACACAAAAGAAGTGTTTTATACCAGTTTAGACCATGCCTTGTGGTTTCACCGCGATTTTGATATCAGTCAATGGCTCTTATATGCGATTGACAGTCCGAGTGCTTCGAACTCACGGGGGTTTTCAAGAGGAAGTATCTTTGATTCCAAAGGAAATTTAATCGCTTCTGTTGCTCAAGAAGGTTTGATGCGTATATTGGATTAAGGTTCCAAACCTGAGACCATTTAAGTTAAAAAAGAAGGTTCATTTCTTTTTTAAATGTATCAAAATCAACCTTTTTAGATGCTAATTCTAAGGAAGTACTAACGACTTTTGATGCCATTTGAGTTTGAAATCCTAGCCCAATGACTAGTTTGTTAAGCAGCTTCACTTCGTGTATATCTTTGATGTGATCTGCATACACCATACGTACCAAATCATACAAGCGCTCTATACGTGCTTCCTGCGAAATGGGAGGATTGATGGGGTGTGAATTATAATCTTTTAAAATTCGTAAATAGGTTTCTTTTGAAATATCTAAGTTGTGAGCAAGACGTTCTAAAAAATCTTTTTCTTCTTGACTTATGAAATTGTCACTGAAAGCAACACTTACTATAGAAGCAAAATGATCTTGATTTCGTGTGGTAAAACCACTATTGAATAAATCTGAAATGGACATAGGTTTGTAAATTTAGCTCCACAAATCTACATATTTTTTTATATTTTAAGAAGAATTTTTAAAAGCATTTACGCTTAAATAATAATTAAATTCAAAGACTATTATCATATCTTTGCAAAAATTTTTTAGTTGAGTAAAACCATCCTTTCTCAAAAATTTCAACAGTCTTTGATTCATCAGAAACTGAGCTCCGTGCTGTCCGAACCCAAACAAAAAGTGCATTTGAAAGGAGTTTTAGGGTCTTCTTTGTCTTTCACAATTGCCAGTGTTTTTAAAACCACCAACAAGCCATTTTTGTTGATTTTTGAAAACAAGGAAGAAGCGGCCTATTACCTGAACGATTTGGAAGTGTTGCTCGACGAAAAAGAAGTGTTTTTTTATCCAGGAAGTTATCGCAGGCCGTATCAAGTTGAAGAAACGGACAATGCCAATGTGTTGTTGCGTGCTGAGGTATTAAGTCGAATCAATTCTCAAAAAAAACCAGCACTTATTGTCACCTATCCAGAAGCACTTTTTGAAAAAGTATTGTCTAGAAAAGAACTGGAGAAATCTACCTTTAAAGTGGTGGCAGGTGAAGCGTTGAATTTAGATTTTTTTAATGAAGTTCTTTTCGAGTATCAATTCAAACGGGTTGATTTTGTCACTGAACCTGGCGAGTTTTCTGTGCGTGGTGGGATTGTGGATGTGTTTTCATTTTCGCACGATAAACCATATCGAATTGAATTTTTTGGGGATGAAGTGGACAGTATTCGAACGTTTGATATTGAATCTCAACTTTCTATTAAACCCATCCAAAAACTTCAAATTATTCCCAATATTGAGCATAAACTACTCAACGAAACCCGCCAAGGGTTTTTAGAATACACTGCTTCAAAAACGGTTGTCTTTGCCAAAAATATCCCTGCGTTTTTAGCAACAACAGATATGCTTCAAGAAAAAGCCACCGAGGCTTATAATATGCTTTCTACCGATATCAATCACAGCCGTCCAGAAGATTTGTTTTGTGTCTCTGCTGAATTCAAATCTCAGTTGTTGGACTTTTCGGTCGTTGAATTTGGAAGCACTGCTGTTTTAGCTCCTAAAAAGGAACAACAACTAGAGGTTCATGTCAGTCCCCAGCCCTCCTTTAATAAACAGTTCAATCGAATTATTGAAGATTTAAATTCCCATCACGATTTGGGCTATCAAAATTATATATGTTGTTCGAACTCCCAACAAGCGCAACGGTTTTATGATATTTTTGAAACCGTTGATCAAGACGTTCATTGTCAAACCATTGTATTGTCTTTGCATCAAGGATTCATCGATCATGATAAAAAAATTGTGTGTTATACCGATCATCAAATTTTTGAACGGTACCATAAATTTCATCTTAAAAATGGATTTTCTAAAAAACAATCCATTACCCTTAAAGAACTCACAAAACTCGAAATCGGCGATTATATCACACATATTGATCATGGGATAGGAAAGTTTGGAGGCCTTCAAAAGATTGATGTAGAAGGCAAAAAACAAGAAGCCATCAAGCTATTTTATGGCGAACGAGATGTTTTATATCTCAGCATTCATGCCCTTCACAAAATCACCAAATTTAATGGAAAAGATGGCAAGCCTCCAAAAGTCTATAAGCTAGGAAGCAAGGCTTGGAAAGTGTTAAAGCAAAAAACCAAATCAAGGGTCAAGGAAATTGCTTTTAATTTGATAAAACTCTATGCCAAACGCAAGTTAAAAACAGGCTTCAGATACAACCCTGATACTTCTATGCAGATGGAGTTGGAAGCCTCCTTTGTTTTTGAAGACACTCCCGATCAAATAACAGCTACCGTCGATATTAAATCAGATATGGAAAGCGATCGTCCTATGGATCGTCTGATTTGTGGGGATGTAGGATTCGGAAAAACAGAAGTCGCTTTGAGAGCCGCTTTTAAAGCCGTTGATAATGGCAAACAAGTTGCTATTTTGGTGCCGACAACAATTCTAGCATTTCAACATGCCAAAACATTTAAAGCACGATTGAAAGAGTTTCCTGTGAGTGTTGATTATATTAACCGTTTTAAAACAACCAAACAACGCAAAGAAACCCTCGAACAGTTAGAGTCGGGGAGTTTAGATATTATAATTGGAACACATCAATTGGTAAACAAATCCGTGAAATTTAAAGATTTGGGCTTATTAATTGTTGATGAAGAACAAAAATTTGGGGTGGCTGTCAAAGAAAAACTCAAAACCCTCAAAGACAATGTAGATGTTCTCACGCTCACAGCAACTCCCATACCTAGAACCCTTCAATTTAGTTTGATGGCAGCTCGGGATTTGTCGGTGATTACAACCCCACCACCCAACCGTTTTCCGATCGAAAGCAATGTCATTCGTCTCAACGAAGAAGTCATTCGTGATGCCATTCAATATGAAATTCAACGGGCAGGACAGGTTTATTTTATTCACAACCGAATTGAAAATATTAAAGAAGTAGCGGGACTTTTACAGCGATTGGTACCCGATGCCAAAATTCGTGTGGGACATGGTCAAATGGAAGGACGCAAATTGGAGCAGCTTATGCTCGATTTTATGGACGGTCAATTTGATGTTTTGGTCAGTACTACCATAGTAGAAAGTGGTTTGGATGTACCCAATGCCAACACCATTTTTATAAACAACGCCAATAATTTTGGACTGAGTGATTTACATCAAATGCGGGGGCGAGTGGGGCGTAGTAACAAAAAAGCATTTTGTTATTTTATTACTCCCGAGGATCATGCGATGACCGATGAGGCACGCAAACGAATCGCTGCTTTAGAGCAATACACAGCTCTTGGGAGTGGTTTTAATATTGCCATGAAAGATTTAGAAATTCGTGGGGCAGGGGATTTGTTGGGAGGTGAGCAAAGCGGGTTTATCAACGATATTGGATTTGAAACCTATCAAAAAATACTCAATGAAGCTATAGAAGAACTTAAAGAAACCGAATTTAAGTCTCTATATAATGAGGATATTAATACCAAACAATTTGTAAGAGATGTGACTATTGATACAGATTTCTCTTTATTATTTCCAGATGATTATGTCAATAATATTACAGAACGTTTAAGCCTCTATACGCAATTAAACACACTGAAAACAGAAGATGAATTGCAACGTTTTGAACGCGATTTAATCGATCGGTTTGGATCACTTCCCACGCAAGTAGTCGATCTTTTAGACAGTGTACGTATCAAGTGGTTGGCAACGACTTTAGGATTCGACAAAGTTGTGATGAAAAACCACAAACTAGTTGGGTATTTTATTAGTGACCAAGACAGTCGTTTTTACCAAAGCATTCATTTCTCAAAAATACTGCAATACGTTCAAGCACACCCAAAAAGCTGTTCCATAACGGAAAAACAAATGCGTTTGGGGCTTCGTCTTTTGATGCGTTTTTCTGATATTAATTCTGTGCAGCAAGGGTTAGAAGCTTTAAAACCTATTTTAGCATCCTAGTTTTTTGTCATAAGATGCGTATATTTGAGATCTACAAACACCCCACCTTATGAGTAAATACCTCCTATATTTAAGTTTACTAAGTCCTTTTTTAGGAGTTGCACAACAAATAAAAGGCGTTTTTTCCCCTGCCAATGCATTCAAAACAACCATATTATACCACCTCTCGGAGGGCAAAACAAACTATGTGACGTATGGAGCGGTCAACCCTAATGGCGAAATGCAAATCGAACTCGAGGCGTCTGCTCCTGCGGGCATGTATCGATTGGTGTATGCACTCCCTCAATCCGAAAATAATTTTGAATTTATTTATTCCGGAAAGCCCGTTTTGTTTAATTTTAAGAACGAAACTGGCGTAGAATTTACCAATTCCAAAGAAAATCAACTTCTGCAATCCTACAACCAATTGATGGCAAATGCACAAAATGACTTTGTCCAATTGTATGCACAGCCAACGCTAGATACCTTGAATTATAAACTTCGTGTTCAAAAAATAGACAGTCTTCAGAATGCGTACGAACGGCTTTCTAAAGGAACCATTGCTGCACATTTTATTTCAGCGACTAAACCCTATATCCCTTCAAAAATCGAAACGGTTTCTGAATACATATCTAATGTAAAAACAAAGTATTTTGAAGCCATAGATTTTAAAGACCCCATTCTTCAAAACTCTAACTTTATAATCGACAAGTTCCTTGACTATGTATTTCTGATGCAATTTTCTGAAACCACTTCACTTCAAGAGTATCAATCAAATATAGATGAGATCTATAGTACCTTGGCAACTACCGACCCGTTCTACAAATTAACTACGCTGAATGCCTTAAGGGAACTCCTAGAAACATCGGGCGATGCTGATTTGGCGGTCTATCTCACAAAAAACTATGTCTTGCCGTTGGTTCGTCAACAAAACGACACAGAACTCATCACAACTTTAGAAACCTTTATGCGGATTGCTTTGGGAGAAAAAGCTCCTAATTTTGTCATTGAAAACTCTTCAGAAACTTCAAACGCATCACTTTACGATTTGGAGGGTGCGGACAACTATTTATTGATTTTTTGGAGCAGTGATTGCAGCCATTGTTTAAATGAACTTCCTGAAGTTCATGCCTATATTTCAAGTCACCCTGAAAAAAAGATTACTGTGGTAGCCATAGGAATCGAAGAGAACATAGCCCAATGGAGCAAAACAATTGTTCCATGGTCGGAATTCACACACAGTATTGCCAAAGGAAAATGGACCCATGAGATCACACAAACTTATGATATCAAAACGCACTTCCACCTCTAAATTTTTGGAGGTGACAAAATAATCCACTGTTTTGATGATGCGTTGTATTTGTGCTGGTTTCAAAAATTCTTTGGGAGCTCCAAAGTCAGAACTACTTCGGGTTTTAACTTCCACGGCTGCCAAACAGTTGTCTTTTTGTGCCAAAATATCCACCTCACCTTTCAAGTAGCGATAGTTTTGTGCCAAAATACGATAGCCTTTGGAGATCAAATACTCCACTGCCTTGTGTTCTCCTGAAATGCCACGTTTGTAGGACTCAGACATTAAAATCTTATTTTTTTAGAAATTCATAGGCACGTTCAACTTTGGCAATCCGCACTTTATAGTGTTGGTACCAACGGTTTTGACCTTCCTTTTGTGCATTTTGATGCTCCAAGTGGTCTTTCCAGCGTTTGATCGCCTCCAAGTCACTCCAGTAAGAAATGGAAATTCCAATGTCAGACTGCGCATTTTCCATCCCCAAAAACCCTTGCTGTTCAACTGCGAGTGCATTCATAAGGGCGTTCATTTCGGTGTAGCCTTTGGTGTCCGTTGTACGCACAGAACTAAAAATAACGGCATAATAGGGAGGTGCAGGGGTATTCGAAATCATACAATAAAAGATTAATCTATAAATAAGACCCGTGTTTTGGATTTAGTCACTTCCAATCGAGTGTTTCTTCCAAAATAAAGGGCACGATTTTCAAATTCATGTCCTGCAGGAAACCCAAAGGCAACGGGCACTTTTGTGTCGTTAAGCACCTCTAAAATGGTGGCTTCAATTGAGTATCCCCAACTAGGATCATTGGTTTTAATTTGACTCATATCACCAACAATCACGCCGGCACAGTCTTTAAAATAACCGGCACGTTTCAAGCTTTGCAACTGCCGATCGATATGGTATTTGTATTCACCAATTTCTTCTATAAAAACAAGCTTTCCTTTGGTGTCAAGCTGTGTGCTACTTCCCAATCCAGCGGTTAATAAAGACAAATTTCCGCCCACAAGCAATCCTGTTGCAGTTCCGGGTCTGTTCTCAGAATGTCCCTCGACTTCGTAATTTTTTAGCGTGCCAAACAGTCCTGCTTTTAAGGTTTCTACAGACTGTTCTATTGCGGTGGCATCGTCTGTGAGGTTGATACACATCATGCCATGCAAACTCTCATAGCCCAAATTATTTAAGGTATTGTGCAAGACCGTTACGTCTGAGTACCCAACAATCCATTTCGGGTGAATTTTAAATTTTTCAAAATCCAAAGCATCAATAATTCGAAGCAATCCATAGCCCCCACGAGCGCACCAAATTGCTTTGATGGCTGGGTGGTCCAAGGCAAATTGAAAATCGCTTGTTCGTTGGGTATCTGAACCTGCAAAATGATGGGCTTTTGTTTGGAGATGCGATCCAAAAACCACTTCCAATCCCCAACGGTTCAAAAGCAATTTTGTTTTTTGAATCACTTCCGCCTCAAATTTTAAAACTCCTGAAGGCGCCACAATGGCGACTGTATCTCCAGCTTTCAAATAGGGTGGGCGTATTAGTTCTGAAGAGGGGTTGGGAGGTAAAGAGGAAGTGTTAGATAAATCCATAAACGTCTTATTTGGTTCTGAGTGGATCAGCATAAAAAGGCACCACATTAAAGTATTAAGCATCATTTTTAAGGGCTTTTTGTAAAGATAGCAATTTCTTATAAAGTTCTGTTTCAAATTGGACGTAATATTGTGTATTTTTGTGCTCATAATTCAGAATTCAATGTCAAAACGTTTTACAATTACCGCTGCTTTACCCTACACCAATGGGCCCATTCATATTGGTCATTTGGCTGGCGTGTATATTCCAGCGGATATCTATGCACGTTTCTTACGTTTACAAGGTCATGATGTCGCTTTTATTTGTGGAAGTGATGAGCACGGAGTTCCCATTACCCTCAAAGCCAAAAAAGAAGGTGTTACCCCTCAAGATATTGTAGATCGGTATCATGCCAATATCAAAACCTCTTTTGACGATTTTGGCATTTCGTTTGACAATTATTCCAGAACCTCTGCAAAAAATCATCACGAAACAGCTTCTGAATTTTTTAAGACACTTTACGATAAGGGTGAGTTTATTGAAGAAACAACCGCTCAATTATACGATGATGAAGCCAATCAGTTTTTGGCCGATCGTTTTGTAGTAGGAACCTGTCCAAAATGTGGCAATGAAGAAAGTTATGGCGATCAGTGTGAGGCATGTGGAACGACACATAATGCCACGGATTTAATCAACCCAAAATCGGCTATTACGGGGGCAACTCCCAGTTTAAAAGAAACCAAACATTGGTTTTTACCCCTTGATAAACATGAATCATTTTTAAAGGAATGGATTTTAGATGGACATAAATCCGATTGGAAACCGAACGTTTATGGGCAATGTAAATCGTGGATAGAGGACGGTTTACGTCCGCGTGCCGTCACTCGCGATTTGGATTGGGGGATTCCTGTTCCTGTTGAAGGCGGCGATGGAAAAGTGCTTTACGTGTGGTTTGATGCCCCTATTGGTTACATCTCATCCACCAAGGAATGGGCACAGCGAAACGGCAAGGATTGGGAACCGTATTGGAAAGATAAAGACACTACTTTGGTACATTTTATAGGAAAGGATAACATCGTATTTCACTGCATTATATTTCCAGCTATGCTCAAAGCAGAAGGCAGTTACATTCTTCCCGAAAATGTACCTGCTAATGAATTTTTAAACCTTGAAGGTCAAAAATTATCAACCTCCAAAAACTGGGCGGTTTGGTTGCCAGAGTATTTAAAAGACTTCCCTGAAAAACAGGATGTATTGAGGTATGTATTAACGGCAACGGCTCCCGAAACCAAAGACACGGATTTTACATGGAAAGAATTCCAAGCACGAAATAACAACGAACTCGTGGCTATTTTTGGAAACTTCATTAATAGAGTGCTTGTATTGACTCAAAAATATTATGAAGGAAGTGTGCCGAGTCCAAATGCATTTTTTGAGATTGATACTGAAACTTTAGAAAAAGTAAACGCTTTTCCTGAGAGTTTATCAAAATCGATTGAGCGCTACCGTTTTAGAGAAGCCAGTCAGGAACTGATGAACCTGGCTCGTTTGGGAAATAAATATTTAGCCGATGAAGAACCGTGGAAATTGATCAAAACGGATCCAGAACGGGTACAAACCATTATGTATGTGGCCCTTCAGGTTTCGGCTGCTTTGGCCATTGTTTCTGAACCGTTTTTACCAACAACTTCTCAAAAACTAAAAACAATGCTTCAGTTGCCAACCCATTCTTGGGAGGCGGTAGAAAAGGGGGCGACTCTTTTAGAACCTGCACACCAAATTGGAACAGCTGCCTTGTTATTTGCTAAAATTGAAGATGCTGAGATTGAACACCAATTAGAAAAATTAACCCAAAGTAAATTGGAAAACACCCTTGCCAATAAAGTTGTAGAACCTCAAAAAGAGACCGTTTCTTTTGAAGATTTTTCCAAGTTAGATTTGCGAGTGGGAACCATTATTTCAGCCGAAAAAATGCCAAAAGCCAAAAAATTATTGGTACTTCAGGTAGATACAGGGATAGATGTTCGCACGATTATATCGGGGATTGCAGAGAGTTTTACAGCCGAATCTGTGGTTGGAAAACGCGTTACCGTTTTGGTGAATTTAGCCCCACGTGCTTTACGAGGTGTTGAAAGTCAAGGAATGATTTTAATGACCGAAACTCCCGAAGGAAAACTTGTTTTTGTGAACCCCGATGCGGCACATCCGGTGGCTAATGGATTAAAAATCAGCTAGATTGGTATAGTTTGCCCTCAATACTCAGCTTTTTTTTAAAACCCTAGTCCATTACACCTCATGCGTTTTCCTTACCCAAAGTAAGGGGTTATATCACTTAAATCAGATACTTATAAATTTAAAAAGACCGTTCTACATGTTTACTTAACCGATTATTACCTCAATTTGCCAGTTGCTACATAGCATTGCTCTGTTTTACTATTAATAACTAAATTGTAATAGAATTTGTAAAGTAGATTCATTTCATCTCATAAAGCTCGTCCATTAATTTGGATGAGTTTTTTTAGATACTAACTTGACACTCCGAACGTGCGTGTAGCAGATGGGTTTCTCTTCGTTTGAATCTCTTTTTTTTATCCAAATTAAAATTTTGATGGAACTTTAGGTTATAGTACCTTAGCCTTTGATATTCAAAACGTGTTTATGTCGGGAACTAATATAACCTTAAAACAATTGTCCTCTATTTTGGGTGTGTCTATTTCTACCATTTCAAAAGCGTTGAATGACAGCCATGAAATCAGTGATGTAACCAAAAAACGTATTGTTGAAATGGCAAAACTGCACAATTATCAGCCCAATAAAATTGCAGTGGGCCTTAAGTCTGGAAAAACCAATACCATTGCGGTGGTAATTCCAAGTGTTCAAAATAGTTTTTTTGCACGTGCTTTGTACGGAATTGAAAGCCTTATTTCGGAGACAAATTTTAATATCATAGTATGTCTCACAAAAGAATCACACGCCAAAGAAGTGGAAACCTTTCAGATGTTGTCTAATGGGGTAGTGGATGGTTTTATAGTAGCGGTTTCAGAAGAAACACAAAACTTACAACAATACGATCATTTTACAAACGTGATTGAAAATGGCAAATCGGTTGTGATGTTTGATCGGGTTATTGATTCGGTAAATTGTGGAAAAGTAACGACCAATGATTTTACAGCCTTGTCCGAAGCTACCCAGACACTTATAGGTTCTAAACGAAAAAATATTGTGTTGTTATCTACAATTCATAAACTAAATGTAGGCAAACAACGTACTCAAGGCTATATAAAAGCGATGAATTCGGCTGGTTTATCGCCAGTTATTCTAGAATCGGATACAGAGGATGCCGTTGCCGTAATGACGGAGTATTTAAATTCGAATCCTGTTAATGCGATTATTGGCTTGGATACCGATGCGTCTTTATCGGCTTTAAAAGCTGTAAAATTTTTTGGAAAGGAAATTCCAGAAGATGTAGCGGTTATTGGATATATGAGTGAGCGTATGGCACACAACCTTACTCCAGAACTCACAACAATCAATCAGCACAGCTATACAATTGGCAACACTGCTGCACGTATGGTTATTGAGTCCATCAAAACCAAGCCAAAAGAGATGCAACAAGTGGTTGTGAGCTCTACATTATCGGTTCGAGGATCTTCTTAAAAAAAAATAAGTGCTGGCAGATGATGGTTTTTTAGCTGCGCATTCTTATTTAATGATATAAAAAAAACAGCCTGAATATTCAGGCTGTTTTTGGTTTATGGGATTAATATTTAGAGATGTATTATTTGCTAAATAATACCACTTCACTAACGACTACTTCGGTAGTGTATCGTTTGTTACCTTCTTTATCGTCCCAAGAGCGGTTTGTTAATTTACCTTCAATTGCAATTTCTTTGCCTTTGGTAACATATTTTTCAATAATTTCGGCAGTTTTGTCCCAGGCAACGAGATTATGCCATTCTGTTTTAGTTTGTTTTTGTCCATCGGCATCTTTGTAATGCTCGTTTGTTGCTAGTGAAAATTTAGCCAATTTTTTACCACTTTCTAAAGTGATTATTTCGGGGGTGTTCCCCAAGTTTCCAATTAACTGTACTTTGTTTCTAAGTGTGTTCATAATACATAATTTTTTAAGGTTATTACAGTTTTCCTATCGAACGATTCGACACTGCAAAAATGGGATGTCTTTCAAACGTTAGTCGGTTATTACTTGTTTAATTTCGTTTGTAATTGTTTGTAGTCGTTTGTAATTGAATAAAATAGTTCTATCTTTATGGTCTGTAATCAAAATTCAATTTCATATGAAAAAACAATGTCTAGAGTGTAACGATTTCATTGTAGGAAGAACGGATAAGAAATTTTGTAGTGATGGTTGTCGGAACAGTTATAACAATCGAGTGAATAAAGATCAGAAAAATTTGATTCGAAACATCAACAATCGGTTGCGAAAAAATTGGCGTATTCTGGAAGCATTGAACCCCAATCAAAAAACCAAAACTACAAGAGATAAGCTTATTTCAGCGGGGTTTGACTTTAATTATTTTACCAGTATTTATACCACAAAGTCAGGTACAGTTTACTATTTTGTGTACGATCAAGGATATTTGCCCTTAGAAAACCACTATTATGCCTTAGTAAAACGTGAATAGGACATTTTTGAGCTACTGGTTTTCCCGAATATGGTCTAATAATTACCGTTTGTTACGTCATTTGACTGATGGTTACTTTGGTGTTGCAGCAACTTCAAAGGTTATATAAATTTGAGTTATGTAATTTAATATCTTACTTAAAAAAGTTAAATTGGTTAATTTTTGTAAAAACACCGCTCTCGCGGTGTTTTTTTGTTTATAACCAAGACTCACCCCGTTTAAATAGTGAGTAATTCCGATTATTACGTCAAATTGCCGTTTGTTACTTAGTTGTTGTGAGAAATGTAAGTCTAGTCTATATTCGTGTTATAGTTTTGTTATACTATTCCTTAGTAAACTTAACAATTCTTAAAAGTTAAATTGGTTAATTTTTGAAAAACACCGCGAAAGCGGTGTTTTTTTTTGTTTTTAAACGAATAGAAAACTAATTTACTTTAAAAAAAATCGATTACATTTGACACAAATTTTTATAATTATGAAACAAATATTACTATTAATCCTTTGTTTTTCAACTCAAATTCAGGCACAAAACAAGTTAGACTTAGTTTCTCATTACAAGTCTTTTTATACCCAAATGCAACAACAGGGCGATGTCCAAGGGGTGATTAACGCCATTACCCACCTAGTTTTGTTGGAACCCAACGTGAAACGCAAAGATACTTTGGCAGCACTTTATATGAATGAAGGAAAGTATATGCAAGCTTTAAATCTAATTGGAATTGATCATCTCGAATCGGATACCAATTTAGCAACTGAAGTGAAAGCCGTTAGTTTAAAATCTCTCAACGAGCCTAAACGTGCCATTGAACATTATGAAGTTCTTTATAAAGAAAAACGTTCGGTTTCACTAGCATATGAATTAGCAGATTTAAAAATCCAAACAGGCGATATTATTGGTGCATCTGTACATATCACGTACGGAATTGCAAATGCTACCTCAGATATGATGAAGCCATACTATGAATCACAGACGCCTTATCAAGTTCCAATACTCGCTGGGTTTATGTACTTGAAAGCGATTGCAAAGTTTAGAGAAAATCCAGAAACCAATCATGAGGCTTCTATTTTAATTTTAAATGAAGCTTTGAAATTAGCGCCTAATTTTAATATGGCAAATTTAGCTTTGGATGCGATTCGCGCTCAAAAAGATGCTCAAAAAACAGAGTAGTTCAAAAAAATGAAAAAAAAAGCAGCGTTATGGCGCTGCTTTTTTTTTGTAGAAAATTACCAAATCCGAACGCGTTCTTCTTCTGGTAAGTACATTTTATCTCCTTCTTTGATGTCGAAAGCTTCATAAAAAGCATCAATATTTTTTAGCGGTTGGGTAGCACGCTGAATCCCTGGCGAATGGGGATCGGTTTTTATTTGTCTTCTTAAAGCATCTTCACGAGTTAAGGTTCTCCAAATAGTAGCCCAAGACATAAAAAAGCGTTGTTCAGCTGTAAATCCATCGATATCTTCTGGGCGTCCATTGGTTTCAAAAAACAGTTGAAGTCCATCATATGCTCCAAGTACGCCTCCTAGATCTCCTATGTTTTCTCCCAAAGTAAATTTTCCATTGATGTAAACACTGTCAATGACCTCAATTGCACTGTACTGTTCTGCCAAGGCATTTCCACGTTTTTCAAATTCGATTAAGTCTTTTTCAGTCCACCAATTATTTACGTTTCCATCGCCATCAAATCGCGCACCAGAATCATCAAAAGCATGTGAAATTTCGTGTCCAATAACGGCCCCTATTCCACCATAATTGACGGCTTCATCGGCTGTGTAATTATAAAATGGGGGTTGTAAGATTGCTGCTGGAAATACAATTTCATTGTTTAATGGATTGAAATAGGCGTTTACAGTTTGAGGTGGCATTCCCCATTCGGATTTGTCAACAGGTTGGCCAATTTCGGAGATATTTTTTTTCAGACTCCATTCAGATACTGCCAACATATTTTCGGCAAAGCTATTGCCTTCTTTGATTTGTAATTCAGAATAATCTTCCCACTCGTTTGGGTATGCAATTTTAACGGTAAATTTATCAAGTTTTTCTATGGCTTTGGCTTTGGTTTCTTCACTCATCCAATCCAATACTTGAATTCTATTTTGAAATGCTTTGATCACATTTGCAATCATTTTTTCAGCTTTTTCTTTTGCTTCTGGTGGAAATTTAGCTTCTACATACAGTTTTCCAATCGCTTCTCCTACAGATCCATTGACTGTTCCTAGGGCGCGTTCTTCTGGGGGGCGTTGAGCTTTAGAACCACTGAGTGTTTTGCTGTAAAACTCCCAATTAGCCGTTTCAATTTCTGGTGATAAATAGCCCGCAGCATTGTCGAGTGTACTCCAAGTCATTAAGGTTTTTATATCCTCAATAGGTGTGGTGCTAAGAAAGGAATTTAAGGCTTTCATATAGGTTGGTTGCATCACTAGTACAGTGTCTAAAGCTTGCGTAACTACCATATCTTTAATGAACTTATTCCAATCAATTTCTGGAGTTAGGGCATTTAATTCTTTTAAAGAGCGTGGATTGTTAAAGTTACGGACATCACGGCTTTGTACTTTGTCCAATCGAGGTTCTGCCAATTGAGTTTCCAATGCAAGAACACGTTGTGCAGCCGCTTGAGCTGCTTCCTCGTCGTAATTAATAAATCCAAACATACGAGCGACGTGTGCTACATATTGTTCTCTAATCTCTTTGGTCTTTGTGTCTTTATCGAGGTAATAATCACGTTGCAGTCCCAATCCACCAGGAAATACCCAAGCAGTATTCATGCTGCTGTCGTTTAAATCGGCTTCCGCACCAATACCTGCAAAGGGCGCTGAAACCCCCACTGTTTTTGCATAAACAGTTTGCATGTCTGCTATGTTTTGAATGCTATTGATTGCGTCTAAAAGTGGAAGAATTGGAGTGATGCCTGCTTTTGTTCTGGCAACAGAGTCCAGTTCAGATTCAAATACCAACAAGGCTTTTTTCTGATCCGATCCTTCTTCGTAAGTACCGAGTTCTTTTGAAGTTTTTAGGATGTCAAGTACATCTTTCCGGGTTGATTTTCTTAGAACCCCAAAGCCACCCCATCGCGACTCGTCATCCGGAATGGTATTGGTTTTCATCCAATTGCCATTAACATAATCATAAAAATTATCTTTTGGACTCACAGAGAGGTCCATATTTTCTAGGATAATACCAGGGATCTTTTCAGCTTCTGAAAACTGATTTTTCGATTCGGTTTTGCATGCATGAAAGCTCAAGAGTCCAAATGCACACAGAACACTAAGTTGTTTTAAGTTCATGTGTTTCCTTTTTTAAGTGATTATTATATACTAGACTCACAAATAACTAAAAATGTTACAGTTATAGGTGATATTTAACATAAGTTTAATTTTTTCAAAACCAGTGCAGTATTTAGTTGTATGAATTCAAATTAAGTGTAGTGATATTTTGAATGCCTAAATTGGTTTAAGAATTTGTTGAGCTTCTTTTTCTCGAGTTTTATTTATTTGAAAAATTAAATTATTGTGAGATTCAATAAGATCGATTTTTGTTTGATTAGATTCTTTTAAATCGGTATTCTCAACATTGTAAAGTTCGTGTAGCTTGCGAGTTAAAGTTTCGGTGACTTTGACACGTGCCAAAATACCATTTGTTTTTAGAGAAGAAGGAATACTGTTTTTAATATCCAAAAACAGTTGGTTGATTTCTTGAATAGGCGTTTTAAAAAATATTGAGTCTCCATTTTCGAGATTTTTTATAGCGCTATCTAAAGTGTGATAGCTGTTCCACTCAGAGAATTCTTTTCGTACCGAGCTATTGGAAATGGGGGGTTCTTGCTCCGGAACTTCCTCTGAAGTAATGGGTGCTACATTAATCTGTGGTTGGGAAGGGGTGGTAGAAGGGGTTTCTTTACAGCTTTGAACCCAAAAAAGTAGGTTTAAAATGAGTAAAGAATAAAAGATTGTATATCTCTTGGATTGAAAACTAAGCACGCTTGATTACTATTAATATTTTCACAAATATGGAATAAATTTTTTAAAATTCATAATGAAACTATTAGATGCAAAAAAGACCACTTAAATAAGTGGGCTTTTGAAGTGCAACTGTGATGCAGATGATGACGGTATTTTTGATATAGACGATAACTGTCCATATACACCAAACCCTGACCAGGCCGATAACGATATGGACGGTATTGGTGATGTGTGTGATGACGATGACGATGACGATGGTGTTTTGGATACAGAGGACAATTGTCCAATGACTTATAATCCAGGTCAAGAAGACCGTGATGAGGATGGTTTGGGCGATGTTTGTGATTTAATAGAGATAAATGCCTCACAGGCCTTGACACCAAACGGAGATGGGATTAATGACACCTGGATGATTTATAACATAGAAAACCATCCAAACAACATCGTGAGGGTCTACAACCGTTGGGGGAATGAAGTCTTTAGTGTTCGTAGTTATCAAAACGACTGGGACGGAAGATACGTTAAGTCTAACGGTAGTTCAGGCAGCGATAACTTACTGCCAGAGGCTTCTTCCTATTACTATCAAATAGATTTAGATGGTAATGGCACAGTTGATTACGATGGATGGTTATACATAACAAAATAAGATGACAATGAAAATTAAATATATAGTAGTATTTGCATTTACAGCCCTTATGATTGAAGGCTTAAACGCTCAGCAGGAAGGCATATTCTCTCAGTATTGGACCTTGCCAACAGTTTATAATCCAGCAACAGTTGGTGTTGATGGAACCTCCCATGTGGCTTTGGCTACACGCCAGCAGTGGTCAGGGATCACTGATGCACCCACGACCAATTTCTTTGCCTACAGCAGAGCGATGGGCAAGAATGTAGGTTTGGGTATAAGTATAATTCAAGACAAGACGTTTATTGAAAAATCCACGTTTTTTAGCATAGATTTTTCTTACCATTTAAAGTTTTCTGAGGATACCAGTTTGTATTTAGGTCTAAAAGGAGGGGGTAATAATTATAGTGTCAACACTTCAGGGTTACGGACTTATAATGTAATATTTGATCCAGCTTTAGAGTCCTTTAGTCGGTTCTTACCTAATTTAGGGGTAGGGCTGTCATTGCACCATAAACGCTGGGAATTGAATGTATCGGTTCCAAGAATGTTGAACACAGAGCGTTATAAAAATGAAAGAGGGCGGGCCACACAGGCCACAGATCGTCCACATTTTTATTTAGGGCTTACTAATGTTTTTGACCTGTCAGATCAGATTGCGCTTCAGCCTAGGGTGTTAGCACGAATTGTAGATGGTGCGCCATCGTCATATGATTTTAATACGATGGTTATTTTTAAGGAGATTTTCAACATAGGTGGGAGTTACAGAACTGATGAATCCTATGCGATTATTGCTGAATTTAATTTGATGGAATACGAAGACAAGAACCTTACTTTCGGGTGGGGTTACGAGCGAAGCACACGAGCCTCTTTGGCTGATATTGGAGAAACCCATGAATTTGCGTTGAGATATAATTTTTAAAAGATAAACATATTATTACAACCCTAAAGAGCCGCAACTTGCGGCTCTTTTTGTATATAATCTACGATAAATGCGATAATGGTCAAAAATTGCAGATAAAACTTCCAAAACGCTTTTTAGAATATATAAGCCATTGTAGCTTTGAATATCCTTTAAAATAAAAACACCTTGGAAAGGGTGTTAAAAATAAAAGGGTATTCGTTAACCAGACGTTAACATACTGGTTAACAACTACTTAATTATATATAAAAAGTTATGAATGATCACTTAACAATAAACGGGCTAAGCGTACTAGCGGAGCTCAAAAAAGTAGACCGAAAAAAGATCTATGGCTGGTCTACCATAGAGGTGTTTGTCAAGTAAATTATAACTATATTAAAATTGCAAACAGTTAATTATGAATGAATAACTAATAGGATTTATAGAAGAAATACTCAGTGGAGGAAAAATATGAGGATTCTTATAAGAATTTCAGTAACTAATTATTTACCGTTTTACATTTTTTTTAAAATAATTAATACAAGATCACTAAAACTCAATAATTCCATCATCTTCATAATAATCAAAATTTAACTCCATTTCCTCTCCTTCATTTACACTCTCAAAATCAATAGGTGTCTGACAAAACAATTCCTCAATAAATAAATATTCAAAATTATCTTCTCTACTTACTTTTTTGTAATTATCACCATCTTTTATTTCAAGAGTTACACCCATTCCATCTTCTTCAGTGAACTTAAAATCAATTTTTTGATCATTAATTAAAATAGATGATGTAAAGACAACTTTAAAATAATTGTCATAGTTGATGTCCTCATTTTTTCGAACTTTTTCTAAAAACTTAAATTTTAAGATCATTTTTGTGAAATTTATAATTTTCTACTGGTTAGTAATCTGTTTTTTAAAGGGAGTTTAATCTTTAATTTTAATATCGTTTAGACTGTTTTCAATTTCGGAATTATATACATCCTTATTCTTAAGAATTGTTTCTACAATTTTGATGTTATTATTTTTCCACCAGTCTCTTATTACATTTCTGTTATAATGTAACTCATTATTTTCTGAATCTTCTGTAAATTGAAAAGGGTTTGAAAATGCAGATAATGTATTTTTTCTATCATTTTCATCAATTTCTTTTTTTCCAATATAGTATGTGTTATAAAAAATAAAACTATCTGTAGATCCTAACTCTAGAATACCTTCATCATCTGTGTAATTGTTATATTTCCAGTTAATCTCTTCAAATGGAATATAAACAGTAATATTATTGTAATAAATTTTTCTGTCTTTTATATGAAATATAAATTGAGTTTTAAACTCATAGGTTTCTTTATCGAAAAACTCTACTTCATAAAATACCTCAAAAGTCCACCTGTAATTATAATCACTTATTTTTGGCCAATAAAGTATTTGATCTTTTTTTAATTCAATTCTCATGTTGTAAGTAATTAATATATTAACCTCATCAAATATATAAAATTTAAAGAGTTGATTAATGAACTTACTGACATAATATTAATATAATTTTCCAAATAAATAATATGGACAATCAAGATTACATTTTAGAAATAATTGATGAGTTATCATTAGTATTTTGGTTATCTATTTATCTAGTCTCACCAGTATTTTCGATTTTAGAAGTAGTGGTTCAAGAGACAATGAATAAAATGATTTATTTCCTTACCAATAAGGTTCAATTAGTTCGAGAAAAGATTCAAAAGATTGGATTCAATTCAACTAAAAAACTTCAAAATGTTCAAAACCTTCATTCTGAGTAGAAAAGAAAAAGTCTTTGTCCGAGAAATTGAAAATTAGTGAGGATTTTTTGGATGAGACCAGAGGGGGTATGTTTCTATTAAATGAAATGAGTGAAAACGTAATGGGAAAAATCAGAACTCTCACTACTAATGATAATCTCACTGAAGATAATTATTTTTTTGACCGTGATATTATTTCTAAACAGGATTTTTCAATTAAAGAATTAGAGGGTATTCAACAAAACATAAAAGTTGAAAAATTAAATGGAAAGACATTTTACACAAATAGTTCAATTCGAAAAAATGTCACAATAGAACGAATCCAGTTTAAAGATGATAAGTTTAAAAAAGAGTTTATTTCAATGTTTCAACAAGTTGAAAGTGATTTTCTTGAGAATATTGAAATGTATCTATTTCAAAAGAAGGTTTATAGTAAATGGAAAATATTTAAAGTAATTGCTTTTATTCCCTTTATGTTGTTTTTATCAGAATTAGTTGAGATTATTTTTGGAATATTTTTTGAGGATATTATTTCAAATTAGAACTTTAAATCTAAAACTAAAGAAGGTAGTTTCGATACATATTTTTTCATATTATAGTAAATTTCACATTGAAAGTTATGATACTAAATCGTCAGTGATCTCGTTAATATCATCATAGAGTCTATCTTCATCATCACATTCATATTCGAGGTAAGGATCATCAACATCTAAGTTGAGTACGATACATTTAATATAATCTCTTTCTGATAAAATTTTTAAAGTTTCTTTTTGGTCCCCTATATCTGCCATAGTTAATTCCTCTATTTGAGACCCTGTTATTTTTGACATAGTAAATTTGATTAAATTTGTTA
>ERZ887849.1142-NODE-1142-length-26185-cov-6.514849_pt1 | contig 26185 bp, 21 predicted proteins | sample MGYA00521267_ERZ887849 | MGnify/ENA primary metagenome ERZ887849 (study PRJEB32303, sample SAMEA104408601) | aquatic metagenome | biome: Brackish water; feature: Pelagic; material: water | place: Baltic Sea | collected 2014-06-06T16:11:00 | depth 2,863 m ... | reverse complement strand
AGCACGACCCAGAGGCCAGATAGACATGTCGCACTTCGGGGAATTCGGCCAGCAGCATCTCGGCCGCGCTTTGGGACGCCTGCACCAGCGACCACGTTCCCCAGTCGCAGCGCAGCCGCCTGGTAAACCGAAGCCTATCCAGATCGCCCAGTTCCCGGCGAAACGCCTCATAGGCGCTGCGTGTCACGCGACCATCGACGTGAATGACCACCGGGCAATCGCGTTCGGCCAGATGGCGCGCAACCTGGGCGGCGCGGTGCAAGGCAGTATGGCACAACATCACGAAACCAAGCGTGCTCATGCCCAGTTACCCTTGGACATCAGGCCAAGAATCTCAAGCTGGCGCCAATTGATGTAGCGTTCCGACCATCGGGTCCAGAAATCGGGGTTCTGGCCCAACCCGTCATGATAGGCCCGGTATTCGGCCGAAGCAGCATGATGTTCGCGCCGATCAAGCTCTTCGGTAACCTTGGCGCTGAACGTATCAAGGAATTTGGCGTGCAGCAGCATACCCGAGGTCTTTTCACCCCCCGATTGATCATACACAAGGTTCAGCCCACGCGGCAGCAACATATGGGTCGAGCTCAGATAGGCATAGCGCCGATGCCACTTGACCAAAGGGATCTTGTTGAGCGCAGGGGCGCGCGCGGGGTTGTCGGCAAAGAAACTCCGCGCGCGGGGCCCGCCCTGAATCCACAGATTGCCATATCGGCGGTTGCGCTGGATGACATAATTGCCCGGATCGAACCAGCAAGCGATCTGAAACGGATCGGTGCCTTCGACATAGGGCTGCGCGGCGATCGGCCCCTTGGGATACATGTCCAGCAGCATCGTGCCAAAGGACCGGATGGAACTTTCCTCCAGCCAGTCGGTCAGCGCGCGGATCGGACGGGTGTCACAAAAAGGAAAGATGAAGAACTCATCCGGATCGACAACAAGCGTCCAGTGATCATGCCCATGGCGCCGTTGCAAATAGTTGAGCCAATCCACCCCGAACCGGGCCGACTTGTAGCTTTTTGCGGTCGTCCATAGGGAAACGTCTGGCTGTTGGGCAATATAATCGGCGCCGCCATCCTGGCTGGCGTTGTCGACCATGATGAAATGATCCACGCCAAGATTGCGGTAATATTCAAGAAAATAGGGCAGACGAACCGCTTCATTGCGGAAGGTGCTGAACAGAAGGATATCGCCCGGCCGGATGCTGTCGGTGCGGTTCTTGACCGACCGCAGATCGCGGGATTTGTGCCAAGCCCGAACATGGCAGCGTTGCCGTTGCACACGCAACCCAAGTGATTGCAAGATACCCAAAACCTACCCCGTATGCCGCGATCGAACTGGAAGCACCATTTGCGCTAACACGGCCTTGGTTAACGTAATGCTTACCAGCACCGGAATCATCTGTTTTCGGATTTTTCCCGAACTTTTGGCCAGAACGGTTGCTGCTCAACACCAATCGCCCGCCGACATCAGGCCCAACTGTTCCAGTTGCGCGGGGCTATCGTAGCGTGTCGATGCGCCATGCCAAAGATCGGGCCCAGCGATCAAGGCCCGGTGATAGGTCTCGTACAAGTCGCCGTTCTGGAAATGCTGGCGGCGTTGCAGTTCTTCGGCGGATTTGGCCGCGATCTGCGGCAAGAACTTGCTGTGCAGCAAGACACCCGTCGGCGCATCTGTGTCAAAGACATGATTAAGCGCCAGCGGCAGCATCTGATGGGTCGACGTGACATAGGCATAGCTGCGCCGCCAGCGCACCAGCGGGGTCTTGTTCAAGGTTGGGGCACGCTGGGGTTGATCGCGGAAAAAGACGCGGTCGCGCACCCCGCCTTGCACCCAAAGATTGTCGAACACCGCATGACGCCGGGCGCGGTAGCCGTCGGCATCAAACCAGCACAGGTGATCAAAGGGGTTCTCACCGGGCACATGGTTGCCCGCGCTGACCGACCCCTTGGGATAGGCATCCAGCATGACCACCCCGAACGACGGCCGGCCGGTTGCGTCCATATGCGCGACAAGATCCCCAAGACCCCGAGCCCCGGGCAAGATCAGCGCCTCGTCAGCATCCAGCGTCAGGCACCACTTGCCCGACCCAAAGCGGAACTTGAGGCACATCAGCCAATCCACCCCAAAGCGCGCCAGCTTGTAGGACGCATCCGTTGTCCAAAGCGATACATCCGGCTGCGCGGCAAGATAGCTGTCGCTTCCATCGGTGCTGGCATTGTCGACCACAAGAAAATGGCCCACCCCAAGTGCCCGATGATGGTTCAGGAAATAGGGCAACCTGTCGATCTCGTTGCGGACGGTCGAAAATGCCAAAATCGGTGCAGCGGCGATGGCCGCCTCATCGACGCGCAAACGGCTTATGTCATGACGTCGGCGCAGCGCCCGCAGGATCAGGCGGCGCCGTTTCCACCGCATGCGATACAAGAACCAAGCCGACCGGCACAGCGGCGGATTCTGGGCGGCGAGTGCGGAAAAGACGGGCTGAGACATCTGACGGGGACGCCCGCCTATTGCGCGGCGCGGCGGGCGGTCATCACATCGCTCAGATAGGTCGAAAATTCATCGCGCAGATCATCACGACCCAGCGCAAAGGCCACGGTCGCCTGCAAAAAGCCGGCTTTTGACCCGCAATCGAACCGCTGCCCCCGGAACCGGAACCCATAGACATTGTCCGAATTTGTGATCTCTTGGGCGATGGCATCGGTCAACTGAACCTCGCCCCCTGCGCCGGTCTTGATCTTGTTGAGGTTATCCATGATCGCAGGCGTCAGAATATAGCGCCCGATCACCGCAAGATTGGAGGGGGCGCTGCCCAATGCGGGCTTTTCCACCATGCCCTTGACCGATACGACCGCACCCATGTCCTGCTTGATGTCGAGCACCCCATAAGCCGATATCTTGCTGGCCGGAACCTCCATCGCGGCGACCATGTTGCCGCCGATCTCGGCATGGGCCTCGACCATTTGCTGCAGACACGGCGTTTCGGCCGCGATCACGTCATCGGGCAAGATCACGGCAAAAGGTTCGTCGCCCATCAAGCGTCTTGCGCACCAAACGGCGTGGCCCAGACCCATCGCGCGATTTTGGCGAATATAGGCGATGGCGCCTGATTCCATGTTGGTGGCCTTCAAGGCTTCCAACAGGTCGGTCTTGCCCTTTTTGCGCAGTTGGCTTTCCAATGCGGGCGCAATGTCAAAGTAATCTTCCAGCGCGGATTTGCCCCGGCTGGTGACAAAGATGAAATCCTTGATCCCGGCGGCGCGTGCTTCGTCGATGGCGTATTGGATCAAGGGCCGGTCGACCAGGGTCATGATCTCTTTCGGGATCGACTTGGTGGCGGGCAAAAACCTTGTGCCCAGCCCAGCCACGGGAAAGATCGCCTTGGTCACACGCTTTTTCATCGGGACATCCTCACCTGAAGCACAGGTCAGCGCCGTCTTGACCCGCGTCACGTACACAATAGAGCAAAGACGCTGAAAAAGGAAATCTAGAAAAATCTAAAGGTTAAGTTGGTCTGTGCTTTGCCCCGTGCCGGATGCGATGCCGCCATCACTATTGTGCAGCCGTTACCGAGGCGAACATGCGGTCAAGCGGCCCAAAATCCGCTCAGGCAGGTTTCGGGCATCGGTCACGGCTGGCCCATGGCGGTCAGCATCGCCTCGATTCGCGGCACATCCTCGGGATTGTTCAGCTCCCAGAACTTGCGACCCTGCGCGGCCACTTCAACGCAAAGAACCGGCTGGCCGGATTCCAGAAAGCGAAGCTGTTCCAGGCCCTCGAGCGTTTCCAATGGGCCAACCGGCCACGCGGGATAGGCCCGCAAGGCATCAGGGCGATAGGCATAGACGCCAACGTGGTGGAACACCGGCGTATCGGCATCGGGTGCGTAGGTGTCGGCGGTATAGGGGATCACCTCTTTCGAGAAATAAAGCCCGCGCATCGCCCGATCGACCACGGCGGTGGTCCCTCCGACGCGCCCTGCGGCGCGATCCGCCTTGAGGGCCGCCAGCGTTTCCCCGTCACAGCGCAAGACGGGGGTGGCGATGGCTGCAACCTGATCGGCGCGCAGCCCGGCGATCAACGCCTCCAGAAACCATGGTGGGGTGAGCGGGGCATCGCCTTGCAGGTTGACGATCATTTCAACGCCACCGCCCAGCTGCTCAAGCGCTTCGGCGCAGCGTTCGGTTCCGTTGCGTGCCGACGAAGAGGTCATCAGCACGTCGGCCCCAAATGCACGCACGGCATCGGCAATACGATCATCATCGGTGGCAACATAGATCGCATCCAGACCCGACACCGCACAGGCCGCGCGCCAGCTGCGTTCAATAAGGCTTTGCGACTGACCCGTCGCGCCGCGCAACAAAGCCAGCGATTTGCCGGGATAGCGGCTAGAGGCGTAGCGCGCAGGAATGACGCAAATGACGCTCATGGTGCCTTTACCTCGACGCCCGGGGCATGGGCGATGAAAAATCCGTTGGCGTAACCGGGCTTGCCATAGACAAAGGGCTGGTGATCTTCGAAGCGGATCATCCGGCCGCCAGCACCGCGCAGCACGGCATCGCCCGCGGCGGTATCCCATTCCATCGTGCGCCCCAAACGGGGGTAAAGATCGGCCTCGCCCGCGGCAACCAGACAGAATTTCAGCGAGGAGCCGGCATTCTTGAGATCTGCCACTGCATATTTGCCGATATAGGCCTCGGTGGCGGCATCGCTGTGGGATTTCGACGCCACGACCCGCAAGGCGGCATTGTCGGGTTTCGCGACCCGCATGGGTGTGAGCGGTCCGGGATTGGCGGCATCGAAGGGCCCGGTTTCCTCGACGCTGTGACCATGGGCATCGGTGTAAAACAACCGTCCCTTGGCGGGGGCATAGACCACGCCGCGAAGCGGCACACCATTTTGCACCAGGGCGATATTGACGGTGAAATCGCCCCGGCGCTGAACGAATTCCTTGGTGCCATCCAGAGGATCGACGATCAGAAAGCTGCGGGCGGTCTGGCTATGGCTGGCGGCCTGTTCTTCGGTCACCAGCACCAGATCGGGAAATTCCGCGCGCAACCGCGCCGAGATCAGCGCATCGGCCGCCTCATCGGCCATGGTAACCGGGCTGTCGTCTGACTTGGCCCGCACCGCGAAATCGGGGCTCTCGTAAACCTGCATGATGCGGGTGCCCGCCTCGATGGCGGCTGCGCGCAAGACCCGCATCAGGTGATCGTAATCCACATCCGCCTCCATTTCGCCTTCATTGGATGGTATTGATTTCGACGTTATCGTCGGCAACAGCGGGCGGGGCAAGAGTGGCGCGCCGGGCATGGATCGGTGCAGGGTTTGGAACGGTAACGAGGTTCAGCGCGTATGTTCGAGACCAGACGCCCGCAATCGACCCTCAGCCTTGCTATGACCATGCTGGAGCTCAGCGTTCACACCGCCGCCCGCAAGGTGCGCCAAAGCCATCGCAGCGCGATCTGGGCCATTCTTCTGAGTATTTTCCAGTCATTGCTGTTTCTGGCCGCATTCTATGTTGTGTTCTCTGTCCTCGGCATGAGGGGCGCCGCGATCCGTGGCGATTTCATGCTGTATCTTTTGACCGGCATCTTTGCCTATCTGACGCATGTCAAGGCCTTGCAACAGGTGATGGGCGCCGAGGGTTCGGCGTCGCCGATCATGCAGCATGCGCCGATGAATACGCTGGTGGCGATTCTCTCTTCGGCGCTGGGTGCGCTCTATACCCAGACCGTCAGTCTTTTTGTGTTGCTGTTGATGATTCACACCATCATCAACCCGATCACGATCCATGATTGGCCGGGCGCCTTGATGATGTTTCTGCTGGCATGGGCCACAGGATGCGCGGTGGGCCTGATCTTGCTTGCGGCAAAGCCGTGGTTGCCCGATGTGGTCAACATCTTGCAGCTTATCTATGTCCGGGCCAACATGATCGCGTCGGGCAAGATGTTCGTGGCCAATATGGTGCCGGGCATGATCATCGACATGTTCGACTGGAACCCGCTGTTTCATGTGATCGATCAGGCGCGGGGATTCACATTCGTGAACTACTTTCCGCATCATTCGAATTGGCAATTTCCCCTTTATTTCACCCTGATCGCGCTGGTCATCGGCTTCATGGCCGAAGCCTATACCCGCAAGCATGCTTCGGCCAGTTGGGGGGCCGGACGCTAGCCCACACGCGATGGGATCAGGCAATGCGCTATCGGGCGGCGGCGACTGGATCGGCCAGTCGCGCCAAGGCGCCCGGACATTCCCAAGGCCACAGGCGATTTTGTGCGTTTTTCGGATGGCAAGCCCCGCTTGCAGGGGCCAAACCCCCCTCCTATATACCCTCCGAACCGGTCGGGCGTGCATCCCGGCCAGACAGATTGCCATTTATGGGGCGACACCGGGGGCCAGAACGGACCCGCCATCGCCCGTTCGCTTGAAAGAAGGGACCCGACAACCATGGCCAAAGTGATCGGTATCGACCTCGGCACCACCAATTCCTGCATCGCCATCATGGATGGCAGCCAGCCCCGCGTGATCGAAAACTCCGAAGGGGCGCGCACCACGCCCTCGATCGTGGGCTACACCGAAGATGAACGCCTTGTGGGTCAAGCGGCCAAACGTCAGGCCGTGACAAACCCCGAAAACACCATTTTTGCGGTCAAGCGCCTGATCGGCCGCCGTCTGGGCGATGCCGAGGTAGAAAAGGACAAGAAGCTTGTCCCCTACAAGATCGTCAATGGCGGCAACGGCGACGCATGGGTCGAAGTGCGCGGTGAGAAATATTCACCCAGCCAGGTTTCGGCCCAGATCCTGACCAAGATGAAGGAAACCGCCGAAAGCTACCTTGGCGAGGAAGTGACGCAAGCCGTCATCACCGTACCCGCCTATTTCAACGATGCCCAGCGCCAAGCGACGAAAGACGCGGGCCGGATCGCCGGGCTTGAGGTGCTGCGCATCATCAACGAACCCACGGCGGCCGCACTTGCCTATGGTCTGGACAAGAAGGAAACCCGCACCATCGCGGTCTATGACCTTGGCGGCGGCACCTTCGACATCACCATCCTTGAAATTGACGATGGCCTGTTCGAAGTGAAATCGACCAATGGCGACACCTTCCTTGGGGGCGAAGATTTCGACATGCGGATCGTCAGCTATCTGGCTGACGAATTCAAGAAAGAGCATGGCGTCGATCTGACGGCTGACAAGATGGCATTGCAGCGGCTGAAAGAGGCCGCCGAAAAGGCCAAGATCGAGCTTTCGTCTTCCAGCCAGACGGAAATCAACCAGCCTTTCATCTCGATGGGCGCGGGTGGTCAGCCCTTGCACCTGGTGATGAAGCTGACGCGCGCCAAGCTGGAAAGCCTTGTGGGCGATCTGATCACGAAATCGATGAAGCCCTGCGCGGCGGCTCTCAAGGATGCGGGCCTGTCCAAGGGCGATATCGACGAGGTCGTCCTGGTAGGCGGCATGACCCGCATGCCCAGAGTTGTGGAAGAGGTCACCAAATTCTTCGGCAAGGAACCCCACAAGGGCGTCAACCCCGATGAGGTCGTGGCCCTTGGCGCCGCCATTCAGGCCGGTGTCTTGCAAGGCGACGTCAAGGATGTGGTCCTTCTGGACGTGACGCCGCTGAGCCTTGGGATTGAAACGCAGGGGGGCGTGTTCACGCGCCTGATCGACCGCAACACGACGATCCCGACGAAAAAGGCACAGATCTTTTCGACCGCCGACGACAATCAGAATGCGGTGACGATCCGGGTGTTTCAGGGCGAACGCGAAATGGCGGCCGACAACAAGATGCTGGGCCAGTTCAACCTTGAAAACATCCCGCCCGCACCGCGCGGCATTCCGCAGATCGAAGTGACCTTTGACATCGACGCCAATGGCATCGTGTCGGTCGGGGCCCGCGACAAGGGCACCGGCAAGGAGCAGAAGATCACCATCCAAGCCTCGGGCGGCCTGTCGGACGAGGATATCGAACGCATGGTGCGCGAAGCGGAAGAAAACGCCGAAGGCGACAAGAAGCGTCGCGAATTGGTGGAAACCCGCAATCAGGCCGAAAGCCTGATCCATTCGACCGAAAAATCGATCAATGAGCATGGGGACAAGGTCGACCCGTCCACCGTCGAAGCGATCGAGCTGGCGATCAAGGCCCTGAAAGATCAGTTGGATATCGATGATGCCGGCAAGATCAAGAGCGGTATCCAGAACGTGACCGAAGCGGCCATGCGGCTGGGTGAAGCCATCTACAAGGCGCAAGCGCAAGACGGCGATGACGATCGCGATGGGGCCCGCCCGGTGGATGACGACATCGTGGATGCCGACTTCGAGGATCTGGACGACGACCGCAAACGCGGCTGATCGCGTGACATGAACCCAAAGCGACCGGTCGGGTCTGACCCCGGCCGGTCCATGCGTTCAGGGAAGGGACGACATGGCAAAGCGCGATTATTACGAGGTTCTGGGGATCTCGAAGGGCGCCTCCGCCGAGGAGATCAAGAAAGCCTATCGCCAAAAGGCGAAAGAGCTTCACCCCGACCGCAATTCCGATAATCCCAACGCCGAGGCCCAGTTCAAGGAGGTGAACGAGGCCCATGACGTGCTGAAGGATGCCGACAAGAAAGCGGCCTATGACCGCTTTGGCCACGCGGCCTTTGACGGGGGCATGGCGGGTGGCGGACGTGCAGGCGGTAACGGCGGGCGGCCGGGTCAGGGCGATTTCGCCTCGGCCTTTTCGGATGTGTTCGAGGATCTGTTCGGCGATTTCATGGGCGGCCAGCGCGGCGCAGCCCGCAGCCGGGCCAGCCGCGGCTCGGATTTGCGCTACAATCTGAAAATCACCCTCGAAGAGGCGTTTTCTGGTCTGACCAAACAGATCACCGTGCCCAGCACCATCGCGTGTGCGGGCTGTTCTGGCACCGGATCCGAAGGCGGGGCGGAACCGACCACCTGCCCCACATGTTCCGGCATGGGCAAGGTGCGCGCCCAGCAAGGATTTTTCACTGTCGAACGCAGCTGCCCGACCTGTTCGGGAATGGGCCAGATCGTCAAGAATCCCTGCCGGAGCTGTGGCGGCGCGGGTCGTCAGCAAAAGGATCGCGCGCTGTCGGTCAATATCCCGGCGGGTGTCGAAACGGGAACCCGTATTCGCCTGTCAGGTGAGGGCGAGGCCGGGCTTCGCGGCGGGCCGTCGGGCGATCTTTACATCTTCATCGATGTGGCCGAGCATCCGCTGTTTCATCGCGAAGGCATCGATCTGTTCTGCCGCGTGCCGGTTTCGATGACAAAGGCCGCCTTGGGTGGCGAGATCGAGGTGCCGACCATCGATGGTGGCCGCACCCGCGTCAAGGTGCCCGAAGGTTCACAATCGGGCCGCCAGATGCGTCTGCGCAGCAAGGGCATGCCACAGCTTCGCGGATCTGGCATCGGTGAGATGTATATCGAATTGGCGGTCGAAACGCCCGTGAGCTTGACCAGCGAACAAAAGGAGCTGCTGCGCAAATTCGACGAGATCAGCGCCAAGTCGAACAACCCCGATGCCAGCGGATTTTTCGAAAAGGTCAAGAGCTTCTGGGATGGGATGAAAAGCTGAACATCAGACCACGTTAAGGGCGATATCAGCGGCGCGACGGATCACATCCTTGTCGCCCGTGACACTGCCGACGGCGGCACCAGGGGTTCGGTCGCAAACAGCCGCCATCACGTTCAAGCACCTGATATCGCGCGCGAGGCAAGCCGATTTGCTCAAGCCAGAGGCGCCGATTGCGTTATGGCGGAAAGGTTCGACCCGATCCCCCGATCAGCGGCGACCGATCTCGCAGGCGGCCATCACCGCCATGTTCAGGATATCATTGGCGGTGGATACAGTTGAACAGACCTGAATGGGGCTTTTCAACCCTGTCAGGATTGGCCCGATCACGGTGGCCCCCGCCATTTCCTGCATCAGCTTGACCGAGATGCTGGCCGAATGCCGCGCGGGGACCACCAGAACATTGGCGGGACCCGACAGCCGGGTAAAGGGATATTGCGCCATCACCTGTGCATTCAGTGCCACATCAACAGCCATTTCCCCGTCATATTCGAAATCGACGCCCTTGCGATCCAAGACCTGTGGCGCGCGGTGCATCTTTTCCGAACGCTCGCTGACCGGGTAGCCAAAGGTCGAGAAGCTGACGAAGGCCACGCGCGGCTCCAGCCCCAGATCGCGCGCCACTTGCGCGCCGCGTTCGGCGATCAGGGCCAGATCCTCGGCTTCGGGCCATTCATGCACCAGCGTGTCGCCGATCAGGACGATCCGCCCCTTGTGCAACAAAGCGGTGATGCCAACGGCGCCATCTTGCGCGCGGGCATCAAAGACCTTGCCGATCAGATCCAGCACATGGGCCGATTTTCGCGTGGCCCCCGTGACCAGCGCGTCGCCATGCCCATGCGCCAGCATGAGCGCGGCAAAGACATGACGGTCGCGTGCTGCCAGGCGGTGGATGTCGGACCGGTCATGGCCCTTGCGCTGAAGCCGTTCGTAAAGAAAGGCCTTGTAGCTTTCCAGATGTTGGGTGTTGGCGGCATTCACCACCTCCAGTTCGCGCACCGCATCGGCAAGTCCTGCGGCGTCGAGCTTGGCTGAAACGTCGGCTTCGCGCCCGACGACCAGCGCTTTACCAAGTCCCTGCCGCTGATAGGCGACAGCGGCGCGCAAGACACGCACGTCATCGCCTTCGGCAAAGATCATCCGCGCCTGTGCTGCCTTGGCGCGGGCGTAGATACCCTGAAGGATCGAACTGGTCGGATCGAGCCGCGCGCGCAAGCCTTCGGCGTAGCGATCGAGATCCTTGATCGGGCGGCGGGCCACCCCGGTGTCCATACCCGCCCGCGCCACCGCAGGGGGAATGGTATAGATCAGGCGCGGATCAAACGGCGTGGGGATGATGTAGTCGCGACCAAAAGTCAGATCACGGCCATAGACCAGCGCAACTTCATCCGGCACATCTTCGCGGGCGAGCGCAGCCAGGGCATGCGCACAGGCGATCTTCATCTCATCGTTGATGGCGCGGGCATGAATGTCGAGCGCGCCACGAAACAGATAGGGAAAGCCAAGAACATTGTTGACCTGATTGGGATAATCCGACCGGCCGGTGGCAACGATGGCATCGGGGCGCACCTCATGGGCCTCTTCCGGGGTGATTTCGGGATCAGGATTTGCCATGGCAAAGATGACCGGGTTGGGGGCCATGCTGGCCACCATCTCGCGGGTGACGGCGCCTTTGGCCGAAACGCCCAGAAACACATCGGCATCCTTCATCGCCTCGGCAAGGCTGCGCAGATCGGTCTTGACGGCATGGGCCGATTTCCACTGGTTCATGCCCTCGGTGCGACCCTGATAGAGCACGCCCTTTGTGTCGCACACGATACAGTTCTCGTGCCGCACGCCCATGGTCTTGAGCAATTCGATACAGGCGATCCCCGCCGCGCCCGCGCCATTCAGCACAATCCTGCAATCCTCGATCTTCTTGCCCGAGATGTGCAGCGCATTGATCAGACCCGCCGCACAGATCACGGCGGTGCCATGTTGATCGTCGTGAAAGACGGGAATATCGCATTCTTCCTTGAGGCGCTGTTCGATGATGAAACATTCCGGCGCCTTGATATCTTCAAGGTTGATGCCCCCGAAAGTGGGCGACATCAGCTTGACCGCGCGGCAAAACTCATCGGGATCTTCGGTATCAAGCTCGATGTCGATGGAATTGATATCGGCAAAGCGCTTGAACAGCACCGCCTTGCCCTCCATCACCGGCTTGGAGGCAAGCGCGCCCAGATTGCCCAAGCCAAGCACCGCCGTGCCATTGGAAATCACGGCCACCAGATTGCCCTTGGTGGTATAGTCATAGGCGGTTTCGGGGCGTTCGGCGATCACCTCGCACGGGACCGCCACACCGGGGGAATAGGCAAGGCTCAGATCGCGCTGGGTCGCCATGGGGGTCGACGCGTTGATGTCGATCTTTCCCGGCGAGGGTTCCAGATGATAGGCCAGCGCCTCTTCCCGGGTGATCCTGCTCTTGTCGGCCATTTTATGGTGCCCCTCTCCCTTGCTCCCTTGCTCGGTTTAGACAGTGCGCGACGCGGCGGCAACATGCGCCTTTTGCCGCTTCTATCCAGACAGCGGCTTGCGTAGGCTTGGCCTGCACGAGACCGGGGGATGGGATGAGCCAAGTGACGCCAATGATGGCGCAGTATCTGGAAATCAAGGCACAGTATGCCGACGCGCTGTTGTTCTACCGAATGGGCGATTTCTATGAATTGTTCTTTGAGGATGCGGTGGCTGCGGCCGGGGCGCTTGACATAGCGCTCACCAAGCGCGGCCAGCATCTGGGCGAAGATATCGCCATGTGCGGCGTTCCTGCGCACAGCGCCGAAAGCTACCTGTTGACCCTGATCCGCAGCGGGTTTCGCGTGGCCATCTGCGAGCAGATGGAAGACCCCGCCGAAGCCAAGAAGCGCGGTTCAAAATCCGTCGTGCGGCGCGAGGTCGTGCGCCTTGTCACACCCGGCACCCTGACCGAAGACACGTTGCTTGAGGCACGGCGCCACAATTACCTGGCCGCCTATGCTGAAATCCGGGGCGAGGGCGCGCTGGCATGGGGCGATATTTCAACGGGTGATTTTCAGGTGATGACCTGCCCGCCCGTGCGGCTTGGGCCGGAACTGGCCCGTCTGATGCCACGCGAGGTGCTGATGTCAGACAGCATGCCGCCCGACCGTATCGCCGCGATCGAAGATGTCGGGGCCGCCGTGACCACCATGGCGCCCACAAGCTTCGATAGCCGCGCTGCCGAAATGCGCATCGCGCGGTTGTTTCAGGTGGACACGCTGGATGGCTTTGGGCCGTTCGAGCGGGCGGAACTGGCGGCAATGGGGGCGCTGATCGATTATCTGGGGCTGACGCAAAAGAGCGGGCTGCCGCTGTTGCGGCCGCCACGGCGGCAAAGCGCGGGGGCTTTGCTGCAACTGGACGCGGCAACGCGCCGAAATCTTGAACTGACCCAAGCTTTGGCGGGGGGGCGGGCCCATACGCTGTTGTCCGTGCTGGACCGCACGCTCACGTCGGGTGGTGCGCGCTTGCTGGAACGGCGGCTGTCGGGCCCGGCCACGGATCTGGCCGTGATCAGCGCGCGCCATGATGCCGTGGCGTTCTTCGTTTCTGACGCGCGGCTTGGCAACGATCTGGAAAACCTGTTGCGCCGTTGCCCTGATCTGGACCGGGCCTTGTCGCGGCTGGCGCTGGATCGGGGTGGTCCGCGCGATCTGGCGGCGGTGCGCGATGGGTTGAAAGCCGCCGCGATGATCAAGGCGGCATTGCTCGATGCGCCGTTGCCACCCCTGTTGGCCGAAGCCTGGGGCGCGTTGATGGGTCATGGCGATCTGCCCGCCTTGTTGGAGGATGCGCTGGTGGCAGAGCCGCCATTGGTGCTGCGCGATGGAAGCAGCATCGCGGCCGGTTTCGACGCCGATCTGGATGCCGCGCGCCGCCTGCGCGACGAAGGGCGCGGCGTGATCGGGGCGATGCAGGCTGAATACATCGATCAATCGGGGGTCGCGTCGCTCAAGATCCGGCACAACAATGTGTTGGGCTATTTCATCGAGACCACGGCGACCCATGCGCAGAAGATGCTGTCTCCGCCGCTGTCGGAGCGGTTCATCCACCGCCAGACCATCGCCAATGCGGTGCGCTTTACCACGCTGGACCTGTCCGAGCTTGAGACGCGCATCCTGAACGCCGGCAATCGCGTGCAAGACATCGAGCGCGCGCTGTTTGCCACCCTGCGTGAGGCGGTGCTGGCACAGGCCCAGACCATCGGCACCACGGCGCGCGCGCTGGCCGAGCTTGATCTGGCCGCAGCCCTCGCGCGGCGCGCGGTCGAAGGCGACTGGACGCGCCCCCAGATGCGCGAGGATCGCCGCTTTTCCATCAGGGGCGGTCGCCATCCGGTGGTCGAAGCCGCGCTGTCGCGCGACGGTGTGCCCTTTATTGCCAATGACTGCACCCTGTCCCCCAAAGACGATGGCGCCGCGATCACCTTGTTGACCGGGCCGAACATGGCGGGGAAATCCACCTATCTGCGTCAGAACGCGCTGATCGCCATTCTGGCACACATGGGCAGCTTTGTGCCGGCCGAAGCAGCCGAGATCGGATTGATCAGCCAGGTGTTCAGTCGGGTCGGCGCGGCCGATGATCTGGCGCGCGGGCGATCGACCTTTATGGTTGAAATGGTGGAAACGGCGACGATCCTGAACCAGGCGGATGCGCGCGCGCTGGTGATCTTGGATGAAATCGGGCGCGGCACGGCAACCTATGATGGCCTGTCGATCGCCTGGGCAACGCTGGAACATCTGCACGAGGTCAATCGCTGCCGGGCACTGTTTGCGACGCATTACCACGAGATGACCGAGCTGGCCGTGCGTCTGCCGGGGCTGAAGAATGCCACGATGGCCGTGCAGGAATGGCAGGGCGACGTGATTTTCCTGCACGAGGTGCGGGTGGGTCGGGCGGATCGATCCTATGGCGTGCATGTGGCCAAGCTGGCGGGCTTGCCCGAGCGGGTCGTGGCGCGCGCCCATCAGGTTCTGGAGGCGTTGGAAAAGGGTGAACGCCAAGGCGGTGATCGCAAGGCGGTGATCGATGATCTACCCCTGTTTGCGGCCGCCCCGGCGGCGCGACCGGCCATGCAAAAAGGCCCCTCGGCGGTGGAACAGCGCCTTGCGGCGCTGCACCCCGACGAGATGACGGCCCGCGAGGCGCTGGCGCTTCTTTATGAGCTCAAGGAGCTTGCCGGGCGGGGTTAGCCGCCCGTGTTCGACGAAACGCCCACCTGTGCAGGGCGCACGAGCCGGTCATGCAGCACAAAGCCCTCGGCCATCACCTGAAGGATATCGCCTGCCTTGGTGCCGGGTACGGGGGCTTCGAACAGCGCTTCGTGATTTTCGGGATCAAAGCGATCGCCGATCTGAGGCATGATCGGTGTCACGCCATGCTTTGTCAGCACATTGAGCAATTCGCGCAACGTCAATTCGACCCCTTCGACAAGGGCGGCATCGGCGGCGCCTGTCGCATCGGCGGCGCTGTTGAGGGCGCGACGCAGATTGTCGTAAACCGGGATCAGATCGCGCACGATACGGGTGCCGCCATATTTCTCACCTTCGCGACGGTCGCGGTCGGCGCGCTTGCGCACGTTTTCCGATTCGGCCAGCGTCCGCAAAAGCCGGTCCTTCAATTCATCGCGCTCGGCAATCAAGGCTCCATAGGGATCGATGGGTTGATCCATCGCTGGCGCCGAAGTTTCCCCTTCGGATGGATCGGTTTCGATGATGTGATCCTGTTTCGCGTCGGACATGCTTGCCCCTTTACCTTTTTCCGTCGGCCTTCAGCCCCTGTCGGCCATCAGTTTGCCCAAAAGCTGCGCCGTATAATCAACGATCGGAACGATGCGCCCATAGTTCAGACGGGTTGGCCCGATGACACCCACCGCGCCCACGATCTTCCGGTCCGCGTTCATATAGGGAGAGACGACCAGAGCGGAACCCGAAAGTGAAAAAAGCTTGTTCTCGGACCCGATGAAAATGCGCACACCTTCGCCGGTTTCCGCCAATTCAAGGAAATCGGCGATATCGCGCTTGCGTTCCAGATCGTCGAAAAGCTGGCGGATCCTTTCGAAATCCTCGGCCGGTGCGCTGTCGCTGAGCAGGTTGGACCGCCCACGCACGATCAAGCGGCCGATATCGGTGTCTTCGCTGTCCCAGACCGCCAGCCCAGCCGCAATCAGATGGCCCGCGAGTTCATCGATCTGGGCGCGACGACTATCAACCTCGCGCTGCATTTCGGCGCGCAAGCTTCCCAACGTACGATCCGCCAGATGGGCGTTGAGGTAATTCGCGGCCTCGCGCATCGCGCTGGGCGTGTGGCCGGGAGGGGGCTGGAACAAGCGGTTTTCCACCTGGCCATCGGAATGCACGAGCACCACCAAAGCCCGGTCAGGCGAAAGTGCCACAAAGTCGATGTGCTTGATCGGTGCCTCGCGCTTGGGGGCAAGGACAATGCTGGCGCCATGCGTCGCTTGCGATAGTGCTGCACCGATCCGGTCGAGCGTGGCTGTGACATCGGCAGTGTTGGACCCCAGCATGTCATCGAGGTTCTGTTTGTCGCTGGCAGTCAATTCGCCAACCTCAAGAAAGCCGTCGAGGAACATACGCAGCCCCATCTGGGTGGGAATACGGCCCGCCGAAATATGCGGGCTGCCCAAAAGACCCAGATATTCCAGATCTTGCATCACATTGCGCACAGTGGCGGCGGAGACCTGTTCCGACAGGCTGCGGGTCAGCGTGCGTGATCCGACGGGCGCACCGGTTTCCAGATACCCTTCGACCACGCGGCGAAACACCTCGCGCGAGCGATCGTTGAGATCACCGAGTATGGTGCCGGGCTGGGTCAAACGGTCGGTCGTCTTCATGGTTGGGCCGGGCATTCGGGCTTGCGTCACGGGGGGTGCGCGGACTATCCCCGCGTCACGGATCATCAGGAGATAGATATGCGCCCTTCCGGCCGAAACCTAGACGAAATGCGCGAGATCGTGATCGAAACAGGTGTCGCGCGGTATGCCGAAGGCTCTTGCCTTATCCGTTGTGGTGGCACGCATGTGCTGTGCACGGCGACGCTGGAAGAACGGGTGCCCCCATTTCTGAAGAATTCCGGCCTTGGATGGGTAACGGCGGAATATGGCATGCTGCCGCGCGCCACGCATTCGCGGATGAAGCGCGAAGCGGCTGCTGGCAAGCAATCGGGGCGCACACAGGAAATCCAGCGCCTGATCGGCCGGGCCTTGCGCGCCGGTGTCGATCGCTCGGCGTTGGGCGAGCGACAGATCACCATAGATTGTGACGTCATCCAGGCCGATGGCGGCACGCGGTGCGCATCGATCACCGGGGGCTGGGTTGCGCTGCGTCTGGCGGTCAACAAGTTGATGAAGGCTGGCGCCATCACGACCAACCCGATGACCGACCACATCGCAGCGGTATCTTGTGGCATCTATGCTGGCCAACCGGTGCTGGATCTGGACTATCTGGAGGACAGCGAAGCGGGAACCGACAGCAATTTTGTCATGACAGGCAAAGGCGCCCTGGTGGAGCTGCAAGCCAGCGCGGAAGGCGCCGCATTCTCGCGCGCGCAATTCGACGAGATGTATGGATTGGCCGAGAAGGGCATCGCCGCGTTGGTTGCGGCGCAGAAGGCGGCGATCGGCTGATGCGGCGGTTCAAGGGTGATCATCTGCTGATCGCGACGCACAATCGCGGCAAGCTGGAAGAGATGGAAGCCCTTTTGGCACCTTTTGGCATCACGGTCAGTTCGGCCGCTGACCACGGTTTGCCCGAGCCCGAGGAAACCGGCACCAGTTTTGTCGAGAACGCCCGCATCAAGGCCCATGCTGCCGCGCAGGCAACGGGTTTGCCCGCTTTGTCCGATGACAGCGGCATCGAGATCGACGCGCTGGGCGGTGCACCCGGCGTTTACACGGCCGACTGGGCCGAAACCCCGCATGGGCGCGATTTCGTGATGGCGATGCAGAAGACCCATGATCTTCTAGAAGAAGCAAAAGCGCAGCACCCGCGCAAGGCGCGGTTTTGCTGCACGCTTGTGCTGGCTTGGCCCGATGGGCACGACGAAGTGTTTCCAGGCGTCATGGAGGGGCGGGTCATCTGGCCGATGCGTGGTGCGCAAGGGCATGGATATGACCCGATCTTTCAGCCCGATGGGCATGATTTGACCTTTGGCGAGATGGATCGGTGGGAAAAGAACAAGATCAGCCATCGCGCCAAAGCTGTCGAGAAACTCAAGCAGGTCTTTGGTGACTGAGGCTTTGAACGCAGACGGGTTCGGGCTTTATGTTCATTGGCCCTTTTGCCAAGCGAAATGCCCCTATTGCGATTTCAACAGCCATGTTGCCGCAACAATCGACCAGACGCGGTGGCTGGATGCGTATCTGTCCGAGATAAAAAGGGTTTCATCGGAAGTATCAGATCGCGTGCTGACCAGTATCTTTTTCGGAGGCGGCACGCCATCGCTGATGCCACCCGATACGGTGGGGCGCGTGATCGAAGCGGCCCGTGCCGCTTGGCCCCGCGCCAATGATCTGGAGATCACACTGGAAGCCAACCCCACCTCGACCGAAGCGGGGCGGTTTCGCGGATTTCGCGACGCCGGTGTGAACCGCGTTTCGGTCGGGCTGCAATCCTTGCGTGACGAGGATTTGAAGCGACTGGGCCGGTTGCATTCAGCCGCAGAGGGGCGATCGGCCTTTTTGCTGGCGCGCGAGGTTTTTCCGAGGGTCAGCTTTGATCTGATCTATGCCCGACAGTTTCAGACGCTGGCCGATTGGCGCGCAGAGCTGACAGAGGCGCTGACGCTGGCGGCTGATCACCTGTCGCTCTACCAGTTGACCATCGAGCCGGGCACGGCCTTTGGTGACAGGTTCGCGCGTGGGCGCCTGTCAGGGCTGATCGATGATGATCTGGGCGCCGAGATGTATGATCTCACCCAAGAGCTATGTATGGCCAATGGCCTGCCGGCCTATGAGGTGTCGAACCATGCCAGCGACATGGCGCAGTCGCGCCATAATCTGATCTATTGGCGAGGCGGCGATTACGCCGGCATCGGCCCGGGGGCACATGGCCGATTGACGCTTGGCGGGATCAGGCACGCCACGGAGACAGAGCTATCGCCCATAGGCTGGCTGGACCGGTTGACGCGCGACGGCACAGGCGAAAGCCAGCGCAGCGTGCTTTCGTTGCGCGAACAGGCAGAAGAATACGCGATGATGGCGCTACGTCTGACCGAGGGGTTGGATCGCCAAAGATTTTCCCGGATGAACGGGTCGGATTTCAAGGCCGACACGCTCTTGCATCTGGAAGAATTGGGCATGATAGCCGTGACGCCCACACGCATTCGCGCCACGGTGGAAGGGCGGCGGCTTTTGAATGCGGTGTTGCGCGACTTGCTGGCCGATTGAGGCTTAACCACCGCCGAGCAGCCGAACGATATCGTCCAGTGCCTGTAAATCCTTGTATTTTATGGATACTCGCCCCTCGCCCGAAGCGGGATCATATTCGATACTGACAGGCATGCCTATGGCAGCGCTCAAATCGCTTTCAAGAGCGGCGGTATCGGCATCCTTCACTGAGCCAGATCTTGATCGGTGCCTGGGCGTTGTGGCGCGACGCGGCTTGGCTTGTTTTTCGACATCGCGTACAGACCAGCCATTTGCCACCGCCTTGCGCGCCAAGGCCATCGGATCGTTGACCGTCAACAAGGCGCGCGCATGCCCGGCGGTAAGCTGGCCGCCACGCACAAGGTCTTGAATTTCGTCAGGAAGTGCCAGAAGGCGCATCATGTTTGCGATATGACTGCGGCTTTTTCCAAGTGCTTGAGCCAATTTTTCCTGAGTATGGCCAAACCGATCAATGAGCTGTCGATAACCTTGCGCTTCTTCCATGGCGTTGAGATCGGCACGCTGGACGTTTTCGATGATCGCGATCTCCAAAACCTCGATGTCATCGAAATCACGGATCACGACCGGCAATTCATGAAGCTGAACCTGCTGTGCCGCACGCCAGCGCCGTTCGCCTGCAACAATCTGATATGCATCTGGGCGGTTGGGATCAGGTCGCACGATCAAGGGTTGGATCACGCCTTTTTCACGGATCGACGCAGCAAGTTCGTCAAGCGCCGTTTGTGCAAAGCGTCGGCGTGGTTGATCGGGGTTGGGGTTTATCCGATCAATCGGAACGCGCTTTAACGTGCGTGGCCCCAAGGACGCTTGATCTTGGTCGTTCGTCATTCTGGAGGCGGTATCAATATCAGCCATCAGGGCCGAAAGACCGCGCCCAAGACCGGCACGTTCACGTTTGTTGACCATCGGCGGTCTCCTTGCGGGGTGATCTGCGGGACAGAAGCTCGGTTGCAAGATCTTGATAAGCTTGGCTTCCTTTTGATGTCGGGTCGTAAGACAACGCGGAAACGCCGAAAGACGGTGCTTCGCCAAGCCGAACATTGCGGGGAATGCGCGTTTGAAACACAAGATCACCCAAAGTGGCGCGGGCATCTGCCTCGACCTGTAGGCTGAGGTTGTTGCGCTGATCGAACATGGTCAACACGATGCCTTCGATGCGCAGGTTAGGGTTGGCCGTTTCGCGGACATCGCGGATCGTCAGCATGAGTTGGGACAGACCCTCGAGTGCGAAGAATTCCGCTTGAAGAGGCACAAGCACGGCGTGGCTGGCAACAAGGGCATTTACAGTGAGCAGGCTGAGCGATGGTGGGCTGTCGATCAAGACATGGTCATATGAGGCCAAAGTTTCGTTTGCGAGCGCTTCCTTGAGAAGAAACACGCGATTTTCATGATGCCCAAGCTCGACATCCGTCGAGCTAAGGTCGGTGGTCGCCGGCGCAATGTCCAGCCCTTCGGTTGCTGTCTTGCGGATGACCGACGCCAGTGGCGCGCCATCGTGCAACAACTCATAGGTTGTAATCACGCGATCACGCGGGAAAATCCCAAGTCCTGTTGATGCGTTGCCTTGCGGATCAAGATCGATGATCAACACGCGCTGGCCCAGTCCGACTAGCGCCGCACCAAGATTTATTGCCGTTGTGGTTTTGCCCACCCCGCCCTTTTGGTTTGTGATGGCAAGGATCCGGGCGCTTGGTCGGTCAGACATGATGCAACCGTTCGATTTTGAGCAAGACAGCGTCCGCTTCTGTGATGCTCGGGTAAACGCGGTATGCGATGTGCCAATCTTGCTCTGCGGTAGCCAGTTCTTCGCGGTAACGGGCACCTTTCTGAAACAGGCATATGCCGTTGTCTGACAGATGCGCCTGTGCGTATTTGCAGAGGTTTGTAAGCGGGGCAAGCGCACGGGCCGAAATCACATCTGCACGACTTGGCGCCAAATCTTCGATACGGCGGCTCAAGACATCCACGCTGATACCCATGTGCCGAGCGGTTTCCCGCAAAAACGCTGCTTTCCGCTGATCAGCCTCGACCAAGGTAAAGGACAGGCTGGGGTGTGTCTGGCTCGCGATGGCTGCACAAATCAAGCCCGGAAAGCCGCCGCCACTTCCAAGATCCATCCAGCTTTTCGCTGGTACCGGGACGTGATCCATCAGTTGCGCGGAATCCAGCACATGACGCGACCAAAGGTGGCCCATGGTCGACTTTGCTACCAGATTTATCGTTTTCTGCCAACGTGTTAGTAAACCGACATATGTCTCTAGCCGGTCCAGTGTTTCACGTGAAACACGCCCGGCAACGATAAATTTCGCCTGCTCCTCTGTCATGCTGAGCGTCGCTCATTCTGTCGGATGCGCGATAGAATAAGCGCCAATGCAGCTGGTGTCATGCCGTCGATCCGCCCAGCCTGACCCAAACTACGCGGGCGAACACGTTGAAGCTTGCCCTTCAGCTCATTTGATAAGCCGCCAATATCGCTATAGTCCAGATCGGGCGGGATCACTTGCGCTTCATCACGTAACAGACCGGCAGCATCGCGCGCTTGTCGATCAACATATGTCTTGTAGAGCGCGTCGATCGAAAGCTGTTCGCGCGTGCCAGCACCAAAATCTCGAAACTCCGGTACCAAGAGATCCAGATGTTCGGGTTGTACTTCCTGGAACGCCAGAATTTCCATTCCATTGCGGCGTTGCCCGTCCTGATTGATCTGTATCCCAACTGCGGCAATCTGACGGGGAGTGAAACTCCGCGCTTCAAGCAGGGCTCGCCCGGCAAGCAACGCTTCCATCTTTCGGGCGAACCGTGCTTTGCGATCGTCGCCAACTATGCCAAGCTCTATGGCGAGCGGCGTTAGACGTTGGTCGGCATTATCAGCCCTTAGCGATAACCGATACTCTGCACGCGACGTGAACATCCGGTACGGTTCCGTCACGCCGCGCGTGACAAGATCGTCGATCAACACGCCGATATAGGCCGTAGCTCTGGACAAAACGACGCCCTCGGTGTCATTCGCCAGATGCGCCGCGTTGATTCCGGCCATGAGACCTTGCGCTGCGGCCTCTTCGTAACCAGTCGTACCATTAATCTGACCTGCCAGAAAGACACCGGGCAAAGACCTCAGTTGCAAGGTCGAATCAAGATTCTGGGGATCAATAAAATCATACTCGATTGCATATCCGGGTTGCAGGATCTCTGCCTGTTCAAGCCCAAAGATCGATCTGACATAGGCATTCTGAACATCCTCTGGTAGTGATGTCGAAATGCCGTTGGGATAAACGACATCGCTATCCAATCCCTCAGGCTCCAGAAAAACCTGATGCGACTCCTTATCTGCAAAGCGCACAACCTTATCTTCTATGGATGGACAATATCTGGGGCCAACACCTTCTATGTGGCCACCGTACATCGCAGAGCGGGTAAGGTTTTTGCTAATGATCTCATGCGTATGTGTATTGGTGTGGGTAATACCACAGGTGATCTGACGGACCGACGGGCGGTCAGACAGAAACGAGAACAACATTGGATCTTCGTCAGCCTTTTGTTGTTCCAACTTGTCCCAAGCGATCGAAGACGACCGGAGGCGCGGTGGCGTTCCAGTTTTCAGTCGCCCAAGGGGAAGATCAAGCTCTCTCAACCTCTGGGCTAGGCGAATGGAAGACGCGTCACCAAATCTACCCCCGCCCTGCCTGCGATCCCCAATGTGCATGACGCCGTGCAAGAACGTGCCTGTGGTCAAGACGACGGCTCGTGACCCAAGAACGACACCGTTTGTCAACACAACGCCTGATACGACGCCGCCGACGAGATCAAGATCGGCGACCTCTGCTTCAACAATCTCAAGGCCTTGCTGCTTGCTCAAAAACGATTGGATGGCCGCTTTGTATAGTTTGCGGTCCGATTGCGTGCGTGGCCCCCGTACAGCTGGACCTTTGCGACGATTAAGCAGCCGAAATTGAATGCCCGAATAGTCGGCAGCCAACCCCATGATGCCGCCCAAGGCATCAATTTCCCGCACAAGATGACCCTTGCCCAACCCGCCGATCGCCGGATTGCAGGACATGACGCCGATACTATCCTTCTTCATCGTGACCAGTGCGGTGCGCGCGCCGGAACGAGCGGCGGCGTGTGCCGCTTCAGCGCCGGCATGACCACCACCAACCACGATCACATCAAAATCGTGTTGTTTCACGTGAAACACCTTTCACTTTCCGATGCAAAACTGCGCAAAAATCTCGCCAAGCACCGCTTCTACATCCACACGCCCGATCAACGAGTCAAGGGCGGCTACCGCCTCCCGCAATTGCAGGGCAAGTATTTCCGATCCCTCTTGGCCACGCGTAAAAATCTCTTGAGCCACGGACAACCCATCCCTGGCACGAAAGAGCGCCATTCGATGGCGTTCATGCGATGCAAGCGATGCGTGAGACACACGATCGGACAACACCCGCGCAATATCCGCCAAAAGACCATCAATACCGTCGCCCGTGACGGCGGACAGCCCCCGACCTGTCAGGTCGGACTTGGTGTGATACACAAGATCAACGGAGCATCCCACGTCAGCATAAACCAAAGCATCAGCGCCGTCGATCAAATGCACCCTAAGATCAGCCTCGCGCGCCCGTTCCTTGGCGCGTTCTACCCCGATACGTTCGATGGGGTCGGTTGCTTCCCGTAGCCCAGCGGTATCCAAAAAGGTAACGGGTATTCCATGAACGTCAACACGGGCTTCCAAAACATCGCGGGTCGTGCCGGGAATATCTGATGTGATGGCGATATCTCGCCCAGCTATCCTATTGATCAATGTTGATTTGCCAGCATTTGGCGGCCCGATGATCGCGACCTCGAACCCATGCCTCATCCGCTCTGCTGCCGCAGAGCCCTTAAGCTGCTCGTCTATTCGTCCAAGAACAGCAGCGATCAGATATCCAACCTCCGGCGACACATCCACCGGCACTTCTTCATCGGCAAAATCTATCGTCGCTTCAATCAAGGCCGTCGCACGGATCAGATCCCGCCGGCACTCTTCCGAAAAAACCCGCAAAGCACCCGAGAAAAGCGCCTGCGCTTGACGACGCTGGCTTTCCGTTTCCGCTGCTATCAGATCAGAAAGCCCCTCAACCTGCGCCAGATCCAGATTGCCATTCAACAAGGCACGTCGCGTGAATTCACCAGGCTCCGCATACCTCGCAAGGCCAGACTGGGCGATACTGGCCTCGATCGCTCGGATGATGGCGATGCTGCCGTGGACCTGCAACTCCACCACATCCTCACCCGTAAAGCTGTGCGGCGCATCAAATCGAAGCACCAATGCTTCATCCAAGACAGTCCCAGAAGTATCCTTGAGCTTGCGCAACGCAAATCGGCCTGGGTCGGGCAAGTGCCCGGCTAAAAATTGTGCGACATCATGTGCTTGAGAGCCGGAAACCCGGATCACGGCTACGCCCGACTTTCCCCGGGCGGTAGCCAGGGCAAAAATCGTATGCACGGACCCTGCTCCTTAGGCGTTCATGGAATCGAAAAATTCCGCGTTTGATTTTGTCTGCTTCAGCTTGGAAATCAGGAATTCGATCGCATCCGTCGTGCCCATCGGGTTCAAGATACGCCGCAAGACATAGGTCTTTTGCAGATCGACCTTGTCCACCAAAAGATCTTCCTTCCGGGTCCCGGACTTGAGAATATCCATCGCCGGGAACACACGCTTGTCTGCCACCTTGCGGTCAAGCACCAATTCCGAGTTGCCCGTTCCCTTGAATTCCTCAAAGATCACCTCATCCATCCGACTGCCCGTATCGATAAGCGCTGTCGCGATGATGGTCAGGGAACCGCCTTCTTCAATGTTGCGCGCTGCCCCGAAAAAGCGCTTTGGCCGCTGCAAGGCATTGGCATCGACGCCCCCGGTCAGGACCTTGCCTGATGATGGCACCACAGTGTTATAGGCGCGCCCCAGTCTGGTGATCGAATCCAGCAAGATCACCACATCGCGCTTATGTTCGACCAGACGCTTGGCTTTTTCGATCACCATCTCGGCCACGGCCACATGGCGCGTGGCGGGCTCGTCGAAGGTTGACGATATCACTTCGCCCTTCACGCTGCGCTGCATGTCGGTAACTTCTTCGGGGCGTTCATCGATCAACAGCACGATCAAATAACATTCCGGATGGTTGGTCTCGATCGAATGCGCGATGTTTTGCAACAAAACCGTCTTGCCAGTGCGCGGCGGCGCAACAATCAGGGCACGCTGCCCTTTCCCGATGGGCGCCACAAGATCGATGATGCGGGCTGACCGATCCTTTATGGTCGGGTCCTCGATCTCCATCTTCAAGCGTTCGTCAGGATAAAGAGGCGTCAGATTGTCGAAAGCCACCTTGTGGCGCGCGCGCTCCGGGTCTTCAAAATTGATCCTTTGTACCTTCACGAGCGCGAAATACCGCTCTGTTTCCCGTGGCGCGGACATGACACCTTCGACCGTGTCACCTGTTCTAAGACTGTGCTGGCGGATCATGTCAGGCGAAACATAGATATCGTCCGGTCCTGGCAGATAGTTGGCAGCCGGTGAGCGAAGAAAACCGAAACCGTCCTGGAGCACCTCCAGAACACCGTCACCCGAAATCTCCCACCCCTCATCAGCGCGTTCGCGCAGGATCTCGAACATCATGTCGCCCTTGCGCATGGTCGACGCGTTCTCGATCTCAAGCTCTTCGGCCATTGCCAATAGGTCTTTGGGTGACTTGGCCTTGAGGTCGGCCAATTTCAACGTCATCTCGGTCATGAAAATCCTACAGCTGGACAACCCTGCAACAGGCCGTCTCTCAGTGATGTCATAAGGAAAGGTGATCCCGACTGGGCACGTTGTCACTGCTATGGGCCAGCAGACCCCCTGTCAAGCATGCAGACAGGACATCCCTCTTTCTTGAAAAGCAAGTTTATAGAAAAAAATTGTGATGGTTGTATGGGGCTTGGCAAGTGACAAAACCCTTTTTCACAGCACTGATCCTGTGGTGATCCACAAGGGTGAAACAGTTCACATTCCACTCACAAAATTTAGTAACTCATAAATATATATTAAATTCATAGGCTTACTATCTCGTTTTTGACCAGAAAGCCTTGGATCGATCGCCACCAACCTGCTCCGTGACGCG
>ERZ887849.1138-NODE-1138-length-26267-cov-8.053182_pt1 | contig 26267 bp, 27 predicted proteins | sample MGYA00521267_ERZ887849 | MGnify/ENA primary metagenome ERZ887849 (study PRJEB32303, sample SAMEA104408601) | aquatic metagenome | biome: Brackish water; feature: Pelagic; material: water | place: Baltic Sea | collected 2014-06-06T16:11:00 | depth 2,863 m ... | reverse complement strand
ACCGGCTATCCGGCAGGCAGCAGCGCGGTGTTGCAATAGCGGCACAGGTAGCGGGCGCGCCCTTCGCGCATACGATTATGGCGCACCGTGGTCACCGCATGCTCACGACAGCCACAGCGGTAGGAATGCAACCGTTGACGACGTATGGGAACACCGTCCAGCGCGAAGTTGAAAGTGACCTGAGCCGGCAAACCAAACAGCTGCATGATCCTGCGCCACTGCGGCCCATGGGGCTTTAAGCGGCGATTGAGATAACGCTGGTGCACCGCATAATGTGCCACCTCATGCGGTACCGTGTGCTGCAGGTTCTCATCGAAATGCCGGGCGAATATCCACGGGTTATAGCGGATACAACAAGCTTCTCCTTGCGCCCTGAACATGCCCGCCGTGCTTCCGCTAAGGTCAAACAGCACAGGCGGCACCGCCATTGGGTGTGCCAGCAAGTCCGCTGCTCGCTCCACCCAGCGCTGAGTCGCACGCACCACCTGTGCGCGTTGCAACTCATCAATAGGCGTGATCACTACCGCCTGCTCACTGTTCATTGCTTTCGGCTTCCGCACAACATATCCGTGGTTAGCGCACCATTTTACCCGTCTGCGCCTGCTCCTGACACACCAACAGCCACTCCCGCAGTGCAGCAGTGTGAAACTTTTGACGATGCAGAACAATGTGCAGTTGGCGCTTGAAATCACGGGCGGGTACGTTCAGCGGGACCAGCGAGCCGCGCACGAAGGCCTCTTGCAAGCTGATTCGCGAAAGGCAACCCACGCCCAACCCCGCCTCAACCGCGCGCTTGATAGCTTCCGGGTGCTGCAATTCCAATACCACGCGCAGGGCAGATAAAATGCCATACATGGCGCGATCAAAGGTTTGCCGGGTGCCTGATCCCGGTTCACGCACGATCCAGTCCAGCGTTAATAAATCATCGTCATTGAGCAGGCGCTTGCGAGCCAGCGGATGCCCCGGTGCCGCAAACACCGTCAATTCATCTGCCTGCCAAGGTTCACAGCTCAAGTCAGGATGGCTTAATTCACCTTCTACCAGGCCAATATCCAGCTCATAGCGCGCAACCCGGTCGGCAATGGTGGCAGTATTCGCCACCGACAGGGCAACGTCAGCCGCAGAATGCCTGGCGCGAAAGGCAGCGATCATAGGCACAGCAAGATAATTACCAATGGTAAGCGTCGCACCCACCTGCAGGCGTCCACTGACTTCATCGCCACTCAGGCTTTGCTCCAACGCGCGCGCTCGAGCCAACAGTTCCTCCGCCGCAGGGCGCAGCTGCCGTCCCAGCTCACTCAGGCGCAGCCGCTTACCAAGTCGATCAAAAAGCTGCACATCGAACTGCTGCTCTAACTCGCGCAGAGATCCGCTCGCGGCCGATTGGGACATCGCCAGGTCGGACGCAGCACGGCTGATATTCTCGTGATGCGCCGTAGCTAGAAAGACCTCGAGTTGGCGCAGCGTATAGCGCATGCCTTCACCTTATATTTACTTTATCAATATATTATATCTATAAATCCTGTTTTACCAATAAACAAAAAGCGCCTAAAGTGACGTCATTGCCCACTCCACTGCAGGAAACTGACCATGGCTACATTGCTGCGCGAACGCGTTACTGAAGTTCACCACTGGACAGACCACCTATTCAGCTTCAAAACCACGCGCAACCCCGCGTTCCGCTTTGAAAACGGTCACTTCACCATGATTGGACTGGAAAAGGAGGGGCGGCCGCTCCTGCGTGCCTACAGCATGGCCAGTGCCAATTACGAAGACCAGCTGGAGTTTTTCAGCATCAAGGTAACCGATGGCCCGCTTACATCTGCGCTGCAGCATATTCGCGTGGGTGACGAGCTGCTGGTCAACAGCAAAGCGACAGGCACTCTGGTACTGGACAACTTGCTACCGGGGCGTCACTTATATCTGCTGGCCACGGGCACCGGCCTCGCGCCGTTCCTCAGCATCATCAAGGATCCCGCCATCTACGAACGCTTCGACCGGGTGATACTGGCGCATGGCTGCAGGACTGCCAGAGAATTGGCCTATCAAGACGCCATTACCCGCGAGCTCCCGGAACATGAATACCTGGGTGACGACATTCGCGAAAAACTGGTGTACTACCCTACCGTCACGAGAGAACCCTACCGCAACACCGGGCGCCTGACTGACCTAATCGGCAGTGGCAAGCTCCCGGCTGATGTTGGCCTCGACAATATCGACCTGGAACATGACCGATTCATGCTCTGCGGCAGCCCGAGCATGCTAAAAGACATGGGCACCTTGCTCAACGAGCGCGGCTTTCGCGAGTCGCGCCATGGCAAGGCCGCTCATTATGTCATCGAGCGGGCATTCGTCGAGAGCTGATCACTGGGCATCAGCGACACGCAGCGTTTCACGGAGTTCGCGCTTGAGAAACTTGCCACTGGCATTTCTCGGCAGCGGCTCCGGCAAAAACCAGATATAGCGCGGTACTTTGTAAGGCGCCAGGTGGCCCGCACAGTGCCCCCGCAGATGCATCGCATCAATGGCTGCCCCAGGGCTCAGGTACACCGCCGCGCCTACCTCTTCTCCCAGCCGGTCATCGGCTACCGCAAATACCACACATTCCGCCACGGCCTCGTGTGCAAACAGCGCGTTTTCAACTTCAGCACAGTACACATTCTCGCCGCCCCGCAGCACCATGTCTTTGGCTCGGTCTACCAGAAAAATAAACCCGTCGTCATCGATGCGAGCGATGTCACCCGTATGCAGCCAGCCGTCGGTAATCGCCTCTGCTGTCGCGTCTGGGCGGTTCAGGTAACCCTTGATAACAGGGGCGCCGCGCACCCACAGTTCACCGACCGCGTTCAACCCCACATCTTCACCCGAGGGCCCGACGCACTTAGCCTCCAAGGTGGGCACTGCGGGGCCTACGCTCGCGGGTTTGTCGACGAAAAAATCAGCGGATACGGCAGCAATAATGCCCGAGGTCTCGGTCATGCCGTAACCCGTATTGGGCCGAGCCGCCCGTGAGCGGGTCTGAATTTTTTCTACCAGGTCCGGCTGCAACGCAGCACCTCCGCCGCCCAACACAGTGAGCGTAGAGGTATCCCTGTGGGCGAAATCGGGGTGCATAAGAATTTCACGTGCCATCATCGGCACACCGTTGAAAGTCGTCACGCCCTCCTCTTCAATGAGCCTGAGAGCATCACCCGCATCCCACTTGTACATATGCACCAGCTTGCCGCCGGCCATTGTGGTGCCATGGGCGACACAATTATTCGCCGTAACATGAAACAGAGGCGTGGCCAGCAACGAATTGGGCGGCGGCGCAGAACCCGGCGCAGGCGGTGTTTTACCGTTTGCCAAGGCGACGGCAACCGGTTGTACCGTGTTGATGAACGCCACATTTATCACATTGGCCACGCAGCCGCGATGCGTCAGCCGCGCCCCCTTAGGGCGCCCTGTGGTGCCTGAGGTATAGAAAATGCAGGCATCGTCTTCCGGGGCGATGCTCACAGTGGGCAGCTCCGGCGGCGCATTAATCACCTCGATCCAATCCGTCGCCCATGCCGGTGCATCGTCTTGCAAGCGCACGGCAACGACCTTCACCGCAGGGAAGCGCTCACGAAGCTCAGTAAAGCGCTGCAGTCGCTCGCGATCACAGATGAGCACCAGCGGCGCCGAATCTTCGAGTGCAAAGGCCATTTCCTGAGCCACCCACCAGGCGTTCATGCCCACCACAACGGCACCCATCGACGTGACCGCCCAGTAGGCCAGCATCCATTCCGGGAAGTTACGCATCGCGATGGCCACGCGGTCGCCAGGGCGCACACCTTCACGGTGCAACCACTGAGCAATGCTGGCGGTGAAGACATGCGCCTCAGCATAGCTGCAGCGTTCACCCTCAAACACCAAATAGTCTCGGTCGGCATAGCCTGCTGTGCTCAGCCAAATTTCACGCAGCGATGGCGGGGCATGACGAAAACTGCGCAAAGGCACGCCGCCTACTGTCGCCGTTTCTATTTCAAAAGTCTGGCCCGGGCCGATCAGCTGTTGCCAGGCTTGCTGCAAATGCTCGTACACAATAAAACCTCTATTGAACAATATATGGGAGGAAGCGGCAGCGTACCCCGAGCGAGCGGGTCGCTCAACGACCTGCCCCTGTGTCTGCTTGAGTTAAGTTTTTTGTCGCCCAGTATCATTGCGGCTACGCCTGTTGCGGGGCAAACTGGTTAGCTAATAGCCCACTACAGGAATAATCATGAGCGCGCAGCAACTGGATATTCAACGGCTTTCTGCCTATCTGGCCGATCATTTGCCCGGCATAGACAGCGGCCTTATCGCGGAGAAATTCCCAGGAGGCCAGTCAAACCCCACCTTCAAATTGACAGCAGGAGGCCGGCATTACGTGCTGCGGCGCAAGCCACCGGGTGAGTTGTTACCTTCCGCACACGCGGTGGACCGCGAATTTCGCGTGATCAGCGCACTGCAGAACACCGACGTACCGGTGCCAAAAACCTATGTGCTGTGTGAAGACGAATCCGTCATCGGCTCGATGTTCTACATCATGGAGTACATGGACGGGCGTATTCTCTGGGACCCTGTGCTGCCAGATGCAAAAGATAACGCCGAGCGCAGTGCTATTTATGACTCCATGAATCAAGCCATGGCCGCGCTGCACAACGTCAACGTGGAATCCGTCGGCCTTACCAATTTCGGCAAACCCGGTAACTACTTCGAACGGCAACTGGCGCGCTGGACCCGGCAGTACCGAGCCTCAGAAACCGGCACGGTTGCCAACATGGAAACACTGCTGGCTTGGCTGCCTGCCAACATGCCTGAGGATGACGGCACCGTTAGCCTGGTACATGGCGACTACCGGCTGGACAACATGATGTTCCATGCCACCGAACCCCGCGTGATTGCCCTGCTCGATTGGGAATTGTCGACGCTGGGGCACCCTCTCGCCGACCTGGCAAATCAGTGTATGGCATGGATGCTGCCACGTGACAGCAGTATGAAGGGACTCGCAGGCGTGGACCGGGCTTCACTGGGCATACCCAGCGACGAAGATTATATTGCGCGCTACTGTGAACGGACCGGGCGTTCTGGCATCGAGAACTGGAACTTCTACCTCATTTTTTCCCTGTTTCGGCTGGCGGCTATTGTGCAGGGCATTAAGAAGCGCGTGCAGGTCGGCACTGCCTCCAGCGCCGAGGCAGATGCCAGGGGCAATCTGGTCGAGCCCCTGTCCCAGCTAGCCGTTGACCTGATTCGCTAACAGCAGCGCCCACCGCAGGGCCTTGCTGCGATTCGTCTACCGAGTCGCAGCAATATACATCCACAGGTATCCGCACTGCGTATGTCGAGCATAGTCTTTAACCAGCGATGACCCACTCACATGCCTGACATATTGTACTACGACGGCCAATGCCCACTTTGCACACGCGAGATGGCCAAACTTGGCCAGCTCTGCGATGGTGAACTGCAGCTGCAGGATATTCATGGCCTGACGTCGGAGACCGAGCTACCCGACAGAGACACGCTGCTTCGAACACTGCACCTGAAAACCGCCGACGGCCAGCTACTGACTGGCATTGATGCCAACGTCATGGCATGGCAGCACACGCGCTTCGGGCCGCTATGGCGCTGGCTACAATGGCCAGTGATTCGCCCAGTCGCAGAGGCTGCTTACCGCTTTTGGGCGCAGCGTCGTTTTCGGCGCCTGTACGGCTCTTAGGAGACACCTATGCATTTCACCGAGAAAGACATCGCCGCCATGGAGTCACGCTATCGCGCTGCGTTGATCAACTCAGTGAGCGGTTTCAAGCCCGCCAACTTGGTGGGTACCGCAGATCACGATGGCAACACTAATTTGGCTATCATCAGCTCTGTTGTGCACCTGGGGTCAAATCCACCGCTGCTGGCGCTGATCATCAGGCCCAATCCGGTAGAGCGCCACACGCTGGACAATATACTGAATACGCGGTGCTACAGCATCAATCACGTGCACCACACGTTTATCGAGGCCGCGCATCAAACAGCGGCGCGCTATCCCAAAGAACAGTCGGAATTTACCGCCACCGGTTTACAAGAGCATTGGGTCGAAGAGTTCGCTGCACCTTTCGTGCTGGAAGCCTCCGTGCGTTTGGGGCTTGAGCTGCGGGAACATCAGCATCTGCGCATCAACGACACGCACTTGCTGATCGGGGAGGTGGTTCTGGTCGACGTGCCCAGCGATTGTCTGGGCGATGATGGCGCCCTGAACCTCAGCGCTGCGGGCACGGTCGCTCTAAGCGGGTTGGACAGCTACTACGAGACCCGCAGGCTACGCCGCATGGCCTACGCCAAACCCGACCAGCCGCCAAGAGCGCTTGAGTAATATTCGACCGGACCATTAGTGCTGACGCGTCAGCTCGCCTCCTGCTCCAACTCTTGCACCTGGTAATCCAGCTCGCCCATTTTTTCGGTAAACAGGCTCATTGCATCCGCGAGGCCGCGATTATAGAAATAGGGCCCAATCTCATCGGCAAGAAAGTCGATCAGGAACTCGGCCTCAAAACTGCCAATGTCCTGCTGCAGCTCCTCGCTAAAGTACTGTTTGACCTTGCTCGCCATGCGATCTTTCTGTTCTTTGGAAAACTCCTGCACTTTCATCGCAAGCCTCTAACCTGTGTAAAGGGCTTCATGCGGCCGCTCGCCCCGGGTCGCTAGGAGAATCTTTTTTATCAGCCGCCGACGTTGAAGCAGCACTTTTACGTCGGGACTTAACCCGAACTTTAGCCTTGCTACGCGGCTTCACTGCCACCTCCAGCGATGCTAATTGTTCCCGCTGTGCTTCACGATCTGCTCGCGTGGGTGGCGGTCGCCGGCGCGATGCGCGCGGGCGACGCACTTGAGCACTGTCCGGCCGCAGGTCGCCGTACTCGAAGCGATTCAGAATCTCCTCCATCGTCCGACTGATTTTCGAGCAGATTCGAATCGCTTCAATGTTAGGAAAGGCAGAATGTGCGCCACCCTCCATCAAGGAGATAAGCTCCTTCTCGGAGAGGTGCGAGAGAATTTTCGCGGGGTTATACCAGCGGAAGCTCGGTACAATATTGATATCGCCACTGTATTCCTGGTCTATCAACGAGTGGATACCGTTCATGAGCAAATTAAAGCGCGGCCAGTTATCCCCGTTTTTCTGCACCACACCGCGATAAAAGTTGAGAACCTCGCGGCCAATACCCACGCCGAGGCTACCCAGCGCCGCGCTCAAACCGTTGCTCTTGCGGCTGCCGCGTAAAAACGGCGTAGCGATCGGGTTTACCATGCTGACGATATAATGATTAGTGCTGTACAAACGCGACAGGCGTTTGGCCGGCAGATCGTCGGCAATCGAGCCATCAACCCACTTGCGCGTAGGCAGGTAGGGCTGCGCCTCACCATGCACATTCTTCGCCATTAGCATGACCGGCGGGAAAACACCTGGCACAGCACAGGAGGCCATCACGGCCGAGCGGACATAGACGTTGGGCGAGGTCACTGCGTTCAGCAAGCGAGACCGTTGATGGGCCTCTGCCGGCGCTACCGTAATGCTGATTTGGCGCCCGGTTTTTTCGTAAGCTTCCTGAAAGGTTATCTCTGGAACCAGGCGAGCAACGATATTTTCAAGGTCGCGCACATCGATTTGCGGGTTGCGCCCAAAGAACATTCGCGAAAAAACACTGGCCTCACGTTCTGCCTCAAAGTGCACATTACCCGGATCAAAGAAGTGCTTTAGCTCCTCATCCGTATGAGAGCCCACTACACCGGCAACCAGAGCTCCGGCACTGGACCCGGAAATCACTCTCGGCAGCAAACCCTGCTCAAGCAATGTTTTTACTACGCCGAGGTGGTAAAAACCGAGCACGCCGCCACCGCTCAGCATCAACGCAGAACGCCCAAAACAGATATTCGCCCGATAGAAAAAATCCAGTTTTTGCTGCAGCGTGACATCGTCACTTTCGAGCTCAGCCAAATAGCGCAGGGAGTCAGCCACTTCATCAATATACTGCTCAATGAGATGCTTGGTACCGAACTTGGAGCTCTGATACAACGAACTGCGGCCCATCCCGCCCATATTGCCGTGGATGCCTTCGTTCAGTGTAAATAGCAAACCCTGGTAGTCATGACGAACGCGCAAACTGCGCAAACGGTCCAGGCGCAGGCGAATCTGACTGTAGTCGTACTGCGTGGTCTGGTCGACCTCACGCCACCGACGCTTGCCGGACAACGCATCATGCTCGAGCGCTGCTTCACACCAATCTTCGTAGGTTGAACAGCTCGCCATTTGGCGTTCAAGCTGGACGAGTTTGCGGGATGTCCTCATGACCTACCTCGTTTTTGGGGACCTTCACCCAAGGATACTGCAAAGATTTGCACCATTATAGGTTAAAAATGGACAGACCCAGCAGGGCATCAATTCTCTTACCCGCTGGCGCCCACACCTTTACGGTGATACTCGACGAGGCCGAGGTCAACCGCTTTACGCTTGATGGCCGCAGTTAGAAAGTTATCCCGCAAGCACGGGCTTTCTGCTCACTCGCGAAGCGCTGGAAAACGACCACCTACGCACCGCCGGCGACCAGCGGGTTCCACTGCCTAGCATCATCACGCCCAGCAAGGACTATTCATCTTTCTTGCGGGTCGGCAGGTCACGGTTGGCTCCCCGGTATTCGTCTACCAAGTGCCGCTTATACAATTTACCGTTATCCATGCGCGGCAGCGCCTCATGGAAATCCAGGGAGCGTGGCAGTTTGATATGCGAGAGTCGCTCACGCAGCCATTCCATGATCTCAATGGCCACCTCGTCGGTAGCATCCGCCCAGTTCATCGGCTGCACCACGGCTTTCACTTCCTCGCCAAATTCCTCATGCGGGATACCGAATACCGCAACGTCCGCCACCTTGTGATGGGTAATCAGCAGGTTTTCAATTTCTTGTGGGTAGATGTTCACGCCGCCGCTGATAATCATGAAGTTCTTGCGGTCGGTAAGGTACAAGAAGCCATCCTGGTCAACGTAACCGACATCACCGGTGGTCGCCCAACCGCGTTCGTTGAAGGCTTCTGCCGTTTTCGCGGGTTCGTTGTGGTAATTGAATTGGGCCTGTTCACCACTGAAGTAAATCGTGCCTATTTCGCCGGGCGGGAGCTCGTTACCGTCGTCGTCTACCACGTGCACGGCACCCAGCAGTGACGGCCCCACCGAACCCTTGTGGGTCAGCCAGTTGGCGGAATCAATGATGGTAATGCCAATGCCCTCACTCGCCGCGTAGTATTCAACAATAACCTCGCCCCACCAGTTGATCATCTGCTCCTTGATCTCTACCGGGCAGGGCGCCGCGGCATGGATGGCAAACTGCATACTGCTGATATCGTATTTGCTGCGCACCGCCTCCGGGAGTTTCAGCATGCGCACAAACATAATAGGCACCCACTGGCTGTGCGTTGCCCGGTGCTCCTCAATCAGCGCCAAGGCGGCCTCTGCCTCAAACTTCTCCATCACCACCGTGGTGCCCCCCTGGAACAGGGTCATCATGTTGTAGTGCAGCGGGGCGGCGTGGTACAGCGGCGCGGGGGACAGGTACACGGTTTCTTCACCAAACCCGAAGACCGCGCCCAAGGTGCCGGCGAGCGGATGCGGGGCATTCACGTCATCGTTATCCGAGCGCAAAAACACCCCTTTAGGCTTACCGGTGGTGCCTGAGGAATACAACATGGGCACGCCATTGGCTTCGTCCGCAATGCGCTCCGCCGGCTGCAGGCCCACGCTGTCGTCCCACGACTCATAGCCGTCTGCAATACCATCGACCATGTAAAAATTCTCGATGATGGTGTTACCCAGTGCGAGAATTTCACCGGCTACGGCGGCCAGCGCGTGCGAGGCAATAAACAGCTTTGCGCCGCAGTTTTCCAGAATATAGGCAGTCTCGTCGCGTTTCAGGTGCGTGCTGATCGGCGTAAAGATTAAGCCAGCACGCTGGGCGCCCCAGCAAATCTCTAAAAACTGGCGGCAGTTCACCAGCATCATGCCGATATGGTCGCCCGTCTTCAGGCCCATGGCCCGAAACAGCTGAGCGGCCTGGTTGCTGCGCTCATCGAGCTCAGCATAGGTCACAATCTCGCCCGAGGCGCCCATGATAATGGCGGGCTTGTGCGGATATGTCTCGGCAGTTATTGCGGGATGCGGCATGTCACAGTCCTTAAAGAGTTATGCGTGATTACACCTCATCATAGGACGCGACTCGCAAGGAGGCAACGCATCACCGCTGGCGCATTAAACCCTGCTGCGCGGCGGAGGCGACGAGTACACCCTGGCGGTTATAAAAGCGCCCGAACGCGAGGCCACGGCCTGCACCCACCCGCTCCGCCTCTACCGTATGCAAAAGCCACTCATCTGCCCGCACCGGAGCATGAAACCAAAGGGCGTGATCAAGGCTCGCCAACTGCAGGTCGTTATGCAGGTAGGAACGACCGGTGGCCGCCAGGCAGACGTCAATCAGCAGTGTGTCGGAGAAGTAGGCGAGCAGGCTGGCATGCACGGCATCGGCCTCGTTGACCGGGCCATTGGTTTTCACCCAGGCAGACAGCGAGGGAGGAAGCGGCCGCGGATTAAGCCAGTCCACCGGAGTCACCATACGCACATCCAGGTCTGTGCCGGTCAGCAACGGGAAGGTATCGTCCATACTGCCCTCCTCCAGCGCGCGCTGCCGTTCACTGTGCAGGCCTTCCGGCGGTGGCACATCGGGCGCTGTGCGCTGAAAATCATCCCCTGCGCCGTGGCTCTGGAATGACACAGAGCACACGAGGATTGGCTTGCCTCGCTGCAGCGCAACCACCCTTCGAGAACTGAGGCTGCCCCCGTCCAATGCCCGGTCTACTTCCAGCCGGATCGCCTGCGCGGGGTCGCCTGGGCGCAAAAAATAGGCATGCTGTGAATGCACGGCGCGCTCCACAGGCACCGTGGCCGCCGCTGCGCGCAATGCCTGAGCCAACACTTGGCCACCAAACACGCGAGGCGCATCGGGATGCATGTTGTCCGCCTCGAACACATCCTCGCTGAGAAGGCGCGGCGTTAGTACCTGTAACAACTGGTCGAGCATGAGGAGAATCCATTATGATGACACTAACGATTCGCCTATTATCCGGGATTACGCTCGTGGCCTCCAGCCGATCTCACAGGTTTGGCGCCACATAGAGGACACACATGCACACTGGGTCAACTCCTGCAGCACTGCGCCAGCGCATTCGCGACGGCGAGCACGACGGCAATACGTCGGGGCAGGCAGCGGGCTTCGTGCAGTGCAATATCGTTATCCTGCCGCAAACCTGGGCGCACGACTTTCTCCGCTTCTGCCAGGCCAACCCCAAGCCCTGCCCGCTGTTGGCCGTTTCGGCGCAGCCTGGAGATCCCGGCTTACCGCGCTTGGGAGGCATCGATATTCGCACCGACGTGCCACGCTACCGGGTGTTCCGCGATGGCCTGCTACAGGGGGAATGCACTGACCTGCACGCCGTATGGCAGCAGGATCTGGTCACTTTCGCCTTGGGCTGCTCGTTCTCTTTTGAGGAAGCGCTTATCGCCGACGGGCTCGAGGTGCGCAACATTTCCGAGGGTGTGAACGTTCCCATGTATCGCAGCAACCTCCCCTGCATTGCTGCCGGGCCTTTCTCCGGCAATATGGTGGTCAGCATGCGCCCGATGCGGGCTGCTGATGCCATTCGCGCTATCCAGATCTGTACCCGCTTCCCGGCTGTGCACGGTGCTCCCGTCCATCTCGGCGACCCGAATCTGATCGGCATTACCGACATCAACCAGCCCGATTACGGTGATGCAGTCACTATTGCGGACGGCGAATTGCCGGTATTCTGGGCCTGTGGGGTCACTCCCCAAGTGGCGATGGAACACGCGAAACCACCGCTTGCGATCACTCATAGCCCCGGCTGCATGCTCGTCACCGACCTGCGCAATAGCCAGCTGGCCATATTTTAGAACGTCCGACCAACGCGAAAGGACACCTCCAGCATGCTGCTCAACTGTGATCTTGGCGAAAGTTTCGGAAGCTGGCGTGTGGGCATGGACAACGCCGTTATGCCGCACATCGACCAAGCCAACATCGCTTGCGGGTTTCATGCGGGCGACCCACTGACCATCGACCGCACGCTCGCTTTGGCAGCACAACACGGTGTCACGCCAGGTGCGCACCCGGCCTACCCCGACCTGGTCGGCTTTGGACGTCGCAGCATGGCATTGAGCGATGACGAACTCGGCAGTAGCTTGCGCTATCAGGTGGCTGCATTGGACGGCATGGCCGCCTGCCATGGCCTGCACATCGCTTACGTGAAACCGCATGGCGCACTGTATAACGACATGATGGCGGACGCCCGCGTGCGCTCCGTGGTTATGCGCAGCATAGCTGACTACCACAGGCCCTTGGCATTGATGCTGCAGGCTACACCAGAATGCGAGCTACACCGGGATGAAGCCCGGCAACAGGGCTTGTCACTATTGTTTGAGGCCTTCGCCGACCGTTGCTATGACGACGACGGTCGCTTGCTCTCACGACAACAACCTGGCGCTGTACACGGGCGCGAGCGCATGCTCGCGCAGGTGCAGCAACTCTGTGCTGACGGCAGTATCACCACCCGCAACGGCAAGCGGCTGCAGTTGAGCGTTGACACGCTGTGTGTGCATGGCGACAACTCTGAAGGCGTTAACGCGATTCAAACGATCCGCCAGTTGATCTCTGGCCAGGGCTGAATGCCATGGAGCTCAGACACGCGGGTGAAAATGCCATACTGATCTCGTTCGCCGACGAAACTGCGGAGATCACCGTTGGCCCACGTGAGGCGGCTCAAGTGCAGGCCGCCGCGCACGCGGCGCGCGAAGTCCTGCAGGATGACCTGATCGACCTCATTCCCTCCTATTCATCACTGCTGGTCATCTACGATGCTTTGCGCACCGATCACTTCAGCGTACTCCGTCGGCTGCGGGGATTGCGCCACCAAATCGATGCTGCCGACAAAAACACCAGTGGCCGCGATGTCATTCTACCGGTGTATTACAGCACCGAATCCGGCGCCGATCTGGAACAGCTGGCGCGCAAGTCAGGCCTCACGATCGAGGAAGTGATCAGGCTGCACAGCGCGACTGCGTACACCGTGTACGCAATAGGGTTCGCGCCCGGCTTTGCCTATCTCGGGCATGTCGATAGCCGCATTGCCGCACCCCGCCTGGCAACGCCTCGCCAACGCGTGCCACGAGGCTCAGTGGCCATAGCCGACCGTCAAACCGCGGTCTACCCCGCGGCCTCACCTGGCGGTTGGAATTTGATCGGCAATTGCCCTCAGCGGCTGTTTGACCCCGCGCAAAGCCCTTCCATGCCCATTGCGGTGGGCGACCGGGTGCGTTTTACGCCCATTGACCGCCAGCACTTTTTGCACTTAGGTGGAGTGCTACCGTGAGCGTGTTCGTGCGCCAACCGGGGCTACTCAGCCTGCTGCAAGACCGCGGGCGCTTCGGGCAACATCATCTAGGCCTGACCACCGGCGGCCCTATGGATCTGGAAGCTTTCCTGATCTGCCAGCGCCTGCTCGGCAACACGCCAGACTGCACGCTCATTGAGTGCAGCTTCGGCGGGCTGGAACTCGATGCCCAAACTGAAACCCTGCTGTGCGTTACCGGCGCACACGTCGCGTTGCACATCAACGATCAGCCAAAAGACCTCTGGACCACCCATCGTGTGCGCCCGGGGGACCATATTCGGCTTGGTCGCGCCGAGCGCGGCTGTCGCAGCTACGTAGGCGTTGCGGGCGGCTTCACCGTTGCGCCCCAGTTTGGCAGTACCGCCTGCGTTCTGCGCGAGGGTATTGGCGGGCTAAACGGCAGCAAGCTGGCGCCGGGTGACCTGCTACCCTGTGCCACGCAGACACGCCGCCAGCGCCTGCAGCTGGCCCCGGGAGCAAGGCCCAAATACACCACACAGACGACCGTGAGGGTGGTGCTGGGCTACCAACATGGACACTTTCCCCCGTTGCAGCAACGTCGTTTTTTCAGTAGCCCGTGGACCATTTCGCAACGGGCCGACCGCATGGGATACTGCCTTGAAGGGCCTGCCATCGCGTGCGATATTCAAGGCATTGTTTCTGAAGGGATCTGTTTCGGTGCTATTCAGGTCCCTGCGGATGGTCAACCGATTGTCTTGCTGAACGACCGCCAAACCATTGGCGGCTACCCCAAGCTCGGAGCAGCGCTGTCGGTGGATGCCGCACGCATGTCACAGCTCATACCCGGTGGCACTGTGCACTTTGCTGCAATTACCTCACAAACCGCCCATAACGTGCTGCATCTACAGCAATGGCGATTGCAAAACCTGCCGCTACACCCGTTAGCCGAGGACGCATGACCGTGGATGAACAAGTACTAAGCGAAGCGATCGAAGCTTTATTAGTCGCGCGTAATCCTCGCAATATGCAGGTGGCACGGGCTGCTCTCAAACCAGGCTATTACCTGCGGGCCGCGCAGCAGCTGCGAGGTCTCACCGGCACCGTGCTAATTGGCACCGGATTCCCGGTCGCAGGCACCTTTGAAACCGACGGCCCAGTGGGCGCCATTGCCCTGTATCAGGCGCTACAGGCACTGGGCGCGCGCCCGGTCATTGCCTGCGCCACACCGTTGGCACAGGTCCTCGAAAGCGCCTATCGCATCCTGCCGCTGGAGCGGGACCCTGCAGATGACGGGTCGTACAGCGCGACGGAATGGCTTGAAGCCAACCAACCGGGCGCAATCATTTCGATTGAGCGCCCCGGCATGGCCGACGATGGGCGTTACTACAATATGCGCGGCGAAGATATCAGCGCAGGGTGCGGCGTGTTTGACCCTTTTATGACGCTGGCGAAATGTCCTACTCTGGCTATTGGCGACGGAGGCAACGAAATTGGCATGGGTAACATTGCCGACGCCCTCTCCGAGCTCGACATACACGTGGCAACGACCTGTTGCGATGAGCTGCTCGTCGCCGACGTATCCAACTGGGGAGCCTATGGCCTGCTCGCCTTTTTGGGCCTTTGGGCCCAGCGTGATTTACTGGCTGAATTCTCACCCATGGAAACCCTCCGTTACCTCTCGGAGCGTGGCAGTGTTGACGGCGTGACACGTCAAAACACGCTCACGGAGGACGGCTTGCCCCCCTCAGAGAGCGAAGCGGTGATACGTGAGCTGCGCATCCTCACGGGATTCTGGGAGACGCAAGCATGAATTTTAATGAACTCTGCGATAAGGAACCGTCATGACTATCGTGTATCTCAACGGCGCCTACCTGCCCATGGCTGAGGCGCGCATATCCCCCATGGACCGCGGCTTTTTGTTTGGCGACGGTATTTATGAAGTGGTTCCCTCTTACCGCGGGAAGCTGGTGGGATTTAGGCCGCACTTGCAACGGATGCAGCAGGGCCTGGATGCACTGGAACTCAAGCTGACGCTTGATGACAGCGAGTGGCGAGACATCGCTAACGAGCTGATGGAACGAAACGGCGGCGGCAACCTGGGCCTCTATTTCCATGTCAGCCGCGGAGCCGACACACGCCGCAATCACGCTTATCCAGAAAACGTGAGCCCCACGCGCTATGCCTTCGCCTTCGATATTGGGCCGGCCCCGGAGCCAGACAAGGCTCGCGCACGTTGCTTCAAGGTATCCACGGCAGACGATTTGCGCTGGCGCCGCTGCAACATCAAATCCACTGCCTTGCTCGGAAACGTCATGCATTACCAGCAAGGCCACAGTCGCGGGCACGACGAAACACTGCTGTTTAACGATGCAGGAGAGTTAACCGAGGCCGCGGCCTGCAATGTGTTCATTGTTAAGGACGGCTGCGTGGCAACGCCCCCGCTGGACAACCAAAAATTGCCGGGGATTACGCGTCTGATGCTGTTGGATATGCTGCGCAAGCACAGCGACATCCCGGTAGCGGAACGCATCGTCACGCTGCAAGAAGTCCGCAATGCCGATGAAGTCTGGCTAACCAGCTCCAGCAAAGAAGTGGCGCCGGTTGTGTGCATTGATGACCACCCCGTGGGTGACGGCCAGGTCGGCGATGTCTGGCTGGCAGCACAAACACTGTTTACGGAGCACCGGTATGACTACTAATGTCGCGTCCTAGCGAAGCGCTGCTGGATCTGTCGGCGCTGCGACACAATGTGGCGCTGGCCCGCGCCCTCGCACCCACGGCGAAGCTGATGGCGGTAGTGAAGGCCAATGCCTACGGCCATGGCGCCGTGCTCATGGCGCGCGCGCTGGAGCCTCTGACCGAAGCACTGGCAGTTGCCTGCCTGGAAGAGGCTATGGAACTGCGCTCTGCTGGCATACGCTGCCCGATCCTGCTACTCCAGGGAGTTTTTGAGCAGCAGGAGTTAACCCTGGCCGCGCAGGAGCAACTGTGGCTGACCATCGACAATGCCACACAGCTTGCTTGGCTCGAACAAACTCCCCTGCCGGCCCCGGTACACTGCTGGCTGAAAATCGACACCGGCATGCACCGACTGGGCGTTACGCCCGAACAGGTGGGTGATTTCCACCGGCGGCTTTTAGCCTGCGGGAAACTTGCTGCGGCGCCGGTGTTGACCACACATTTTGCCTGCGCGGACGACTTGAGGCACCCCGCCACGGAGCAACAAATCACCGACTTTGAGCAGCTGACGAGTGGCTTGGGGGGAGCACGTAGCGCCGCCAATTCACCCGCTACGCTGGCTTGGCCGCGGAGCCACTATGAGTGGATTCGTCCTGGTTTCATGCTCTGGGGTAACTCGCCTTTCACCACACCACACGCGCAAGCAGACTGCTTGCGCCCGGTAATGACGCTAAGATCGCGCGTGATTTCAATGCGCGACATTGCCGCTGGAGAGTGCGTTGGCTACGGTGCCAACTGGTGCGCCACGCGGGCCTCACGCATCGCCACCATCACCGTCGGCTACGGCGATGGCTACCCACGCAGCGCTCAGAATGGAACCCCTGTGTTGGTTAACGGCCTGCGTGCACCGCTGGCTGGACGCGTCTCAATGGACATGATTACCGTTGATGTCACAGACCTGCCCCCTGTCGCCATTGGCGACCCGGTAACCCTTTGGGGACAAGGTCTTCCGGTGGGCGAAGTGGCGCAACATGCAGCCACCACTGGCTACGAGTTGTTGACCCGCATGCCCGCCCGTATCCCGCGCAAAGTGATCAACGAATAAGCCCGGAGCACTCCCGCGCGGGCAAATCAGCCCCAGTTGTGGTATTCTGCTCGGCCGCTTATAGCAGAGAGATCCCGATATGTCCGCCAAGCCACAGCGCGCACCCGCCAAGAAAAAGCAGCCTGCTGCCGTTGAAACGTCCAACTCGATTGAAGAACAGACGCGTGCCTTTCTGAAGACCGGCGGCAAAATCGAGAACATCAAATCGGGGATCAGCGGGCAGCCTGGCGGTTATGCCGCGCGACCCTCCGGCGCCGGGCGTAAATAGCTCAACGTCAGCACTTTGACGCCAGTGAATCCAGCGAGCGTTTTATAGCGTAGAATACCCATAGGTCTAACCTGGTAGGTAAGCACCATGGATAACACACTGGATAATTCGGCCTCGGTTAACCCCACCGTGGGCGCCTTCCACCCCGGCACTGTCGGCGCGGCACACCTGCTGCTGGTCGCAGTACTACTGGGGCTATTTGCCGCAGCTCAAAGCTGGCATCCGCTCTCCGTGCCGCCGCTGGCGGCCACCGCTCTCAGCGTTATCGCCGGTGCTATCGCCGGTGCCGTTACCTGCACACTGGTACATGAATGGTTTCATTACGGTGGCGCACTCCTCGCCAGGGGCCGCTACACACGCCCGTCACGCCTAGCCTTGTTTGCTTTCGAGTGGGATTTCAAGAACAACAGCAGGCGCCAATTTCTGACGATGAGTTACGCGGGTACTTTGGGCTCTCTCGTCGCAATCGTCACATTTATGCTCAACGTTCCGGCTACCAGCCCCGGCGGCATTGCTTTGTGGTCGGCAAGCGTCGGTAGCTTGGCATTTGCGGGAGGCATCGAGTGGCAAGTTATTGCGAGGGTTCGGGCCGGCGGCGACCCACTAACGGAACTGGCCAAGACCACACCGCGAGTCGTTTTGTCAAGCGGCTTCCTTGGGCTGTTGACGGCACTCACTGTCGCCTTGATGCTGCTATAAAGTCCTGCGTACGCCGCCACATCCTGTGACTTCGTCGCCGCAGGGGGCGATGCACCGCTAAACCACATCCGTTATCATGAGTGCCTGACACTGCCTCTGAGGGCGCTTTCATTTTGTTGCAGCATCCACAAACACCCCTTGCCGACGGTAGCCTGCTGGCCGCCGTTGATTTGGGCAGCAATTCTTTTCACCTTATCGTTGCACGAATAGAGCACGGGGAAATGCGTCCGGTCGAGGCGTTAGCTGAAAAAGTTCAGCTGGGTGCCGGTTTGGTAGAAGGACGCCTGTCTGACGAGGCCATCGCGCGGGGCCTCGATTGTCTGGCGCGCTTTGCGCAAATGCTGGGCAGCGTTGACCCCGAAAGGCTACGCATCGTGGGCACCAACGCGTTACGCCTGGCGCATAATCGACGGGAATTCACAGTGCCGGCGCAACGCATCCTGGGCGCTCCGGTTGACGTTGTTTACGGCCGCGAGGAAGCCAGGCTGGTCTACTTAGGTGTTGCTCATACGCTGGCGGACGATGCCCAGTCGCGATTGGTTATCGACATCGGCGGCGGCAGCACCGAACTGATCATCGGTCAGCGTTTCGAACCACAGCGGCTGGAGAGCCTGCAAATGGGCTGCGTCTCCTATTCCGACAGCTACTTCCCTACAGGCAAGCTTACAAAGGCTCACTATCACGCCGCCTACGATCGTGCGCGGCTGGAAGTCTCGCACATTCGTTACCACTACCACTCCCGTCACTGGGCCGAATGCGTGGGTTCCTCCGGCACCTTGCAAGCGATCGAAGCGGTACTGGTTAGCCAAGGCTTAAGCGACAGCGGCATTACGCGCAAAGCACTGTCTCGGCTGGAAAAGCGCCTGCTGCAGTTCAAGCATTTTGACGCAATCGACTTGGAGGGTTTAAGCAGCCAGCGACGCAATGTCATCGCCGCAGGCGTTGCCATCACCAGCGCGCTGTTTGACGAACTCGGTATCAGCCACTTGCGCACCTCGCGCGGCGCGCTGCGTGAAGGCGTGATCTATGACCTCATAGGCCGTCTGGGGCACGAGGATGTTCGCGAACGCACCATCAATGCGCTTATGCAGCGTTACAGCGTGGATACCGTGATGGGCGAGGTAATGGCGCGGCGCGCGCGTACCTTGTTCAAAGCCAGCCGCGAAGGCTGGTCACTGCACAAAAGTGATCAAGGGCTGTTAGAACGTACCGCACTGACGCATGAAATAGGTATGGCAATATCACATAAGCACTATCAACGGCACACCGCTTACCTGCTACAAAATGCCGACCTGCCTGGTTTTGCACAAGGTGAGCAAGAACACATGGCATTGCTAGCGGCTACGCAGCGTGGCAAGCTTGACCATCCCCTGTGGGCTGCGGTGGCGGACACAGACCGCACTCGGCTTCTGCGCTTGGTCACCCTGTTCAGGCTGGCACTCATCTTCAAATATGCGGAGCAGTTGGAAGCGCTACCTGAGTTTGCCGTACACGCGCACAGCGACGGTATCCGGCTGGATTTCCCCTCTGGATGGATGGACCGCCACCCACTCACTGCACGCGAACTTGAGCAGGAAGTCATTTTGCTAGGCAAAGAAGGCCTACAATTGGACATTCACTGAGCGGAAACAGCATTCCTCTGAGCAATATCTGCAAGATAGTCCAGTAGCACCTCGTTCACTGCTGCCGAAGCTTCCAACTGCACCATGTGGCCCGCGCCGGGGATCATGCGCACCTCACGCAGTTGCGGAAAAATGGCGCGCATTTGCCCTATCGGGTCATCTCCATGAAAACCTTCCAGGTCGACATCGTGCTCGCTACCGAGAAAATAGGCAGGCACTGTGCTTTGCACACCTTCAAAGGGCTTTCTCTGGGCCCACTTCAGGTCGAAGGCGCGGTACCAATTGAGGCCGCCGGTGAAGCCACTGCGGCTGTATTCAGAGACAAAAAACTCCAGCTCCAGTGCGGACAGCCAAGGCCAGGGCAAAGGCGGTGGCTCTTCCATGGCATCAATGTAGGAGGTGCCTGGTGGATGGCGGAACATCTCAAAGTAGTTGCAGGCTCCACTGAGTGTGTGGAACACCTTGTGCAAAAACCGGCGCGGCTCTGCCGCCAGCTCGCGGTCGGCGCGAGGCGGTTCACGAAAATATTCGATATGCAGAAAATGTTGCTCGCCCATGCGCCGATATTCAGTGAGCGGTGATTCGTCGGGATTGTGGGGTGCAGCAGGGTTCTCCAGGCCAATCACGGCGATCACCCGCTCAGGATGACGCAGAGCAAAGTCGTAAACCGCGAAGGCGCCGAAGTCGAGCCCGGCAAACACCGCGCGTTGTTCCCCCACATGGTCGAGAAGGCCGAGCAGATCCGCCGTAATATGGTCGATATCATAAGCCGACACCTCGGGGGGTGCTTCTGTTTGGCCCATACCGCGCATATCCGGCACAATCACACGGTAGCCGGCCTCTGCCAGCGCGGTAATCTGCCGATGCCAGCTGAACCAGAGGTGCGGAAAGCCGTGGCATAACACCACTGGCATTCCGGACCCCTGCTCCACATAGTGCATGTGGATACCGTTGATGGTGGCGTAGTGGTGTGTCCAATCCATGCTCTACAACTCTCCTGCGAACCGCTACAAATTCACCCAGCTGTTCAAGGCACGCAGCCGGAACTGCTGTCCGGCCTGGCTCAGTACAACCGAATCTGGCAGCACCTCTTCCACCCGCAAGCCGCCACCCAGCGGCTGCCCTGCCGCGACTTTCTTGCCATTGATGGTGACAGTGGAGCCACCCTCAGTGCGATAGTCATGCTGCAGATACATAAGCGTAGGGACGCCATCCTTGCGCTGCTGCGACAACTCACTGAGAAACGGCGCAGGGTGTTCGGCTAGCCTTACGTCTTCCAGTGCCTGCTCTGCTGCGGCGGCCAGCGCACCGATGTCAAGGCTGCTATCGACCGAGGCTTCAGGCGCTATCGCCGCACGCTCAGAACGGGAAGCAGCGGGCGACGCCGACGCGACAGGGGCACCAGCCGCTCCGGCCTCTGATGCAGCACTGCCGGGACCCCGAGCATACAGCGCAGCAACATCGGAATTTGATGCCAGCGGCGCAACAGCGAAGGCGGCGGAGCCCTCAGCGCCCGGTGCGTCAGGCTGTAGATCAGTATCAGCTTGAAGGTTGGACTCAGTTGGAGGGGCAGCAACCCCCGCCCGTACTGTTGGGGGCTGAGTGAGCGCCAGCGCTTGTGGTGGTTCCGCTGGAACCGGGGCGACTGACACCGAGGCCACTGGCGCCAAGGCAATCGGAGCCACGGCAGCGTCCGCAGACGCTGGTGTCGCTGCCAAAGCAACGGTTTCCGGCACCAACTTCTGCTCAGAACCGCTGAACATCCTGCCCAGCAGAAACCCCAGTGCCAAAATGAGGGCGACTGCACACGGCAGCCAAAGCCACCAGCGCGCGTTCTGAGCGGGCGTGGGCTCGTAATGAATGCTGTCAACACCCGGCACCGGTTGCGCATTTTGCTGCTCCCGCCGAGAGCGATTAAGTGCTTCCAGAATTAACGACATGGGCACCGCTCCTTCAGCCTGCATGCGGTCATGGGGCTGCGCTCAAAGCAACCAGCCGTTCGATCGCCGCCGCCGCGGTTGGGTCACGCTGGGTCAGCACATTCAGGCGCAGCAGCGTCTGCTCGCCCACCACACCGTCAGCGCGCAGCCGCTGGTTGACCTGAAACAGCCGCACGCGTTCTGCCAACGCGGCGGAATATTTCTGTGTCGCAAGGGGTTCAGGCTGCTCGTCGAGCTGTGCAAACAGCCTGGCAATATCCGCGACCACCGGGCCCGAGTCCGTTCGCCCCACAGGGCCAGAAAATGCTTCCGGCGGGCGCCACAACAGTCGGTAGCCACCCTGCCAGCGAGGCGCCAACTCCACAAAAGGAACTCGCTGTAAGCCTTCCGGGGACCACAACAACGCGCTGCCCGCTGACTCACCCAAAAAAAGCGCAGCGGCGGAGAAGCGCGCCGGTGTTACCAGGTCGAGCAGCAGAGGACGATTGAGGACAAGCAGCTCCTGCCAGGTGGCCGCTGAACCCCGCACGCAACTGAGCGGAAAACGCACGCTGCCATCACAGAGCAACTCTAGCGGCGGTGCCGGCCCCGTAGCCTGCACCTCCCAGAGCGCTTGCAAGGCAACCGCGGGTAACAGCTCCCAAGCTGGAGATGACGGTGGATCTGCTGCTGCCGGCGCAGCAGTGGCAATCACCGCTGGCGGCAGCGCTGGGGCAGCGGTAGCCACCGTTGCGTCTGGCACTGCTAAGGCAGGCACAGGGCTCACAGGCAGCTGCGGCACGCTCGCGCGCGCCAGCCACCAAACACCCACAATCAACAATAGCAATAACGCAGCCGCACCGAATCCCCGCAGTGCGTGCCGGCGCCTGTTGGTATCCGTCTCACCGAGCACCTCGTTTATCGCCTGAGACAGCACCTGCCGGTCGGCCTGGGCACGATTCCGGCCATAGGTACCCAACAATATGCGATCGCAAAGCACATTAATCAGACGCGGGATACCGCGGGTAGCGCGATGAATACCCCGCACAACCTCGGGCGGAAACAATTCACGGCCGGCGGGCAAGCCAGCGACCTGCAGTCGATGTCGAATATACGCTGCGGTCTCTGCCGGGTTCAAGGCCGCCAATGTATAGCGCGCCGTAATGCGCTGATTGAGCTGGCGCAGCTCCGGGCGCTGTAGCAGCTGCGCCAGTTCAGGCTGGCCGATCAATACAATCTGCAGCAATTTTTCGCTGTGGGTTTCCAGGTTCGTCAGCAGACGGATCTGCTCCAGCACATCAAAATCGAGATGCTGGGCTTCATCGATCAGCAAAACCGTTTTGCGTCCCTGCGCGTGATTTTTTAGCAAAAAAGCATGCAGGCTATCGGTCAGTGTTTTGAGCGAGGGCTGAGTCCCCTCATAGGCAATACCCAACTCATCGCAGACGGTCGCCAACAGTTCCTGCGCGTTCAGCGCAGGGTTCAACACAATGGCGACGTCGGTGGCGGGAGGCAGTTGCTCCAGCAGGCAGCGGTTAATCGTTGTTTTGCCGGTGCCCACTTCACCCGTGAGGAGAATAAAGCCACCTCCACTGCCCACCCCGTAAAGCAGATGAGCCAGCGCATCCCGGTGACGCGGACTCATAAAGAGATAACGCGGGTTTACAGCGATGGAGAACGGCGCTTCCTGAAGACCAAAATACTGAAGGTACATAGTTGCCTGCGCTGGCTAAAAAGGGCTAGACCGCCACCCTGCGGCTAGGCCGGGAACGCGCCGCGCCGAGGAGCTCGATCAGGGACACGTCCACGCTGTGTAATCACCTGTACCCTCATGAATAGAGCCCCGGACCAGCGTATTACCACCCATACCGAGCGTACGCTCACGGGCAAGGTTGTCGAGTTCCACGCGAATCTTGTTTTCACCGCGTTGAATACCGGCCACCTTCCAGGCGACATTGGTGGTGATATTGCCAAGCAGTTCGCACTGCACAACCTCACTGGCTTCCACCAGCGGCAAGGCACGCGCATCATCCGGGATTTTCACCCAGGTACACGCGCTAACCAGTGCAAATACGACGATGAGTGTACTAATGGCACCAACCTTGTGCGCGTTCATGTTGTTTCTCCGTAGACTACCGGGTCAGATTACCACAGGAGCTGGACGGCCGGTACAAAGCCTCCGGGGGCGATGTGTCGCACTACACCCTGCACTCCTCACAGCACCACGGTGCGCTGCCCATTCAGCTGCACACGCTCCTCACAATGCAAACGCACCGCCTGTGACAGCGCGGTCGCTTCAGTGTCGTGCCCGAGATGGATCATCTGTTCGACAGACACCTGATGATCGATCGCCTTCACTTCCTGCGCAATAATCGGGCCCTCATCCAAATCGGAGGTCACATAGTGGGCCGTAGCGCCAATCACCTTCACCCCGCGCTCGTAGGCCTGGTGATAGGGCCTTGCACCTTTAAACCCGGGCAGGAAGGAGTGGTGGATGTTGATAGCCTGCCCTGCCAGTTCCGCACACAGCTCATTCGAGAGAATTTGCATGTAACGCGCCAGCACCAATAAGTCCGCCTGCTGGTCGCGAAACAGCTGCAGCATTTGCGCTTCCTGCAGCTGCTTATGCTCTGGCGTTACCGGCAAATAGTGATAAGGCACACCGTACCACTCAACCAACTCGCGGCAGTCTTCATGATTGCTCACAACACCCACGATAGATGCAGGAAGTGCGCGGGCACGCCACTTGGTCAGCAATGCGACCAGGCAATGGTCGTAGCGGGACACCGCCAATAGCACCCTTGGCAGTTGATCCGCTGGACGCAGCCGGTACTGCATTGTCATGTCATCCGCGAGCAGGGAGAAGCGCCGGCAGAACTCCGCATAAGGCACGGTCATCGCACGGTCGTCAAACACGCACCGCAGGTGAAACGTACCTGAAAACGGGTCACTGAAGTTGGAGATTTCCGTAATAAAAGCGCCCGCCTCCAGAAACAGCTGCGAGTAACGGGCGACAACACCCAGCCGATCGGGGCACTGGAATGATAAAATGTAAGCGCGAGGCTCAGTGCCCGCTTGGCGTTCGATCACGAGATTTCCCTGACTTGACAGCGTTAGAAGTTAAAACCGTTACCCGTTACGACCGGTACGTTAGTCCACAGATCGTTCGGATCACGATACCAGCCCGCCGCGGCCAATGCACCGCCATCCAGGTTGATCGTGGTGCCAGTGACCCAGGCTGAAAGCTCGGAGGCCAAAAACAGTGCACAGCCAGCGGCGTCCTGAGGCGTACCAAAACGCTCCAGCGGTATCCAACGGCGCGTGTGCGCCTGATGCTCAGGGGCGATAAACTCCGAGGGCCGCACCTGTTCCGTCTCGGTGGTCTCGGGTGCAATCGCGTTCACACGGATACCATCGGGCCCCAACTCCAGCGCCAGGCTGCGGGTAAAACCGGTAATCGCATGCTTGAAAGCACAGTAAGTGGTGACCATGGGAATGCCGCGGAAGGCCTCGATAGAGGACACACTGATGATGCTGCCACCACGGCCCCGCGACTGCAGCAGCGGGATGGCCGCGCGCGTCACGGTGAATATGTGCTTGAGGTTTACCGCATACAGCCGTTCCAGATCTTCGTCTGTGCAGGCGGCGAACGGTTTTACGATACCCAGGAAATCCCCCACGTTATTGACCAGCACATCGAGGCCGCCAAAACGATTCTGCACCTCGGCCATCAGGCCATCAACCGCAACCCGGTCACAGACATCAGTGCAAGACACCAGCGCATCGGTCGCTGAGGCCGCCAGCGCCGTCTCCATCTCTTTGCAGCGCCCGGCATCAATTTCAGCAACGATCAGCTTTGCGCCGCGCGCCGCGAAGGCTTCGACAATTGCCCGGCCAATGCCCGCGCCGCCACCGGTCACCAGCACCACTTTCTCCGTAAAATCCAGATCTTGCATAATGCTCTCCAGCACTCATTATTGTCAGCAGCTTGTATACCAGAAGCCTGCGCGATTTGCATGACACCAAGGCTCTCCAGTGCCCCTGCAGTGCGGAGGGTTTGTGTTTTTAGGCTGTCTACGCGCCGAATTTATGAAATCCAGCTACTATGGAGGGTAACGTTCAAGAAAAGTGAAACCCGCAATGAAAGCACTGGTCAAGAAGGAAGACCGCCCCGGCCTCTGGCTGGAGGACGTGCCTGAGCCCACCGTTGGCATTAATGACGTGCTGATCAAGATCAAACGCACAGCCATTTGCGGCACCGACATGCATATTTACCACTGGGACGCGTGGGCGCAGAAAACCGTGCCGGTGCCGATGATCGTTGGCCACGAGTTTGTAGGGGAAATTGCGCAGGTTGGATCCAACGTAGTGGACTTCAAGCCGGGGCAAATTGTGTCCGGCGAGGGCCACGTCGTGTGCGGCCGCTGTCGCAACTGTATGGCGGGGCGCCGCCACCTCTGCGCAAAAACCAGCGGCATTGGCGTCGACCGCTCAGGCGCCTTCGCCGAGTACATGGCACTGCC
>ERZ887849.1136-NODE-1136-length-26301-cov-9.837309_pt1 | contig 26301 bp, 24 predicted proteins | sample MGYA00521267_ERZ887849 | MGnify/ENA primary metagenome ERZ887849 (study PRJEB32303, sample SAMEA104408601) | aquatic metagenome | biome: Brackish water; feature: Pelagic; material: water | place: Baltic Sea | collected 2014-06-06T16:11:00 | depth 2,863 m ... | reverse complement strand
GCTCAGTGCCGGTTGATAAGAGTTTGGTTTGATGCTCTTCGAGCTTTTCTAAAGCCTTTTGATAAGCCCCCTCTAAGTCAGTAGATTGGTCCAGTTGTTCCTGGATACTTGTTTCTAGCCCTATCAACTCAGCAGCGGTTTCAACCTGGTGTTTCAGGCTGATTCGCTGGAATTCATGAAAACTGCGCTGCAATTGCTGCAATCTTTCAGGATTGCTTTCTACGTTCTCTGCAGCATTCTCGATGTCAAGAATGAGGTCCTTGATTTCGATGTCCAATGACTCCATGCGATCTGCAATTTGCCCCAGGGCTGGATGCAAAACGGCTGCTTGGTTCAAGGCTTTTTTGCCTTGGGACCATGCGCCAAGGACGCTGACCTCATCGGAATCACCTGCAAGCGACTTCCAACACAGATTCAGCTGCTCTTGGATGGCCGTGCTATTTTCTAAAACCTGAAGCTCCTCTTTTAGTCCATCCCAGTCGTTTGTGGCCAATTCCAGTGTAGCCAATTCCTCAAGTTGATATGTGAGGTAATCCCGATCAGTTTGAGGCTTGTTTCGTTCTAGCTCGATCGCTTTTAAATTCGATTGTGCAATTTTAAAATCTTGGAAAGTGTACTGGTATTTCTTGAGAAGAGCGGGGTGGTTTCCGATTGCGTCCAGCCAACGGATCTGGTAATCTCGGCGGAGCATGAGACGGGTGCTATCTTGACCGTGCATGTCAACGAGCATTTCGCCAATGGCCTTTAGCTGTGCGACATTGACGGGAGTGTCATTGACAAATGCTCTTGATCGGCCTTGTTCGGTGACTTCCCTTCGAAGAATGAGTTCCGGCCAAATTTCCAAGTCATTTTGACGCAGCCAATCTTCGGTGACGTCCGGTGTCAGAAAGGTCCCTTCGACAGTGCATTTTGGGCATCCTGAGCGCACGGCATTGACTTCTGCACGGTCTCCAAGTACCAAACCCAAAGCACCTAAAACGATCGATTTCCCAGAGCCAGTTTCTCCTGTCATGGCGGTTAGGCCCTCAGTCCATTCCAATTCCAATCGCTCGATGAGCGCATAATTTGTGATCTTGAGCGAGCGCAGCATATTAACCAAGTATGCTGTCGTACTTCGAAATGTTTCCGGGGTCCATTTGCTTCAAAACGGGCAAAAGTCTCGTTTTTTCTGCATCGGGTGCTGGTCCGAACACTTTTAAGATCTCATCCGATTTCGCCAGAAAGAAAAGCTGTAAATTATAGGAAGAGGGGCGAATTCGATGCGTTTGTCGCATTTCAATCAACGCGTCAGCCATGGTCAATCTTCCTCGTTCTACATCCTCATACAACTGGTCAAGGCCCATTCGGTGATAATAGTATAAACAATTGCGAACAGGGCGAAAAGTTTGTGAAAGCATGTTTTCTACCAACCAGTAGCGATTTTGTTGTCCCTGGCTCGCCTTCCAACCGGATGGTCCTGCATTTTGGGCATTGGCTACAATGGTCTGAGCTTTGAGATAGTAGGGGGTTCCACCATCGAGGACCATGCTGTCATAGTCCATGCCAAGGACCATGAAGGCGTAGTATGCAAGAATGGAGGAGAGGTTGTCGCGGTATTGATCAGGACTGAATTGGATGTTTGAGCTTCCATCCCAAACGATTTCAAAATCGCCGTCATTCACCAGAAGCATGGGGGTGTTGTAGTCGCTATTGAATACAGGACGAGAGCTTTGAACTTGAATGCTTCCTTTAAATGACGTTGCTGACGGGGCCTCTGAAATCGTGATTTGCATGTTGCATTCGATGCGCTCCTCAAAAAGAATCTCATCGTTGGTCCATCTTCGTCCATTGACGAACTCCTGAATCGCCTCTTCCAACGACTCGAAGATGGCACCCTCGACATTGGCAATCTGCGGAGCAATCACCTGTACACGACAATTGAGCTCCTGACCTTGAACAGTATTGAACGCAGAAACTCCGATGAGCACGATCCAAGATGCAAGAGAACGACGGAATAGAGGACGGTTCATAAGGTCAGATAATTCAAGAGGTGTTGAACAATGTCTTGGGCAACTTCAGTTTTTGATTTCAATTCAAATTTATGGGCTTTGCCGTTAGGATCGAAGATGGTGATCTGATTGGTGTCTGTTCCAAATCCAGCACCTCGATCGGCTGTGCTATTCAGTACGATGAAATCGAGATTTTTGCGCTTCAGTTTGCTCATGGCACTGGCTACTCCGTCATCTGTTTCAAGGGCAAATCCGATAACGGTTTGGTGTGCCTTTTTCTGTTCACCCCAATGGGCTAAGATATCTGGTGTCGGTTCCAGGGCGATGACTTCTGGCAATTCATTGCGATGCAACTTGGTGAAGCTTCTTTGCTTGGGCCTTGCATCTGCGACGGCCGCTGTTGCGATTGCGATGTCATAGGTGTGGAAATTTTCACGTGCGGCTATCATCATCTCTTCGGCGGTTTGCACTCTTCTAATGGATGCAACGCCTGCGGGATCATTCAATTGTACAGGACCACTGATTAAGTGCACTTCGGCCCCTTGTTGAACCAAGGCGCGGGCTAAAGCAAAACCCATCTTTCCGGAACTATGATTTCCAATGAACCGCACAGAATCAATGGGTTCTTGCGTGGGACCTGCAGTCAAAAGCACTCTTTTTCCTTTCAACGGAGCACGCTCGTAGAACCAGATTTCGAGCCAATCGGCAATGGCGGCTGGTTCAAGCATGCGTCCTTTGCCTTCGAGGCCTGAGGCGAGGAGTCCTGAATCGGGTTCAATGATTCCGACACCGCGATTCGCTAATGTGGCCAAGTTCGACTGTGTCGCTTGATGAGCAAACATGTCCAAATCCATGGCTGGAGCCACACAAACGGGACATCGACTGCTCAGATGGACAGCTTGCAGAAAGTTGTCACATGAACCTTGCACGAAGGCGCTGAGGGTATTCGCGGTAGCCGGCGCTACCAGGAAAACGTCCCCCCACAAGCCCAAGTCGACATGATTGGTCCATTCGCCAGAGTCCTTGTTCTCCGTGAAATCGCTATATACAGGATGGTCTGTCAGCGTTGACAATGTCAACGGAGCAATGAACTCAATTGCGCCGGGAGTCATAATGACGCGTACAATTGCTCCGCGTCGTTGAAGCTCACGAGCTAGAACGGCCGACTTGTATGCAGCAATGCTGCCAGTGACTCCGAGGAGGATACGCTTACCGTGAAGCGCAGATGAAGGGGCTGCATAGCCCATTAACTTCAGTCTTCGAGCTCCTTGGGCTCAGTGGATTCAACCACCGCTTCGAAACTCAACAAATTCTGGCCCATTTCAGCCATAGCAATGCTATGTGGCTTTGGCAAGCGCTCGTAAAATTTTGAGATCTCAATTTGTTCCCTATTCTCGAAGACTTCTTCCAGCGAGTCCGTTGGAGTAATGAATTCTTCGAGCTTGCTGTTGAGTTCGTCCTTCATCTCAATGGCCAATTGTTTGCTGCGACTGCTGAGTATAACAATCGTCTCAAACAAATTGCCCGTTCCGCTGACCTCCAATTCATGGTTGTCGCGTGTAAGGGTGGACTTTTCAGCCTTGATGGATTTGAAATTCATGGTCATTCAAAGGGTTGGTTCGACTGCAAACGGTCAATTTCAGAAACACATTGGTTTTGAATCAATTGTGCGTCATTCATCCACCGGCTATCCGGGAATCGGGCGACAAAGGTAAGGAAAGCTTCAATGGTATCATTGTATCGTTCCAATTTCCTTCGTTCTGTGCTTTGAGAAGCGTATTGGTAATGGCTGTCTAGAATCAACCATTGCATTTCTTCTCTGTATGGGGTGTCAGGATATTCTTTCAGCGCATTGCTGAGAGCGATGACAGCACTTTGAAATTGACTCGTCTTGTGATACAATCGCGCTGTTTCGAACGACTTCACTTCCAATTTCACACGAAGTAGGTCGATGAGTGTTTGGCTAGAGTCACGCAGAGCACTTCCGGGATAGCGATCCAAGAACAATTGCAACTCTTCAATAGCCGAGCGTGTTTCGGTCTGGTCTAGCGCTGGCTTCGGGCTCAAGTAATAGCTACACATCGCAGCTTCAAACTGAGCATCTTCAGCGCGTTCATCGTTGGGGAATGTCTTCGCAAACATCTTGAAATGATACCGGGCTAAATAATAATCTCCCACACATCGGTGTGCTTCTGCTCGATGAAACTGTACCTCACGAGCTTGTTCGGTTCCTCGAGTTAGTGAGACAACTTCCTCTAAAATGGGAATGGCACCAAAACATTTGTTTGAATCTAAAAAGCCCAAAGCCCGTTGATACTTGTAGTCCAAATCTGTGCTTTTCATGATCTTGTTGTAATCACTGCAGCCGGCATTCAATCCGATGATTGCAATCAAAACAATGGCTCCTTTCAACCAAAGCAAGGGGTTGTAGACGTGCAAATTAGAATTCATCAATGGTACGCTCTTCGGAGGAGTTGAGAGGTGCGAAGGTAAAGGATGCTGCGCTTGAATATTCTGTGATTTCCATGGATCTCATTTAGTTTTCAATTTTTTGTTAATTTCATGCTACCACCTTGTGATAATATCTTGAGACTTTGCATAATATGACGATGCGTAATCGGTTGAAGCGGCTATCTTTGCACCCTCACCAAATTTGAAGCTTTTGGATATTTTTGATCGCATCCGCAACGACCGTGGTCCATTGGGACAGCATGCACGAGAGAGTCATGGTTACTTCACCTTCCCCAAGTTGGAGGGGGAGATTTCTAACCGCATGACGTTTAGAGGGAAAGACGTGCTCGTCTGGTCCGTTAATAATTATCTGGGACTCGCCAATCATCCCGAGGTTCGAAAAGTGGATGCCGAGGCAGCAGCTGAGTGGGGTATGGGATATCCAATGGGAGCTCGCATGATGTCAGGTCAAACCTCACAACATGAAGCATTGGAAAATCAATTGGCGGATTTCATGCAAAAGGAAGATGCCTTCCTTCTCAATTATGGATACCAAGGTTGCCAGTCTGCGATTGAGGCGTTGGTTAGTCGACATGACGTAATTGTTTACGACAGCGAATCTCACGCCTGCATGGTGGATGGTGTTCGATTGCACCAAGGCAAACGATTCGTTTTCCAACACAATGACATGGAGAGCTTCGTCAAGCAGCTCAACCGAGCCCGTAGTTTGTGCGAACAAACAGGAGGAGGCATTCTTGTTGTGACGGAAGGTGTGTTCGGTATGGCCGGAGACCAAGGTCAACTGAAAGACATTTGTGCGTTCAAGGAAGAATATGGCTTTCGTCTGTTTGTAGATGATGCCCACGGTTTTGGTACCATTGGTCATCAGGGTCGCGGTGCTGGAGATGCTCAAGGGGTGCAGGATCAAATTGATGTGTACTTCGGAACGTTTGCAAAAGCCATGGCGACTATTGGTGCTTTTGTGGCGGGGGATGAAGATGTGATTGACTACTTGCGCTACAATATGCGGTCTCAAACATTTGCCAAATCTCTTCCGATGCCGATTGTGATTGGTGCTCAAAAGCGTTTGGAGATGTTGCGCACTCAGCCAGAACACAAAGAGCGTTTGTGGATTGTGGCCAACGCTTTGCAGGAAGGTTTGCGTGCCAATGGTTTCAACATCGGAGTGACCAATTCCTGTGTGACTCCTGTTTTTTTGGCGGGCGGATTGGGTGAAGCGACCAATTTGACTTTGGATTTGCGAGAGAACTACAGCATCTTTTGTTCCATAGTGGTTTATCCGGTAGTGCCGAAAGACACCATTATGTTGCGATTGATCCCAACAGCCGTGCATACGCTTGAGGACGTTTCTTACACCATTGAAACGTTCACTAAAGTGAAAGAGAAGTTGTTCGCCGGTGAATACAAGAGCGAACGTATTGCTTCTTGGGCATGACGTAAATTCAATGCCAGCTGCGATCGATGCGACTATTCATTGAGCTTTCTTATGATGGGGCTTCCTATCATGGATGGCAGCGGCAACCAGACTCTTCTTCGGTGCAGGAAGAGATTGAAAAGCAACTCACTCAATTCCTAGGAGAACGCGTTCCGGTGATGGGTTGCGGTCGCACTGATACAGGCGTGCACGCATCTTATTTTGTAGCGCACTGTGATTGGCCCGTTGCGAGCGAACGTGCCAAACGTTACCGCGATTGGGAAGAAGCGACTTGGAAGCTGAACGGCATGTTGCCTCCGGATATATCGATACATCGCATGGTCCCGATGCACGCGAAGGCGCATGCACGATTTGATGCCATTGAACGGGCGTACGTCTACCGCATGCACCAAAGAAAAGATCCCTTCTTGTTGAGCCATTCTGCAAGGATCTATCGAGAAACAGATTTCGAGAAGATGCAGCGGGCCTGCCAGTACCTCATTCGAAAGGGGGACTTTGCAGCGTTTTGCAAATTGGGCTCCAATCAGGGAACCACCATTTGTGATGTCCGTGAGGCTCGGATGGTGCAAATCAACGAGAGAGAGTGGCAATTTGAAATTCGGGCTGACCGATTTTTACGAAACATGGTCCGTGCCATTGTGGGCACGTTGTTGGATGTCGGTCAGGGACGGAGGCAAGTAGAAGAAATGGAATCCATCTTTGCAAGTGGGCTGCGATCTGAGGCTGGAAAGTCTGCTCCAGCCAATGGTCTTTTTTTAAGCAATGTCCGATACCCTGAGTCTATCTGGTCCAGCAAGGAGTCAACCGTTGAAGGTTCCAACTAACTTTGCGTCCTGAATCGAATCCATGTCTCAATCTAAGAGTTCCAATCAAGTTTTAGATCGCCGAATTCTTGTCCAAATTTTGGAGCAAGTCCGGCCTTATCGCAAACGATTCATAGGGACCGGCGTGATGGTGGTATTGCTCTCAGCATTGGTTTGGGTCAGACCGGCCTTGATTCGACAGGCTGTTGATGTCGCGATGCCATCAGGAGACTTGCGGGGTCTGCTGAATATTTTTCTAGCGGTCGTTGGTTTGCTTGTGATTGAGGCGCTTTTGCAATACGGCGTGACCTACCTCGCCAATTGGGTTGCTCAATCTGTGAGCCTCGACCTGCGGGCCAAACTTTTCGCTCACATTGCCCGCTTTCGACTTCGCTATTTTGATAAAACTCCAGTTGGTACGCTTGTTACGCGGCATGTTAGCGATGTTGACGGAATAGCCAATGTGTTTTCCAATGGCATTCTCAATGCGGTAGGGGATATTTTGTCGCTATTTGTTGTGATCGTCACGATGTTCTACATCGATTGGCAGCTCACGCTCTTTGCCCTAGCTCCCATTCCTGTCTTGCTTGTCGCCACGCGTATTTTCCAAAAAGTCATCAAAAAGGCTTTTGTTGATGTACGCAACCAAGTGTCCCGCATGAACGAATTTGTTCAGGAGCATGTAACGGGAATGCACATTGTACAAGCCTTCAATCGGGAGAAGCGAGAAGCATCCAAATTTGCGGACATCAATGCGGAACATCGCGAGGCGAATATTCGTTCCATCTGGGCATTTAGCGTATTCTTTCCTCTGGTAGAGATGCTTTCGGCAACGAGTGTAGCTTTGCTATTGTGGTGGGGATTGAGTGATGCGATGGAAGAGCGTTTGACATTGGGGGTCTTGCTTCAATTTATTCTGTATGTGTTCATGCTATATCGTCCGATCAGACAATTGGCCGATCGATTCAATGTGCTCCAAATGGGCATTGTGAATTCAGAGCGGGTATTCAAATTATTGGCCAAGGATGAGCGCATTCCAGATACAGGGCAAGCAAAAGAATGGTCACTGAAAGGAGAGATTCGGTTCGATTCAGTATGGTTTGCTTACGAGGAAGAGCAATGGGTTTTGCAGGATGTCAGCTTCCATATCCCCGCGGGTCAAATGGTCGCTTTTGTTGGAGCAACCGGTGCCGGTAAATCAACAATCATCAACCTGCTAACGCGATTTTATACGTATCAAAAAGGAACCATCACCATTGACGGAGTGGATATTTGTGACATCCCGCTGGCCAATTTGCGAAGGCACATTGGTGTGGTGATGCAGGACGTTTTTCTTTTTTCGGATAATTTGATCAACAATGTGACCTTGCACGACAAGCGGTTTACCCAGGATCAATTGGCTGAAGCAGCTGATGTAGTGGGGGCAACGGACTTCATTGCGCAACTGCCTGAAGGCTGGAATCAAAATGTTAGAGAGCGGGGTGCCATGATGTCGGTTGGACAACGGCAGCTAATTGCTTTTATGCGGGCATACATTGTTGCGCCGGAGATACTCATTCTCGACGAAGCCACTTCGAGCATTGACTCTGAAAGTGAACTGTTGATTCAACGAGCAACAGAAAGCGTAACGAAGGGAAGGACATCGCTGATCGTTGCTCACCGATTGAGTACCATACGCGAGGCGGACTGTATTATCGTGCTAGAGGGCGGGCGCGTAATTGAGCAAGGATCGCATGCCGAATTGTTAGGGCAAGATGGTGCCTATAGTGCATTGAACCGTCTTCAACATCATGACGACCAAAGAGACGATTGACGTTTTCTAAAGCGTCACTTTTACGCTTTCTCAAAAGTTACTTGAGCAAGGAGTGATAAAAGCTTGAACGTGTCCGCTTGGCTGAAGTTTTCAATGTCGAACTTGATTCGATCATTGGACCTCCACCGCAGAATGGAGCGTTTGATTCGATTAATTTGGTCAATAGAACCATAAATCTCAGCGAGCAGAGCGCTGTCCAGTGTGTTCAATTCTAAGCTGTGATACTCTGTGAATTTGACGAGAGGGCGGGTTCGAACGAAGCAATAAAAGTAAAGTCGCGCTTTGAGAGGTGAGTCTGCGAGCAATTCAAGTGACGCATTGCGACACTGTAGATTCTTTCGGACACTTTGGTGGTACAACTCAGAAGCAGCCAAATTGAATTGGGGATGCACTCCACCGTGTATCCACGTCAACAACGTGTGATACGAGCCGCCAAGCCAATTGACTTTGGGCAATTCAACTTCAATTTTTCCGGGATAGGTTAAACTCAGTATGCGCATGCGTGCACTTACGGGGTCGCCCCGCACAAGGTTTCAAGGAATCAAATGCACTTGAAGTGGTCAAAGGGTTCCAGGCAAACGTTGCACTGAAAATGTGCTTTGCAGGCAGTTGAGCCGAAAGCGCTGACCATGTGGGTGTCCGAGCTCTTGCAAAGTGGACAGGGGGTGATCCGGTCTTTTCCTAACAAAAAGGCCTTGTCAGCGCTTTGACCCGTGGGAGGGGCGATGCCGTGCTCTGCCATCTTGAGTCGAGCCTCTTCTCCAATCCAATCCGTTGTCCATGCAGGAGTGAGGACAATTTCTGTTCGACTATCCAGGTGAACCGTTTTGGCAGCAGCGAGCACGTCTTCGGCGATGACATCGGTCGCGGGACAGCCAGAATAGGTGGGAGTGATGCGAATGACCAGGGTAGAACCTTCTTGTAAAACTTCCCGAACCATGCCCATTTCCATGACGTTGAGGAAAGGAATTTCAGGGTCCATCACATCGTGCAAGCGACGAATGACTTCCTTGATGGTGTCTGTTACCATTTTGCGTCTGGATGCAACCGAGGCAATACCTGCATTTCGGCGAGCATGTAGCTCAGGTGTTCCGTATGCAAGCCATCACGTCCTCCTTTTTGGCTCCAACTCCCTTCAGGCTTGGTCAAAGAGGCTTGGTTGAGCACCGCTTCTACCTGTTCATTCCATGTTGTTTGAGCCTGGCTTCGATCGGGCATGGCGCCTGAGGCAATAGCGGCATCGAGCGTAGCGTGTTCTTCGAAACATTCCCCTGTGAAGGGCCACAAACGTTCCACGCTTTCTTGAATTCGGGCCTTACTCAATTCCGTTCCATCTCCGAGCCGGAGCATCCATTCCGCAGAGTGGGCGGCGTGGTAACGAACTTCTTTCAGAGCCTTGGTGGCAATGGCAGCGACCTCTGGGTCAAAAGTTTGTTGAGCGAGATGTGTATAGCGGACCAAGGCGAATTGGTCAAAAAAGAATTGACGTGCGATGGTATCGCCGAAATGACCATTCGGCAACTCAACAAGCAACAGATTTCGGTATTCACGATCAGAACGAAAAAAAGCCAATCGATCTTCATCTCTTCCTGCACCCTCGAGCCGACCGGCATGGGCAAAGAAGGCACGGGATTGGCCGATCAAATCCAGAGCGATATTGGACAACGCAATGTCTTCCTCGAGAGCAGGAGCGTGTCCACACCATTCGCTCAGACGTTGTCCTAGTATCAGGGCGTCATCAGCCAGGCCAAGAAGCCAATCAATGTGCTGTGATTTCGTCACGGTTACATGTTTTTAACCTCGTCCGGTAAATTGTAAAAGGTCGGATGCCGATATACCTTGTCATTGGCAGGGTCAAACAAAATGTCCTTGTCTGCGGGAGAAGAGGCCGCGATGGCTTCAGCCGGGATGGCCCAAATGCTCACGCCTTCCTGTCTTCGCGTATACACGTCACGTGCATTGGCAATGGCCATTGTGGCGTCCGATGCGTGCAAACTACCGACATGCTTGTGACTCAGGCCTTGACGGCTTCTGACAAAAATTTCCCAAAGCGGCCATTCGGAGGATTGATTGCTCATGCCGCGTGGGTTTGATTGGATGATGCCTTGGCGTTCATTTTCTGCGCGTATGCAGAGGCAGCTTCACGGACCCATTCGCCATCACGGTGGGCTTTCTTTCGTGCAGCAATGCGTTCTTTGTTGCAAGGGCCGTTGCCAGCGATGACATCGAAGAATTCCTTCCAATCAATAGCGCCCATCTCATAATGTCCAGAAGACGCGTTCCATTTGAGGTCTTGATCCGGAACAGTCAATCCAAGCAATTCAATTTGCGGGATGGTCATGTCCACAAATCGCTGGCGCAATTCATCGTTGCTGAATCGTTTGATTTTCCAGCGCATGGATTGCTCGTTGTGAGTGGATGATTCATCATTCGGACCAAACATCATCAAGGAGGGCCACCACCACCGATTCAGCGAATCTTGTGCCATGGCGCGTTGTTCATCCGTTCCCTCGCTCAAGTTGAGCATGATTTGGAACCCTTGACGCTGGTGAAAACTCTCCTCCTTGCAAACACGCACCATCGCACGTGCATAAGGTCCATAGCTGCATTTGCAAAGAGGGACCTGGTTCATGATGGCGGCGCCATCAACGAGCCAACCAATGGCGCCCATGTCTGCCCATGTTAGTGTAGGATAATTGAAAATACTGGAATACTTCGCTCGGCCATCGATCAAGGCATCCATTAGGTCATCCCGATTCGCTCCAAGTGTTTCGGCCGCAGAATAGAGATACAGGCCATGGCCCGCTTCATCCTGCACCTTGGCCAAAAGAATGGCTTTCCTTTTCAGGCTCGGTGCGCGAGTAATCCAATTCCCCTCGGGCAGCATGCCGATGATTTCGCTGTGCGCATGTTGGCTGATTTGCCGAATAAGCGTTTTGCGATATTGATCGGGCATCCAGTCTTTCGCTTCGATTTTTTGATCGGCGGCGATGTAGTCTTCAAATCGTTGGTTCAGGTCCATTGCATGAATTGATTCACTGCAAAGATAAGGCTCCATGCCTCGTTCATTCTCATTCGCTTTTTTCAGTCGTTTTTTCGATTCTGTTGCGCTTGGATTCTCCTACTTTTGTTCCATGAATGCGTTTTACAAATTGGAGGTTCTTGAAATAAGAAGAGAAACGGAAGATTGCGTTTCGATTGCGATGAAACCACAGGCCTCAGACGCCGAGAATTTCGAGTTCAAGGCGGGGCAATATCTCACGTTGAAAACGCGAATCGGTGGAGAAGAAGTTCGAAGGAGTTACTCGATCTGCAGCGCTCCTGCAGATGGCGAATTGAGGGTAGCGGTGAAACGTGTCGAGCAGGGTGTTTTCAGCAACTGGGCCAACGACACATTGAAAGTCGGGGATGTATTGGAGTCCATGTCGCCACGCGGAAAATTCGTTTTGGAAACAACCGTGGATGCTGCGAATCAATACGCCGCATTTGCTGCGGGTTCAGGTATCACGCCTATTATGAGTCAGATTCGGTCTGTTTTGCTCAGTGAAAAGGACAGTGAATTCACCCTGTTTTATGTCAATAAGGACACGGCGAGCATTATTTTCCGGGAGCACCTTCAAGAGTTGAAGGACGAGTTTATGGAGCGTTTTCGTGTGTTCCATTTGCTGACCCGTGAGCCGTTGGAGGCGGAGTTGTTTCACGGGCGTTTGGATGAAGAACGCTGCACGCGGATTTTATCGAGCAATTTGATCGACATTCAACAATGCAGTGGGGTGTATCTCTGCGGTCCTGAAGATATGATCTGGGCCTGCAAATCCTCGTTGGAAGCAGCGGGCGTGAACGAAGAAGCCATCCATTTTGAGTTGTTTACGTCGGCCTCACCGGCGCAAAAAACCGAAACGAAAACGGTCAAGTCGACAAGTGGTGACGGTGCGAAGTCGTTGGCCATAGTGCTAGATGGCATTACCACGATGGTTGAAATCAAAGGGGACAAAACCATCATGGACGCCGCTTTGGACATTGGCTTGGACGCGCCGTACAGTTGTTTGGGTGGCGTATGCTGCACTTGCAGGGCGAAGATGACCATGGGGCGAGCTCGAATGGATGTCAACTATGCCTTGGAAGCCTCAGAAACCGATGCGGGCTTTGTGTTGGCCTGTCAATCGCATTTAGAAGGCGATGGGCCGTTTGAAATAGACTTCGATCAACAGTGAGCTCAATTCGGCTCTTTTTCTGACAATTCGAGCCAACGCAATTCAGCTTCGTCTAGAGATGTGGCAATCACGCCCAATTCAGAGCTAATCCGGGTAAGATCTTCGTGGTCTGTCGCTTCCGAAAGAAGTTTCTCCAACTCAGATTTCTCGGATTCCATTGATTTGATGCGCTCTTCGAGTTGCTCAAATTCGAACTTCTCTTTATAAGTCATGCGATTGGAATAATCGTTTTGTGATTCTTTCTCGCGTTGCTTTTTCTCGGCATCCTTGGTCAGTCGGTCTTCTGCCACCTGTTCTTGACGGGCTAGGCGGTATTGCGTGTAATTGCCAGGATAATCTCGTACGTTGGTTTTGCCAGACTCTCCAATGACCCAAATGTGTTCGACCAAGCGGTCCATGAAATAGCGATCGTGTGAGACCACAATGAGGCAACCCGGGAAATCCAACAGAAATTCCTCGAGTACCTGCAAGGTGAAAATGTCCAAATCATTGGTAGGCTCATCGAGAATGAGGAAGTTCGGATTCCGCATGATGACTTGGAGCAAGTGCAATCGCTTTTTCTCGCCACCACTCAACAAAGAAATCTGCAGGTGGTGGGTTGATCGAGGGAAGAGAAAGCGTTCCAGCAATTGGGCTGCCGTCAATTTTTGCCCGCCTTTCAAGGGCATAAACTCCGCAATCTCACGGACCGCTTCAATGACCCGCAAGCCCTCTGGGAATGACGCGCCATGTTGACTGAAGTGTCCAAAAACAATGGTTTCTCCGACAACGACCTTGCCAGCCTTGGGCTCTGCAGCTTGGACGATCAGGTCCAGCAAAGAGGATTTGCCAGAGCCATTCGCCCCTACGATTCCGATGCGCTCTTGCCGCTTGAAGTGGTGTGTTAATCCTTCAAAAAGAACCCGGTCACCAAACGATTGGCTGACCTTGTGCAATTCAATGATTTTGCCGCCAAGCCGACTGGGGTTCAGGGCAATGTGGAAGGGGTCGTTTTCCAGAGAGACTTTGGCTTTCGACTTGATCTCATAAAAACGGTCAATCCGCGATTTGGATTTTCCGGTTCTCGCAGAGGGTGTGGAACGCATCCAATCCAATTCTCTTTTGAATGATCGACGCGCTTTGTCACGAACGGCCAACGCATTGTCATGCCGCTCTGACTTCTTTTCCAAGAAGTAGCTGAAATTCCCCTTGTACCGGTAGAGTTCACCCTCGTCCAATTCGATGATGTTATCGCAAACGTTCTCCAGGAAATATCGATCGTGCGTGACCATCAATAGCGTCATTTTGGCTTGAGCGAGGTGTTTCTCTAACCAATGAATCATCTCCAGGTCCAAGTGGTTTGTGGGCTCGTCAAGGAAAAGCAAGTCCGGCTCCTCAATCAGCACCTTGGCCAAGGCAATGCGGCGTTGTTCCCCACCACTCAGCGTGCCAACCTGACGGGTCAAATCGTGCAAGTGCAGCTTACCAAGAACCTCCTTAGCCCGCGCTTCAAAGTCCCATCCACCGGATTGGTCCATGGCGTCGTACGCATGTTGAAGAGCGTCACCTGTCGCTCCACTCTCTATGGCGGCGGCATAGTTGTGCACGGCTTTAACCGCTTGGTTGTCACCCGCAAATAAGGTATCCAAAATGGTCGAAGACTGATCGAAACCAGGTTCTTGATGCAAATAGGCCCAGTGGACTCCAGAAGCAAAACTGACGCGACCGCTGTCGGCAGGACTTAAATTGCAAATGGCCTTGATCAATGTGCTTTTACCTGCGCCATTGCGTGCTACCAGAGCTGTTTTTTGACCAGCACCTAGGCCAAACGTGATGTCTTCGAAAAGCAAGCGTTCTCCAAACCTTTTGGTCAAGTTTTCGACCGATAAAACATTGCTTTGTGACATGGACGCGAAAGTACGTCTTCATAGAGGGCATCACACGCAAAACCCATTGTAAATTGCCGCGTGAAATGGTTTGAAACCTCCTGGGAAAATCTAACCCCAAATCAAGTGCATGCGATGATTCGGCTGCGTTTGGATGTCTTTGTTGTGGAGCAAGATTGCGTCTATGCTGATCTGGATGGAAAAGACTTGGAGTCCATTCATCTTTGGGCAGAAAGCGTTGACCATTCGCCAGGTGATCCAGCAGAAGCAGTCGTTCGTCTTTTGCCTCCTGGGGTGTCATATGCTGAACCGAGCATTGGTCGTGTTGCGAGCAAAGCATCCCAAAGAGGTTCAGGTTTGGGGCAGGAGTTGATGGAACGGGCGGTGCGCGCCTGTCAGCGCTTGTGGCCGCAATTTGCGATTCGGATTTCGGCTCAACAGTACTTGATTAAGTTTTACGAATCAATTGGATTTCATGTTGTTGGAGATGGTTATATGGAGGATAATATTCCTCACATCGGCATGGTCCGCCCAAGATTTTATTGGGATGAGATGATCCAAAATGTTTCAGATGCTGCGCGGGATTTTGAAGTGGTCTACCGTTCGGTCGATCAGCTTAATCTCAAAACACCAGAAAGCAGTTGGGGGAGAAAGCAGGTTTTGCTGCACCTCATGACCTCCGAGGCGAGTTTATTTTCATACATGAATAAAAAGGCTCAAGCGGATCCCGCTTCATTGCCTGTTTGTGATTTAGAATCGGATGGTCGGGGAGTCAAGCTTGTTCAGGCCTTGCGTTCGGATCGACGATGGAAAGATCCTACAAATGGGTTGTTGAGTCCAAGTTCCAGCATGCAAGGGGCCATTTCAGAGGACGATTTAATCAGCCAATGGAACGTACAGAGGTCCAATGGTTTTGAGAAAATGAAGACTGATTTGAGCCAAGATTCTTGGTGGTCCGTTCAAGTGTTTCTGCACCCAATGGCTGGGCACATCTCTCTTTATGACACACTGGCCTTCATGGCGGCTCACATTCGGCATCACATTCATCAGCTGAACCGATTGAATCAGCACCATCAATCAATGGACTCATGATATCTGTTGTGATTCCCTGTTTAAATGAGGTGGCCTTTATCGATGCCACATTGGCCAGTTTGCAAGCGCAAGTTGGACTCTCAGAATCGTTCGAGGTCATTGTAGTTGATGGAGGCAGCGATGATGGAACGCGGGATGAGTTGGAACGTTGGCGACAAGATGATGCGCGTTTCCGATGGATTGACAATCCGAATCGGACGACTCCGGTGGCAATGAATTTGGGGATTGCGGAGTCATGTGGCGAAACTATTATCATCCTAGGCGCTCATGCAGAAGTGTCAAAAGATTGGGTCAAACGCAATGTGGAAGCCCTCCAGGCACATCCTGAATCAGGTTGTGTTGGAGGCGTTGTGAAGCAGGTGCACGGATCGGAGCAATCGAAACGGATCGGAGCTGCGCTGAGCACCCCTTTTGGCGTCGGTGATGCTCGTTTTAGAACAGGTGGTATTGCATCACATGTGGATACGGTGGCCTTCGGTGCCTATCGAAAAGAGGCATTGGATGAAATCGGATGGTTTGATGAGGAATTGGTTCGAAATCAAGATGATGAGCTCAATTACCGGATGCTTAAATCAGGATGGCGAATCTGGTTTGATCCTCGGATTCAGAGCACGTATCATGTTCGGAGTTCCTTTCCCAAATTGTTCAAACAATACCGTCAGTATGGCTATTGGAAAGTCAAGGTGAACCAGAAGCATCGCACCGTGACGACCTGGAGACAAACCATACCCGCATTGTTTATCGGTGGAATGTTCTTGTCCCTATCATTTTGGTTGATGGATTTAATGGGGGTTTTCAGCGATGCATGGAAAGGGATGGGAGAGTCAGGGCTCTTGACTGGTGCGGCCTTGTGGTTGGCCGTTGGGACGGGGTCTGCGATTTCGGCGTCATCGCATCCTCGTGATGTGCGAGGCATCCTTCGGGCCTATTTTGTGGTCCATTGCAGTTATGGATTGGGATATTGGGAAGGCATCATTCGATTTTTATTGCTGCGAAAGGCCCCGGGTGATCAAGCGGGTAAAATAACGCGATGACTAGGCTCTCAAAGATCCAAATTTATTGGTCGAAAGGTTGGCAATGCATGCCGGCGATAACGGCTTTTGTCATCACGCTGCATCCAAGATTGAGCGCGTTTTCTTTGATTTTATGGGGCATAATGGCTGTTGTGGGCGGGATCGTTGGACAGCAGCAGGACAAACGAAATGCGACTCATTCGTTTATTTGGAGCTCGTTGGGTCCTGTGCTCTACTTTTTCGGATTGGCCCTTGGAATGTTTTGGACAAAGCAAATGGGAGTGGGTTGGTTTGCCTTGGAAGTCAAGTCTACTTTGGTCATTTTACCGGTCTTATTCTGGTTGCAAGTCCGCTGGAGTTCGAATTCTGATTGGATCAATTGGACCGTTCGCGCTTTTTTGTGGGGGTTAGGAATATTTATGGTTTGGCGTTTCCTGCTTGCGGGATGGCTTGGCGATTCTGCTTTGTGGCGTTATGACGGGCTTGCAGGGCCGTTTCACCCGACCTATATCGCGGCCTACCTGACCTTGGGGATGTTTTTAATGCCCCACAAAAGCCGGTGGCGAAAACCGTTTGTCGTGATGGCCGCTCTGTTCATTGGTTTGCTGGCCTCAAAAGCGGGATGGCTCGTCGCATTCGCTTTGCTTGGCTTCATGCTCGTCTTGTTCAAAGTCCGAACAGCTCGTTGGGACGTTGCAGCAGGAGTTGCGGCCATAGCACTCGTGCTAGGCGGTGGGCTGGGAGATCAAGGTCGCATGCAAGAATTCATGGGGTATGCGATGCACAGGACTGCGCTGAGTCAGGATGAAGTGACATCGGATGAAGAATCTGCTGCGGGCCAGTATGAAGGTGAGGCAATGGTCGTCAACAAGCCAAAAAAAGTGGGGTCCAGTGGCGGGAGAATGCAGGCTTGGAGGGCATCATGGATTCTATTGAAAGCCCATCCTTTTGGTGTCGGGACAGGAGATGTCGTCGATGAACTCGTGCGTATTTATGCCCTGCAAAACTCGGATTATGCCCTGAAAATACAGATGAATCCGCACAGCACCTATTGGCAAGCCTTGGTCACTTTAGGGTGGCTAGGAGGCGTGCTATTGATGCTCTGGTTTGGAGGGTTATTCTGGGATGCCTGCAAAGGAAACGCCTTGAATCTAGGGGTTTTTGCTGCCATTGTCCTAATTCATGGGGTGTTTGAAAGCATTCTTGAGCTCCAACAAGGGGTGGTCGTCTGGGTTTTCCTCGGACTGCTGCTGTCTCACCAGGGAAAAGAGCGCCTGAGTCAACGCCCGGGTGACATCGATGGATAAACAATCACTGACCAAAGAATAGGTTGCTGAAGAGCGATCAGATTATTCCGATTTCTCTGAGGGATTCTTATGCTCCATCGAATCCGCCGAATCCGCCAATTGGTTCTTCAGGGAAGCGTTCAAGAAAGCAACAAACAAGGGGTGAGGGCTTTCGACTGTACTGGCATATTCTGGATGAAACTGCGAAGCAACAAACCAAGGATGCTCTGGAATTTCAACCATTTCAACCAGGCCTGAATCAGGGTTGGTGCCCGTTGCAATCATCCCATTGGTTTCAAATTGCTCCAAATACGCATTGTTGAACTCGTAACGATGCCGGTGACGCTCTTCAATGTTCGATGCTCCATAGGCCTTCATCGCACTTGAATTGGGTGCCAATGAACATGGATACGCACCTAAACGCATGGTTCCCCCCATATTTTGAATGCTTTTTTGCTCTGCCATCAAATCAATCACAGGGTGATTCGTGTACTCTTTGATTTCTGTGGAATGCGCATCTTCGAGCCCAAGGACATTGCGAGCAAATTCGATAACAGCACATTGCATTCCCAAGCAGATTCCGAAAAACGGCACACCCTGCTCTCGAGCAAACCGCACGGTGTCAATTTTGCCGTCAATTCCACGCGATCCAAAACCAGGTGCTACAAGAATGCCGTCGAGATGTCCCAGTTTTTCATGGGCGTTTTTAGAATGGACACTTTCACTGTGAATCCAATCGATTTCAACATCAATTTCGAGGTGCGCACCAGCGTGAATCATCGATTCAGCAATGGATTTGTAGCTATCATGTAATTCGACGTACTTCCCAACCAATCCGATTTTGAGGTGGTGTTTGGGGTTTTTGAATTGTTTCAAAAAGCGCTTCCAGGTGCTCAGGTCCGGATCCGTTTCGGAAATAGGAAGTCCCAATTTTGTCAAGACCACCTCATCGAATTTCTCCGATTGCATTAGGAGCGGCACGTCGTAAATCGTTTCGGCATCGATGCTTTGAATGACTGCATTCGGTGCGACATTGCAAAATCGGGCCACCTTAGAACGCACGGCATCCGTGAGCTCATGCTCAGTTCGGCAAACCAAGATGTCCGGCTGGACTCCAAATTCAAGAAGCTGCTTAACAGAGTGCTGAGTTGGTTTAGTCTTTAACTCACCCGCGGCTTTCAAATAAGGAACTAAGGTCAGGTGAACGACCAGCGTCTCTTCAGGACATTCCCACTTCATCTGCCGAACCGCCTCGATGTAAGGCAAGGACTCAATGTCACCAACGGTTCCTCCAATTTCTGTAATGACGAAATCATAATTGGATTCGGCCCCTAAAATTTGGACACAGCGCTTGATTTCATCGGTGATGTGCGGAATGATCTGCACGGTTCTCCCGAGGTATTCCCCCCGTCGCTCTTTGTCAATGACCGATTGGTAGATTCGCCCTGTCGTGATGTTGTTGGCTTGGCTCGTGCGAACATTCAAAAAACGTTCGTAATGTCCCAAATCAAGGTCGGTCTCAGCACCGTCTTCAGTGACATAGCATTCACCGTGCTCATAGGGGTTGAGCGTGCCGGGGTCCACGTTGATGTATGGATCCAACTTCTGAATCGTTACCGTGTATCCGCGGGCCTGCAACAATTTGGCAAGAGAGGCGCTAACAATGCCTTTTCCAAGACTTGAACTGACCCCTCCCGTCACGAAAATATACCGGCTATTCCTTACAGGTGAGTTGGCGCCAGAAGTGGAGGAGGTGGTGTGCATGTTCCCGAATTCGATATAGTGAATACGGGGTTTAAAGTTATGGTCATTGAATCAAAGCACGAAGCCTGTGTGAACATCTTGTTCAAATAAGTTTTGACGATCCAATCAGTGTAAGTTTTTGGTCAAACGATCGATGACTTTAAAACCACTAAAAAGTTCTTGTGCTACAATCCGAAATAAGGTGTATCCGGGTATGGCTAGAATCATTCCAGCCACCCCAGCAAGACTTCCAGCGATGCTAATGACCAAGAAAATCTCCAGTGGATGCGCGTGCACGCGGTTGGCAAACACAACAGGCTGAGTGAAGAAGTTGTCGACCAATTGGGCCAGCACAAAAACGATTAATCCCCAGCCAAGGATAGCGGGAATGGCCGTAGCATCTCCAGTGTGCGATGATGCGATGAGTGTTAAACCAATAAAGGCTCCTGCCATCGGACCGATGTAAGGCACCAAATTGAAGATTCCCGCCAGAAGTCCAATTAGAAATGCGTGTTCTACTCCAATGATCTGCAATCCCAAGGCGACAATGGTCGTCGTGATTAAGACTTGAATCACCAGACCTCCGAAATAACGTGTGAGGAGCTGTGTCGTGCGGGTAAGAATGGTCTGAGCACGCTCAACCATGGAGTCGGGGGTTATGGCTTCAAGGATGTTGCGAAACAACGCTCCGTCCTTTAAAAAGAAAAAAGCCATGAACAGAATGGAAAAAACGGCTACGAAACCGTCTCCCAAGCGAGCCAGTAGTCCACCAAAAATGCTGCCCACTCCCTCCAGTTGGACCAATGACTGAATCTGAGTCAATAGGAATTCGCTGTTTCTGAGTCCATTGCCGCTCAGGTCAATTCGATAAAGATCATCGTCTAGCCATTGGGTAATTCGACCAAATAAAACGCGTGCTTTGTCGGGGTCCAGAGCTTGAATGGCAGAGGCCTGCTCAGCAAACAAAGGCGCAAACAATTGGACGAGCGCGAACGATAAGCCGATCATCAAACTCAAAGCAAATGCTGCACCGATAGCAGAGGGGAGTGATTTCTTTCGAATTTGGATGCGTTGAGCCAACAAAACGATGGGTCTTCCCGCAAAACTCAAGGCTACGGCAAAAAGCATGTATCCGACGAGCGTTCGAAATCTCCAAAGTGCAAATAGCAACAAGATAAAACCGATGGTCCCTGCAATGGGGCGCCAGTTGATGCGTTGGGTCATGTCAGGGGCTTTTGTTCCGGCTTGAAGATGCGAACCAATTTTCCAAATCCCTCAGAAACTTCCCTCCAAGATTGTACATCCAAAGTGATTTCGGCTAGTTCACCGGGTTGGAGGTTGTGAGACTGTTGGGCTAAATGCAGAATCAAGTCTGAAGTTCCGGGGTTGTGCGCTAGAAGGCAGAGGTGAGGGAAGTGGTCATCCTCTTTGCAGAGTGTTTTCAAGAGCGTTCTATGCTCTCCTAAATACAGCAAGGGCTCGATGCGTGTTCTCTTCATGGTGTGTTCGTCAAGTTGCCAATTGGAAAGTGTTTCCAGCGTTCGAACGGAATCAGAACATATAATTTGTGTCAACTCGGTTTTTTGGGCTTTGATGAATGCGCCCATTTCTTGAGCTTGTCGTCGGCCACGATTTGTAAGTGTCCTCAGGAAATCTGACGTCTGATGCCCCGCTTCCGCATGGCGAGCGATCCAAAGTGTTTTCATGGTGACAAAGATGACATAAAGAATGAACTCCGTTTTTAGCGTGGTCTAAAAAAGGTATACATTCGCAAAAAACACTGAGTTTGCAAACAATTAGCAGAGAGGATTACCTCAAGGCCATTTTGAAAATAGAGGAGGAGTCGGGGTCCGTCAGCAACCAAGCTCTGGTGGAAAAGTTGAACACACGTCCGGCCTCAGTGACGAATATGTTGCGTACGCTTTCAGATGCGGGCTGGGTTCAGCATGAAGCATACAAGGCCGTCCATTTAACGGCTTCCGGAAAGTCCATTGCGCTGTCAACTCTAAGAAGACATCGTTTGTGGGAGGTGTTTTTGGTAGAAAAGCTGGACTTTAGTTGGGATGAGGTGCACCAATGGGCAGAAGATTTGGAGCACGTGGGGGATGAAGAACTGACCAACCGATTGGATGCGTTTTTAGGCCATCCAGCCTTCGATCCTCATGGCGACCCCATCCCAACGGCTCAGGGTCAATGGAGCGACGGTCGCAATCTCTTGCCAGCCTCATTGACCGTTGTCGGTGACCGCATTCAATTGAAAGGTGTGGTGGACAGTGGTGAAGAATTTTTGCAGCATTTGAACAGTTTGGATATCAAACTGGGATTGATTTTGGAAGTGCTCCAAGCGCTCGATTTTGATGGCAGCAAAACAGTGAAATGGCCGGATGGGCGCGAGACCTCTTTGTCCAAACAGACCTTGCAAAATATGTTGGTCGAACGGTTGGAATTTCAAGAGCGCGAACAATGAATACAATCGTTGAATGGATGACCCAAATGGGGCCGGTGAAAGCGGCTCTGGTTGCGACAATTTTCACTTGGTTTTTGACTGCAGCTGGTGCTTCGCTGGTGTTTTTTTTCAAAGACATGCATCGGAAATGGTTCGATGGCATGCTGGGCTTCACCGGAGGTGTGATGGTGGCAGCGAGCTTTTGGTCGCTGTTGGCGCCCGCGATTGAGATGTCTGACGGGGATGGCTTCAAGCGAGTGGTCCCTGCAGCTGTAGGATTTGGTTTGGGCGCGCTTTTCATTTTCTTTTTGGATCGCTTGACGCCGCACTTGCACATCAATTTTTCAAAAGATGAAGCCGAAGGGCCGAAAACGGACTGGCACCGATCGACGTTGCTCGTTCTCGCCATTACGCTTCACAACATTCCAGAAGGATTGGCGGTGGGTGTGCTGTTTGGCGCTGCCGCTCTCGGCTTGGACGGAGCAACAGTGGGAGCTGCAGTTGCCTTGGCGATTGGCATTGGCATCCAGAATTTTCCTGAGGGTTTGGCGGTGAGTATGCCGCTCCGACGTCAGGGTGTTTCTCGCGGTCGATCGTGGTGGTTTGGGCAGCTTTCAGCAGTGGTGGAGCCAATCGCCGGAGTTGCAGGAGCTATTCTGGTGATGCAGATTCAGCCGATCTTACCGTATGCATTGGCTTTTGCCGCGGGCGCGATGATCTTCGTGGTGGTCGAAGAGGTAATCCCAGAAACCCAGCGTGATCGATATACGGACTTTGCAACCCTCGGATTTATTGGAGGGTTTTTGGTCATGATGGCCTTGGACGTTGGGCTAGGCTGAACGAATGTTGGTGCTCAGTCAAATGACATGTTGAGTCCTTGAAACCATCCGGAACTCATCATGAGTAGGGTGTGATTGGATTGAGGGACTTGATTCCACCTTTCTTGGAGCGATGTCAACGAGTGAACCACCTCAATGGAAGGATGAGCGCCAAAGCAAAGTTGGATAAATTCAGGGTCGAGAGGAGGCATTTTCTTGTGTTCCAGCACGGCGGGATCATAATAAACCACGGCGTGATCTGCGCTGTTCAAGGCGTCCTTGTAGGTATGAAGGAAGTCCCTGTTGAGACTGGAAAACGTATGCAATTCAAAAAAAGCGGTCAATGGGCGGTGAGGATAGGATGCTTTGACGCCTGAAACGGTGGCTTTGACTTTGGAAGGCGCATGAGCAAAATCCCGAAACGCACGGAAGTCAGAATGGGAATGCAAAGGTTCCAAGCGTCTCGATGCCCCTTTAAAATCAGCGATTGATTGATCGAAATCGGCTGTTGCAATCCCCATGGCTGAGGCGAGCGTTCGAGCTCCAGAAACGTTTTGGATGTTGTGAGAACCGATGAGGTCTGTGGACATGGAGGTGCCGTCGTCCCATTGCACAGACATGGCTCCGCTTTCCAATGGCTCGTGAGCGGGCGTTCTGTATGGAATAAGCTGAATGTCTTCTCGATGGGTTTCCTGCATCAAGGTGCTCAACGTCGTGTCATCCTCGCACCAAACGAGTGTGGCTTCTGGGGCGAGTGTTGCGATGAATTGCCGAAATTGATCTAGGTAAATGGCCTCGGTACCAAAGACATTGATGTGATCCCAGGCAATTCCCGTTAGAATCGCAAAATGTGGACGGTACCAAAAAAACTTGGGCCTGCGGTCGATGGGCGAACTCAGATACTCATCTCCCTCAAAAATGGCTCGTTCCAATTGGGGGTCCAATAGGACCATTCGGTCAAAGCCATCAAGTTGGGCGCCCACCATGAAGTTGACGGGTTGATTCAGCTTGCTTAGGACGTGCAAAAGCATAGAGGTAATGGTTGTCTTCCCATGCGATCCACCGATGACGATACGTTCTTGCTCGGCCGTAGCGTTAAAAAGAAATTCGGGATATGACTGGACCGAGATGCCTAAATCCTGAGCATGCAACAATTCCGGGTTGTCTGTACGCGCGTGCATGCCCAAAATAACGGCATCAAGGTCTTTGGAAATTTTTTCCGGAAACCATCCGTCACGGTGAGGAAGGAGGCCGGCCGCGAGCAATCTGCTTCGAGAGGGCTCTAAGATTTGATCGTCTGATCCTGTGACGTCGTGGCCTGCATCAAGTAGCGCCAAGGCCAAGTTGTGCATGGCGCTTCCTCCAATGGCAATAAAGTGAATCCGCATACTGCAAGTTGGCCAAGGAACGGCGTTCATTTGATGTGCAATGGGAGAGATGCGAACACCTTAGCTTTGAAAGCAAACAGGGCATCGAACATGGTCAAATTCACTCCAGTCATTGAATTCATTTCAGCAATGCGCATGCATCAAGTTGCTTTTCGATGGATTCGAGATCGACATCATCAAGTTTGGTACGCATATGCCATGGTCTTGGCGCTTTTGGTGTTCGCATTCAATTGGTGGGGCATGCATGTTTTTCATCAGTGGATTGAAGGGCATCTCGTCCGCTTGGGGGTTGGGGAATTTGTTTCATCTTGGACGGATCAAGCGGACATTCAGTCAGTCCAGATTGGTCAGGTGACAAGGTGGCAATCTTATATGGATCAAGCCGTTGAGGTTGTTTTTAAATTTGTTTTTTGGGTTTTGGCCATCTGGTTTGAAATTAAAACCATGAAATATGTTTTGTTGGCATTGAGTGGTCCCTTTGTATCCTGGGTTTCGGAGCAAACTGAATCAAATATTACGGGTGTTGCCGCCGAGTTCAATGCATTGGTTTGGAGTAGAGATCTGATTCGCAGTGTTGTTTTTTCTGCGATTCTATTTTTCGCTGAAATCGCTGTTTCAATGCTGTCATTGGGTAGCGTGTTAGTCTCATGGGTGTTTTTTCCGGCGCTGGCTCCGATTTTTTCGGTGTCTGCTATTATCCTTGAGGTCGTCCTGAGTTCGTTTGTTTTTGGGATGGCTTCATTTGATCCTGTTTGGGAACGAAAAGGCCTTGGGTTTCGGAGTAGATTCAGTCGAGCGTGGTCCGATAAATGGAAATTAATGGGGCTCGGACTGCCTTTTCACATGGCCATGGCAACGCCATTTATTTCGGCTTTTTTGGCGCCCATTTTTTTACCTATTTTGAGTGGGGTAGGAGCTGTTTTGATTGTTATGAGATCGGAAAATGAGCAGTTTTACTCTTGAAAATGTGATGTATTGTGTCATTCACAGTGATTGAAATGGACGCGTTTCCAAGTCGATGGAATTGTTTCGAATGCGTGAATTAAATAGGCTTTTATGGCAAAGTCACGGATTGTTGAGACAGTAATGGGTTTAAGACTTCGTTGGTTTTTGCGGCTGAATGTTCGACGAAACTTTGATTTGAGTAAATTAAGCGCTACTTTTACTCATCCAATTATTACTGCGATGAAATCCTTATTTCACATCCAAGCGTTCTTTTCTCTTGTCTTATTATTCACTTTTTCGGTGAATATGAATAACACGTTTGCACAAACTCTAGTTGATTCCTCAGTTTATGATCTTCACGTAACAGGAAATAATTTTAATTTAGATTTAAATCATGTCAAGTTGGACCGAACGTTGGATACGTTGGTTTCTCGTACGGATTTGTTACGCGGCGATGCTGAGGCCTCAAAAGCGACTACTGATTCGTTGAGAGCGACTTCTGATTCGTTGGTAATAGCTGTCGCAGGGAATGACACAGAGCTTGACAGCATTTTTGCTCGTGCTGACTCGATCATCAATGTTCTTTATTGGAATGAAGCGGACGGAGTACTTTCCCACGACGCTGCTATTGACTCAGTTGATGTTGATGGTGTTTTTCAAGTAAATGGTAATACAGATCTGAACGATAGCTTGGATGTTGCATTGAACGCGAATTTCCAGTTAGAGGCTCACGTAGGCGACAGCTTGGTCGTAGCGGGCAACACTGATTTGAACGGAACATTGGATGTCACGGGCGCTACCGGCGTTGATGGTGACTTCGACGTGGCTACTACGATGTTCACAGTGGCTTCTGCTTCAGGAAACACGGTAATCGCCGGCACATTGGATGTCGACGGTGATACAGACCTGGACGATACAGATGTTGACGGAACATTGGATGTCACGGGCGCTACCGGCGTTGATGGTGACTTCGACGTGGC
>ERZ887849.1133-NODE-1133-length-26361-cov-12.225956_pt1 | contig 26361 bp, 24 predicted proteins | sample MGYA00521267_ERZ887849 | MGnify/ENA primary metagenome ERZ887849 (study PRJEB32303, sample SAMEA104408601) | aquatic metagenome | biome: Brackish water; feature: Pelagic; material: water | place: Baltic Sea | collected 2014-06-06T16:11:00 | depth 2,863 m ... | reverse complement strand
AAGCACCTCTGAAGATCATTACAAAACCATCATCACCTATGCGCAAACAACGCAGACACTTGCTCAGCGTTTAATGATCAGTACAGTTGAGAACTTCAGTGGCCGGTTCAATCTGATCAAGCGATTACGGCGATACGAAGACGAGGGAAAAACGTCGGCGGATCCTGACATCTGGCACACCCTGGTTAACTGCTTTGGGCTTGACCTACAGCTCCTTAACAGCAGTCTCTCAAATATCCCAAAAACGGGCCCACTTGTGTTGGTGGCTAATCATCCGTTTGGCCTTCTTGATAGCACCATCTTGGCGTACATTTTTTCACAGACGCGGTTGGATTACCGTATTATTGCGCATCAAGTTTTTTTAAAGGCACCACACTTGCTACCTTTCGTGTTGCCTATTTATTTTGACGATACCAAACAAGCGATGATGGCAAATGTCCAAACCCGAAGGCAGGCGTTGCGGTTGCTGTCTAATGGTGCTGCCATAGGCATCTTTCCAGGCGGTACAGTGTCTACCAGTGCAAAACCTTTTTCAAAGCCGATGGACCCACGTTGGCGGGCGTTTACAGCACGTTTGATCTTAAAGAGTCAGGCAACTGTCGTTCCCGTCTATTTTGATGGTCAAAACAGTCGTTTGTTTCAGTTGGCTAGCCATGTGCACAGCACTGTAAGGGTCGGTCTTTTGTTAAGAGAGTTTGAGAAACGTGTCGACACGTCTGTCAGGGTCGTCATTGGTCAGCCAATTGCCCAGAGCGATATTCAACTGTACGCAAACGACACCCCTAAATTAATGGATTTCTTGCGCAGTCGCACATACAGTCTGTCCCCAACACCACTCGATTCGTATGAGTACGGCTATGATTTTGATTGAAGGTGCAAACGAATAAACTTAGTTTGGTTTGTGTTCTCGAACTGTTCGGACAAAAAACAACAAAGCCAGACCTGTGAGCAAAGCGATGGCCAGAAATGAAATGCCTGGAAAATGCCAAACTGCCCCGCTATTTGTGAAATAGAAGAATAATTGCGTCATCATCAGTGGACCGATAATCGATGCGAGACTATTTAAACTGCTTAGTGCGCCTTGCAATTCCCCTTGTGAGTCTGCGGGAACTTGAGCTGTCATCATGAGCTGTAATGACGGGAGAACGAATCCCGACAAACCGGCGACTGCCATGATCAGGTAGAGCTGCCAACCGAACTGAGCAAATGCAAAGCAGACGTATGCAAATAGCGCCGACGCCATCCCTAAGATAATTGATTTAATCGGGCCTAGAATTGGCAAAGCCCAGCGCAAAATAAAGCCTTGCGTGATCACCATCATCAAACCGAGAAACCCTTGCGAAAGACCAATTTCGAGTTCTGACCATTTGAATTTTTCAATGACAAAAAATGTCCAATAACTCGGTAAAGAGAAGGGTGCGATCACAAAAAGAAAGTAAGCCACTGTCATGCCCTTCATCGTGGGATACCGTCCTATTCGTAACATGGCACCGATAGGGTTTGCCTCCTTAAGTTTGAATTCTCGTCGTTTACTGTGTGAAAGAGACTCTTTTAGAACAAATAAGCCATAAACAAAATTCACCAAACACAGGATACTGGCGACAGCAAATGGTGCCCGAGTGTCCCAAGCACCCAACATGCCACCCATAACTGGACCAATAATCAGCCCAACCCCGAAGGCTGCGCCGACCAAACCGAAGCGCTGAGCCCGCTGCTCAACGGGTGTTACGTCTGTAATGTAAGCATAAGCACTCACGTAAGTCGCGCTCGCAAACCCAGCAATCAAGCGTGAGATAAATAACCAATCGAGCGATGTCGCAAAAACTGGCACAAGGTAGGCAACACTTAAAGCCAGAAGGGAGTAGAGCAAAATCGGTCTTCGACCATATTTGTCACCCAAACTTCCCAAGATAGGCGAAGAGAAAAGCTGCACGCACGCATAAACAAGAAACAAATAGCCCGCTAGGCGACCAGCCTCTGATAGCCCCACATCACCCACGGTCATGATCAATGCAGGCGTGACTGGCAAGGTGACACCAAAACTAATCGCATCGATGAGCATGACGCCAACAATAAAGGTCATGGAATGCGTGCTGCGGATCATCGGGGTTGACACGGGCATTCTCGCAAAGGTTTGAGGCCAACTGAAAGGGTGAAAAAAAACACCGTGTGATCCATCCCTTCAGGCAGTTTGTCAGCGCAAGGCAGTCGATGCGTCATCGTCGCACCAGCTCAATACCGATGCGCTCGAGCGGTTTGGTGACGATCGAACTTTCATCAAAGCCAGGCGGGACATCGGGATTAGCTAGGATAAAGTCATGGCTTCGCATTAAACAGTCCATCACCAGAAAGAACTCAATCATGTTGAAGTTTCGGCCTGGGCAATTGCCCGGGCCAGCAGCGAAGGGCAGCCATTTAAATTGTTTTTCTAGATTAATGACATTTTGCCGAACTTTTTCACCTCGCTCGGTCAGACTCATATCGGGGTTGATGCCTTCAAGGAATCGTTCAATATGAAACTCTTTTGGTTTGAAGTAAGTCTCAGGATCCAGATGCATTGCGATAACATCAACCATAAAAATAGTGTCTGCTGGGTAGTTAAAACCACCGATGCCAGTTTCAGAATCTGGTGATATGGTGCCCGCCTCGAGAGCGCAACGCGGGTTCATGGCGATGCCAGGGTGTAGCCGATTGAGTTCAAACAGCAGCGCGAGCATCATGGGGCGCTCATCATAATCGTGCGGTGTCATGGCACGACCCTGATGATTCACACTAAATTCGTCGACTTCTTTTTGAATCGTGTTATACAAATCGGGATCACGACCCAACTCATAAAGCGCCCATGTCAACAGGTGTGCCGTGGTCTCATGAGCACCGATAAGAAACGTGCCATAAATGCTGATCAGGTCTTCGTCATCCGGCTGCTTACCATCAAGGCCAAATATGGTGTAGTGGTTCATGGGCGATGCCACGTCTTGCTCACTAAGCTCGCCTTTTGCGTGGGCTTGACGAACAGCCGTTGCAATATCATTGATTGCTTGCCGAAGTCGTGCTGACATCTCCAACATGCGATCTTTTAACTTGTTTTCATCGGTTGGCGCTTGAATAAGCTGTAGAACGGTAGGTATGGCTTCATTGGTCACTACGCTAAGATAATTTGTGCCAAGCCGTTGGATTAGATCTGCCTCAACCCCTGGGAAAACAGTACGCAAAACGACTCGCAAAACAATTTCACCCATCAAAACCCCGGCATCGATCACTTGCCCTGGGTGCTGTGCTGTGTATAAATCGATCTCATGGCTGAAAATATCTTCGACAATTTCAGCGATACTGCCTGATCGCTCAGCCAATACTGGGGCGCTAACAAGTCGCATCGCCAAGTCGCGATCACGTTGCCAAGTTTTGTTGTTATGGTATTGGCCGATCAGTGAACCACCCGCCTTGGTATCACCATGGGGACAGGCCTTTGGTGTGCCAATGGCCTTTTGCCAGTAATGATTCGGTAATGGACCCCTGTCAATATTTGTAGAACACAAAATTTCACGCGCGGCATGTGGGCTTCGAGTGACGTATGCGCAACTGAGCGTCTTGCTCGATGAGCGATGCCAGCCTGTATCAACCTTTGGAAGTAGCCATTCGAACTGAGGGTACTTAAAGGAAGGAAACGAGGTGGTGTAAGTCATGCCATCGGGTGTGTTTTGGGGCAGTGGTTTGCCGGTTTTGAGGGCTTGCCGCCCACGCTCACGGTTATCACCGAATCTGTGGTCAAGATCAGCAAATGCCGGTCCGCTTGCGCCACTGCGGCCGTACAAGGCTGTCCTAGGCAAAGCCAAATGCTCGGATGGTAAGTTCGGATCAACACCACCAAGCTTGTACTCGATCCAGTCAATCAGCGCGCTAAGTGGCTTAATTTTCTTGCCAGCGATGGTGAAATCGACTCTGTTACGAGTGCCCAGATTCGCTAGCCAGCGCAAAACTTTGGGCGCTTGGGACGCGGCTGGCCTCGGTTTAGGCGTCACAAAGAAAGCTGCCAGATCAGCCTCATCAGGCGCCTTGCGTCGGGACAAAAGGGGTTTCTTGGGCGCCTCTATTATTGGCAAGCCCCCAACATGCACAAACACTTCGCTGTGAACGCGCTCACTGGTAACGCCCAAGCGTGTGAGCAACTCAGTGATGCCATCGAGGTAAGACTGGGGACCGCAAAGGTAATAGTGCGCATTTGCCATCGTTAGCTCAAGTTCTTTTATCTCCTCTAAGTTCAAACGAGACGAAACTGAAGTCGCACGTAACTTCAGTGTGATGTTTGGATGTGTTTGTGTGGCCTCGGTCAGTTCGCTGGCATACGCAAAATCAAGAACGCTTCGAGCGGAGTAATCAATATGCAGTCGGTCACTGATGTTTGAAGCAACAAAGGTACGGCAAATAGCCAACGCTGGGGTGATCCCAATACCGGCTACTAGGCAGATCACGGGGCTTTTGTTAGGCTCCCAGTAGTAGTTACCCTGCGGTGGTGACACCTTCAGCTGTGCATCGGCAGGCCTTTCATCAAACATCCAGCGTGAGAACTGACCGAGCGCCTCGCGCTTGATCGTGACCTCATAATAACCACCACTGATTGGCGCTGAAAGCGTGTAAGGGCGACTAACCCATTGTCCGTTTATTTCGGCTTCAATCACCACGTGTTGGCCTGACAAGCTAGGCTGAACCTGACCGTTTAAGGGTTCAAGTTTGAATGTCTTAATACCCTCGCAAACATCAATTTCCTCTTTGATTCGTACTGCAACAGCGCTTGGATCGCCAAGCAGCTGTCTAAGCTGTGGGACGCATCCCCCACAGACGGTTCCGCATCGGGTCGTTTTTTGTAATGCTTCAAGCGAGTCGGCGCCTTGCATGATGGCGTTTCGAACGACCTGACGTTTGACGTTGATACATTGACACAGAATCGAGTCCTGCAAGCGGTTGTTATCCGGTTGCGTTGAAACGCCAATCGACCCAGTTCGTTCAAACTGATCGATCTGAACCGCATCAAGTGCCACACCATCCATGGCCATGGCATAGAGGTCCGGTAGCTCGGACCAAGATCCAAACGCGGTTAAACCCCAAATCTGACCGGTAACGTTTAGCCGCAACTCGCGATCAATGGCTCGGGCTTTGTCAGCGTAGCGTAACGTCGTGACGGCAAGCGCCTGCTCATGGTCAGACAGCACTCGTTCAAGATTGGAGACAGACTCACCAATCACGTTAGAGGCAACAAAGCGGGTGCCATTGCTCAAGTCGTAAAGCGTATTAAAAGCCTCGCGACCAAGGTAGTCGCCCGTATACTGGGTCACGAAGCCTCGGCGAGGCAGAATGTAAACCTTCTCCAAAACCTGCAGATGATGGCGTAAATCTTCAGATGAACGCGTAAGCTCACTAAAGTAATTCGCATCAATTTCGTATAGTCGCAGCGTTCCCTCGGCAATGACGGTGGCGGCTCGAGGGGCTTGACGCATTAAAGCAAGCTCGCCAAGCGTCTGACCTGCCGTCATTTGCGCCAGAAGAACCTGCGCACCATCCTTGTTTTGATAGACGGCGGCCTTGCCTGAGAGAATGACGTAGACATGACGAGCTTCATCACCTTCACGGAACAACACTTCTGAGCTTTTAAGGGTACGTTCGCGTGCCGATTGACTTGGCCCCCCATCGAGCTTCATGGATTGCAATATGGTGGATTCGCGGGCGAGGTTCTCCTGCAATTGATCGTCGCCTAATAAGACGAGTCGTCTGTGCATCTGGGGGTCAGTTTTCACCGCCGCTAAAAAAGCCTGCTCTGGCAGTCGTAAGGCTTCTACATCAGTTTGAGCGCGCGCACTCGCGTTACGCTTTTGATCATTAATGAGAGATTGCTCGCCAAACAAGGTGCCACGTAGAACCTGATGTAAAAAAAGGTGTTCACCATTTGATTTTTCTTTATAGATTTGAACACTGCCATTTAATAAGATGTAAGCAGCATCAGCTATATCACCCTCGCGCAGAATGATCTCACCAGCATGAAAATGAACTTTATTACATTGAGTCTTTAAAAGATCCAAGGCAGTGGGATCTAAAGATCTTAAGAAAGCAACTTGACTCAGGGTGTCAGCATCAATAAGCATTTTAAAGACCCACTAAAAGAATTGAAAATATTAATCTTACATAAATCATATTATTGAAATAAGGTTAAAGATTTTTAATAACAGCTACTTGACCATCATTAGTTGAAAAAACAGTAGTGCTGTAATTATTGAGACAACTAAAAAAACTAGTATTGATATAAATATTATTATTTTTGAAATATTTAATTTCACGTTGATGGCTATGACCAAAAGTAACAATAGTTTTATTCTGTTTAAATCGCTGTATGGCATTATTAGTAAAAAGATTACCCAAAGAACGATAACTGTTATCAGAATGTAAACTTGCATAAGAATGAGCAAGTTTAATAAAAAATAATTTTGTTTTATCTGAAAAGGTCTTTTTAGAGGTTTGTAATCGTAGCGAATTTAGAGACTGTGCGATTTTAGACTCCAAGCAAAACTGATCACCGTGAATTTTCATACCTATTTTATCAATCCACCAACTCAAACTATACATTAAGTGAAAATGCCAAGCATAATTTGTATAGTGCTCAATTGGGGCTCTAATCAAATGACCATGCTCAGCAATGAGCGTGTAACCATTATCAAGAGGAATTGATATTGCGCGGCGTAAATTAAGTATTTCTTCTAAAGGATAGTCGTGATTACCGACTAACCAGTGATAATTTTTGAGAGACTTTATTTTTTCAATAACTGGTAAGCGATTCTCTAGAACCCTATTCGTTTGGTCGATATGTGAAAATTTGATACGCGGACTTTTAAGAGCCTCTATTAAGTCGCCATTCAAAATAATGAGATCATAATCTTCATCCCAGCGGGTTAACATGTCGACTATCTGGCTGTTATTAAGTTTAAGTGCATCGCTAGGGTCACCAAAGATACCCATATGCCAATCAGAGGTAAATAAAACTTTCATTGCTTTTGACCGATGTAATTGAAATACTTCCAGACACCACCGTAAGCACGTTTTACTTCAAAATGTTTGAAAGTAAAAAAATCTTTTAGCAAGTGTTCAGGAAAGTTCGTGTGTATTGGAATACTGTGCGAAATCCAGCGTTTAAATGCAGCATTACCAGAGCTGTAGAAGTCGACACAAGCAAAATGACCGTGATCAGCAAGGTGCTGGTAAACAGTACTTAAAAATACACTTACATTGGGTACTGTTGAGACCGTGTATGAACATAAAATCAAATCAAATTTTGTTAAATAAGTGTTTTGGTCAAAAATATCATTAATTAAGGAGACATTTTTGAATTTATCTAATTTTATGGTTGCTACTTTAAGCATATCCTTCGATAAGTCAAGGCCTGTAATTTTTGAATTAGGATACATATGATTTAATTTAACAAGATTTACTCCTGTGCCACAACCTATTTCAAGAATAGAAGTGGGTTTTAAATACTCACCAATTGTTTTTATCAATCGATTCCGACCAAACAAAAAAAATCTTCGATTTATGTCATAAATTTCAGCATCTTTTTTGTAATGTCGAATTAAATTATTACTATGATTTGATTTGCTCATGATACAAAAGGCATTCTGACATGAAGTAAGTATGTTTTATTGTAAATACCCAGGCGATCAGTTGCAACATGTTCTTCAATATTTGAGTCAATATTGATATGTTTTTTAACAAAATCCGGCATCCATTCAAAACCATTAAAGTATGTTCGAATTAAAATTTTTGTTCCCGACTTAGAACGAGATAAGATTGCTCGCCATTGACGTTCTAACAAACCATAATCGTGTACCAGCCAATCTAAATGATCAAGCAAAGCAAAATGGCTAAAGCGTTCATTAGAATTATTTAGGTAATCATCGACATACGCATTTTCTACTTTAATCTTTCGATGAGTTTCCTTAAGCAATAGATAATTAGACTCTTTTAAGTATTCTGGAGCATTATCACGCTTGTAATGACCAAAAATATAAACATGATAAAAATAATTTTCGTTTCCAGGTAATTTTGTTAATGTTCTTTTAATTCTTTCATTTAAAAATTTCAAAACTTCAGATGCGTTATCATTGATCATTCCAATTTGCCTGCTTGGAATACCAAGGTGGATTGCAAAGTTTATAATTGTTCTGGTAAAGAGATTGTAAAAAATAGGCTCTAAATATTGTTCGTATAAAAGCGTTTGTTGTTTTTGATCATCTAATTCAAATATTTTGGAAATTTGTTTTAGTTGTTCTTCTTTCAGTAGTGAAAAGCAACGAGTAATAAAACCACAACCAGTGTGAAAATGAAATCCTTGATTTGACCCGTTTATTTGAAAATTTTTTAAGTTTTTATCCCAAAAAGAGGCGCTATTGGAATCTAATCCAGGGCGATAATATTTTTCATATGGAATTTTAATATTTTCATGAATGCCATCACCAAACATTTTCCATAAATCTTCGAATGTTCCATTTTCTATAACTTGCTTTTTAATGTTTATTAGTGCTACTTGACATGGGTTGGCATCAATACATAATATACTCTCAAAATTAGAGTTTAAAGCGTAATGTAGTGCGTTACAGCCGCCACTGCCTAGCATGAAAATGTTACTTCCTGGATTAGGGTCGAGGAGCAACATATCTGTTCGTGGATCTTCCATACATGCGTTATAGACTATTTTTTTGTTAAATAAATAGTCATAAAAAATTTTTTGTATAATTTTTTTCATCAAAATTGAAATTGTTAAAATTTAGGTTAATTTTGAGTTATTCAATAAATTTAATGTATTGATTTTTTAATTTGGTTTAATAAATATTTTAAGAGAATGCCAAATTACAGAACGATGATTAATTAAAAAAAGATGTTAAAATTATATTATAATTTCAAATTAATCACACCATTAAAATTTAAAAACTTTGGTAAAACCTAAAAGACATGTTTGCCCAACTGTTTTTGACATTATGAAGTTTTATGCAATGTGCCAGTGATTTTTTTTAGTATCCTTTGTTCCTTTTAAGGTCTTGAATGATTCCGAAACTAAGTCGCCATCAATTGCTAGATATTGCCATGTCCCGAAAGGATGTCCAACCCTGCGAAGAATGTGTACCACTGTGTTGCCCAGGTTGGATATCAGTACCAGGTTACTTTGATGTCAGAAAACTAAAATTTTTGGGAACGCTTAAGGCTAAAGGTGCAGAAGAACGTTGGGATGAATATCACCCAAACGGCACAAATCTCTGGTCTGTAGAGGCTCCGATTGCCATTGATCATCACCCTTATGATCGATCAGATGTTCGAGAATGTACCCACTGCACGAGAGTTTTTCTTCATTACACTGAGTACGGTGGCTATTACCTAGACGAGCGCATTCGAGCGTTAAATCCAAAACTAATCGTATAAGATCCGGTAATCGCACATTACGCCTGTAAAGCGCTATGCAAGCGCCGCAACAAAGTGTTGGTCATTTTTGTTATTTTGGTCAATCGTCATCACAAAAAGAGAGGAACAGGAATGAAATTCGCAACGGTCAACGGCATCTCAATTCACTATCAGCACCTCAATGCAGGCGTGGGCAAGCCGCTCATTGTCTTTTCCAATTCTCTGGCGACCGATTTTCGGATTTGGCAGGACTGTGTGAACGACTTGTCAGTCGACTACAGCATTCTTTGCTATGACAAACGTGGTCACGGCCTGTCGGGCATGGGCGTAATACCCTACACGATTGATGATCACGTGAACGACCTGGCGGCCTTGATGGACCACCTTAGCCTATCGGATGCTGTGGTGGTCGGGCTTTCGGTTGGTGGACTGATTGCCCAAGGGCTCTATCATTCGCGGCCCGATCTGGTTAAAGCCCTTGTGCTTTGCGATACGGCGGCGAAAATCGGTAATGCAGAGATGTGGAATGGTCGTCTTCAAATGGCGCGTGATGGCGGGATGGCTGCGCTGGTTGAAGCCAACATGCAACGTTGGTTTTCTCCGGCTTTTCACCGCGATCGCCCGAGCGATTTGGATGGCTTTATCGCGATGTTTACGCGAACGCCCGTGGCGGGCTACGTTGCGACTGGCATCGCGATTCGTGATGCTGATTTTCGCGACCAAGCATCCAACATATCAGTGCCCACCACCTGTCTCGTTGGCGATCAGGATGGATCAACGCCTCCAGACTTGGTTCGTGCCACGGCTGATATGATTCCTGGTTCCAAGTTTGAAATCGTGAAAGAGGCGGGTCACATCCCTTGCGCCGAACAGCCTGCTGCTGTCATCAAAATTATTCGTGACATGATGGCTGCCATTTGATTAGCCCCTCGTTGATTGCCTATGATTTGGTTTCGAGTTTAAAAAGCTCAGGAAACAATGTTTCCACAAAACCAAATTTGGTGAAATCACGCACCTTTGCGGGGTATAGAATCCCAAACAAATGGTCGCATTCGTGTTGCACCACACGCGCATGGAAGTTCGATGCCGTCCTTTCAATGACGTTACCATAGACATCAAAGCCGGTGTAGCGAATGTGTTTTAAGCGTGGTACTTCGCCGCGCATGCCAGGAACCGATAAACAGCCTTCCCAACCGAGCTGCTCTTCATCGCCAAGCGCTGTGATGGTTGGGTTGATTAGGATGGTTTCAGCGATGGGTTCTTCTAGCGGATAGCGCGGGTTGATTTGGCCAGATCCAAAGATGACGACTTGCAGGTCAACACCGATTTGGGGGGCAGCCAAACCCGCACCGTCGGCCACTCGCATGGTGTCCTGCATGTCAACAATAAGCTGATGCAATTCAGGCGTATCGAATTGCAGCACCGGTTGAGCCACGCGATTTAAGCGTGGATCACCCATTTTGAGGATGGTGTGTACAGTCATGACGCCCGGCTCAATTGATTGTTAGCTCAATACGTACCCATGTAGTCTTTCTTACCAATTTCGATGCCATTGTGGCGCAAAAGGTCGTAAGCGGTGGTGACGTGAAAGAAAAACTGAGGCAAGCCGTAACGCAAGACATAGTCTTGACCACTCAGTGTTTTTTCCTTTGGGGTGCCGGGCCGTAAAACGATCTGCTTGTCAGCGCCACCCTCAAATTGTGCCGCGGACATGGTGTCAAGAACGGCCACTGTTTTTTTGATGCGTTCTTGCAACTCAGCAAAGGTTTGCTCGCTGTCCTCGTAACTTTCGACCTCAATACCGGCGATACGTGCAGGCACACTTTTGGCAAAATCGCAGGCGATTTGGACTTGTCGTACAAAAGGCAACATGTTCGGAAACAAGCGCGTCTGCAATAAAACAGCAGGGTCATATTGACGCTCTTGTGCTTGGGTTTCTGCTTTCTTGAGCACGTCACTAAGTGCCAGTAACATTTGCTTAAAGACGGGAACGGTGGTGTCGTAAAGAGAAAGAGACATGTCGAGACCTATGGGCAAAAGGTGAATGGAAGAACATGCGAGGCAACAAAGGTGCGCCGCTGCATTTGGGCAGAGGGGTGGTGCAATCAACAAATTGTACAGGTCGTTTCCTGGCATCAGATCGGCCATGGCTAGAAACACAAGGGTGTCTAGCCATGGTCCGTGCGGTCTAGGGCTGATCAGTTTGAAAGTGCGCCAAGGCTTCTGTTTCGATCATTTTTTTCATTTGGCGCGCCATGGGATTGCGTGTTTCTTCGACAATATGTCCGACCAGTCCAATCGCTCTGGAAAACACACCAATACCTCGAACAATATGCCATGGGATTTGTAGTTCACTGGCGATGGCGGCGATCGCACCAGTGGCGTTTACAGGCAGCGACTTGGTAAGTTGTTCAGAGGCTTGGTTGCCAATGGCGACCATCAGTGAAACGTAACGTCCGTTAAAGCCAAGCTCAGTGGCGATTTCGAATAGCCGAACGGTTCTAGGATCGATCGGTTTGTGCATGTGATGACCGATGCCAGGGATTGACTGTTTGGTGGCTAATCTTTCTTGCACGATTGTTTTTGCCATGGTTTCGACATTAGTGTCTTCGTGTTGATTTAGCATGGCGTCTTGTAATATTTTGGCAGCTGTCTCCATGCTGCCCACAAATACACTGCCAAGGCCATTGAGGCCAGCTGCCACAGCACCCTGCATCGCCTCAGGAGCGCCTGCCAAGGTCATGCGAGCCACAATCGCACTTGGGGTCAAACCATGCTCCACCAGTGTTAAAGCAAGCGCTTCAAACATTCGCGACTCTGGTGGCGTGGGCAATCGCCCCATGATCTGTAAATAAGCCATGTCACTGAGCGATACTTTGCCGAGAATTTCTGAACAAAGATCCAGTCCGTGAACCGTGATGTTGGTTTCAGTCGACCAAGCGATGTCGGAGCGAAAGCGTTGTTTGGCTGTCATGGGCGTTTTACTTGCTCAGAGTTGATGTTTGGAAGTCAACAGCGTTGTCCAAGATGCTTGGGTTGTCACGTAGTGCAGACTTCAGGATTTTGTGGGTTGGTGTTAAAGGCATCGAGTCGATAAAACTGACAAAACGCGGCACTTTGATAAGACTGAGTTTGCCTTGGCACCACTGCACAATATTGGCTGCAGTCAGCGCGGCATGGGGTTGTTTGACGACAACGACCAAGATGTCATCCTCACCCAATTCCGACGGTACAGCCACAGCAGCGACCTGATAGACCTCTGGCATTTCGCCAATCACAGCCTCTACCTCGACGGCAGAAATGTTTTCACCGCGACGCCGGATGATGTCCTTTTTGCGGGCCATGTGGAAAAAGTAGCCATCGTTGTCTTGTTTGACGATGTCGCCCGTCTTGAGCCAACCATCGTCAAATGCTTGTGCCGTCTTTTCGGGATCGTTGAAGTAACCCTGCATCACAATGGGTGTCTTGACCCAAAGTTCGCCCGTGGCACCTACTTCAACATCGAGCCCTAGATCATCAACAATTCGGCATTGTGCCCATGACACAGTGGGATCAGGGTGGCGCCCCAAAACGCCCATGCTCGCGGGTTTCGCGGGCCCTTCCCAAGGGTTACAAGTCACGCCTGGTATCTCAGTCATGCCGAATCCTGACATCAGTTTCTCAATGCCAAAGGCCGATCGAAAAATGTTTGCTGCGGCTTTACGCACGCCATAGGCCGCACGAATCGTGTGTTCAGCGCGGTACTCGCTTCGATCACGGTTGCATAGGATGGTACCGATTGCTTCAATGATGTTGACAACGGTTGCTTGAAAACGGACTGCCGTATCCCAAAAGGTACTAGCGGAAAATTTTGGGACCAAAATCATTGCACCACCGCTCGCTAGTACACCGCCGAGCGAATAAAACATGGCGTTGACATGAAAAAACGGTAGAACGATCAAATAGCGATCTTCGGGTTGTAAATGAAGCCGTTCAACGTTCGCTTCGCCCGCACGAATCAGGTTGTGTTGGCTATGCATGACCCCTTTTGGAAAGCCCGTGGTACCAGAGGTATAGATAATGATGCATGTGTCATCAGCTTGGCCTTGGTTGTCGACCGTACTGGATTCAACAATCTTATCAAGGGTGTCCCAAAGGCATTCAATATCGGGTTCTAGGCCGTGGCTCGGTGTTGTGGTCATTAGCCAAGCGCAATCGGGAAGGGTTTCTCTAACCCGCCTAGCTACGTCAAGTGCAACCGCATCGCAAATGATGCCTTCGACTGCGGCGTGGTTCAGTATGTAGCCCGCTTCACGGTCATTGAAATCGGGGTTAACTGGCACCAAAATGGCACCTAGTTTAGCCAAGGAAAACAGTGCCAAAACGTGCGCCTTTTCGTTGCGACACATCACTGCCACACGCATGCCTCGTGTGATGCCTTTGGTGCGCAGTACTTGCACGAATTTGTCTCTTAGCGTGGCGAACTGATGCCAAGTAATGGTCGAGTCCTCTGACAGCACAAATGGCTCATCGCCTTTGATTAGCCGACGGCTCTCAAAAGTGCTGTCCAGACTGAAATCGTGGACAGGAAACAGCCTAAGGACTTCGAGTGGTGATTTCATTGACTAGAAGGCAGCAACGCGCCTAAAAATTGACTGATCTTCAATGTACAGGACGGCGCCATCTGGCGTCTACGTCACGGTTGGGTGTTGAGGTAGGTGTCGATATGTTTCTCAACGGTGGACTTTGTGATAAACCATAGTATCGATAATCTGCCAAGCGCAGACGTTTTGACGATTAATCAAAAAACCCAGAACGAGGAGACAGCATGTTAAAAAAACTATTGGTAGTTATTGGTGCAGTGGCGCTAATTCCGGCAGGATCGGCTTTTGGTGGGGATAAATATCCTGAACGACCGATTAAGGTTGTCGTGCCGTTCTCAGCGGGTGGCGGTGGTGACTACATTGCCCGTTCTTGGTCAAACGAGCTTAGCCAGGTATTGAAACAGCCCGTTATTATTGAAAACAAAGGCGGCGGCGGTACTGTGATTGGCACTCAGCAGGTGGCCTCAGCGGACCCTGATGGGTACACCGTGCTATTTGTCAGCCAAGCCATTGCGGCTAACCCGTATCTCAGGGCAAATATGCCTTACGAGACCCCGGGCTCCTTTGCACCTGTTGCCAAACTGATCACTTATGGCATGGGTTTTGCCGCAAATGCTCAGGCGCCATACAACAACGTTCAGGAACTCATTGCTTACGGCAAGCAAAACCCTGACAAGTTAACGGTGGCAACAGGCGGTGAGGGATCGGCAACTGATTTGGCAGCAGGCCAGTTTATCGACGCCACGGGCATAAAAATGGTGAAAGTACCCTTTAAGGGGTCGGGTGCAGCGGCAACAGCCGTGGCAAGCGGACACGTGGATCTGGTGTTCACCGGAATGTCACAGTTAAAGCCTTTGATTGACGGTAACCGTGTGAAACTGCTCGCAACTTCTGGTGAGAAGCGCATGACCTCTTTGGCAAATGTGCCGACCGTCGCTGAGCAAGGTTTCCCAGGCTTCAATGCCGTGGTTTGGTGGGGTGTTTTGGCACCAGCTGGTACGCCTGTGGCCGTGGTTGAAAAACTTAACCAAGCGTTGAAGACCAGTTTGGCTGACCCAGAGGTTAAAAAGCGCCTTGACGTGATCGATGGGGTGATCGAAGTTTCAAGCCCTGCCGAGTATGCGGCGTTTATCAAGTCTGAAATGGCGAAGTTCTCAAAGTTGATTGGACCTGACGCTAAGAAGTGATTGTAAGGAGGTCTTGCCGCATGGCTCAATGCTTATTGAGTCAGGCGGCAATAGCATTGACGTCACCCAAGCCAATGCCCCAAAATACGCTAAACCAAAGTAAGCGATAAGTTTGCCCTCACGCTGACCGAAGACAAGGCACCACGCCGTATGCAAATCACCACGATTCAGGCCCTGCGCGCGATCTACGATGCGCCAGCGGTTCGCGTTATTCGCAAGGACATTGGTTGCATTGATCAACACATCGGTCGTTTTATCGAGCTATCACCTTTTATGGTGATGGCCAGTACAGACGCAGCGCAGCAACTAGACGCCTCGCCCAGAGGAGGGGCGCCCGGGTTCGTCCAAATTTTGGATGCGCACACACTGCTGGTGCCTGATTCATCGGGCAATAACCGACTAGACACGCTTGAGAATATTTTGGCTAAGCCCCAGGTCGGTTTGCTTTTTATGATTCCCGGGGTAGAGGAAATGGCTCGTGTGAATGGAGAAGCGTCTTTGCGCACTGATCATGCGTTGCTTGATCGGTTTGGGGGCGAGCAACGCCGTCCAAAGCTTGTGATTCAAGTCAAAGTGCAAGAGGCCTATCTGCATTGTGCGAAAGCGGTGATGCGATCCCATCTTTGGGATCCGCAGGCGCAGGTCGATCGCACGGCACTGCCCTCAATGGGCGAAATGATCAAAGCACAACTTCAGTTAGAAGGGCCCGCTGAGTCCCGCGAAGCCATGCGTCGGCGTTATTTGCCTACTTTATGAAACCGTCTGTTCTAGCGCCTTTCTCAGTTCGGAGTTACCGCTATCAGTGGCCTGCCGACTTGGCGGCATCTTGGGCCTTCGAAATGGAGGTGCTGATCCTCGGTTGGTTCGTTTTGGTGGAATCAGGTTCGGTGTTTTTATTGGTGGTCTACGGCTCTTTGCAATTTGTGGGCGCGGCAATATCGCCCTTTATTGGGGTGTTGGGTGATCGGTGGGGCTACAAGACACTTTTTATTGCCATGCGAGTTGTTTTTGTGCTGATTTCAGTGGTGCTGTTGGTGTTAGCCGCCTTCGACTTACTGACGCCAATGGTGGTGATCGGTTTGGCCGTCGTGGTGGGGATTTTACGGCCCTGTGACATCACGATTCGATTCGCCTTGATTGGCCAAGCTTTGCCACTGAACCAGTTGGTGGGGGCCTTGGGTATTTCACGCATCACGGTTGATTCAGCTCGCATGGTTGGCGCTTTAGCGGGTGTTGGGATTTTTGCAGCGTTCGGCATGGTAGTGGCCTACGTGATGATCACAAGCCTTTATCTGATTTGTTTGGTCTTGTCCTTTGGGGTAACAGGGGCCGACCGGCTGTTGTTGGCCAAACGGACGCCCTCTTCACCGCTGCAGGACTTGTACCTAGGGTTTAAGTACCTCAGCGCCAAACCGGAATTGGTTGGCACCGCTAGTTTGGCCTTTTGGATCAACGTGTTTGCTTACCCCATTGGTATTGGGCTACTGCCATTTGTTGTCAATAACGTTTACCAAGCGCCCCAGGAGATGCTGGGTTGGCTCGGGGCCGCCTATGCGTTCGGTTCGTTGGTGGGTTCCTCGACGATCAGCAGTAATCGAGTAGCGATGGGTTCGGGGCGTTTGATGATCATCAGTGCTGCCATCTGGTTTGCTTTGGGCGGGGTCTTTGCGTTCAACGAAAACAGTGGTGTTGGCATCGTGATTTTGATGTTGATGGGCGTGGTCCAAAGTCTCTGTGTCACACCGTTGGTGGCCGTCATGCTGCAAAGCACTGAGCCCGCTTACCGAGGCCGGGTCATGGGCATCCGGATTCTGGCGATTTTGGGATTGCCATTGGGCTTGATGTTGTCAGGACCCTTGATCGAAATGATTGGTTTTGGTGGAACAATCAGCTTGTACTCAGTGATCGGGCTGTTGGGTGCTCTGAGCATGACGCGCATTTGGCGTCGTGAGCTTTGGCTCAAGACGGCACCCGCCAATCAATTTGGTACGAGATAGGCTCAGGGTATAAGCCAACGGGTTCAATCAGTGGGTGACAAATTATTCTCGAATTTACCGATTCAGTTCTTTTAGCAGTGCTTCCATCAAGACGAGCTCCTTTTCCTGCTCGCGAATGATTTGTTCAGCCAGTGCGCGCACCTTAGGGTTACTGCCAAATTCGATCACAATGGCCGCCATATCGACCGCACCGCGGTGATGTGGAATCATGCCAGCAATGAAGTATTTGTCAGCATTGCCCGTGTACTTAATCATCATTTCTTGATGCATGCGTTCGTTTGCTTGTTCAAAGGCTTTTGTCGAAGGCGAGGCGCTCGTCGCCGCTGCTGGCGTCTGTGCGCCGTGACCGCCGTGACCGCCATGTTTCATTTGGGCGGTGGCCATTAGCGGTGTAAAAGCCAAAACGGTTGCAAAAGTCAGTAATGTTTGTTTCATGGTGGTTTAATTTTTTTTGGGATGGAAGTTTATGACAAGACTTTGTGACCTAAGTTATATTTATATTACATAAACGTTGGGAAGTCATAACAGCACTTTTTTAATTAATGTAATCTGGTTACGCTTAATACATGCTTAAAACAGTTATCTGAGGCTCACATTATGTTTATTTCCACGCCATCAACACTTATGACACGCTACTCACTTGTTTTGGTTTTACTCATTAGCCTTTTGATGCATGCTAGTGCACAGGGTCATTCCGTTAGCATCAATGAAAAATTGATGCCCGAGACATTACTTGCCGGTGATGTATTGACAAAGCAGCCTAGTGAGTTGCACGTCCCTTTTGAAACGCCAATTCGAATCATTAGCATCCGTCTGATTCATTCCTCAAGCGAGGATATTGATGTGGTCTCTAAATCAGGTCGTGCTTTAACGAAAATGCTTGTCATCGTGCCACCTCTTTTAAAAAATGGCAAATATACATTGGAGTGGCGCGGTCTTGGGAGTGATGGACATTCGCGATCAGAAAAGCGTGAGTTCGAGGTCAATTTTGATAATTGATGCAATAGCCATTGCGGTAAAAACGCTTGGTTACATAAGCATGGCGGTCGCGCTGGGGTCTGTTTTGTGCCTAACCGTTCTCAGGCAACTGCCGAAGGCTGAGCGTCATTTTTTACCCTGGCTGACTTTTATTGCGGCTAGCATCGCACTGATTACAATCGTTGGTCGCATTGGGATTGAAGTGATCTTTCTTGCTGAAGGCGACGTTGCGGCATTGTTTGATGGTGAATTGATCGGTTTTATCCTATCGGGCCCGCTAGCCCAAACATTTTTCATTCAGTTCAGCGGGTTGTTATTGACCGGGGCGTCGATATTTATTCCAGTGGTTGGTTTGCCACTAGCACTCATTGGTGTTTTGGCGGTCTCAGCATCGTTCGGTTTGAGCGGTCACGTAGGGTCGTATGAGGGCCTGTGGCTTAGTGTTTTGATAACGCTGCATTGGCTTGCTCTTGGATTTTGGGCAGGTATTTTTATTCCCTTATACCGAGTTTGCGGTTATGACGCGCAGAGCGCCGCTAAGATCGCGCATGAATTTGGGCGATTGGCTGTCGGGTTGGTGGGCATTCTGGTTATTGCCGGCGCAACAACGCTATACCAATTAACCGATGGTCGTCTACTGGACTTCAATGATGGCTATACACAACTGTTTGCGATCAAGCTTAGTGTATTTCTGTTGGTACTAGCTTTGGCAGCAGTTAACAAGCTCTCTCTCACGCCGGCGCTAAACCGTGGTGACCGTTTAGCACCGGGGCGGATGAAACAATCCTTACTTCTTGAGGGAATGCTGATCATCGTTGTGATGGTGGTTAGTGCAAGCATAATTACGCTGACCTCCCCAGCGGGCTAAACAAATCACAAAAAAAATCTTTTATTGCTCCGGCAATCAGTTGTTAATTCCCCAAAATGCATGGGTAAGACAATTCAGCGATGGTTACCGATAGTTTTGACATAACAAAGACTTGAAAACATAAGTTCAGTGATAATCGACCAAGAGTTTCATCGACATTTATTCACTGAAATTCAACGGCTCGTCATCATGCTCACCGACAGATTGTTAGTAAGTTTCTAGCATTCTGAACGCAGTTGTTACCCTATCGGGGCGTTTTTTTAACAGGACGCGCTATTCATCCTTTCCGTTAAGGGGGAGGATGAATAGCGCGCACACCAAAGGTGTCCTCTTTGTTGGTTATTCTGGTGTTTACTGTTGCTCGATGTATTGGCCGATGATCGCTATCGTAGCGACGCCACACGATGCCGCGAAATAAGACGGTGACCACAACGCGTTGCCCCAGCGTTTCTTTGAAACACTTGTATATTGCTTCTGGCGAATTATGCGACTGGATACAACTCAATGAGAAAAGGTCTTTTTTTGATGGCGGTAAAACTCAGCGTTTTTATCGCTTTCTTCATGGGCATCTTGTTGATTCCGTTACTTGGCATGCCCGAGCGTGGCGAAATCTCGCCGCAGATGATTCCGTTTTTCTTATTTGCCGTCGTCGTAATGGTTTTTAAGTTTGCGTTACCAAGCCTGCTTAAAAAGCACGGTGCGGTTTTGTTCAAAGGTGATCAGGCGATTGAACTGACCAATTTGGTTGCTGTTTCGTTGGCGATCGGGGTGCTTTGGCGCGTGGTGTTGACTCAAATCGCAGCCATTGCCTTGCAACAATTTATTTATTTATTTTTTGCTATGCTCGCCGACTTTGTATGGCTTGAGTTACTCATGGCCGCACTGATATTGTTTTTACAGTGTTTTGTGTCTGTTTGGTGGCTGTTGCGATTTCCGATGGGACGTTACCGTGTGCGACCCATCACCGCGTCTTAATCATGCCACTGAACCAAACAAATTGACTGCCAATGAATATGGTCTTCGGTAAGGGAATTCGTCATGGCAAGGTTTAAACGCTACATCGGCATCGATTATTCGGGTGCGGCCACACCAACATCAGGTCTGAAAGGCTTGCGCGTTTATCTGGCCACTGAAAAAAATGGTGCCGTTGAAGTATTGCCACCCGCCGGTGGTAGTAAGTATTGGAGTCGGCAAGGGATTGCGTTGTGGTTAACCGATCGATTGAATGAAGATGTTAAGACTGTGGTTGGGATTGACCATGGCTTCTCTTTTCCTTTGCGTTATTTCGAGGAACATCAATTGGCGCTTGATTGGCCAGCCTTTTTGGATGATTTTGAACGCCACTGGCCCACAGCCGAAGACGATACTTATGTTGACCATGTGCGCCATGCGATGGTTGGTAACGGTGCGGCCCGTTCGGGTAACCCGCGCTGGCGCCGTGCCTGCGAATTGAAATGTCGCGCCAAATCGGTCTTCCACTTTGATGTTCAAGGATCTGTTGCCAAGTCTACTCACGCCGGCTTGCCTTGGATAAGATATCTTCGCCAGCACCAAGGCAGTCGCCTGCATTGCTGGCCTTTTGATGGCTGGACCACCCCAAACGAGGGTTCAGTGGTGCTAGAAGCCTACCCGGCGGTTTACAAAAAGGACTATCCTGTGGGTGATCTCACGCCCGATCAACATGACGCCTTTTCAGTGGCGCAATGGCTCAAAGATGCTGATCGGGATGGCCGTTTGGCGGCGGCTTTGCAGCCCCAACTGTCGATCGAAGAGCAGCGCTTAGCAGTTGTAGAGGGTTGGATTCTAGGTGTGAGCTGAGCCTGCTCAGGGTTCATTCTTTTGATGTGCCTGACGTTGTTGTTCCATCAAGCTGCACCAATCCCAAGATGGGTCGGCAACAGTGGAAAGTTGGTCAAGTAACTGTGCAACAATCTCGGTGACAGGCAGTGGCATGCCGAGTTGCTGAGCCTCTTGAAGCACCAAGCCCAAGTCTTTTTTCATGAGCGTGCTAGAAAACCCGAAGTTATATTCGCTATTGAGCATGGCTTCAGAGCGATTTTCCATCATCCAGGACGTCGATGAGCCTTTGCGCATGACCTCAAGAACCTGTTTGGTGTCTAGCCCCTCGCGTTCAGCGAAGGCCAACCCCTCTGCAAGCGCTTGACCAATACCAGCCACACAGATTTGATTGGCCATTTTCGTGAGTTGTCCGGCGCCCGAAGAGCCCAGCCAAGTGGTTTTACTCGCATAGCATTCGATGATGGGTTGGATTTTCAGCCAAGCTGTTTCGTCACCACCACCCATGATGGTCAAGCTACCCTTTTCAGCACCAACGGTCCCACCAGAAACAGGCGCATCCATGAACGAAACCATTTGAGCCTTGCCTTTGGCACTGAGCTCGCGGGCGATTTGTGCCGATGTGGTCGAATGATCAACCCAGATGGTGCCAGGTGCTAGGTATTCTAAGCACGTATCCCAAACCTGTTGAAGTTGAGCATCAGCAGGCAGTGCCGTTAATACGACTTCGGCACTGGCGCAAGCCGAAGCAAGTGTGGCTGACACCGTGCCAGAGAATCTCGAAGCCCACGTCTTTGTGGCACGATCGCTCGGGTCGTAGACCGTCAGCTCGTGTCCTCGGTCAGCGAGATGCCCCGCCATGTGCCACCCCATACGGCCTAAGCCAATAAAAGAAATTTTCATGTGTTATTTCGCCTACCCTTTCTATTGTAATTTGAGTGTAACGGAACGCGTTCTAGGTGTTGCGTACAGCGCCAGACGATTAAAAAATCAAACCCAAATAATACAAGTACACGCGTTTGCATCCACGGCACGCCAATTGACGACTGCCTATTAAAAATCTTTGAATTGGAGTCCTCGAGATTCGAAATAACTCAGATTTGCAATTTCGGCATTGCATAAATAATCTCCAACTAGCCAATACTAAATTATTCTACGGATCGATAAGAGAAATTTCTTGCAGATACTTGCATCGAAGAGCCATGAATTAGTGACTGGTTTTGGAAAGTTCCAGCCGCTCTTGGTTGATAAACGAGCTATAAAAAAAGACATGGGCATCAACAAGAATTCAGTCAAACGCTAATGGCGCCTTTGCAGACAAAAAATAACTACAGTTGCAATGCAGTCTTAAGGTATGCTGTACTTCAAGACATATCGTCTGTGGCTAAACGCACAAAAACCGATTTCTTCTTTGACGCCAAGAGGTCATCAAGCACAGTGTTGATTGGTATCTTCGACCCAATGTTTTCTGTCTTGTACCTTGCTCTTCTTTCTCATTAACAAAGGTAACCCCTGACATGACAATATCCTTTTCTCGCACGATGCCATCAATGTATCGATGGGCGCCTGTTGTATTGACCTCGCTGGTTTTGGCTGGTTGTGGCGCTGGTGCTGGTCTTAGCGCAGATAAGCAGTCTGGATTTTTAGAGGGTAGCTACAGTCGTTTACAGCAGGTGGAAAGTCCTGAAGATGGCGTCAATATCTATCGTTACAAAAACCCAACGTTCAAGATGTCGGATTACAAAGGTGTGATGATCAACCCAGTGGTCATTTACCAAACGGCGACGGCTGATACCGCTGGCAAAGGCATCACCGAAGAGACCATCTATAAGGTTCGCCAAGAGATCGATTCGACCCTAACGCGTGGCGCAAGCGAACGTTTTAATGTGGTGACTAAGCCAGGTCCAGGTATTGCTCGGGTGAGTATTGCGATCACGGGTGCCGAGGCAATTGGCGAGGGCTTTAAGCCGCGCAACCTAATGCCAATTTCGGCCGTTATGAAAGTGGCCAGTGAAGCCGCAGGTGTGGATAGCAAGAATGCCATGATCGTGGTTGAAGCCAAGGTACAAGACAGTGTGTCTGGTCAGTTACTCGGCGAAGCGGTTTACACCGTGGCTGGCGAAAGCTTTCGTTTGCAGTCAAGTTCGGTTGAGGCTTTCCAGGCATTGGCAACGAAGTGGGTAAAAACCGCTTTACGCGAGGCAGTCGAAGAAAAGGCGCGCATTCAATAAGCGCCAGTTTTTTGGTGGTGAGTGAGTCGTTAGTGCGGCGCGTCAGACGGTGAGTTGGCGCCCGCAAGCGACGCTAGTGCTTGAACTCGCCGCTCTTTGAGCGCTCCGCAAATAAACAGGTAGACCGTGACGGGCACCAGTATCTGAAACGGGATCAACAAAAAGACGACGAACCAGCCTGTTGACATGAACATGTCGTAGCTTGGCCCCTCGTGTGCGGAGAGATAGAAACCCGCAATCGTGAGCCCTGACAGTAGTGGTCCGCTACTTACCAGTAACAAACACCAGCGCCAAAAAAAAGGTGGCTGGTATTTTTTTGTGGTGATCACCGGCAGCAGGCTAAACCAGGCAACAAATGACAAATACAGGGCAGGAAAAAAGAAGGTTTGCATGGTAATGACAGCGTCATTTTTAAGGGCAGTTAGAAAGCAAGGGTCACGCAGTATCGCAACTAAGATATTAACTTACCCTTAGCCAGAGTTTCAGCAAAAGCCACTTTAATCTGTTCATCGCTACGACTGGTTTTTAACGCAAGCCACATGATCAAGAGGCTAAAGACCATGGTGACAACCATGGTTGCGATAAAGGAAAGCGTGTCGTTGCCACCCAATCCATGGGCGCTGAGCTGGCTGACTGTCCAAATCCCACCAAAGTACGGCACCAACCACGCAGCCCCTTGCCATTCATAAGCAATCAGTGATTGGCGGCTGATTAAAAAGTGGTAGATCGCATGTAAAACCACGACTAGGGCGATGATTTGGAACAGAAAACTGACAGTTTCTGCACCCGACCACAAGATAATCCAATTGGCGCTCACGAATGCGACCGGTGCAATCCAGAACGCGCCGCGTAGCCTGAATGGTCTTGGTGCATCTGGAATGGCCCGTCGCAAACGCAACAGTAAGATGGGTCCGATGCCATAAGACAACACCGTGATCGATGAAATGTAGCCCACCATCTTTTGCCAAGACGGAAATGGGAAAAAAAATGCCAGGCCAACCAAGTAAGTGGCGATCAAGGCAACCCATGGCACCCCTTTTGCATTCACGCGGCCTAGGGCTGCTGGCAACGTACCGGTCTGGCCGCTGGCCATCACCACACGTGAAGTCGTGGTGGTGAACACAAAGCCGCAGGCGCCTGGAGAGATAACGGCGTCAGCATACAAAATGCTGGCCCACCAACTGGCGCCAACAATGGTTGAGAGCGCTGCCAAAGGACCAATCAGCCCTTGCAAATGCAAGCCCGACCAACCGCCTTGAGTGAGCATGGCTGGCGGAATCGCCATGATGAAGGCCCATTGCAGCAGCACATACAGTGCTGTACCAATCACAACGGTGCCAATGATGGCGATGGGTAAGTTTCGTCCTGGGTTATCGGTTTCACCCGCCAAGTCGATCGCTTGCCGAAACCCGAACAGACTAAAGAAGACGCCACCGGTGGCAATCGCCGTAAACACCCCTTCAAAACCGGCACGTGGTGCGGCAACAGATAGGTTCTCTGGATGCCACGAATACCCCATCAGAATCAACGCGGTGGCCACTGGTACAAAAAGCTTCCACCACGTTACCCAAGTGTTCAACCCCAAAACGGTGCTAATCGTCAAAAAATTCAGCGCAACCATCAGGCCAAGCAAAAGGCTCGCCACCAGCATACCGCGAGAGGTGAGTACATCGGTTTGGCTGTCGGTCAATCCGGGTATGTAGGCATCGGCATACGTGACGATAGCCATGGTTTCAATCGGTGCGATAGCCACATAGGCCAGCATCAGTACCCAACCCCAAATAAAACCCAGTCGTGCGCCATGGCTGACGTAACTCATGTGGACCAAGGCACCGCTTAAGGGAAAGAGCGTGGCGAGCTCAGCAAAAACCAACGCCAACAACAGCACGATGACCCCACCGATGACCCATGACCAAATGCTCAAGGGGCCCGCTTGCAGGGCTGTTTCAAGCGGACCGAAAAGCCAGCCCGAACCGATCATGCCGCCCACACCCGCAAATAGCAGACCGAGCAAACCCGCTTGGTGCTTTAGCTCCCGACCTTTTGCTGACATGCTGACAGATCCTGTTGCAATCAAATAATTCAAATCGTAACAGTGATGCCATGTCAGGGTTGTGAAAAGGCTTAATGGCCTGAATCGGGATGGCAAGACGCCAAAAAATCCATCATTTCAGTAGCGTCTTTGTGTAAGTAAAAGCGAACCATCTTTTCGTTGAAGGATTTCGCTTGAGAGGCCGGCACACTAATCGCATCAATGCCGGCCATCATCAAAACGCCATTCATCATGAATCGTGATGTGCGCTTGTTACCGTCAAAGAAAAACTGCTGAAGTGCGCCAAATAAGAAAAATGCAGCAGCCCGTTCAAAAGGTTCAGGAACCTCTTTCTCTAGTGCGAGAATACCTTCGCTAAAAACGAGATTCAGTTCAGTTGCGTTGGCAATCGTTGGTAAAGGTGTGTATCGGCCTTGCTCACCGAGGGCAACGTCTGGCGTGTAAAACTTTTCTGCGCCTTCGCCTCTAAAATGACCCCATTCCAAAGCTTCTTTTGCAGCCACCAAAGCATGAAGCTCGGTAAAAGTCGATTTGTTCAATAAGAATTTGCCCGCTTTAACCAATGCCAGTAGGTGTTTTGAACTTTCAGCTAGATTAAGTACTTGCTCTTGATCGGAGACCTTTCTCCCACCAACCGTGACGCCATCCATCAAGGTTTTGACTTCAGGAAAAGTCAATGGGTTACCTTCCAAAACGGAGGCATCCCATACAAACTCTGGGAGCATCCGGTGGAATCGGAAAGCCACTCGTTCTATGGAGTGGGTCGAAAGATTGGCAGGGACGTTGGTGCGGTCCCACTGGAAACCCAATGCCTTAAAAAGCGTCATTTTTATCCTCACCCAGCACAAAATCTAATTTCTTAAGTTGTGATTGTATGGCGACAATATTGGGTGGATAACAACAACTCGGTCGGTCGAGCTTCGTGTATCGCCAGAAAAAATCGTCGCAGCGGGCTATGAACGCGTGGGATTTTTGATTTCGTATGGGATCTCGTGATCAATTGTGTCCCAGATGAACCGTCCGGCCGGCACTCTTTGTTCTTCAGCAATGTGAGACACCAGGCCCGCGGCTCGGGAAATCACGGCAAACCCACGCATGAGGTGCGAAGGCACACCGATCTCACCCAATAAAGCCGCAGTGGCACCGGTGGCATTGATGGTGATGTGTTTGCCGTACACCTCATCAACGGTATTGCCCAGCAGGCGCAACGCTTTGAGGTAGTGGCCAGGGAGTTC
>ERZ887849.1131-NODE-1131-length-26369-cov-41.283613_pt1 | contig 26369 bp, 29 predicted proteins | sample MGYA00521267_ERZ887849 | MGnify/ENA primary metagenome ERZ887849 (study PRJEB32303, sample SAMEA104408601) | aquatic metagenome | biome: Brackish water; feature: Pelagic; material: water | place: Baltic Sea | collected 2014-06-06T16:11:00 | depth 2,863 m ... | reverse complement strand
AATAAAAAGATAAATAAATAATAGATAATAGAATAAATGAATAAACTTAAAGACAAAGAAGAGCACCTCTTTAATTCACTGTCCAAATTGGATTCAATTAGTGATTTAGTTCATAATTCAAAAAAAAAGATTGTAGATCTTGAACAACTAAAATTAGATTTGGAGCAGGAAAAACTAAGTTTACGTTTAAAGTTATCCACACTTGAGACAGAAAACATTTCTTTGAAACAAAACTTACAAAATCTTCATGATAAAGTTAATTTAGAAGATAAATCTTCACTCAATTTAAGACTAAAAATTGAAGAAATTGAAAGTGAAAATATAAAATTAAAAAAAGAAATTTCGTCGATGGAAAGAGATCTTCAAAATTCAAGATATCAATTAGCAGAAGCAAATGAACGAAAAGAAGCAGTAGTGAAAAAAATTGATGAGCTCAGTCAAGAAACGGACGAACTCCTGGATGGTCAGCCATGGTAAATGTAAATGTACGTTTTAATGGTAGAGATTATTTATTAGCTTGTGAAGATGGACAAGAACAAGAATTAGAAAAGCTAACGATAGAACTAAATAAAAAATACGAACAACTAAAATCAGATCTTGGAAATCTTGGAGAAGGTAAATTATTACTAATTACCGCAATTCAGGTTGTAGATGAGGTGTATACTTTAAAGGCAAGCATGGAAAAATTCAAACGTCACAATAAAGAATTGGAAACAAAATTTAAAGAAATTAAAGATTTATCTATTCAGTACAAAAATGACAGAGATAGAGAAGTAAGAAATTTAAATGAAGAACTGGCAAATCTTAAAGCCATGATTTCTCAAAATGAAAATAGTTATTCCGAGGTATTAACCAAAGTTAATAATTCAATTAATAATTTTTTATCCAAAGCTAATTAGCTTTAATGAAAGATAAGCTAAGAAAAAAGTTTAGTAAGCTGCGTGGAGAAAAGTACGCAGAATTAACAGGATCGCAGATTAATGCCATTGTTTCTTTCTTATCTAAAATTATCAAGCGACATAAAATCAAAACAATAGGAGCGTACCAGCCTATTAATTTTGAACTTAATATGAATCCAGTTCTACAAATATTAAAAAAAAAATGCACAATTGCGCTGCCTGTAGTGCTTAAAAAAAACAAGATGGAATTTAAAGTTTGGAATGAATATGATCCGCTATATGTAAATAAATTTGGAATTTTAGAGCCATCCTTGAAAAACAAAAAAATTATTCCTCAATTATTTTTAACACCATTGCTTGCTTTTGATTTAAACTTTAACCGTCTTGGTTATGGAAGGGGCTATTACGATAGATATTTTTCTAAAAATAAAAAATTTTTAACTTTTGGAGTAGCTTTTTCCTTTCAACAAACAAAAGCAATTCCTGTTAACAAAAACGATGTTCCGTTAAAAGGAATTATTACAGAGCAAGGTAGTGTTATTAAAGAATGAATTTTTTGTTTTTAGGCGACATCATGGGCAGAGCGGGAAGAAGTGTAGTTATTGATAAGCTTCCAGATATTATTAAGTCACGCCAAATAGATTTTGTAATTGCCAATGGAGAAAATTCAGCTGGTGGCTATGGAATTACAGAGGCTATTTGTGAGGAGCTATTCGCAGTTGGCGTTGATGTAATTACTACCGGAAACCATATTTGGGATCAAAAAGAAACAATGGATTTTATTGTAAAAGAAAAAAGATTGTTGCGTCCATGGAATTACGGAGAAGGAACACCCGGAAATGGATTTGAAATTTACGAAAAGAATAATTGTAAAATTGGAGTGATGAATTTAATGGGCAACGTATATATGAAAAAAAATACAGATCCCGTCTTTCCTTTTATAGAAGAAAAAATGAAAAAAATTAATTTGAAAAAAGATTTAGATTTTTTATTTGTAGACATTCATGCTGAGATCACCAGCGAAAAACAAGCCATGGGTTATTTTTTAGACGGAAAAGCTACCTTAGTTGTGGGTACCCATACCCACACTCCAACCGCAGATTTTAGAATATTAGAAAATGGAACTGCTTATCAAACTGATGCGGGTATGTGTGGAGATTATAATTCAATAATAGGCATGGAAAGTGACAAAGCTTTAAAACGATTTTTCACGCAGGAAAGAACCGAAAGATTAAGTCCAGCTAATGGGGAGGCAACTTTATCTGGAGTTGTGGTTGTGGGCGATATTAATACCGGATTAGCAAAAGAAATTACCCCAATTATTATTGGCGGACGTCTAACAAATAAATTTAAATAATATGGCAGGTCATTCGCATTGGGCAGGTATCAAGCACAAAAAAGGAAAAGCAGACAAACAACGTTCCAAGTTATTTTCTAAATTAAGCAGAGAAATAACGGTCTCAGCCAGATTAGGACTTCCTGAGGTTGATTTTAATCCAAGATTAAGATCTGCAGTTCAGGCTGCGCGTGAAGCCAATATGCCCAAAGACAACATTGTCAGAGCAATTAAAAAAGCACAAGGTCCAAGTGATGATGCTAATTATGAAAAAAGCCAATATGAGGGATTTGGACCAGGAGGAGTTGCTTTTATTATTGAAGCATTAACAGATAATAAAAATAGAACAGTTACCAACTTAAGAATTTTATTTGAAAAAAGTGGTTGTTCTCTAGGTGTGGAAGGATCTGTTTCATATCAGTTCGAAGAAATGGGTCAAATCAAAATTAGAAAAGAATTAATTTCTGAAGAGGAAGTATTTGCGCTTGCTTTAGAGGCGGGAGTAGAAGATTGTATTAGTGGTGATGAATATCACGAAATTTTTTCTAAAAAAGAAAATTTTAATGATGTTAGAACCGTTGTTGAAAAAAAAATTAAAGATCTTAGTTTTGCTGGAATTATTTGGAAACCAAAAAATACAGTTTCAATTAATAAAGAAACATTTGAAAAAATTATCGATTTTATTGATTTGCTAGAAGATGATGAGGATGTTCAAAATGTTTATACAAATTTTGATGTGGATGAAAATATTTTAAAGGAGATGCAAGCTTGATTGTATTTGGAATAGACCCTGGAGTAAGTGGAGCCATCAGTGTATTTGAGAATAAAAAAATCGTCACATTTTTTGATATGCCAACTATGATTGAAGGTAAAAAAAATAAGAGACAGGTCAATGCTGCTCAGTTAGCCCATGAAATTAAATCTAGAATAACAGATCGTGAGACAACCTCGGTTATTATAGAGCAGGTAAGTGCGATGCCAGGACAAGGTGTGACCAGCATGTTTAACTTCGGCCAATCTTTTGGCGTCATTAAAGGCATATGCTCAGCTCTTGGAATCTCTATTTATTTTATTAGACCAGTAAAATGGAAAAAGCATTTTAATTTAATTGGATCTGAAAAAGATGCTAGCAGAACTAAAGTTATTGAAATGTTTCCTGATTTATCACCTCAATTAAATAAAAAAAAAGATTCTAACAAATCAGATGCTATTTTAATTGGAAAGTATTTTGTAGATCATTATTCCAACGAAAGTTTTCATGGCTAAACATTTTGAACATAATGTTCGTGTATATTATGAAGATACCGATGCTGGTGGGATTGTTTATTACGCAAATTATTTAAAATATTTAGAACGAGCCAGAACGGAAATGATCCGTAGTCTTGGTACTAACCATAATATACTTATGGATAAATACGGATTACAAATTGTGGTTGTTCATCTTGATATTGCCTTTAAAAAGTCAGCCTATTTAGAAAATCATTTAATAGTTAAAACAGAACTTAAAAGTCTGTCAGCTGTAAAATTAGAAATGAAACAAACTGTATTTTTAGTAGATTGTTGGACTACAAAAAAAAATGAGCAATTGTTAGTTGAGGCAAAAGTTATTTTAGCTAGCGTTAATAAGCAGGGCAAGCCAAGCAAAATGCCAGTTGCAGTCATGGAGCTTTTCAAAAGTTGCCTTTAATAACGAATTTATGTAACTCTAAAAAGACAAATTAATGACAACATTAGAAAGTACAAAATATATATGGATCCAGTTACAGCAACCGCAACGGCCAGCCTAGCAAGCGCCGATTTTTCTATTTTCACCCTTTTTGTTCGTGCAGACATTGTAGTGAAACTTGTAATGCTTTCTCTTCTAGCAGCCTCAATATTTTCTTGGGCACTAATTTTTGATAAATTTAAAATTTTTAAAAAATTATTTAGAGAAACAGCTTTAGTTGAAGATCAGTTTTGGTCGTCAAGATCAGCAAGCGAATTTTATAAAAAAACAGATAGCTCTTCTGATAATCCTTTAGTTGTGGTTTTTAGAGCTGGCATGGAGTGTGCACAAGATAGCAAAAGCAAAGGACAATTAACGGAAAGAACTAAACGAGTAATGGATGTTGCGATTGATAAAGAAATAGAAAAATATGAAAAGAATCTTTCTTTCCTTGCAACGGTAGGTTCGGTTGCGCCATTTATTGGATTGTTTGGAACGGTTTGGGGAATCATGAATTCTTTTCAATCTATAGCCATTTCAAGAAATACAAGTCTTGCAATTGTAGCGCCAGGAATTGCAGAAGCCTTATTTGCTACAGCACTTGGTTTACTTGCGGCGATACCGGCAGTTGTTGCTTATAATAAGTTCTCAAGCGACTCTAGAAAATATACGCAAAAATTAGAAAATTTCACACAAAGTTTTTTAACAATAATATAAATGGCTTTTTTGTTTTCAAAATCCAGATCTCGTTCTAGATCTTTAATGAGCGAGATTAACGTTACCCCATTTGTAGATGTCATGTTGGTTTTGTTGATTGTATTTATGGTGTCAGCACCTATGTTGACTGTTGGCGTTCCCGTTAATTTACCTAATAGTGACGCAGATTCTTTACCAGATGACAAAGAACCTTTAACATTATCAATTAATTCTTTGGGAGAGATTTTTATTCAAGATACTAAAATTGGATTTAATGAATTAATTCCTAAACTTTTAGCAGTTTCTAAAAATAGAACTGACACAAGAATTTATGTTCGAGGAGATAAAAATATTAACTACGGAAGGGTCATGGAGATCATGGGTAAATTGTCTGGATCTGGATTTTCTAAAGTAGCGCTCCTTTCTGAAATAAAAAGGTAGTTCATGTACAAAAGTGTTTCGCAGTCCGTCCTTTTTCATGTTCTTTTTGTATTATTTACAGTTGTCTCCTTACCTTTTGTAAAAAAAGAGGCTATTACTGCTCAACAGTTAATTACGGTAGACATTATTCAGATTTCTGAAAAAACCCAATTACCCTTTGCACCAAAAGCTAGAGAAATCATAGAAAAAATTAAAAAAGAACAAGAAGAAAGAGTTGTAACTAAGCAAGCTCCACCAAAAATTATTCCCAAAGAAAAATTAAAGGCAGTGCCGCTTCCAGATCAAGTAAAGAATAAAAAAAAGGAAGAAAAAACAAAACAAAATCCAGAAGAGATTAAAGAGTTGAACCGTCAATCTTCAGAATTTGAAAAAAAAGAATTGTTTGATCCTAACAAAATAGCTGCACTGATTGACAAGTCTAAGGAAGAAACTGCTGACATTCAAAAAAAACAAAATTTAGAATTAACTCAAAACCAAGACAGCTCAGTTAATTTAAATAAAGGAATTACGTTGAGTCAAGAAGATGCTATTAAAGCACAAATTTATAAATGCTGGAATATTCCTTTAGGACTTCCATTTGATCAAGATTTATTGGTGCGTATTAGATTAAAATTAAAACAAGATGGCTCTATTTTATCCTCAGAAATATTAGATCATGCTAGAATGAACCAGCCAGGCCAAGGATATTATAAAGTGTTGGCAGAAAGTACTTTGCGAGCAGTTAAGTTGTGCGATCCTTTAAAAATGCCAGCAACAGGATATGAAAAATGGAAAGATCTTCAGCTTAATTTTGATGCAAAGGAAATGTTAAGAGGATAATAGATCAGTCATGAAAAAATTTTGTATATCTTTTTTTTCCATTCTTTTTTTTACCCAAGCAAGTTTTGCATTAGTAAAAATTGATATTACTAGAGGTAATTTAGAACCTTTGCCAACTGCTGTTTCTAAATTTTATATTGAAGATCCATCTAAATTTTCAGAGGAATTGAAAAAATTAAAACTAGAAGAGAAAATATCAGAGACAATTTCTAATAATTTAAAACGATCTGGTCTTTTTTTTATTATTGATCCAAAGTCTTACATTCAATCACCCAACATTGCACATGTAAAACCAACCTTTCAAGATTGGGCCCTGATTAAAGCGCAGATTATGGTTTCTGGGAAATTAGTAATTGATGAACAAAAAAGATTACGAGTAGAATTTAGACTTTGGGATGTTGTTGGAGGAAAAGAAATTGAAGGGTTGGCGCTGTTTGCAACACCGCAAAGTTGGAGAAGAATTGCCCATATTATTTCTGATAAAATTTATGAACGAATGACAGGAGAGTCTGGTTATTTTGATACTAGAATTATCTATGTTGCGGAGTCTGGACCTAAAGATCAGAGAGTAAAAAAATTAGCTATTATGGATCAAGACGGATCAGGCAATAAATATTTGACCTTAGGAAATGAGCTTGTGTTAACTCCAAGATTCAATCCAACCGCTCAAATGATTACATACATGTCTTATTTTAAAAATTTACCTAGAGTTTATTTGCTTAATATAGAAACTGGATCACAGGAAGTAGTGGGTGACTTTCCTGGAATGACATTTGCTCCAAGATTTTCTCCTGATGGAAAAAAAATTATCATGAGTTTTGCTAAAGATGGAAATTCAGACATTTATACGATGGATTTGTCTTCAAGAGTGGTTGAACAACTAACAACCCATCCATCTATCGACACATCTCCTTCTTATTCTTCCGATGGAAAGTATATTACCTTTAATTCTGACCGTAGTGGTTCACAACAAATTTATGTTATGCGAAGCGATGGCTCCAATGTGAAGAGAATATCCTTTGGCGAGGGTTTGTATGGAACACCGGTCTGGTCACCAAGAGGAGATTTAATTGCATTTACTAAAATTTTTAAGGGAAACTTTTATATTGGGGTGATGCGAAGTGATGGATCTGGAGAAAGATTGCTTACTGAAAATTTTTATCAAGAAGCTCCTTCCTGGTCTCCCAATGGAAGAGTTTTAATTTTTTATAGAGAAAAAAAATCAGGCAAATCAGGCACAGGTGGCGGATCTTCTTTATGGTCCATAGATTTGACTGGTTATAATGAGAGAAAAATCGATACGCCAACAGATGCATCGGATCCAGCCTGGTCTGGATTATTATCTAAGTAAATAAAAATAGGGTTATTTCGGCTTAATTAGTCATTTTTATTGTTGCTAAAAAAACACTAATTATATAGAAAATACCTTAAGATTAATCATATTGTGAGAGGTAAATAAATGTTAACAAAAAGTTTAAGAAATACTTTTTTAGTAATTGCTTTAGGAATTTTTATTTCAGCATGTTCAACAACTGCTCAAAAAAAAGGCGATGATGTATATACTGGAACTGATACAGTAAAATTTTTAGCAACAGGTGTTGCGGATAGAGTGTTTTTTGGAACAAATAGTTCAAGATTGACTACTGCTTCAAAAGCAACTTTAGATAAGCAAGCTGCTTACATTAAGAGCAGTAAAATTTCTGTAGTGATCGAAGGTCATGCTGACGAACGAGGAACTAGAGAATATAACTTAGCTCTTGGTGAAAGACGAGCAAACGCTGTTAGCGACTACTTGATGACTAAAGGAATTGCAAAAACTAGCATTAAAGTAATTAGCTATGGAAAAGAAAGACCAGTAAGCACTGATTCTTCAGCATTAGCTTGGTCTCAAAACAGAAGATCAGTTACTGTAAAAAGCAACTAATTAGTTTTTAAAATTAAAGACCCTGAATGATATTAATCTTCAGGGTCTTTTTTTTGCCTAAATTTATTGTAGTAATGTAATTAACAATATGAATAAAATATTTACATTTTTATTATTAAGCACATTTGCTTTTAATGTTTATGCAGATGAAAAACTTGATAAAGTTTTGGAAGAAATTCAAGCTTTAAACAAAGATCTTAAAACACTGGAAAAAGCAGTTTATAGCAAAAGTTTTGCAACTCAATCTGCAGGATCATCTGAAGGTGTTCCAGCTTCTTTAGAAGGAGCTTTAACAAGACAACTTGTGAAGCTTTCTGAATTAGAAGAGCAAATCCAAAGAATTACAGCAGGTCACGAAGAAACATTATTTAATTTGCAAAAAGTATCTGAACGACTAGAAAAGATGCAAAAAGATACTGAGCTAAGATTTAGTGAACTTGGTGTCAAAAGCACAGTTCAATCAAACTCAAATAATCAGCAAAACAGTAGTGCTAATACAAGTCAAGTACAAGCCGCACCAAAACAATTTCCCGGAACAAGCAAAATGCAAGATTTTGGTAAAGTCATGGATAGCACAGGTTCTAATAATTTAAAAAGTGGTGAGAAGCAGGAAACTAGAGCAATCAGTCCAGCTCCAGTTGTAAAAACAGCAACTGTTTCAAAAGAACAAATGTTGCCTAAAGGAAATCCAGGAGAGCAATACAAGTTCGCAACCGACCTAATTAAAATTGGTGATTACGAGAAAGCAGAATTAGCCTTGAAAGAATTTGTAGATAAAAATCCTACACACCCATTAGCAGGTAGTGCGCAATATTGGTTTGCAGAAACTTATTATATTAGACAACTGTATCACGATGCTGCCGCAGCTTACTTAGATGGATATCAAAAATTTCCAAAAAGTGACAAAGCTCCACAAAATCTTCTTAAACTTGGAATTACACTTGCTGAGCTTGGAGAAAAAGAACAAGGGTGCTTGATGTTAGTTGGTGTAGAAAAACAATATCCAAAAGCAGACAAGTCTATTATTCAGAAAGCTAAATATGAAACAAGCAAGTTTAAATGCAAAACTTAGTGGCTTTTTACAAGACAAAGTAATCTCTAAAATCTATCTTTCTTTTCAACAATTACTAAATAAAAATATTGGAACTAAGAAATTTGTTGTATGTGTTTCTGGTGGGCCCGATAGTCTTGCGCTTGCTTTCTGTTCAAAGTTATATTCTGAACATACAAAGAATAAAGTTTTTTATTTAGTTGTTGATCATAACATTAGAACAAATAGCGCTAAAGAAGCAAAATCTGTTCAAAAAAATCTTCTAAAAATTCATGTTAAATCTAATATTTTAACTATTAAAAAGTCTATTTCAAAAAGCATTCAAAAAAATGCCAGAGATCACAGGTACGATCTTATCAGTGCATTTTGTAAAGCAAAAAAAATTTCATTTATGCTTACAGCGCATCATTTAGATGATCAGATTGAAAATTTTTATATTCGCCTAACCAGAGGTAGCGGCCTATACGGTCTTTCCTCTATGAAAATGCTTAGCCAGAATAAACAAGGGATTCATGTGCTAAGACCCTTTTTAAATATTACAAAAAAAGACTTAGTGCATATAGCAAAAAAGATCTTCAAAACATTTGTGAAAGACCCCTCCAATACAAATGACAAATTTTTACGATCAAGAATTAGAAAATTAAAATCTAGTCTTGCAAGTGAAGGATTGGATCAATCAAGAATTTTAAAAACAATTAGTAATTTAAATACAGCGAAGGAAGCAATTGATTTTTACGTAAAAAAATTTCAAAAAAAACATGTTCATGTTGTTCATAAAAACAAAGTAAATATTGACCTTAAGTTGTTTTCGGAACAGCCAGCAGAAATTATTTACAGAGTGATGGCTGAACTTATTCAAAAAAGATCAGGAAAAGATTATCCTCCTAGAGCTAAAGGCCTTGAATATTTAATTTCTTCTATTCAATCAAATAATTTTTCTAAGACAACTTTGGGTGGTTTTACGTTTAGTTTGGATAAACATAAAATCATAATGAGTAAAGAAAACAGAAATGCTTGATAATTTGAACAATTTAATTGGTTTTTGTGTTATTTTGCGCCTTGTAAGATTAATTTAAGTAATTATTTTATACTGTATGAATTTAAAAAATTTAACCATGTGGGGAATCATAGCCCTTTTAGTACTTGGACTTTTTAATCTATTTCAAAATCCTGCAACAATTTCTGCCTCTAAAGATTTACCTTTCTCAACTTTTCTTGGAGAAGTAGAAAAGGGAAATATTGTATCTGTTGATATTAAGGGAAATAGTATCGAAGGAACTTTTGCTAATGGAACAAAATTTAGAACTTACTCACCAAATTATCCTAACTTAGTAGAAAAACTTTCTTCTAAAGGAGTTTCTTTTTCAGCGGGACCGATCGAAGATAAAATGCCATCTTTTTTTGGTGTGCTTTTATCATGGTTTCCTATGTTGTTACTTATTGGTGTTTGGATATTTTTTATGCGTCAGATGCAAGGAGGAAAAGGTGGAGCGATGGGTTTTGGAAAATCCAAAGCAAAACTATTAACCGAGGCGCATGGTAGAGTTACATTTCAAGATGTTGCAGGCGTTGACGAAGCTAAAGAAGAATTAGAAGAAATAGTAGAATTTTTAAAAGACCCAAGAAAATTTCAAAAACTTGGAGGAAAAATACCAAAGGGTGCTTTATTAATTGGACCTCCTGGTACAGGAAAAACATTGATCGCAAGAGCGGTTGCTGGAGAAGCAAATGTTCCTTTCTTTACTATTTCAGGATCAGATTTTGTTGAGATGTTTGTGGGAGTGGGCGCTTCGCGTGTGAGAGACATGTTTGAGCAGGGAAAGAAAAATGCACCATGCATTATTTTTATTGACGAGATTGATGCCGTAGGACGAAGCAGAGGAGCTGGTCTTGGCGGCGGTAATGATGAGCGTGAACAAACGTTAAACCAACTATTAGTTGAGATGGATGGTTTTGAGACTAATGAAGGAGTAATATTAATTGCAGCAACTAACCGACCAGATGTTTTAGATCCTGCATTATTAAGACCAGGTAGATTTGACAGACAAGTAGTTGTTCCTAATCCTGATATCATAGGTAGAGAAGCTATTTTAAAAGTTCACTTAAAAAAAATTACAACAGGACCAGATGTGATTGCTAGAACGATCGCTAGAGGAACACCTGGTTTTTCAGGAGCAGATTTAGCAAACATTTGTAATGAGGCTGCATTACTAGCTGCAAGAAAAAATAAAAGAATTGTAACCATGTCTGACCTGGAAGAGGCAAAAGATAAAGTTATGATGGGAGCAGAACGAAGATCAATGGTGATGTCGGAAGATGAAAAAAAATTAACTGCATATCATGAAGGTGGACACGCAATTGTTGCTTTATATGAAAAAGCATCAGATCCGATTCATAAAGCAACTATTATTCCAAGAGGTAGAGCATTAGGAATGGTAATGAGACTTCCTGAGCGAGATCAGCTTTCAATGACGAGAGAAAAAATGTACGCAGATATTTCAGTTGCTATGGGTGGCCGTATTGCAGAAGAGATCATTTTTGGACACGACAAAGTAACTTCAGGTGCATCATCAGACATAGAGATGGTAACTAAAATGGCAAAAAATATGGTGACCAGATGGGGCATGAGCGAACTGATGGGACCTATTGCTTATCAAGAAAATGAAGAAGAGGTTTTCTTAGGTAGATCCGTTGCTCGAACACAAAACGTGTCTGAAGAGACTGCAAAAAAAATAGATGCTGAGGTAAGAAAAATTGTAGACACTGGTTATAACCGAGCTAAAAAAATTCTTACAGAAAAATTAGATGATCTGCATAAAATTTCTAAAGCACTATTAGAATATGAGACCTTAAACGGAGATGAGATTAGAAATTTAATTTATAAAAATATTTTTCCTAATCGCGGAATAACTAAAGATGAAGAAAGCTCATCTTCACCGGATAGCGCCCTAGGTTCTATGGGTTTGAAACCAAAATTACAAAACTAATTTTCCTACATGCGGTCTGTTTATATTAGGCCACTAAACTTTATTTATGGAAGTGATGCTAAATATCAAATTAAAAAAAAATTAGCTCTGCCTTTATGTGGTATCAACGAAATCGCATTTTCTAATATTGAAATTATTAATAAAAAAAATAAACAAAAAAAAATTATTTCTGTCTCACATATTTCGAGATTACATAAGTCTGATAGAAGTCAAGTTCTCAAAGATCTTAATAATATAAAAAAAAAAAGAGAATCGATTTTCAATTTAAGTTTATTAAGACCAGTGATTATGGGAGTCTTAAATATAACCCCAGATAGTTTTTCTGATGGTGGAAAATTTTATCAATCTAAAAAAGCAATAGAGCATGCAAAAAAAATGGTTATGCAAGGAGCGCAAATTATTGATGTTGGAGGAGAATCCACAAGACCTGGTGCTAAATTAATTCCTGAAGAACAAGAATGCAAAAGAGTTATTGGTATCATTCAAAAAATAAAAAATTTAAAAAATAGTATTGTTTCGATTGATACAAGAAAAAGCATGGTAATGAAAAAAGCAGTTGAAGCGGGAGCTAAAATTATTAATGATGTATCGGCCTTAGATTTTGATCCGGATTCTGAAGAGATTGTTATTAAATTAAAAAAGCCAATTATACTAAATCATTCACAAGGAACTCCTGAAATAATGCAAAACAATCCAAGTTATAGAAATGTATTGATAGATATTTATGATTATTTTGAGGAAAAGATAAGAAGGCTTGAAAAAAAAGGATTAAAAAAAAAACAAATTATTCTTGATCCAGGAATTGGATTTGGAAAAAACGTTAAGCATAATTTAACTTTAATTAGTAATATTTCTTTTTTTCACTCTCTTGGATGCCCGTTAATGCTAGGACCATCCAGGAAAAGTTTTATTGGAAAGATAATGAGAGAAAGAGATACTATTTCAAGAATAGGCGGTACGATATCATCAGTAATAATTGGTGCAAATCAAGGAGTTCAGTTTTTTAGGGTGCATGATATAAAAGAAATTAACGAGGCATTATCTATTAATTCAGCATTACGAAGCATCTAATGAAAAAATATTTTGGCACAGATGGTATTAGAGGAACAGTTAATGAAGGTAATATTACCGGACAACATTTTTACAAATTTGGATTAGCTGCCGGAAGTTTTTTTAAAATTAAAGATAAAAAAAAACATTTAGCTATCATCGCTAAAGATACGAGAATATCTGGATATATGTTAGAGCCCGCTTTAGTATCTGGCTTAACATCTGCTGGTATGCACGTAATTACTTTTGGACCCATTCCTACTAATGCCTTAGCAATGTTAACAAGATCTATGAAAGCAGATATGGGAATTATGATTACCGCATCTCATAATCCATATCATGACAATGGTCTTAAATTATTTGGACCAGATGGATTAAAATTATCAGATAAAGTCGAAAAAAAAATTGAAAAATTAATTGATCAAAAACAATCTAAATTATTAGTGCCGGTAGAAGAGCTTGGACGAGTTACAAGATTAGAAGATGGAAATGAACGATATATTGAAATTTTAAAAAGTAATTTTCCAGAAAGTTTCACTCTTAACGGAATGAAAGTAGTTATCGATTGTGCGAATGGAGCTGGGTACAAATCTGCTCCGAAAATATTAAAGGAACTAGGAGCCACTGTTTTTTCTTTAGGAGTAAATCCAGATGGAATAAATATTAATGAAAATTGTGGTTCCACTCACCCCGAAGCCATGCGTCAAGCAGTTAAAAAACACAAAGCAGATCTTGGTATTGCGTTAGATGGAGATGCAGATCGATTAATATTATGCGATGAGCAAGGAACGATAATTGATGGTGATCAAATCATAGGAATGATTGCGACTAGATGGAATAAGAAAAAAATTTTAGAAGGTGGAGTGGTGGGAACTCTAATGAGTAATTTAGGACTAGAACAGCATTTCAAAAAAAATAATATTAAATTTGCTAGAGCGGATGTTGGTGACCGTTATGTGAAAGAAAAGATGCAAAAATTAGAATACAATTTAGGAGGAGAGCAATCCGGTCATATTATTCTTGGTGACTTTACAACCACTGGTGATGGACTTTTAGTGGCTCTAGAAGTTTTATTTTCTATGCGCAAAGGATCAAAAGCAAGTAAGCTACTTAAAGTATTCAAAGCTGTTCCACAAATATTAGAAAACAAAATAGTAAAAGATAAAAATATTATTAAAAGTAAATCATGTATCTCCGCAATTAAAAAAGCAGAAAAATTATTAGGGGATAAAGGAAGATTGTTAGTACGAAAATCTGGTACAGAACCAAAGATCAGAATCATGGGAGAATCTCATGATAAAAAATTGTTAGCAAAAGCTATTAGCATTGTATCAAAATCAATTTAGTGAAACCAAGAACTAAAATTCTAATTATAGCAGGCTCAGATTCATCTGGTGGTGCTGGAATTCAAGCTGATATTAAAACCGTTACAGCTTTAGGTGGCTATGCCATGACAGCAGTGACAGCTATTACTGCTCAAAATACAACGGGAGTATCCTCTATTGTTCCAATTTCTCCAAAAGAAATTTCTAAACAAATATTATTTACTGCAAAAGACATCAAACCTGACGCTGTCAAAATTGGTATGTTACATTCAAAAGAAGTTATTAAAGAAGTAATTAAATCGTTGGCAAATATAAAAAATAAAAGAATAGTTTTAGATCCTGTGATGATTGCCAAAAGTGGAACCAAGCTTATTGATAATCAGGCAATATCGATTTTAAGAGATAAGTTAATAAGTAAAGTTTTTTTAATAACACCTAACATACCAGAAGCAGAAGTTTTAATTGGTAAAAAAATTAAAACTTTCGATGAAATGATTCTTGCTGCTTATGCCCTTATACAAATGGGAGCAAATAATGTTTTAATTAAAGGCGGCCATTTAAAGAATAAATGGGTTCAAGATATTTTGGTTAATACAAAAGAATTACATGTGTTCAAAAATAAAAAAATTACTACAAAAAATACCCACGGGACCGGTTGCACTTTATCCTCAGCTATAGCAACGTTTTTGGGCTGTGGAAAACCTCTGCACAAAGCGTGTGAACTTGGAATTAGTTATGTTAATAATGCAATTAGATCCAATCTTAATTATGGAAAGGGTCATGGACCAGTAAATCATTTAACCTCTGTAGAACTACATAACAAATTTAAATAAATGAAAAATATAGTTGTTGTTGGATCTCAATGGGGAGATGAGGGAAAAGGAAAGATTGTTGATTGGCTATCCGAGCAGGCAGATATAGTCGTTAGATTTCAGGGCGGTCACAATGCGGGGCACACGTTAGTCATAGACGGAAAAGTTTACAAATTAAAATTATTACCATCAGGAATTGTCAGACAAGATAAAATATCAGTAATTGGAAACGGTGTTGTGGTTGATCCGTGGGCATTCCTTGATGAAATAACACAAATAGAAAAACAAGGTGTCAAGGTTACAGAAGATAATTTGATTTTAGCAGAAACAGCAAATTTAATTATGCCATTTCACAGAGAGATGGATGAAATAAGAGAAGATTCAGCAGGAAAAGGAAAAATAGGAACTACACGAAGAGGCATTGGTCCGGCATACGAAGATAAAGTTGGTAGACGCTCTATTCGTGTGATGGATTTAAAATCAGAGTCTAATCTAGCAAACCGATTAGAAATAGTACTGGAACATCACAATGCTATTCGAAAAGGCCTAAAGAAAAAAGTTTTCAAAAAAGATGATCTTATGAAAGATCTTCTAAAAATTGCTCCAGAAATTTTAAAGTTTTCCCAACCGGTATGGAGAAAAATGGATCAATTTAGAAAAGAGGGAAAAAAAATATTATTTGAAGGGGCTCAGGGAATTCTACTAGATGTCGATCACGGAACTTACCCTTATGTAACCTCGTCTAATACTGTAGCGGGAGCAGCAGCAATTGGAACTGGTTGTGGTCCTAATGTTATTGATTATGTGCTTGGAATTACAAAGGCATACACAACAAGAGTTGGAGAAGGGCCTTTTCCTACAGAACTAAAAGATGCAACAGGGGAATTACTTGGAAAACGAGGAAATGAATTTGGAACGGTTACAGGAAGAAAAAGACGCTGCGGTTGGTTTGATGCTGTTCTAGTTAGACAAACAGTTAAAGTATCCGGCATCAATGGAATCGCACTTACGAAATTGGATGTGTTAGATGCATGTGATGAAATTAAGATGTGCGTAGAGTATGATTTGGACGGAGAAAAATTAGATTACTTACCAGCTTCAGCGGAAGATCAAGCAAGAGTAAAACCAATTTATAAAACATTTAAGGGATGGATGAAAAGTACCCTTGGCACAAGAAATTATGATGAATTGCCTCAGCAAGCTAAAATATATTTAAGTGAACTAGAAGATTTTATAGGAGCTAAAATTTCAAGTATTTCTACAAGTCCAGAACGGGAAGACACAATACTTGTTGAAAATCCTTTTAAACTTTAATTAACTGATAATTGTTTGGGTTGTTTGATATTTTCAAGCATGGCTTTTTGAACTTTTTCAAAAGCTCTATTTTCAATTTGACGAATTCGTTCTCTGCTAACTTTATATTTTTGGCTTAGCTCTTCTAAAGTTTTTGGTTCATCAATTAGTCTTCGGTCGTATAAAATTTCTTTTTCTCTTTCATCTAAAACATGCAGTGCATTTTTTAATAATGCCTGTCTTTGGTTTAGTTCTTGTCTTTGTGAAATTTGTAACTCTTGATCAGCTTCTTCATCAACCACCCAATCTTGCCATTCCGCATCACCTTCTTCATTACCCACGTGAGCATTAAGAGAATGTTCATGTCCTGCAAGGCGCTGGTTCATAGAAACAACCTCATCTTCTCTAACATTTAATTGATTAGCAATTTCTGTAACATGTTCTGGCAAAAGATCTCCTTGTTCTGCAGCAAAAATTTGGTTTTTTATTTTCTTTAAATTAAAAAATAATTTTTTTTGTGCAGATGTAGTTCCAATTTTAACTAAACTCCAAGAACGTAAAACATATTCCTGGATAGAAGCTTTAATCCACCATATTGCGTATGTGGTTAGTCTAAATCCCTTTTCAGGATCAAATTTTTTAACAGCTTGCATTAGTCCAATGTTGCCTTCAGAAACAAGTTCGCTTACTGGCAATCCATAACCACGATAGCCCATTGCAATTTTTGCAACTAATCGTAAATGACTTGTAACTAACTTATGAGCAGCTTCCTTATCTCCTTTATCTCTCCAATTTTTGGCAAGCACATACTCTTCCGCTGCATCAAGCATTGGAAATTTTCTAATTTTAGATAAATAGGAAGCAAAACTTCCCTCGGGAGTAAGTACAGGTACATTTGTTGGTGCAAGGTCTTTGCTCATATCTAAGTAATTATTTAATTTCTAAAATAAAAAAAACAAGGGATCAATTTCCAAGTCTTTTTAACATTTTCTGTAACTTTAACAAATCTTTAGGCAATTCTGTGGTAAAAAAAAGTTCTTCTTTAGTTTTAGGATGAATAAAGCCTAACGATTGCGCGTGCAGTGCTTGAAAATTTATTTCTTCAATTATTTTTTGTAATTCTGGATCAATATCTCTAATTTTTCTCATTTTGCTTCCATACATTTGGTCACCTAAAATAGGATTTTTTTTATGGGCTAGGTGAACCCGTATTTGATGGGTTCTTCCAGTTTCTAATTGACACTCTATTAAACTAATATCAGGTATTGTTTTTCCTTTAAAAATTTCTAAAGTTTTATAATTAGTAATTGCATCCTTACCGCTGGCAACATCAGCGCTCATTTTTTGCCTGTTGTACCTACTTCTTCCTATTAAAGTTTCTATTCTTCCGTGTATCGGCTTCATCATTCCCCAGACAAAAGCTAGATAAGTTCTTTGTGTTGTATGTTCTTCAAATTGTTTAGCTAGTTCATTATGAGCAATATCGTTTTTTGCAACCACCAATAACCCAGAGGTATCTTTATCAATTCTATGAACAATGCCAGGCCTGAGTTCTCCATTAATTCCAGACAAGTTTCCTTTGCAGTGATGAAGGAGAGCATTTACCAAAGTACCATCAGGATTGCCGGCGCCAGGGTGAACCACCATGCCGATCGGTTTATTTACTACAAGCAAATCATCATCTTCATAGACAATATCTATTGGAATTTTTTGAGGCTTTATGTCTGTGGTAATAGCCTCCGGAACTACTAGCTCCACTTCATCACCAAAATTTACCTTTTTTGAACTCTCATCAATTGGTTTTCCATTTACAAAAAGTCCTCCTTCTTTTATTAATTTATTAATTTTAGTTCTGCTAAATGAAGGTAATTCCTCAACAATAAAGTGATCAACGCGCTTAGCATTTTGTTCTTCTGAAACAGTAAAGTTGTATTTTTTATTTGGCATTATCTTGTTATAATATCTTAATGGTCTTGTAGTGAAATGGATATCATGCTTGTCTTCGAAACAAGCGTTTTAGGTTCGAATCCTAACAAGACCACCAAATACTCGTTGTCTTCTAAATTATTCACCAACATTAATTAAACTACCCTTAATCTTTGCAGTTTTGAAAGAATAGTAAAAGGTACAAATAGCTAAAAATAAATAAATCATATTTAGCATCAATGCATAATAAATATTTGAGTAGTGCACCGTATTTGTAATTAATATGGATCTTGTTTCTTCAAAAATGTGAGCGAGTGGTAATGCAAGTGCAATGGGTTGTAGCCAATTCGGCAAAATCTCAACTGGATAATAAATACAACCAATCGGAGCGATAAAAAATAAACTTGCCCAAGCAATATTTTCAAAAGAGGGACCAAATCTAACTAGACCAGCAGTAACAAGTAGTCCCAAGGTAATTCCAAAAATGTATAAACTGAGCAATAGTAAAATGAGCGGATATCCAAGTTCAAGAAGCGATATACCAAAAAGAGGAATGGCAATTAATACCGCAGGCACAAGTCCTATCATTGTTCTCAAAAGAGCAGTGCAGGTTAAGGCAATTACAATTTCATTAATTTTAATAGGGGATACAAATAAGTTAATTAAGTTTCTGCTCCAAATCTCCTCTAAAAAAAGCATGTTATAACTAATGCTAGATCTAAATAAAAAATCATAGAGTATTGCAGCACTTAGAATAATACCGGCTGTATTGTTAAAATAAGAGCTGTGCATCGTAAAAAACTTCGAAACAAAACCCCATAATATAATTTGGACTGTTGGCCAGTAGATCAAATCAACAATCCTAGGAAGAGATGCTTTAATCAAATAAAAATGTCTAAGCATTAAAGATAAAATTCTTCTAATCTTCATTTTGCCTCGCTAACTTAAGAAACACTTCTTCTAAATCATGTCTCCCATGTTTTTTAATTAATTCACCTGTTGTTCCTTCGTCAATAATAGACCCTTCTTTCATCATTAATATGTAATCACTTAATCTTGTGACCTCATCCATATTGTGAGATGCCAGCAAAATAGCCATGGAGTTTTTCTTCTTATAAGTTTCTAAAAATGTTCTAATAAAGTCTCCAGTATCAGGATCCAGACTGGCAGTAGGCTCATCCAAAAGAAGAATTTTTGGGTCATTAATAATAGATTTAGCAAGCGAGACTCTGTTTCTTTGACCAGAAGAAAGTTCACCAGTTTTTTTATATAAAATAGGAGCTAAATTTAATTCTTCTACTAGCTGTTCAATTTTTGCTTTAGCATTAGAAATTTCATACATCATTGCATACACTTTTAGGTTTTCTATTACTTTTAATTTTTTTGGTAACTCCACATAAGGAGAGGCAAAATTCATTTTTGCTAAATAATGATGATCTTTAGTTAATATTTTATTATTAATAGTAATAGTTCCTGAGGTAGGAGTGATTAATCCAAGGATCATAGCGATCGTAGTTGTTTTTCCACATCCATTCGGTCCTAGTAACGCAACTGTTTGGTTTTCCGAAATAGAAAAATTAATTTTTTTTACTGCCTCGAATATACCGAATATTTTTTGTAGATTATTAATTTCTAATTGTTTCATTTTGATGCCCTGGTCAGCCTGTCATTGATTGCTTTGCCAATTCCTTTATTAGGAATTTTAGTGATAGAAACAGAGCTATATCCTAATTCTTTAATTTTACGTAGATAAACATAAAGATTACTTGCCGCTTCTTGTAGGGACGATTGTTTACTTAGAAAAAAAATATTTTTAGCTGGTTTATATTTTCCAAATACCAATAAAGCTCCATCTTTTTTTGCCTTTGTTTTATTTAGATATACTGGAATACCTGGTGAGTAGTGTTTCTTAAATTGACCTGGAGCAACAACATCTCCTTTATGTTTTTTTTCAAACACTCTTTTATTCAAAACTTTAGAAATCATTTGAGCAGTGATTGCTCCTGGTCTTAAAATATTGATAGTAGAGCCAAGCGATATAACTGTAGATTCTAATCCTATGCTTGTTTTTTTAGAATGTAATATAAGGGGCAGTTTGTCTCCAAATTCTTTTTGAACATCGATAGCTCTAGTCGTGCTAACTTGATTGCTAAGATTGGCACTAGGAGCGGCTATAGGAACGCCGGATTGTTTTAGAACTGATAAAAAAGTTTTATTATTTGGAATTCTGCAAGCAATTTGTTTTTTACTATTTAATACTAATTTTGAAATCTTAGACCCTTTTTTTAATGAAAGTATGTATGTTAATGGACCTGGAGAAAAGTGTTTTGCCAATCTGATTAACTGATCATTTATTACTACTTCCTTCTGCATTGCCGCAAGACTTGGAAAATGAACAATCAGAGGATTGTTTTTGGGTCTATTTTTTAAAGAATATATTTTTTTGATAGCATCGTTTCGGTACGCATTTCCAGCAAGACCATAAACTGTTTCTGTGGGTATCGCTATAACAGCACCAGATTTTATGAGCTTAGAGGCTTTTGCTAAATTTTCTTTATTTGGTTTGTAAATATTTGAATAGAATTTCATTGTTAAATATTTATTATGCTTTTGATGAAAAAAAACAATATTCCAGCTGATATAGAAAAGCTATCTTTTGAACAGGCTTTAGAGCAATTAGAGCAGATTGTCTCTAAATTAGAAGATGGTAGTGCGCAGTTGGAGGAGTCGATTGATGAATACACCAGAGGCATTCAATTAAAAAAACATTGCGAGTCCAAATTAAAAGAAGCCACCATGAAGGTGGAGCAGATTAGTATTGATAAAGAAGGTAACATAAGTAAAAAAGATTTTGTTAGGGAGTAATAAGTATGCCCTCGTTTGCTACTGACATCAAATCTGTTGCAGATCAAACAGACAATTATTTAAAAAATTATTTCTCAAAACAAAAACAATCTAATGATTTGTATGATGCGATGGCTTACGGGTTGTTTGCTGGCGGAAAAAAAATTAGATCATATTTAACAGTTGCTGCTTTCGATTTATTTGATTTAGACAAAGAGACAGCAATCGTGATTGCCGCTGCAATAGAGTGTGTTCATAGTTACTCTCTAATTCACGATGATCTTCCAGCAATGGATAATGATGATTTTAGAAGAGGCAAACAAAGTACACATAAAAAATTTGGAGAGTCCACAGCTATCCTTGCAGGCAATTCACTTTTAACCATTGCATTTGAAATATTAACTAGTGACCAACTAAATTTAGACAAGTCCATCAAAAGTGATTTAGTATTTGCTCTTGCGTCTTGTTCAGGCCATTTAGGAATTGCAGGTGGTCAATTTCTTGATTTATCTTTTGAAGGCAATTCCCAGGATCAGAAAACAATTATTGATATGCAAAATAAAAAAACTGGAGAATTGATGGGATTTTGTATTGAAGCTGCAGCTATTGTAGCAAAAAAAAATGATGCAAGATCAGAATTAAAACATATTGGACTTGATATAGGATTGTTATTTCAAATTGCAGATGACTTGCTTGATGAGTATGGAGATCAGGATAAATTAGGCAAACCCTCCAAGCAGGATAATAAAAAAGGAAAAGCAACTTTATTGTCCACTCTTGGTTTAGAAAAAACCAACATGCTTACTAAAAACTTACTTATCAAAATTAAGAATTCTTTAAAAAAATATGGATCAAAGGCAGATAGGCTGATATCTTCAGCTGAATTTATATTGCAAAGGGACCATTGATGCCAAATACACCTTTATTAGATCAGATTAATTACCCGTCCGATCTAAAAAAATTAAAAGAAGAGCAGTTACCACAGCTGGCAAAAGAGCTGAGAGAAGAATTGGTGGATGCAGTATCAGTAACTGGTGGACATCTTGGTGCAGGTCTTGGTGTGGTAGAACTTACTATTGCTATTCATTATTTATTCGATACTCCCAATGATAGATTGATCTGGGATGTTGGACATCAAGCCTATCCTCATAAAATTTTAACTGGCAGACGTAATAAAATCAGAACTTTGAGACAGGGCGGTGGTTTATCTGGATTTACTAAAAGATCTGAAAGTCAGTATGATCCATTTGGAGCTGCGCATAGTTCAACTTCTATTTCTGCAGGATTGGGAATGGCTGTTGCAAGAGATTTAGAAGGAAAAAAAAATAATATTATAAGCGTGATAGGTGACGGAGCGATGAGCGCTGGTATGGCTTATGAAGCTATGAATAATGCTGGTGCAATGGACTCTAGGTTAATTGTTATTTTAAATGATAACGAGATGTCGATAGCACCTCCAGTAGGAGCCATGAGTTCTTATCTGACTAAATTATTATCGGGGAAAAAATATATTGGATTTAGAAATTTCTTTAAAAAGTTAGCAAATAAATTTCCAGGAAGATTGAAACAAAGAATTGGCCAAGCAGAAGAATACTTGAGAGGAATGGCAGTTGGCGGTACGTTATTTGAAGAAATGGGTTTCTTTTATGTTGGATCTGTAGATGGCCACAATTTTGATCAACTACTTCCTGTATTAAAAAATGTAAAGAATTCAACTCATGAAGGACCATTCTTAATTCATGCGATCACACAAAAAGGAAAAGGATATCAACCCGCTGAAGAATCGAAAGATAAGTATCACGGTGTAACAAAATTTAACGTCACAACTGGCGAACAATCAAAAAGTTCATCTAACAAACCCTCTTATACAAATGTATTTGGAGAAACATTAACCGCACATGCTATGCGAGATAATAAAATTGTTGCAATTACTGGTGCCATGCCATCGGGAACTGGTATTAATATCTTTCAAAAACAATTTCCAAAACGAACGTTTGATGTTGGTATTGCAGAACAACACGCTGTAACTTTTGCAGCAGGACTTGCAACAGAGGGATATAAACCATTTGCCGCAATTTATTCTACTTTTTTACAACGAGCGTATGATCAAGTAGTGCACGATGTTGCAATTCAAAAGTTACCAGTTCGATTTGCAATTGATAGAGCAGGATTAGTAGGAGCTGATGGGCCGACCCATGCAGGATCTTTCGATATTACTTATCTTGCAACACTTCCTAACTTTGTTGTGATGGCACCAAGTGATGAGGCAGAATTAGTACGAATGATTAATACATCGATTGATATTAACGATAGACCTAGCGCTTTTAGATATCCAAGGGGCAATGGTACAGGAATAGAGCTTCCCTCCATTGATGAAAAATTAGAAATTGGAAAAGGCAGAGTAGTTAGAGAAGGAAAACAAGTTTGCATTGTTAGTTTAGGTACAAGATTAGAAGAATGTAAAATCGCAGCTGACAATTTAGAGAACAAAGGAATTACAACAACAATTATCGATGCAAGATTTGCAAAACCACTAGACGAAGAACTGATTACTCGCTGCGCAAGAAAACACGATATGATGATTACCATTGAAGAGGGATCTATCGGAGGTTTCGGATCACATGTTGCAAATTTGCTTGCAGAAAAAGGAATTTTTGACAAAGGATTAAAGTTCAGGTCGATGATGTTACCAGATGTATTTATTGAGCAAGATACACCTGAAAAAATGTACGATGTTGCAGGTTTGAATGCCAAGCAGATTACTGAAAAAATTTTAGATGTTTTTTTTAGTAAAGAAGGCATCAAGATTATTAAATAATATTTAAACAATGACTATTACTGACAAGTCTCACTTCGATACTATCATTGTGGGCGCTGGAAGTTCAGGTTGTTTACTTGCAAACAGGCTATCAGCAAATCCTAATCATAAAGTTTTATTAATTGAAGCTGGTGGAAAAGATGATTGGATTTGGATTAAGATTCCGGTTGGTTATTTATTTACCATTAACAATCCAAGAACCGATTGGTGTTTTAAAACGCAACCTGATCCTGGACTAAACGGCAGATCTATTCATTACGCCAGAGGAAGAGTGCTTGGTGGTTCATCATCTATTAATGCTATGATTTATATGCGTGGCCAGGAAAGTGATTATCAGAAATGGATTGAAAGAACTGGAGATACTATTTGGGACTGGAAACATTCTTTGGATACATACAAATCTATAGAAAGTTATTTTGGTGGAAATAATCAGTGGCATGGCTCTGACGGAGAAATGAGAGTTGAACAACCACGGGTGCAGTGGCCTATTTTAGATTCATGGAGAATGGCCGCATCTGAGCAAGGCATACCGAGTATTGAAGAATTTAATAGGGGAGACAATGAAGGTTGTGCATATTTTCATATGAACCAAAAAAAAGGAATTCGCTGGTCTATGTCGGATGCTTTTTTAAAGCCAATTAAGCATAGAAAAAATTTAACCATTATGACAAATGCCCAGGTATTAAAAGTATTAACCAAAACCATAACTAACGAAACACTCAATCAGTCCAAAAACAGAGAGCGAGCTTGGGCTAGTGCAAAATTAGAAGCTTATGGACTAAAAATTCTTCACAAAGGAGAGCAGATAACTGTTACAGCCTCTGATCAAGTGATTTTAGCAGCAGGAGCAGTAAGTTCCCCTCATCTGCTTCAGGTGTCAGGAATAGGACCGGTTTCTTTAATAAATAGTATAGGAGTAGAGCCGGTACACGACCTACCTGGGGTGGGAGAAAACTTACAAGATCATTTACAAATTAGAACTGTTTATAAAGTCTCAAATTGCAAGACAGTTAACACTTTATATAAAAATATATTTAGCAGAATGAAAATGGTTCTTGAATATGCTTTATTCAGAACAGGTCCCATGACCATGCCCCCATCCACATTAGGTGCTTTTGCTAAAAGTGATGAGGCACAAACTAGCGCTAATTTAGAGTGGCATGTCCAACCTTTATCTCTTCCAAAATTTGGAGATCCATTACATCCATTTAATGCGATCACTCCAAGCGTTACTAATATTAGACCTACATCGCGTGGTTGGATTAGGGCTACTAGTTCAGATCCTTTAGTTTATCCGAATATTTTATGCAATTATTTATCTACCCAAGAAGATGTGAATGTAGCGGTAGCAGGATTAAAAAAAACAAGACAAATTATGCAAAGCAAAGCCTTACAACCTTTTGCACCTGAGGAGATGTTGCCAGGTACTACTATCCGGACTGATAAAGATTTAGAACATGCGGCAAGAGATTTAGGAACAACAATTTTTCATCCTATCGGAACTTGTGCCATGGGCAAAGTAAATAGTGTTGGAATTGCAGATCATCCCATGACAGTTTTAGACTCTGAATGCAGAGTAAGAGGTATTTCTAAATTAAGAGTCATAGATGCATCTTCCATGCCAGTTATTACATCAGGTAATACCAACGCTCCGGTTATGTTGATTGCTGAGACGATTGCAAAAAAAATATTGAGAGCTAATTAAACTTTTTAAATTCCAAAAGTTGATTTTAATCCATTTATTATAAATTGGATAGCAAGCGAGGCTAATACCAAAGCCATGATTCGTGAAAATACATTTAGTAAATTTTTACTAGTATAGTTGGCAACCACAGCAGAAAATAACATATGCAGAAAAGTAGCTAGCATAGCTGCTACTAGTGCGGCATAAACCATTAGTAGACTTTCCGTCGAGTAAGAATTTGCATTAACCAAAAGTACTACGGAAGTTAACGCAGCAGGACCGGCTATTAATGGGATTGATAACGGAAAAACAACAATATCATCTAAAGTTTTATCGTTGATTGCTTGATTAGCACTTTCTTCTTTTCTAACTCTTCGTTTATCAAGCAACATTTCAATGGCAATGATGAATAAAATAATTCCGCCAGCTATTTTTAAAGAATTTAAAGAAACACCGATCCAATTAAAAAAGAATTGTCCACCATAGGCAAAAATAGCCAAAATAACAAAAGCAGTTAAGGAAGCCTTAGCTGCAATTCGAAATCGTTGTTGTCTTGAAGCACCATCAGTTAACATTAGATATAAAGGACCAACACCAATCGCATCAATAGCGATAAACAATATAGCAAAGGAGTTTAAAAATACTTCGTACATAGCCAGTTACTATAACAATAATTTTTAATCTAATAATCTAATCTATCCACATACACCCTTTCAGGTTGTATTTTTGAATCAAAAGGGAATCAAAAGGGAATCAAAA
>ERZ887849.1127-NODE-1127-length-26427-cov-28.591764_pt1 | contig 26427 bp, 35 predicted proteins | sample MGYA00521267_ERZ887849 | MGnify/ENA primary metagenome ERZ887849 (study PRJEB32303, sample SAMEA104408601) | aquatic metagenome | biome: Brackish water; feature: Pelagic; material: water | place: Baltic Sea | collected 2014-06-06T16:11:00 | depth 2,863 m ... | reverse complement strand
AAAAAAAAATTATATATTTACATAAGCAAACAGAGGCTACGTTTTTAGTTACTTCTATATAACTACAAATAAATAAAATCACTGATTACAATTCCCTCAGTTTGTTTTTTAAAAAATTTAGACTATATTATATTAAAACGGCTCGCCAACCAGTTACTTCTAAACTATAAATAGAAAGAAGACACAGACATAAGGCATACTGGTAAAAATTCCCGATAATATAGATTTAGAGATGTTTGTGAATTCGCAAAACCAAAAGGGGTTGGTTACAGCTGTAATCAACTTAGCAAAAAAGAGTATTTCGATAGATTTGCTCTTTTTTTTTGCTTAAAAGTGTAATATTTTTCAAATTATATCGTTATAGTAATAAGATAAAAAACAATATTATGAGCAAAGCAATTTCATATAACGATGTAAAAATAATAGACAAAAAAGCTATAAAAATAGGAGACCCTGTTTTTGATAATTTTATTTCAGAACAAGGAGGGATAGAATTGGCTACTATGATTACAATAGCAGGTACTCCTGGTGCTGGTAAGACGACTCTCTGCAAGAAGTTGCAAAAGGATTTAGGAAAAAATGACGAATCTATATTTTTCTCTTTAGAGAGTAGAAAAGGTTCAGTTGCTAGACAAACTAGTAGAATAAGTACTGCTGGGAATGAAAAGATTTGTGATGTTGATGACTTTAAAACTTGGAAGTCATTTATGGATTACATATATGAAGCAAAACCTCTTATGGTTATAGTTGATTCACTTCAACATGCTGCAACTTTACTTTCTAACGAGAATGGAAAACATAAATATGACAATTACAAAAATATAGTAAAAGATTTGTATGATTGGAAAGATGTTACTGAGGGGATTGCCATTCTTATAGTTCAACTAAATGGCAAGGGCGATGTAGAAGGTCCAATGGCTACAATATTTGATGTAGATTGTCCCATATTCTTAACTGCAAACTCTCAAACAAACGAAAGAACAATGCATACTGAAAAAAACAGAATGGGACCAATAGGTAAAATTTATTATGAGTTTGTTAATGATGATAGATGTTTTAATTTTATAACAGAAAAAGATTGGAATTCAGACAAAGATGATAATTCACCTCTATCTTCTTTAGAAGTAGAAGTTTTAGCTATACTTAGTATCATAAAAAAAACGAACAAAAAGCTTCACACAAAAATATTAAAAAAGATAAATGAAACAGAATTTGATGAACAAGTAGACCTTATTATAGAAGTGTTGAACATGTCTAGGCCAGCTTTAATTTCTTAATCTATTTCTTGTTTTAAAGAATAAAAAAACATAATTTTGTTATGAATCAAAATAAAAATAAATGATTTCCACAACAAACAAAAAACCTTTAGAAACAATAAATCAAAAAGAAAAAGTAGTTTTAAAAAACGACAAAGTAAAAAACATTACAAAATTTGATTTTGATGACATATTAATAGAGCCATCAAAAACTACATCAATACATACTCGAAATGATATTGATATACATTATGACTATGAAGATTTTGGATTATTTTCTAAACTCCCCCTAATTGCTGCGCCAATGGACACAGTTGTTTCTTCTGAAAATTATTTTGACTTTATCGAGTTAGGGATAAATGTATGCCTTCCTAGAGGAGAGCATTTATATTTTGGAGAAAATTTAAACTCGAAATCACAAACAAAAACAAACAAAGCTACATTTGGCAACAGAATGGTTTTTGAGTCTTTTTCACTAATAGACTTTACAAAACACTTTGTCGCTAAAAAAGCTAAATTTTATCCAAAACACGTTTTGATAGATATTGCTAACGGACATATGTCAGACCTAGTTTATGTAACCAAAAAAGCAAAAGAGTATTACGGAAGTACAATGGTATTAATGGTTGGTAATATAGCTAACCCAGAAACTTACAAAACTCTATCTAAAGCTGGGGCTGACTATATTAGGTGCGGGATAGGCAATGGGCAAGGCTGTTTAACAACTTTACAAACGGGCATTGGTTATCCAATGGGTTCTTTAGTGAAAGAGTGTTATGAAGCTTCTAAAAAATTGCATAAAAAAAATAGGGCTAAAATAGTTGCAGATGGAGGAATGAAAAAATATTCAGACATCATAAAGGCACTGGCCTTGGGTGCTGACTATGTGATGGTCGGTTCAATTTTTAACAAATCTCTTGAGTCTTGCGGACAAAACTATTTTTCTGGTATACCTGTTGGTAAAAATGTTGCTAATTTTTTATACAAAAAAGGATTTAAAGTTAAAAAAAGATTTAGAGGCATGTCAACGAAAGAAGTTCAAAAGAAATGGGGTAATGTAAAACTTAAAACATCTGAAGGCGTTGTTAGAGTTAGAAAAGTGGAATACACTTTGAAATCCTGGGTTGATAATTTCTCTCATTACTTGAAGTCTGCTATGAGCTACACTAACTCAAAAACTCTTGAAGAATTTGTTGGAAAGCCTAAAACGAACAAAATTAGCAACAACTCTTTTAATAGATATAAAAAATAAAACAAATAAAACAAAATGAAAGACAAACCAGCCTTAAATAAATGTGTAGAACTATTATTAAGAAACAAGAAAATAAAAAATTCAGAACTTAATGATATACCAAAAATATACAGAAAAATTGAGATTTCAAATAACCATAAACTATTTTTAGAGTTAAGAAATGAATTAAACAAAAATGGATGGATTGGATAAGTAAAGAGCTTTTAGATATATCAATTATTTTATTTTTTCATTTTATTTCTGACTTTTTGCTTCAGAGCAGAAACATGGGAAGAAATAAGGGTAAAAATATTTTCTGGTTGCTGACTCATGTTACAGTTTACTCCACATCCATTTTTTGGTTGTGGTTTTGCATTGTTGGAATAGAACAATATTCTTTTTATACTATTTTTGGATTATACTTTTCAATTTTCATTAGCCACTTCATAACCGATTTTATTACTAGCAAAATTAGTGGATATGCATACTTAAAGACAATAGACAAAAAGACAAAAAATAAACAAAAATATAAATGGGAGTATACTTTTTGGTCTACAATAGGATTTGACCAATTTATACATGTCATATCTTTGATTTTAATATATAATTCTGTAAATTAGCAAGTATGAAAGTAGTCTGCATAGATGATAGCAATAAACCTTTAGATATACCTGAACACAAATGGGTAAAAAAGGATAGCATATATACAATTGCAAAGATTGTAAAACTAAACTTACAAAAAAACACTTTAGGCGTTGAGCTGGAAGAGATTGATTTAAAAGACTGTTTTCCTTATGAGTATTTTTTGGCTAACAGATTTGCTCCTATACAACCAGAAAACTCAATAGAAAAAGAGTTAGAAAAAGAAGAACATTTAGAAGAATTATCGTAAAGTATGGATTTAAAAAAAATATCAGACGAAATAAAAAAAATTGTATCTGAAAAACAGAAAGAGTTAAGACTTTCATTTGTGGAAGATACACACACCTATTACATGAATAACTTAAAGGGTGAGATTGTTAGCAACCTCCCTTCTGTGTCAACTGTTTTAAAGAGCTTTTATACGCCATTTGATGCAGAATCAACAAAGAGTTTTAAAAACTGCAACGGAGACCCAGAAAAAGAGAAGGCACTACTTAAAGAGTGGTCTGACTCTGGGACTTACGCATCATTTATGGGTAGCAGGGTTCACTTTATACTAGAAGATTATTTAGTAGAACTTTATGGCTCATACAAAGATGTGAGGCAGCCTATTTTTGAATGCGATGATGAGCAAGTTAAAAATGGTGATGAAATGATTAAGGCGGGCAAAGAATTTATAGACATAATGCATTCTAGGGGAGCTGTGCTTTTAGATACTGAAATGGTATTAGGAAGTCCTGAACTTGGATATACAGGTCAACCAGATAAGACTTGGCTAATGATAGGTAAAAATGGAAATCCTGGTATCGTGGTAACAGACTGGAAAGGTTTACCACTAGATACACCAATACTAACAGATAGCGGCTGGAAAAGTATGGGTACCCTAAATAAATCTGATAAGGTATATGATAAAGATGGTGACTTAGTTAATATCATGAATATATCACAAGTTAAAAATAAGAAGTGTCTTAAGATTAAATTTGATAATAATGAAGAGGTTGTTTCTGATTTTGAACATAGATGGTTAGTTTATACTGAGAGTAGTGGTGTTAAAAAAGAAAGAGTCATGACAACTCAAGAGATTAAAGATTATAATGATGGTTTAATTAAAAGAGATTCATATAAAATATTAAAGATTTCAAACCCAAAACCATTAAATAACCCTAAAACTGAATTACCAATAGACCCTTATGTCTTAGGTATGTGGTTAGGTGATGGTCATAGTATTGATGCTAAGATAACTCAAGCTAATGAAGTTGTTTGGTCCGAAATTGAGAAAAGAGGTTATAAGGTTGGAAATGATGTATCACAAGGTGGTGCTGGCAAAGCAGCAACTAGAACTATATTTGACTTACAAGGTAGGTTAAGAAAAACATCTTTATTAAGCAATAAACATATACCAGAAATTTACTTATCCAGTTCATATGAACAAAGGTTAGATTTACTTAGGGGGCTAATGGATAGTGACGGTACATATAATAAAACTAGAAATAGTTTTGTAATGGAAACAACTAGAGAAAGTCAAGCTGATTATACTGCTGAAATAATATCTTCTTTAGGCATTAAACCTACTAAGAGTTCATTTGATAAGAAATTTAACGGTAAAATTATTAAATGCTACAGAACATCGTTCGTAACTAGTGAATTTAACCCATTCTTATCTAGAAATCAAGACCTAGTGTTAAACCTAAAGAAAGATAGAAGAACTTATAGAACTATAGTATCGGTCAAAGAGGTGGAATCAGTACCAACTAAGTGTATTGAAGTGGATAGTCCGTCTAGTACATTCTTATGTGGTAAATCGTTATTAGTAACACACAACACAAATAAGCCAAAAAACTTCGTTTCACAATTCTACACCAAACCTATGTTAACTCCCTTTACAGAGTATGACGACACATCTCTGGGTCACTATTATGTACAACTACCACTTTATGCAAAACTACTCTTAGACATGCTAAAGGGCTCTAAATATGAAAACATACCACTTCTTGGCGGTATAGTAGTATTACTAAAAAAAGACGGTACATTTGAAGAATTTAGAATACCCAAAGAAATACTAGATATAGTTGACAAAATGAATGTTTCAATCTATATTAATTAGTGGATTATTCCAGCGCTCAGAATCAACTAAAAGAAAAAGGATTTTCTTTAATTTCAAAAAAAGATAAATTAGATACATTTACCTCTAAGTTCAAAAGAGGAGATGTGACAATTTCTTTCACTACCCAATTGGGTGGATACATTTTACATGCTGAATTAAATGATAACAATACTAAAATGACACTAAACGATTTAGAATTGTTATTAATTTTTAAAATTATTTAAACACTAAAACGGTGTTGTATTGTTGTGGTTTTTGTGTAAAAAATTTTTTTTACTTAATTTGTCGATTTTTCTAAAAAAATAATTATTTATAATTGTAGGACCCCGAATACATGATTTAAAAATGAACACCAAACAAGAGCTATTACTTAAATTTAGAAAACTCCAAACCATATTTTCTGTTATATTGTTCTTTTTTATTCTTATTTTTTTTCTAGTTGTAACCAAATTTGATGTAAAAGAAATCCAAATATCTCACTGGGGGGTTATGGATAATGTGGGTTGGATTTTTAATTACGGAATAATATTAGTGTCTGTCTCAACTTTTTTTAATGTGTTTTTTTACATTAAAAACCATAACAGAATATTTAATAAGAACATTTTATATGTTTTATTTGGAGTTGTTTCTTTTTTACTTTTTTTGGTAGGCCTTTTCCCTGTAGATGTTAATCCTTCGATTCACAACTTTTCTGCTTTCTCTTATTTTTTTACGTATCCTTTTTCTATTTTTCTTTTATCACACCTAAACAGAAAGAACATAATATACAAAGAGTGGATTACCCATCTAATAACATCGTCTTTAATGGTAATAGTTCCGCTAATATTTATATCTATATTTAACGGAATGGCTATTTCAGAAATGATTCACACTCTTTTAGTGATGTTTTGGAATATAAGAATTTTGATAAAAAATTAACATAAGTGTAATTTCTAAATATTTATTAAAGAACAAGTAAAAAAAAACAAATGGCATCACTACCAGGCATGGGAGTCTCTTTTAAGGAATTCTCAAAAAACCCAATTGTAGCATTATTATTTATGGCTTTAATGGCTATTGGATACTTATACTACGATAACAAATCTACATTAACAAATCAAATAGAAGATTTAAGAGAAGAAATAATAACACTTAAGAAAGACTATAAAGAATTGAATGATAATTTTATAAAAACAATAAAAGAAATTAATGATGATAAATAAAAAACAAATAAATATTGTAGTATTTTTCTTGGGCATGATTGGACTTTTTTTATTAATAAAAAACTTTAAGACAGAAAAGTATAATAAAGAGGAGATAGCAGAGGAAATAGAAAGCTTTCACAAAACAAAAGACAGCACTATGCAGGTTGTTGATGAATTTATAAATTCTTTTAATGAAAAAAAGAAAAAAAACATAGAAGAGGCAGACTCGCTAAAAAACATACTAAAAAACAATAAATTACTTTCAAAAAAAGAAGTTTTAGAACTTAAAAATAAAATAAAAAATAAGCAGATTGTTATAAAGCAAATGTCAGAAAACAACGTAAAAGAAGAAGATTCAATTGTTTATAACATAATAGAACAAGAAAAGATTGTATTTGATACTGTTTTTCATACAGAAACAATAAGAGATACTGTTTTTGTTACTGATACAATATATAAAATAGATACTATATTTTACAAAAAAGAAGATATAAAAAGAATAAAATTTAGAAACTAAAATATATAATTAACGCTTATTACTTTTAAATACAACTTCGATTTCTTTTATATTTTCCACCATTTCTCCAGCTACTGCGTCTAACTCTAAATGAAAATCATTAGAGCATTTTACAGAATATAAATTTTCACTTATTGTTATTTCCAGAAGAACTAACTCTGTATTATAGTCTATAAACTTAGGAAATTCTGAAAGAAATTTTATAGCATCTTCTTTTTTTTTGAAAACAGAAACTTTATCCTTCATTATGTCTTCATATACTTCAGTGCCTCTTTGATAAAGGGAGCTATAAGAATTTTCTGAAACACGTCTTGCTTTATATCTAAAAAGACCAGTTACAACAGAGTAATAATTAAGATTCTTTTTTTCAGCAACTTTATATCCAATAAATTTATTTTTATTTAATCTATTGAATTCTGTGTATTTACACAACAATTCTTTACAAAGTCTATTTGAGGCATTCATTATATTGTAAAGTTAATGAAATAATTAAAAACAATCATTGTTTCAATCTTTTTTTAAGCTCTCTGACTCTTCTGTTAAATCTTCTGACTCTTCTACAGTGTCACCGCCTGAATCATCACCCGAATCATCTCCTGGGCTGGTTACTGTGCTGGTTACTGTGTTAAAATATATGTGTTTGCTATTTTTTCTTTCTTGCTTAGGTGCGTCATTTTGATTCCCAGAATATCCATATCCACTTTGATTTTTTTGAACATCTGGTCCTCCCCCTGGAGCTCTATCTACTTCAGTTGATACTATTTCCATCAAAATTTCTCTAACTATTTTTCTTATCTCTTCCATTGCAATATATAAATAGATTATAATAATGTTAATACTTGCGAATGTTTAAACATATTATAGCAGTATTATAAGCGTCAACATCTGCTCTGTGTGGAGTTCCTTGAAATTCAATATCCAAATCCTTTAAAGCGTTTTCTACACTATAAAGCCTACTTTTGTCTTTCTTTGTTTTGGAAAAACACTTTTGTATATTGGTGTAATTTTTATTAAAAGGAAAATCTATTCCTTTTAATTTACACTCCTTAACTAAATGCTTCTTATCAAAATCGCCCCAGCTACCCCAACCTTTTTTTGTTAGTTTATATTTTTTTTCTAAAATAGAAAACGCTTCACCTAAGCCAATTCCAACACTTTCAACCTCTTCACTTGTAATAGATGTTAGTTTAGTACAAAAATTACTTATATTAGAATTTTCTGGTTTTATTAAAATTCTATCTTTTTTTGTTATTTTTTTATTAATTAAGTCAATCTCAACCAAGCCTATGTCTAAAATCTCTTGTGTCATACCCTTTGGAGGCCTACCTCTCCAGCACGTAAACTCAAAATCAACTACCAAAAAACTATTTTCACTCATCTTACAAAATCAAATTTATCGTGTTATCTTAAATATGAAATAATTTACATTTAATAAAAATGAATAATACTTTTTTGTTTTTATTTATTAAAGTCTAACAAATAAATTTGAATGGAACACAACAAAAACAATAACGAACAAGGAGATGATTCTATAAAAAAGAAAAGCTCTGAACTAAAATTATTGATAGAAAAATATCAAAAAAGCTTAGAAGAGATACAGAGAGACTGCAATCATGAACCTATACTAAAACTCGTTTCTGACAATGGGGTAACTACAGCCCTAAGAGTTGTTTGTAAAGATTGTGGTAAAATAATAGGATATCCCTCACAAACAGATACAGATAAATTTTATGGTGACTAAAAAAGGTGTTGCTCAATCAATGCCACATTGAGTTGTGATGTTACATTTTTTGAATAAAACATCAGCTCGCACTCCATTTTGTGACATATATCTACTGAATTATCTTTAAAATGATTCTCAAAAAACATATCAGAATAAGAAAAAGATAGAAACATTAAAGACAAATTATTAAACTTGTCATAATCAGTTCTAAAATTATTTAAAAACGGATTAGGCTTAGCCCATGAACGATAAGAATTATTGTTATTTAATAATTGAAGATAATGTTTATTTACAACATTTTTGTCACCATAAATTACTTTTGAAACATCTAAAAAAACATAACAATGATAATCTATATTGTATTCTCCTCTCTTTTTATTAAAGTTAATTTCTTGAAAAACAACAATATTATTAGTAATAATAGTGATTTTTTCATTTTCAGATTCCCCATAAAGTCTTATAGAATTATCCAAAAGCTTTTGAAAATCAGAAGGCATTTTTATCTCTCTTTCTATAAGTAACAATTTCATTTTATTAAAATATATTTTTTTACACTAAAGTAAAGTCTTTATATTTGTTTTATGCTCTTAAAAATTATATATTTGTTATAGGTTTAATTTATTAAAAACAACAATGAATTTATATACAAAATCAAAAAAAGGAATTACAAGACTTATATTTGTGAATGCTGTATTTTTTCTTTTGACAAACATAATACTTTCAACATCTGGTAACTCTTCTTTTTTGACAAACTTTGCCTTAAGCTCAAATGCGCTTGATGTTTTATTGAAGCCGTGGACTATTTTAACAAGTATGTTTCTGCATGTAGATTTTTTACACATACTATTCAATATGCTGTATCTATTTCTATTTGGTCAAATACTATCATCTAGACTGGGTAGTCAGTCCGTAGTTACGGTATATGTTTTTGGGGGTTTTGTTGGGGCTATATTTTATTTGTTGTTCTATAATGTTATATCTGGGTCTCAGGTAAGTTATTTGGCACTTGGAGCTTCGGGTGGTGTTATGGCCATAATGGCTGCGGCAACAACTTTAAACCCAAACAAAGCAATAAGGGTGTTTTTACTTGGAAGCGTTAAAATAAAGTGGATTTTTCTAGTAATATTTATATCTAGCAGTATTTACAACATCAATATAAATACTGGAGGTAAGATAGACCACATGGGCGGAGCTCTATTTGGATTTGTATACATAACGCTAATAAGGACTAGAAATATTTTTATTGGTCGCTGGTTTGATAGATTGTGTTTATATTTTTCTTACGATTTTTCTAAAAAAAACATTAATAAAAGTAAAAAAAAATACTCAACAGGATTTAGAGGTAGTGTAGATAGAAGAGATTCTAATTCTATAAAAGTTGCAGTTAAAAACTTCATGGAAAAGGAAGATGTGGAAGAGGAGTTGGATAAGCTGCTGGCCAGGGTAAAGAAAGTGGGATTAGACAATTTAAGCGAAAAAGATAGGGAAAGATTGATAGAGTTAAGTAAAAAAATATAACATGAAAGACAAAAAAATTAGACAAGAAATAATACCAGGACACTTTTTGGGTGACACGGTTATTTTAAAAGAAGAAACAGAGCTTACAAAAAAACAAAATCTGAAATTAGGAACAATAGGCTTTGTTTCCAAAGATGACAATAAAGAAACTCTTAACGGATGGTTAAAAATAGATGTGGATAACGGATTTAGAAAAGAGATAGATAAAATGAGTCCAGAAAAAATATCAGAACTTTACAATCAACTAGTTAAAATTGGTAAAATAAAAAATGCTGATAAATTTGATGAAATTGTTGAAAATATAGACGCCCTTGGCGAAGAACTTAAAGAACATGTTAATAAAAGAAAAAAATGAAAGATACATTACCACTACCTAAAAAAAGAACTTTATTCTTTGGAAAAGATGTTGACTTAGATTCAATAGAAGAATTGTCTGAGAAAATTGTTAACATAAATGAAGATGATGATTTGTTAGAAAAACTTTACCCTGTATATGGGCTTAAATATGAAAGACAGCCAATAAAGATGATGATTGACAGTTATGGAGGCTATGTATATCAGTGCATGGGATTGATAGGTATTATGGAAAGCTCAAAAACAGAAATACACACCTACGTAACGGGTGCAGCTATGTCTTGTGGTTTTATAATGTTAATATGTGGACACAAAAGGTTTGCATATAAACATGCTACACCAATGTATCATCAAGTTTCAACTGGCTTCTGGGGCAAAACTCAAGACATGGAAGAGAGTTATCAGGAAACTAAAAGACTTCAAAAGAAATTTGAAAAAATAACTCTAGAAAAAACTCAAATATCTAAATCTAAACTCAAAGAAATATTAAGATACAAACAAGATTGGTATATGGATGCAGAAGAAGCTGTATCTGTTGGTGTTGTAGATGAAATAATAGAATGAAGTGGGTTTTACATAGTAAATTGATTGTAGAAAAAGTACTCTCAAAAGAAACTTTAAGCCCAAATCAAAATGAGTTTATAAGATTAGTTGAAGGCGTGTCACTCTTCAATTATAAAACCAATGTAACTAATAGGCTGTTTTGTTATAACAAAATGTCTGATAAAGAAAAAAAAACTCTTTTGTCCTTATTAGATAACTCAACAACAATAGATGAAATCAAAAAAATAATAAAAATAAACAAACTCCAAACTTGAGGTGTAACTATATCCGGGAGGGAATATAATATTTAGATTTATGATGGAAATTGAGTGGCTTTTAGTTAGATATACTGTAAAACAAGGAAAAATGCTCAGTACTTATGAAGTTATAGATAACAATAAAGTTTTTAATTCTTTAAAATTTTCACAATCAATTAAAGGGGTTGTGAAAAATATGTCTTTTTTGAGATTTTCCATAACTAAAGGTTGTGACATAAGGTATTATGCCAATTTCAGAAAGGTAAAAAAATATGAATATGAAAATTTTAAAAACAAATTTTTATTAACACTATCAAGCGATGTGAATGTTTTTAATCCAAGTAAATCAAATACAGAAACACAGAGTGGTTGCGGTCTCACTTTGGCCATAGGCTCTTATGACAGTGCAAAAGATGCCATTCAATCTGCCCAAGATATTTCAAATGGTTTTATAAATTCACTATTAAATGGTGGAGAAAACTTTAACTTTGCTAAGGAAAGTAAAAAATTATTAGTAGAAAAAAGAGATGCACTATACTTCGTTGGAAGTCCTCAAAAAAAATAAAAAAATGATTAAAGAAATAGTAAAATACGGTGACAAAATACTAAGAACAGTTTGTAAAGAATACACTCCTGAAAATAATAAAGATATTTCTAATTTGATTTCAAACCTTAAGGACACTCTGGCGTCTGTGAAAAATGGAGCTGGGCTGGCTTCCCCACAAATAGGTGTTAATAATAGAGTTTTTGTAACCAGGAACTACAGAGACGACAATCCCGATGAAATACTTACATTCATAAATCCAGAAATAAAAACTAAATCTAAAGAAAAGCTGATGGTTGCAGATGGATGTTTAAGCATACCTAATATACACTCTGAAACAGAAAGACATTCTTATATAACAGTGTCTTACCTGGATGAGGGTATGAATAAGATTGAAGAAGAGTTAGAAGGATTTCAATCTGTTGTATTCCAACATGAATTAGACCACTTAAATGGCATTTTATTTTTAGACTTGCTAGATGAAGAAGAAAAGATTAAGATTCAAGAATTTATATTGAGACAAAAAACAGAGCCTAACATATTTTATATTGAAGGAAAAATAATTGAAATGAGTTTAAAAAATGGCTAAAAAAATAATGTTTGAAGAAGTGATGCGTGAAGAGTCTAGAATTTTTAGAGTTAATACGGGAACTATACCTCCAGGTGAGGTTGAAGCTTTTTTGGCCAAAATTAAATCAGAATATAAGAAAAGTCCCATCATGCATTTCCAACAAAACTTATACAAAAGAACCCTCATTACAGAGAAGGTAGAAAAATTCCCACAATTGCCATATGAAGATAGCTATTACTTTCCAATAAGATAAAAGAATTATTGACTTTTGTAAAAAATATGTTATTTATAATATATATGTACAAAAGACTTTCAGGATTTAATATAAGAAAAGCTATGGAGTTAGAAATATCTGTAGAAGATATTTTTCAAATAACCACAGAAGAAGAAGGTGATAAAGCAGCCAGGGAAATATATATAGACGATATAACTCATTCTTCAGAAATAGATAATATCGATGACATATTTAAAGAGAATCAAAATATAATATTTTACTACTCTCCAAAAAAAGAGATTATTATAAATGAAACCCTTAAAGCATATACATACGATTTCTACGTTGCAAGCAGAGAGTTTGAAGATGGGGCTGGAGATTCTAGAATACTATCAGAAAAGTCTAAAGAGATAATCTTTTTAAACACTAAAACATTAAGCCATGCTCAATTTGTTGAAAACATCATGTCTGCTCAGAGGTTTTTGGGAAGATTTGAACAAGCCATATTTAAGAGAAAGTTTATTGGAATAGGAGATTTTCAAATGGAAGAATACGCTCTAAATCATTTGATGGTTGGATTTTCTGAAATTCACTTACTTGACTTTTTTATAAAAGATAGCAATCTAATATCTACTATTACAAATATAATATCAGCAGAATATGAGAAAGATATTATAGAGCAAAAAGAATATTTTACAGAAGAAGAATTTGAGGTTTTAATGCAAACTGTTGATAAACATAGAAAAATATTAAACAACAAAGGAAACAGTGTAGACTTTGATTTCATGTAATCACTTTCTGTCAAAATCTGCAAAAACTTCACCCCACTCCTTAGTTTTCCATTTTAAAATTTGATTTTTATATTCATTATCTTTTAACCAATTTTCTGCTCTAGATATGATATTCCACAATTCTTTAGTGTTTGAACCATAATCCATTCCGCTATTAACTCTTTTATTTCTAACCCAGGCTATAGCCGTGTTTGAGTCTGTATAAACATCTTTTTCTATACCTTCTGATTTCATTTTTGCCAATGCATGAACAACTGCTAAAAATTCTCCAACATTATTAGTTCCAACAGAAAATATTTCATGAAAATAAATGTCACCACTATCTGTCCACACGCCTCTATATTCCATAATGCCAGTCTTACTTGAATAAGCAGCATCTACTGATAAAGTGTTTTTTTCAAACATCAATTAATATATTTATATCTATTAGGATTTTTGTCAGAAATATGTTTTTTTAATTCTTTAGAATCTTTCTTAAAAGAACCAGAAAAAGATTCAAAAAGTTTTATAAAAACTTCTTTGACTTCATCTTCTCTAAGAAGACTTTCAAACGTTAATCCAATATATGCGATTTTTTGATTTTTCAATTTATGCCTAGAACTTGTAGCACCAATTCTCATAAGACTTAAAGGATAATTTTTAAATCTATTTTTAAAAAATACAGACATTAAGTTCATATATCCTTGTACACCATGCTGTTTCCTGCCTGATGTTATCAAAAAATCATAACTAAAAGGAAATACTAAAACAAATTGAGATATCTTAGCTGGCTTTTTAACATTAAAGACAGCGCAGCTGTCATTAAACAAAAAACTATAACATTTAATTCTAGAAACTATATCATGATAGTGACCACCAACCTTAGTCTCTACTAAAAGTTGTTTATTCATATTGAATCTATTTTTTTTTCTTGTATGACTTTTTTTTGGTTTTAGAGTTTTTGATTATCTCTTCACAATCTTTAAGAGTCAAATCTTTAGCCTCATGAAATGGTGGAATTTTGAAATTCTTTTTGCCCTTCTTAATATAAGGCCCATATTTACCATTTAAAACCTCTATTTCCTTACTTTTAAATTCCTTTATAACTCTGTTCTTTTGAATCTCTAAAGACTCTTTAATTAAAGAAACTGCTTCATCATAATTTATTGTTTCTGGCTTATACTCTTCTGTTATAGATGCATAAACTTTATCCAACCTAACATATGGGCCAAACTTTCCTATTGCAACAGATAGCTCAGAACCTTCATACTCCCCCAAAACTCTAGGCCAATTCAATAACTCTATTGCTTGTTCTAAAGTTATCGAGCCAAACTCTATAGTCTTATCTATTTTAGCAAATTTTGGCTTTTCCTCATCGTCTTTATCTCCCATCTGTACCATTGGTCCATATCTGCCTATTTTAGCATATACCACCCTAAGGGTTCCTGGGTGTGTCCCCAGCTCTCTAATTCCAACTTTACCCTCTTCATCATTAGCTTTTTTAACTTTTTCTGAAAATGGTTCATAAAAATCTCTTATGACCGAAACCCATTCAGCATTACCTTTAGCTACTTCGTCAAAATTAGCCTCCACATTTGCTGTGAAATTATAATCCATAACCTTATCAAAGGTTCCTAATAGATATTCGGTAACTATCATACCCATTTCTGATGGCACAAACTTTTTTTTCTCTCCTCCATAATTTTCAACACTTTTAACCTCAGTTATAGAACCATTTTTTAAAAAAAGTTTATCTACATATTTTTCAATTGGTTCCACATCTTTTAATTCAACGTATTCTCTTTTTTGAATTGTAGAAATTATACTAGCATATGTAGAAGGTCTTCCTATACCTAATTCTTCTAACTTTTTTACTATAGAAGATTCAGAATATCTAGTTGGCGGCTTTTTAAAAGTTTGAAAAGCATCTACCTCAACACATTCTAATAAGTCATCTTTTAGCATATCTGGTAGCAACCCAGACTCATCCTCTCCACCCTTACTTTCGGGTGTATATAATTTTAAGAAACCATCAAAACTTACAACCTCACCTTTTGTAACAAATTTTTCTGTTGCATTTGAAATTCTAGTCTTTATAGTTGTCCTTTCTATTTTTGCATCTGACATTTGTGAGGCCATAGTTCTTTTCCATATCAAACTATATAGCTTTTTACAATCTTCAGAATCTCCAGCCGTTTCTACAGATGGATTAACTGGTCTCACAGCTTCGTGAGCCTCTTGTGCACCCTTAGATTTGCCTTTATACTTTTTTCTGTTTGAGTACTCCTTGCCATATTTAGAAAGTATTTCTCCTTCTATACCGTTTAACGCCTCTTCAGACAGAGTTACAGAATCTGTTCTCATGTAAGTTATGTGACCACCCTCATAAAGAGATTGAGCAGCGCTCATTGTTCTATTTAAAGAAAATCCCAATCTAGAACTTGCTGTCTGTTGTAATGTTGAAGTTGTAAAGGGAGCTGGTGAAGTTTTCTTTCCTGGGTTTTTTTCAACAGAGTCAACATTAAACTTAGCTACTTGACATTTTTCCAAAAAAGATTTAGCATCTTTTTTGTTTGAAAATCTAGTATCTAATACACCTTTAAATTGACTACCCTCATAACTCATTAAAGAAGTGACCTTGAAGTCTGAGCTTGTTGTAAATTTTTTAATTTCATTTTCTCTTTCTACCAATATCCTTAAAGCAACAGATTGCACTCTTCCACCACTTAATCCTGGTTTAACCTTTTTCCACAACAAAGGAGATAAATCAAATCCAACTAAACGGTCTAAAACACGTCTAGCCTGTTGTGCATTTACCATATTCATATCTAACTCTACTGGATTGTCTACAGCTTCTAATATTGCTTTTTTTGTTATTTCAGTAAAAATAATCCTTCTAACTTTAGAGTCGGGCAACTTTAAACACTCTTTTATGTGCCAAGAAATGGCTGTACCCTCTCTGTCATCATCGCCTGCTAGCCAAACAATTTCGGCTTTATCTGCTAATTTTTTAATTCCCTTTACAACATCTTTCTTATCTGATGAAACTATATAGCTTGGTGTAAAATCATTTTCCTTATCTATACCCTTACTACCCTTATCTAAATCTCTAATGTGACCATAAGAGGCTGCTACACGAAATTCGCTACCTAAAAAACTTTGTATTTTCTTAACTTTTCCAGGCGATTCAACAATTACAAGATTTTTTGCCATAATTCTACTTTTATTACATTTTGATTCACAATGTTACCGATTTTTTGCCTAAAAAACAAAGGTTATTGTTTATTTTTATGGATTTACCAAGTTTAATAACATTATAATTGTCAATGCCTTCATTAAAAATGCATTCATTTTTCGTTAAACATTTATGCGTAAAATGTCATTATTATAATAAATCTTAATATTTATAGGTGAAAACAAATTTGTTAATCAAAATGAAACAAAAAGAAGTGAGATTGTTAGTTAGAGAAGTTATTAGCGAAATAGCCATGGCCATAGGTGGCTCTGGGTGGGATAGTAATAATGATATACAATCATTTCACGGATATCCTTCTGGATATGGTCAATTTCCCTATTTATATACAGATATACCAGAGATGTTGCCAAGTGCAGAAGAGATAAATAATAACAATGAACACATAAGAGTTAACAAGTATGTAAACAACACTGAGGTTTATGATTTTCCTTTTGATATGTTCAAAAAAGGATTTGAAACGGAGAAGCTAGAAGTGGAGAATCAAAAACAGTTCTTAGACGTTTATGATATAGCAAAAAAAGTTATAGACAACATAAAGAAAGATAAAAATTATTACAAAGATGAGAATGCTCGAGATACATCGCAGTAAAGTTATGGTAATTTTAGAAGTAGACTATAGCGAATTTGAGCGACACCATTTTGATGATATATGGGATGCAATTAGAGACGTTTACGAAGAAGAGTTTTACAAACTGAAGAAGATAGAAAGAAAAAAAAACAAAATGCATGTTAAACTTAACATAAAAAGAAGGCGTGCGTATCTAAAGGAAAAGAAAAGAATTAAACTATAGTTATATAACTTTTTCCATTGCTCATGGTCACTTTCTCTATATTTATATAAGTTAAATGATTTGACTGACTTTCGTGCAAGACTTCATGTTTTTCTGTTAATAATATTTTTTTTCCAAATGCAAAACAACAAAAAGATTCAATTGAAGCAAAGTCCATGTCATTATTTCCATCTCTATCTTTTTTAATTGTATAAAAAAGAAACGGTGAATCATATTCTTCAATCTCAGAAACTTGATTAAGGTTAATTTTAACAACTCCCCAATCATAAACGACTACGTAACGACTTGAAAGAGAACTGCTTGAATGTATAGTTCCATTGATGTATTTTCTCTTTGTTAAATTCATCTATATCTTTTTGAGCATAATTTCTTTCACCACTTCGTCTTCATAAGAAACTAAGTCATAAGTAACATCTGTAACTTCTACCCCACAAACTCTTCCTTCAGAGTTTTTTAATATTAACTTAGTTCCCTTAGACAAATGTTCTAAAACACTTTCTGGGGGTAGTTCTATATCTGACATTGTGAAATTTAAGTTCTCTATATTTACTCTAGTGTGATTTCTAGTTTCTTTTACTATCTCATTAATAATAGTCTGACCAGTTATGTTTTTCATTGAAGTCTCCTGTGCTAAAAACTCTTGTTTTTTCTCTTGAAAATAACTGTTTATCTCTTTAGTTTTTGTTTCTATTAATGATTCAAGATTTTTTGAAACTTTTTCTATTTGAGATTCAATTTCTTTTTTTGTCTCTTCGCCTAAATTAAGTATACTTTCTTTTTCTTGCTCTTTTAACTTTCTTTCACTTTCTTCTTGTTCTAACTTTTTTAGCAACTCTTCTTCTGTTTGCCTTTTTATATTTTCTTTTGAAACTACACGATTTCCTTCTGAGTAATTTGAGATAATATAATTAACATATTCATCTCTATTTGCACTTTCATTATAAGAAGGATGACCCTTAAAATTGTATCTTATAATCAATGTTTTTATTGCATCATATTCTCTACCATTATAATTTTTAACTATCCTATCAACTTCTTTTATTTTGGCAGGATTATAATAATTATACAAATCAATAAGTGCATTTTTAAAGCTTTCCGAATCCATTTTCTTTTATTTTATAAATATGGGCACAAAAAAAGGCTGATTAACAGCCTTTTTATAAATTGGCTTAAAGACTACTTAAAACGGTAAATCGTCATCAGTACCCCCAGCTCCAACAGTTGCAGCCTGTGGTGCAACAGCTTGTGGTGCAGCAGCTTGTGGTGCAGCAGCTTGTGGTGCAGCAGCTTGTGGTGCAGCAGCTTGAGCGCTATCATTTCTCTTTCCGTCAGTAAGAATTCTAAAATCTCTAGCATTTATGTCTGTATATCTGGTTTTGAGACCATCCTTTTCAACCGTTCTATATTTTAGTTCTCCTTCAACAAAAACCAAACTTCCTTTTTGCAATATTCTTTGAGCATTTTCTGCTAATTTACCAAACATTGTGATGTTATGCCAAGAAGTTTCTTCTTGTTTTACACCATTTTTATCAGTCCAATTCTTGTTTGTTCCTACTGAAATTCTAGCCAATGTAGTTCCATTGTCTAACGTTCTTACATCTGGGTCCGCCCCCAGCCTTCCTAATACTTCTACTTTGTTTACCATGTTTTTAATTTAAATGTTTATCAAAATTAGTTATTTAGTTTTTAAATTCAAAACTTATTTGAATATTTTTTTAATAAAACTTTTAACAAGATGATTTTCTTGTTTTTTACTATGATGTAACTCATGACTTGAATTGTCACCATTATTATTTCTAAATTCAAGAAGCTCCTTTTCAAGCATCTGTCCTGGCATTGCTCTTTCTCTAGATTTGTCTGATGTCATGTCAGATGAATATGAATTTTTAGTGCTTATTTTAAAGTTATCACAAAATTTGTAAGTAGATAATATAAGCTCTTGTGTAGCTCTGCTATTGTAATAGCCTTTTAGCTGCTCAAACATTAAAGAATCTCCTTTCCTAACAAATCCAGCAGTCGCTCTCTCATTGGTTATTAAGTGTGTTACATTTATTGCTAAATATTCTTTTTCGCAAATTCTGTTTAAATAGGTATATATACAATGATGCATTTGTAGACCCTCTAGATTCAATCTCTCCGCTGTATCAACTACTTCAAATTTGACATCTCCAATTTGACAATTCAAATCACCAAAAGAAGCAACAGATTTTTTGTAAAATTCTGCTTTTTTTGCATCTTTCATGGCGTTGTACCTAGAAGAATAGTCATCATGCAAATCTTTTAATTGTTTGTAATTTTTACATTTAAAAATAACTTTATCTTTCACCTCTAATAAATCTATTACTCTTAATGTGTCTTTGTATATTGATACATAATCACTAGAAGATTTAGAATCTGAATCCAAGTTACAATCTAGTATGTGTTTTAAGTTTTTGAAAATTAAAAAAATGTCATCATTTGAATTTTTACCAACAACCTTAGATAGACAACTGTAAACTCTATTACTTTCATAGTTTTGAAGCAAAAACTCTAACTGCTCTTTATTTACTATATTCAAAATATATGAAGATTGTAAAGTTTTTAGTTGAGAAATAAGTTTTATTGAATTATATATAGTAGAACTTATTTTCAATCTATCACTTTTATTATGTTTTTCATGACTTGAATCCGCCTCATAAACTGTAACAGCTCCAACCTCATCTTGTGACGCAATCATTGAAATCTCCATTATGGAATGAGGGTTTGTTGCTTTGTGTTTTAAGTAAATTTCTGGCTTACATATGTATTTGCTTTCAGTCCATTTTTTAAAGAAATTATAACCTTTTGTGTGAATTATACAAGAGGCATTTTCAAAAGAAAGTATAGAAATCAAAAGCTTATAGCTATTCATAGTATTAAAAAGATAGTCACCATTATTTAAGCCCTTTTTGACAGTTTCACCATCTCCAAAGCCACTGTCTACATTTTGATAATATTTAACACAACCAAAGCTGTCTGTTGTCATTTCAATTTTAGACTTTGATTTTATAAAATCTATAAAGTAAACTGAATCAAACTTATCTAAATCCTTAATGTGTGGCTTTATTATATTAATTGAATTTAAAACCATTTCAAAACCAGAATAAACAACAGAATCAGAATAGGCAAAAAACTCCTCTAAATACTGAACATTTGTTATGTCTATTTCTTTTTTGAATTCTTTTTGTTTCACTTCCTTTTTGCCTTCTTTAATAAGAACATTTGTTTCAGAAGAATTTATATATGGCAAAGTGAGGCTAATTAAAGAGCTTTTGTCAATAGCATTAATCTCTAAAAAATCTAAAGACTTGGTAAATTTTATCTTTTTGTTATTAAGACTATATTCTGCAACATATTTAATTCTTTTTAATAAAAAATGACTGTCTCCTTTTGGTTCCATTTCATAATTTACTGAATATATTTCTGGGAGATTGGGTTCTAATAAGTATAATTTTTCTAAGTTACTATAAACAACCTTACAAGATTTGCAAGTTATTGACTTTACACTTTCTGAATCTTCAGTTAGTTCATCATAATTTTTAATAATATTACGAACCAGTTTATTATTGAATTTTTGAATATTTCCACAGCTACAATGAAGCTCTTGACCCTTTTCACTACTATTATTTTCTTCACTACTAATCACCATACTAGATGACAAATCAATTATAAAAGAAGGCTTTTTTATAGACATATTTTTTTAATCTTTATTTTTTAATAAATCAACTTATTTTACTCTATCGTGAAATTAACGAGATTAATATAATAAACAAAAAAATATATGTTTTTTTTTAATATTTATAGCAAAGTACTTTAATAAAAAAATTATGCATAACAAAAAGCTTTACAACGAAGTTAGCAGAATGATTGACCTATTTGAAAATAATGAAAATAAGTCAAAATTGCTTAAAAAATCTTTAAACAATAAGATTGAATCTAAAAATAAATTAACAGAGTCTTTTGACGATATAGATTTTTCAGACCTTTTTGACGAACAAAGAGAAGAAGAAGAAGATAAAAAAATTGAGAGTTTAAACTCTTCCCTTTCACCTAATGATGACATATCTTTACTTGGAAAGTTAGCATTAGCTACAGGCTCAATAAATAAGTTACAAGCTGCAATGTTTGACTTACAATCAAAAGACCTTTTGCAATTAAGCGACTTAAAATCTAAAAGAATAATGCCTAATGATGATACGGGGGCTACGGAAGCAAAAGGGGTAAGAGATTTATATCCTGGGCAGTCTATTGCAGATTTTAGAAATATGTTAAGCAAAGGTAGGCATATTTTGAAAATGGGAAACCAATCAGAAAATCTTGATAGCGAAAATGTAGGTAAAGTATTTAAGTGGTTAGGCGGTACTAAAGGAAAGAAATCGTTACACAATATAGGATTTGGCAGTGACGGAAAATTAAGCAAAAAAGGAAATGCGGAATTAAACTTCTTAGCGAGAATAGTCTCAGGACAACCTAAAGATGAAACAGAACAAAAAATATTAGATACATTCGGAGACGCTGCTAAGAATAATGCGTTTACTATATTGTTTGACTTCTATAAAGTGGCATCAGTCAATGTTCTAGCACCTCTTTTAAATGCGTTAACAAAAGATAAGGCAAGAGTTGATGAATGGATAGTAGAAGGCGTTGTTAAAGCTATAAATGATTTAGCAGGCATTAGAGATAAAGGCAAAACAAAGGGACTTAAACGCGAAGTAACTTCTTACAATCCTAACAAAAATGTAGGCCCATGGATTATGCAAATTGCTAAAAATTATGCTAAAAATGAAATGAAACAAAAATTTCAATACATACCAGATGAAGGTTCTGCATATGATTTTTTTAAAGGCCTATTAGACAGAGAAGGTGTTATTTCTATATTATCAAGAAAAGACCCTTCACATGACTATAAAGCTAATGAGGTAGAGCAAGTTGGAAAAAAGTGGTTGTATAAATATTCAAAAATAGAAGACGCCATTGACGATTTGACAGCATCACAAAATGTTAAAAATCATCATTTAAAATCTTACAATTTAGAAACAAGTAAATATAAAGACTTGTTTTCATCAACACAAAAAAATATTGAAACGGTGCCACATGAAGATGCAAAAGACTCTGCGGCAGATGATGAAACTTTAGGGATTGATAAAAATTCTGAATTAGGAATAAGAAATATTTTATCTAAAGTGGTTGATTTTATGACTTTAGACAGTAAAAAGTATGGAATCAATAGAGGTACTCACGACCCTACATATTTGACTGGGAATGATGAGAAAGAAGTAAAATCAGGCAAAGATGAGAGTTTAATTAGAAAAAGAAAAGAGTTAGCTAAGGAAAATGCTGTAAACTTTATGTACAGCCACTTACTTTCAGCTGTTGGTAATACAAAATACGGAACAGACATAGGAGAATCGGGAAACTTTAATCCAGAAGTAATAAATACTTGGATAGAAGGTCAAAGAAAATCTATGTTAGCTAAACTGATAGAAATTGAAAGGAAAAACAATCCTAATGTAGATGCTCAAGAAATAAAAGAAAGAGCTGAAAAATTAGGACTTTTAATTAAAGGTGGTAGAATGACTCAATCTTTTAAAAATGGATTAAAAGATTATTTTTCCACAAACAAAGAAGACCTATCGAAAGTTATGAGTCTAATTTCATCAACTTCTCCAGAAGGATATGAAGTAGAAACTGATATAGAAACTATATTCGAAGAAAAGGTTAGAGCTAAAATTAGAAAAATAATTAAAGAGCACTTTGTAATCAAAGAAGATTATGAAAATGATGATGTAAGTACAGAAATAGATAATGAGATTAATGTTTTTGGAAATAAATTTGCCAATTATACCACATATGACAAATCAGAATTAAATAAAGAAATCAAAAACATATTAAACGGAGAAGGTTCTAGGTGGAATTTTGAAAACTCTGAGCAGGGGCAACATAGTTATATAACTACTTTGTTAGCATCCTTATACAATTCTCTAAACAATAATGAACAGGAAAATGTTGTAACATACATGTTTCAATCATACTTTCCATATAATATAAAAAGTAAATTTATTTCCTTAATGTCACAAAGTCGCACTGGTAACCGTGACGTAGAAAGAGAAAAAATATGGGACGCAATAATGAATCCAGAGTCAAACGGAAAAATATTATTAGTTAATGCGCTAGAAATGTATGAACCTAAAGGTTCGTTTTTTCACTTCTTTAATAGAAGAGTTTTAAATAAAGTAGCTGATTTAACTAAAAAATATGACAAATTTACAGATAAAGGTGAAACTAAGTGGAAGAAACATAAATATATTGATGCGCCCGCAACAGACAGCGATAGTGGAAGTGTAGCTTTCGAATTAGAGGCTGAGCCAGCTATAAATGACAGGCTGGAAAGGGCAAAACACACACTATCAAGAGTGTTAAGCACATTAGGAGGTGAGCTTTCAAAAAGTCAAAGAAATTTATTGATGGCAATTAAAGATATGGGCGATGATGCATTTAGTCCCGATGGAGAGCTTGTATATGGACTTATAGCAACTAGAACGGGGCTTAGCGATTCTAATGTTGGTAGTACAATGTCTGCCATAAAGAAAATGGCAAAAGAATTAAAAGGAAAAGGAATGATATAGAGACTTTGAATTATTCAAAGCCTATATTTCTAGGGGCGTTGTCAGAATATGTTGTTGAAATAATATTATCTTTCATGTCTTTCAACTCTTCTAATTTTTCAGAATAATTATAACCATACAGCTCTACTGATTCTATTAAGTTTTTAATGTGAGCAATAGATAGTTCTTTTGTATCTTTTGAAATTTTGCCTATTTTAGCTTTTGTTATTTTTATATCTAAAATCTCACAAAGAGACTTAATGTATTGTCCTCTTTCCATTTCATCTGGGTATTCTATAAAAAACTTTTCTTCAAACATTCCTGGCTTGTCTGTTAAAAATTCAGATATCTTTGATTCAAAATTGGTTGTTGCAATAAAATAGATGCCATCTTTATTTTCATTTGATTTAAGTATGTTTTTTACTGCTGATATTCCATATTTTTCTAAAGAAACTCCAAACTCCTCCATGATTATAAGCATATCAGTATTGTTATTGCTTTCTTTTATGAATTTAATAAAACTACTTAAGTCAGTTGGGTCTTCTACGTAAACAACAATTCCATCATAAGACTCTGCCAACCTTCTGCATAGATACTTTTTTCCACACCCCGGCTGTCCATGTAAAAGTATCGCTCTGTTAAATTCCACACCAGAAGATTTATATTTACTTTTTAAGTCAATGAAACTATTGAAGTCATCACTAATATCTTTATAATAAGAGTTTAGTATGTTTAGTGGATTATCATTTTTGAATGACAACTTAGACAAGTGAGGCCCTTGCTCCAGAGAGTATCTCAGAAAATATATGCCTTTTGGAATTTTACTATAAACTGGTTTTGCTGGGTGGAAATCGACTCCATCCTCTGAGGTCCATACTCTTTTTGTTTTATTTTCTGACATAAGCGTTTAATATGTACTCAATATAAGAAAAATATACATAAAGTCAATGTAGATTATGAAAAATATTTTATATTTATTAATAAACCTAATAACACTTATCTAATTATGAAAGAAAGTAAATCAAATGAGTTATTTTTAAATGAATTTTTAAAAGAAAGCTATAAGTCTGTGGATGAAAAAGTTGACGAGATTAAAAATAGAATAAAAGAATTAGAATCAGAAGAAGAAGAAGAAGCTGTTAAAAACTGGGGTGGTGGTGATGAAGAAGAAGAAAATGAGTTTAGTCCTGAAGAATTTTTGGGTGCGGCTGGTGATGCTGCCGAAGAAGATATTAAGTTAGACCCAGAAATGGGTGGAAGTGATGAATTTGCTTCCTTTGGAAGTATGGAAGACCCTAGAATGTTAAAAGATTTAACAGAACAAGAGCTTAGAGTTGTTATTAGAGGTATAATTAACGAGTCTGGCTATCCTGCACTGGATGGGGGTGAAAATGCAGACGGAGGAGAGTCTGAAGATGATAATAATAATGATAATACAGTTGCAGAATCAGATGATAGTTTAGAAGAAGAAAGAATAGCAAACACAAAAGCAAGTGAAGATGTAGATGCTTTAAAAAACTTTATAGGAAGCCATATATATGGCGAAGACTTAGGAGACCTAGAAAAGATGTATGTTGCATATTCATATGGAGAGCAGTTCCCGACTTATTTACACTATAAAGGAAAGTGGTATCACAACACCGATTATTACATGTTAGATGATGGTAAAATAAATAAGCCTACAGAAAAACACAAAAAAGACATGAAACCATCAAAAGAAACTCATGGAATGTCTACGATAGGCTTACAATCTTTAATAAGAGCATTTAAAAAGAAACATAAAATTGGGGACAACACTCACACAGATGTAGAGCCTGGTGAAAAGAATTAATGTAATTATTAGTTTTTAAACTATTTTTCCTCTATATTTTCTTTCATAATTTCACCCACAATATCAACCCAAAGTATATAAGCCCACATCTCAGCGCTTTTTTCCCAAGGTCTATCATTATAAGGTATATATTCTGTTATACGCTCTCCGAGCCAATATTTAGGATTTTCACACAAATCTCCATTTACCATATCTATTACATGACCCATCTCATGAAGTAATGTCCAAACTCTAAACATTTTATCTCTAGAGTACCCACTTATTGATATCTGATAAATTGTTTCTGAATATTGATTTGTAACACCTTTAACGGAATATTCCAAAGACTCACTGCCATTAAGCAAAACAATAACATTTGTGTCACAAATGTATTTTTCTAAAACCCTTTCCGCCAACATAACTTCAAAGCCAGGTGTAGAAAAGTGAGGTATTAATTTTTGAGATTTAAGAGCATGGCTAAATAATAGTAATAAAAAAAATGTTAAATATATTTTTATA
>ERZ887849.1120-NODE-1120-length-26499-cov-25.134133_pt1 | contig 26499 bp, 25 predicted proteins | sample MGYA00521267_ERZ887849 | MGnify/ENA primary metagenome ERZ887849 (study PRJEB32303, sample SAMEA104408601) | aquatic metagenome | biome: Brackish water; feature: Pelagic; material: water | place: Baltic Sea | collected 2014-06-06T16:11:00 | depth 2,863 m ... | reverse complement strand
GAGCCCTCCAGACCAAAATCACGCCGCCTGTTCCAAATCATTCGACGACGGACACCTCGCGTATGAAAGGGATGTGGATGGGTGGCAACATACCCCTCGGGTATGACGTGCGCGACCGTAAGCTGGTAGTGAATGCCGAGGAAGCCGACACCGTCGTGGACATCTTTACCCGCTTTGTAGAGGTTGGGTCTGCCACCGTTCTGGCGCGCGAACTGCGCTACGAACGGTTGCGCAGCAAAAAGGGCACCTTGATTGACAAAGGTTACCTCTACCGCCTGCTCAACAACCGCGTGTACCGCGGCGAGGCCGTGCACAAAGGCACAGCATATCCAGGCGAGCATGATGCCATCATCGACGCGCGGCTTTGGGATCAGGTGCATGACATCTTGGGGGAAAGCCCCCGAAAGCGCGCCAATAACAGCCGCACGCAGACGCCGGCGCTGCTGAAGGGACTGCTGTTCACCGCAACCGGCGCGGCCATGACGCCCTCCAGCACGAAGAAAGGCACGCGCCGGTATAGGTACTACGTGTCGATGGACCTTCTGAAGAACCGTGAGACGCCCGACGACGGCATCCCGCGGCGCTTGCCAGCAGATACGGTTGAAACAGCAGTCATTACCGAGATCCGCCGCATTCTGCGCACCCCTGAAACCACAGCACAGGTTATCGCCAAATTGGACAGGGATGACATTCCAGAGGCAGACGCCATCGCCGCCTTGCAGAAGTTTCCGGAACTCTGGGCGCAGCTGTTTCCAGGCGAACAGGCGCGCATCATTCAGCTGCTGGTGCGCCGCGTCACGGTGACCGCTGAAGGGCTGGTCATTGACCTGCGCACCGATGGCATCGCTGGCGTCATGCGAGATCTGATGATACCGCGTCCGCTGGAAGCGGCAGAGTGATGGGCGCACCCGACACCATCCAGGTCTTCGTGCCCCTCAAGGTGCGCAAGAAAAACGGGCGGCCGAAGATCCTGCCGCCCGCAGATTACCTGCCCAGTGAGGACCAGACCCAAGACCCGCATATCCTACGTGCCCTCGGTCGCGCCTGGAGCTGGCGGCGGCGCATGGAGGCCGGCGAGTTCGGGACAGTGCGCGATCTCGCGATCGCTGTGGGCCTCGCGGAGCGCCATGTCAGCAGGCAGTTGCGGTTGGCCTATCTGGCACCGGAGGTGCTAAAACGGCTGATCTACAAGCGTGACGCCGTCGCCATAACCGAAATCAACCTCAGTAATTGTGCAGCACTGCCGTGGGCAGAGCAGGCGAAGGTCGCCTTTGATGATGCAGAGCAGGGTGACGCCTGAATAACACGAACGGCCCAATCCGGACCCTGATACTCCATGGCGTTGAAGTCTGCTTAAGGCTCGTGACACCGAATTCTGCTATGCTCGGACGATCAAATATGTCAAGGGTGCCCTCAGTTGGATGAGTATGCGGCTTAAAAGAATTCCTAGGCGAACTCTTGGTGCTTTGGGCAAGACTTCCAAGCAATCATCGCTTGAAGAAGAGACCGTTCGGACATGCGAACGGGATCCCCGGACCTAGCGTCGATACGGAATCCTTCTTTGCCCGCCCAATCGACTCGGAAAGGAATGGGATCCCCGGGAACGCGCGAGACCAGGATTACCCGAACTGTGTCTTGAACCGGTCTACGCATAGTCGAAAACCATCTTCGAAACTGCCGTTGCCAGGATGGTAAACGCTTTCGAACGAAATCACGCCGTCATAGGCGTCGGTGCGCAGAGCATCCGCCACCGGCTGGAACTGGTCGGCCAGTTGGCCTTCGCCCATCCGGCGCACTTCCAGTGTGGCGCGCGGTGTGTCGACCTGTACATCCTTGATGTGGACATGCCCCAGATAACCGTCCTTCACGGCGTCGTAGCCATCCGGCCAGGCCGCTTCGTGGCACCAGCAGTTATTCGCTGGATCCCAGAGCACCTTGAGCACGTCCTTCGCGTTTAGGTCGTCGATCAGCTTGCGCCCGGTGTAGTTGGAATTCACCATCGTGCCGTTGCCGGTTTCTACAACCAAGGTCACCCCGGCATCGCGTGCGACGTCGCAGGCAGGTGCAATCAGTGGCAGCATCGCGTCCCATGCCCCATGCGCCACGTTCCATTTCTCGGCACCGTTCAACCCCCACAGGATTTGTTCTTTCTTTGGCGTCATGATCCTGACCAGCGGGCTTCCGACCACATGCGCCATGTCGATGACGCGTTTGAGCGCATCCATGTGACGTGAGTGCACCTCGTCCCCCGGCCGGTTGTCCTTGGTCATGCCCGCAAAGATGTGACGCGACAGGCAGCTGACCGGCTTGCCACGGTCGCGCAACAGCCGGTCAATCTCGGCAATCTCGGCGGCGGAATGGTCGCCCACCTCGGTATCGCCCACGAATTGCAGTTCGGCATAGGTCAGCCCGAACTCGTCCATGACATCGACAGCATGGGACAGGTCGCGGCTGATCCCGTCACATATGACACCCAGTTTCATCGGCTTTCTCCTTTTCAGCGGTGCAGTTCCGCGCCGACGATCTCTTCGATCACCCGCGTGCAGGCCCAGTTGTCCCCGTCGGGGTATTTCGACTTTCCGGCATGGAAGATCTGCATCGCGGTCGAGGCCATCTGCATCGGCACTTCCAGTTCTTCGGCAAGATCCATCGAGATGGTCAGGTCCTTGTGCATTGTGCCGATGCCCGAACCGGTATTGGCAAACTTTCGGTCGATGATGTTTTCCAGCGCCGTGTTGGTGCATCCGCAGCCCGCACCCGAGGTCGAGAAGACCTTGAACAGGTGCTCACCCTTCACCCCCGCCTTGGCGGCCAGAACCGAGGCTTCGAACGTGGCCGAGAAGATCGAACCGATCAGCGTTTGAAGGCAGGCTTTCACGGTCTGGCCCATGCCCGGCTCGGTCCCGATATGGTGGATGGTGGCCGAGACCGCCTCCATCGCCGGGCGGACCTGTGCGATGATGGCATCAGGCGCCGAAGCCATCATGGTCAGCGTCCCCCCTTGCGCGCCGGGGAAGCCACCGGATACGGGCGTGTCGATCAGGTGGATGCCGGTGCCGTCCATGGCGTTGCCGATCTCGACAGCTTCGCGCGGCCGGATGGTGGCGGTCAGCAGAACCGAGCCGCCGGGGGCCATATGCGCGGCCAGCCCGTCAGCCCCAAGGATCACGGCCTTGGCCTGATCGCCATTCATCACCATCACGAAGGCGGCCTCGGCCCCGTCACCGGCCTGCGCCACGCTGGCAGCGGGCCTGCCGCCCATTGCCTCGAAAGCGGCTAGGCGGTCGGGGCTCAGGTCGAACCCGGCAACATCGAACCCCGCCTTGATCAGGTTTTTCGCCAGGCCCGAGCCCATGTCACCCAATCCGATCACACATATGCGTTTCATGCATCTTTCCTTTTCTGCGCGCACGGGCGCGGTCCATCAGATCGGGGGTTTCAGCGTCCGTCTTGCGACGGTGCGAGGCACGTCCAGCAGACACCCCAGTGCCAAATTCCTGTCGCGACTACGGTCCCATGACAGCATCCGGTATCCACAAGACCAGTTCGGGGAAGACACAGAGCAGACCCAGAACCACCACATTGGCCATCAGGAACGGTGCTGCCCCCAGGAAGATCTGGCCAATCGGCAACCGGCAGATCGCGGCGCAGACATTAAGACAGTTTCCCACCGGCGGCGTGCAGGCCCCTACGGCGAGGCCCGAGACAAGGACCACACCGAAATGCACCCCGGACACGCCAAGGTTCTGGGCAACGGGCAACAGCACCGGCGTCAGCAGCAGAATGGCGGGGCTGACATCTATGAAGGTGCCCGCCAGCAGGATCAGCACTGCGGAGACCAGCAGGAAAGTGGTCGCATCCAGTCCCAGCCCCTCGACGAAATCGGCCAGTTGATCGGGCACGCGTTCCAGCGCCAGCACCGTGATGAAGACCTGGCTGAAGGCGATGATCATCATGATCTTGGCCGACATGATGATCGCGTTGCGCATCGCGCCGGGCAGATCCTTGATGACGGTGAACCCGACAAGGAAGAACCCGATGATCAACCCGTAGACCGCCGCCGTGCCCGCCGTTTCCGTGGGCGTGACAAAGCCGAAGACAACCGACCCCACAATCAGCACCGGCATGATCACCACGGCAGCGGATCGGCGCGCCTGGCGCAGGGCTTCTTTCAGTGTGAAGGGCACGGCCTCGGTCGGGTAGTCGCGTGCCTTTGCGATACGCCAGACGATCACCAGTTGCAGCAGACCCACCATGATGCCGGGGATGATCCCGCCCAGAAACAACCGACCGATCGATTCCTCGGCGGCGATGGCGTAGATGATCATCGGTACCGAAGGCGGGATGATCATCCCCATGGTGGACGAGGCCACCGTGATCCCCGCCGCGAAGCTGCGCGGATAGCCGCGACGCTCCATTTCCGGGATCAGGACAGATCCGATCGAGGCCGTGTCGGAGGCAGATGACCCGGAAATGCCGCCGAAGATCATCGAGCCCACCACGTTCACAAGGCCAAGACCACCCTTCATCCGCCCCACGAAGAAGGTGGACAGGTCCAGAAGACGCTGCGTGATGCCGCCGGAATTCATCACCAGCCCCATCAGAATGAAGAAAGGCAGCGACACCAGCGGGTAATTGTTGATCCCGGCAAAGAAGCGCTGGATCACGAAGCCGGTTCCGAAAGGCGCTTCGATCATGAAATAGGCCAGGCTCGCCAGCCCGAGCGCATAGGCAATCGGAACCCCGATGACGAGCAGAAGGAAAAGCGCACCGAACAGGATCAGCATCTCAATCCTCCGGCATCCACAGACGGTCCGTTTCGATCTCGCCCCCGAGGGCAAGCACGATCTTGACCAGGCTGAACAGCACCCCGAGCCCGCAGGAGATCGGGACAACCACGAACACATAGGCCTGCGGCATGCCGAAGGGCTGCCAGATATTTCGACCCGGCCCGGCGATCCAGTCGAAAGACAGGTAGACGAGCGCCCCGTTCATGACGGCAACCAGTGCAAGCCCGAGGATATAGAAGGCCAGCGTCACCCCCCGTGGCAGCGCCTCGATGAACACCGTGATGGCGATGTGTTCCCGCCGGCTGATGGCCACGGCACCGCCAAGGGCGCTGGTGGTCAGAAAGGCGATCTTGACCAGTTCATCCACGCCATAGATCGCCGCATCGAAAGGGCGCATCAGCACCTTCGTCACGACGATCACGAGAAACACCGTGAAGAGAACGATCATCACGTTCTCGATCAGGCGGGCCAACCCGGCCTCAAGTGCGGCGAGCTGTTTCATTCGAGGTGCCTTTCGCTAGAGACGACTGCGCGAGGCCCAAACGGACCCCGCGCAACCAGAGGGAGAGGAACCCTCAGCCGCAGGACTGCGCTGCTGCGCGGGCTGCTGCGACATCTTCGGCGGTGAAGTGACCCGCCTCGATCATCTGCTGGTAGACAGGCTGCACGCGATCCTGGAACTCGGCAAGTGCCTCTGGGGTCAGCGTGTTGATCTCCATGTGCTCGGCCAGATCTTCGATGACCGCCGTTTCCGCTTCGCGATACAGCTGATCAGACATGGCCATCGCCTCGACCGCAACCTCGTCGAAGATCTGCTGGAGGTCTTCGGGAAGGCTCTCATACCAGGCCAGATTGACGATCAACGGATCGGGGCCTGTCATGTGGTTGGTCAGCGACAGGTAGTCCTGAACCTCGTGAATATTGAAGTCCCAGATATTCTGCGGCGGGTTGTGCTGGCCGTCGATCACCCCCTGCTGAAAGGCCTGATAAGCCTCGGAAAAAGGCATCGCCACGGGAACCGAGCCAAGCGCAGTACCGGTCGCGATCATCAGGTCGGATTGCGGTTCACGGATCTGAAGGCCCGCGAGATCGGAAACCTGGGTAATCGGGTGTGTATTGGTCGTGTAAGCACGGAAGCCCTGGCTGATGCCGGTGGCCGGAATGTGATAGCCGTTAGCCTCGGCCCGTGCCTGAACACCGTCGGTAAAGTCGGACGCTACTAGGCACTGCATCTCGTCCCAGCCCGATACGAGGAAGGGCAGCTGATAGATGTTGAAGGCGCCAGAGGCATCCGCGAAGAAGCCGCCCCGCGTGCCCTGCAGCAGGCCAGAGGTTACCTGGTCCATCATTTCGCGCTCATTGCCGAGCGTGGCGCCGAAGAAGTTTTCCACCTCGATTCGGCCGCCGGAACGCTCTTCCAGCTGCTCTTCGAAATAGATCATGGATTGCGAGCGGATCGAGCTTTCAGGCTGTGCATTTCCGTAGCGGAACGTGAAGTCCTGAGCTGCTGCGGCTGTGCTCAGCAAGGCCAACGTGGCCGCACCGGCCAGAAGACACTTAGTGATCGTCATATTATCCTCCCTAGGTCATCCTTGCCCCAAGATCAGAGGCAGGTTGCGGCACCGGTATTTCACTGGCGGTTCCATTCGGGCAAGAACAATAACATCAATCCGATGAAATTGATGTTTTTTGATGTTTTGAATCGAGATTGCCATGTACTATTGATCGAAGTTGATGGACGAAAACAAAAAAGATCCGAATCAGATGATCAAGCAAAGGGCCACAGTGGCCCAGATCGCAAAGCTAGCCGGTGTGGGTACGGCGACTGTTGACCGGGTGCTTCACGGACGCGCCCATGTGGGGGCGGCCACCCGGCAGAGGGTCTTGCAGGCAAAAGAGGCTATCGAGGCCGGTGCAACCCCTGCTGAACGGCCCCGCCCATGGCGGTTGCGCGTGTTTCTGCCCGAAGATGCCGGGCCTTCGACCGAGTTCCTGGGGATGTGCTTTCAGGAATTCGGCGGGCGAGGAAATTCTACCATTGAATGCGTGTTCACCAAGAAAATGGAGCCGGGCATTCTCGCGCGAAAACTACTGGCTACTTCCGGGCAGGGTGTGGATGCGGTGGCCTTTCAAGCGCTCGACGACCCAAGGGTTCACGACGCAGTGCATGAGCTGGATCGTCTGAACATCCCTGCTTTGGCGATCCTGTCGCCCATAGAACACCCCGCGCTTGCCGGCTTCATCGGCTTGAATAACCGGGCAGCGGGGCGGACCGGCGGCTACCTGATGGGGCGTCTCACCCGTCGGCCAGGGGCCGTCGTTGTCGTCACATCCGGCCAGCTCTACCGCAGCCACGAAGACCGCGAAATGGGGTTCCGCGTCGCGCTACGACAGGATTTCCCGCATGTGCGAGAGGTGCTGACCTGCAACGCCCATGACGATGGCGAAGGTAATTATCAGGCAATCAGCCGAATTCTTTCGGACCGAGATGATGTCGTCGGTATCTACAGTGTCGGTGGCGGTAATCTCGGGATCGCGCGGGCGCTTGGGGAGGCTGGGCGCGAAAAGGAAATCGTTTTCATCTGTCACAACCTGACGCCACGCACCCAGGGTTTTCTTATGGACGGCACCATCGACATCGTTCTGCATGTCAATATGCGATTGGTGGCAGAGGAGGCAGTGGAAGCGCTTTGCGCCCATCTGGAACGCCGCTCGTTCAAACCGCGCGCGCTGCTGACCGGGGTGATCACACGCGAAAACATCGTCGGCGCGACGTTCGGCTAGAGGTTCTCCGTTGTCAGCAATTCAAAACGCTCGGGCTTCGGTAGCGGGACCGGCCGCCCGACGCTGACAGATTGTGCCATGCAGGCAGTCACGTTCTGTGCCATCTGCGAGAACGATCCGCTGATCACAATATCGGCGACACCGCTGCGCAGCGCAGCTTCGCTTTCAGGGCTTCGTGAATGGCAGATATAAGTGATCTCGCCCGCGCGTCCCGAGGCTTCCAGCGCTTGCGCGACACCACCAACACCACCGCCCGAATGATAGATCCCGGCAAGATCGCCAGACCGGGCCAGCAGCTCCTGAGCAGCCTCGAGGGCAACAGCCTCATCATCAAGGTAGATGAGTGACTCCCTGAGAACACGATCCGGGGCGTAGCGGCTCATTGCATCGCGGAAGCCCCGTTCGTTCGCCAACTGCCCCAGATAGCGTTGTGAGCCGAGAAGGACACCGATGTCGCCTCCGGGACGCGCCAGCCGGGACATCGCCCACCCGGCCGTGCGCCCTGCCTGAAGACCATCCATCCCGATATACCCCGCAAGGCCCTTGGCGCTGATCGGGCTTAGCAGTGCATAGACAGCGACACCACGGGATGCGCATTCGTCAACTGCCGCGTTGACTGCTGGATGTTCGACCGACACAATGGCAAGCGCATCCACCTCTGACCCAAGACGGGTGATCTCCTCTGCCAGCCGATCCGCCGAAAGGCTGCCAACGAAGGAAAACAGTGGATCGGCCCGGACATCCTTTCGCGCCAGCGTGGCGTTTCGAAGTTGCTCGGCGAGCCGCTGATAAACCCATTTCCCTTCCTTCTGCAGCAGGAAGCCGAAGCGACAGGCAGGCGCCAGTTCCGCGATGCGCCGCTTCAGGATCGCCTTGCCATGATAGCCCGTCGCCTCTGCCGCTGCCATGACCTGGGCCGCCGTTTCCGGTGCGACCCGCGCCCGCGCATTCAGCACCCGGTCAACCGTGGCCACGCCCACACCTGCTGCACGGGCGACGTCTTCGAGCGTGGTTCGCCGGTGTCTGACCATCAGAGACTCCTATCATCAGTCGGGATCAGCCCCGTGATGGGAATGATAGAAACTATCATGCTTGCGATTGACCGATGCGGCAAGCTGATGCCTACTTGGTGCATCAACCCCTGCAATGAGGCCAGATATGACCGCCCCTGCCTTCGCCCGAGACTATCGCCTGACCGGTGCTGAGTCCGGACCCGGATTTGCCCATGCCGAATGGTATGCTTCACCGGTTCCACGCAAGCGAATGAAAGAGCTGATGAAACGTTCAGACCGCGCGGGGCTGATCGATTTCGGCCTCTGGGCCGGATTGACCATCGCCTTCGGCGCGTTGCTGATCTGGGTCTGGGGGTCTGTCTGGGCATGGCCCGTGGCGCTTGTCTACGGTGTGCTCTACGCCTCGGGTGCCGAAAGCCGGTGGCACGAATACGGACATGGCACGCCGATGCGCACCCGCTGGATGAACGACGCAATTTATCAGCTGGCCTCCTTCATGTCGCTCAAGAACCCTGTGCTCTGGCGGTGGAGCCATGCGCGCCACCACACCGATACGGTGATCGTCGGGCGCGATCCGGAAATCGCCTTTCCCCGCCCACCTAGCCTGCTGAACTGGGCGCTGAACCTGCTGCATGTGGTGGCGACCGGCAAGGAGATGTGGAAGTCTTTGCGGCTAAGTGCGGGCCTGTTGACAGCGGACCAGAAGGATTTCCTGCCTCAGAGTGAGCGACCCAAGGCATTTCGCGCTGCCCGGGCCCATCTCGGTATTCTGATCCTCGCCGGGATCGCCGCCAATCTGCTCGGCTCATGGCTACCGCTGGTCCTGATCGGGGGGCCGACCTTCTACGGATCATGGCTGCATCACGTCATGGCCACCACACAGCACGCAGGCCTTGCCGAGGATGTGCCAGATCACCGGCTGAATTCCCGCACCATCCTGCTGAACCCGGTCTTCCGCTTCATCTATTCCAACATGAACTACCATGTGGAACACCACATGTACCCAATGGTGCCCTTCTACAATCTGCCCGCGCTTCATGAGGATATCCGCGACGATTGTCCTCGGGCTTACCCCTCTCTTCTAGCGGCATATCGCGAAATCGTACCGGCCGTGATCCGCCAACAGACCGACTTCAACCACTATGTCCGCCGTCCCCTTCCTGCCGGGGCCGGTCCGACCCCCGCCTATCAGCGTCCGCTGATCGCGGCAGAATAAGGAGACGCCCCATGCCCAACTGGATCCGCGCATGCGCGGCGGATGAGATCGAGGAAGAAGATCTCATCCGCTTTGACCATGACGGTCGCACTTTCGCCGTCTACCGCAGCCCCGATAGTGAATATTTCTGCACGGACGGGCTCTGCACCCATGAGCAGGTGCATCTGGAGGACGGATTGGTGATGGACTACGTCATCGAATGCCCCAAGCATAACGGCCAGTTCGACTATCGAACGGGCGAAGCGCTGCGCACCCCGGTCTGCGTGAACCTTACCACCTATCCCGCGAAGCTGGAAAACGGCGACGTTCTGATCGACATCGGAGAGACCGGATGAAACGGATCTACGACTGGGATGCCCGCTCTGTGCTGCGCAACTATACCGCTGCCGACCTCAAGGCTCTTAAAGGCCAGCGCAAGCTGACCCAGACCACCGCAAATTCCGTCGAAGAGGCCGCAGCGGCGCGGGATGCCGGTATTGATCTGATCATGGGCAATGCCCAGAACACAAAGGCCGTGCGCGAAGGCGCGCCGGATATGTTCTTTACTGCCGCGCTTGGCCTTCCAGATTATCCGACAGAAACGGATGTTCTGCGCGCTGCATTCGCGGCAATGAAGGACGGCGCGGATTCCATCTATACCGCGCGCGGGCCGCATATCGTCGAAATGCTGGCGAGGGAGGATATCCCGGTCATGTGCCATCTTGGTCTTGTCCCCCGAAAATCGACCTGGAAAGGGGGTCTGCGCGCGATCGGCAAAACGGCGGAAGAGGCCCTGGAGCTTTGGGCCGCCTTCCGGCGAATGGAAGATGCTGGTGCTTTCGCGGTCGAGGCGGAGGTCATCTGCGCCGATGTCATGGCCGAGATCTCGAAGCGCACGTCCCTGGTCACCAGCTCACTTGGGTCCGGAGATGGCGCTGATATCATTTACCTCTTCCAGACGGACATTTGCGGTGAGACCCCGGATCGCCCCCGTCATGCACGCGCATTTGGAGACCTCCATTCCCTTAACAAACTTGTTGCGGCCCAAAGACGAGAGGCACTGTCGAGGTTTCGCGAAGCAGTGCAAGTGGGTGAGTACCCGACACACCAAGAAAAAACCACCGCAGGGGGTTCTAATTTCAAAGAGTTTCTTCAGGGTATGACTACGAGTCGCGATTCAACTGGCTAAAATTGAGCTTTGCATCAGATGAACTGAGTCAAGTTCAGTCATTAGAATGAATGCCGACAAGTCATGAACCTGCATTCCGGACATTGACCCATAGTGCAGCGAATGACTGGAATCCGCCAAAAACGACCGCCCTAAGACCCGTCCCGCGGTTTGCATCGTATTTCGATACCACTTGAGACTTCGAAAAGGGCGCTTGCCCGAAAACGCCAAGACTCTGAAAATACTATACTTTTTGAATGCGCCCTTCTGAAGGCCAGGGGCGGTCGGTTAGAGACAAAGCGGGTTCAGAGACCGATTTTGGGTATTAAGCCAGTCTCCGAAGGGCGGTCGCAACGGCTAAACCCCTTTGAAACCAAAAGAAAAAAGGGCCCCATAAGGGCCCATCATCTGTTTCGGCAAGTGTAAGTGGCGGAGCGACAGGGTCTGGCATCCAACTCTCTCTATGGATGCGCGTTTTCTTGCGGCCCGGTGCGAAGAGCCAAGCAAGCCGAACGCTGGTTGCAAACCTGTGCTGCGAGCGCGGGCCAAACTTGTTCCACCAGCAGCGCACTTAATCATGGCTGATTTCGACCCGGCGTTCGCTCATCAAGTCTCCGACGGAGCGTGACAACAGCGGGGCCCGGCTGCAAAGCAGGACCGCCAGGCGGATGATCTCGGTGCTAGTCTTAAAGTACTTGAACGGAGTAAGTTTTGTCATGATCGGGCGCTAGCGGGCGCCCTGCCCCGTCTCAATGCGAGTTTGTCTGACAAGGTTCAAGGAGGTCTTCGGTGACGCCGGGAAGGCCTACGTCTTTCACTTTGCAAGCGACTTGCGCTCGGCCCTGACCGTGGCAACGCTTCAGGACATGCGCTTTGACGCTGCGCATCTGAAAGACGGCTCTTGCGACTGTTTAAAGGCCAGCGGGGCGGTCGTGGGCGCAAAGAACGACTAGGCGCGGACCTTGACCGAGCCGCCATAGGCGCTCTCAATCACGACGATATCCCCTGTCTCCAGCTCGACGCCGCTAGCATAGCGGAAGCCGTCGGCTCCTACACCCGCTCGTTCCACAACCAGGCTGTTCAGGCCGCCGGGCCCTGCCCCGCCAAGCGACCAGACAGGCTCCACCCCGTGCGAAAGCCCTACCGAAAGTGTCGCGGGCCCGCGCAATCCGTAGCGGATGCGCACGCCGCGCCCCCCCGGCATCTCGGCCGGTCGTTCGGGGCGGTCGGTCAGCGTCTTTTCCAGAACGTCGAACCCATAACGCGCCTCTGCAATCTCCACGGGACAGTTGAACGTATCGCCATGGTTGGTGGAATACATCGCATCGAGGCCCGGCCTGCGGGCCGTGGCGCCCCAGCCACCCATTTGCGGCTCCACCATCGTGTAGCGCCGCCCGGTATCCGGATGTTTGCCGGCAATCACCGTACCAAAGACAGAGGCGAAACTCCCGGCGGGGAGCCGCCCCGGGATCGCATCAGCCAAACAATGCCAAAGCATGTCGACCAGCTTTAGCCGGGTCTCGAAATAATAGCCATGCGGCGCATCGGGGCCCGCATGAAAGATCGTGCCAGGCGTCGTCAGCACCTCGAGCGGGGCGAAACTGCCGGCATTGGCAAAACGTTCGGGATCGGTCAGCGCCTTGAACAGGATTTGGCACGCGATCAACGCGCCGTCACGACCTGTGTTATAGGGGCCGGTCGCCTGAATCGGCGCGTCGCGCAGATCGACTCGGAACCGGTCTTTCGTGATCTCAATCCCGGCTTGCCAGACCGCGCCGTCATCCTGCCGCGCCTCGATCGGAAACCGCCCCTCAGGCAGTTGTGCCAGCCCGGCCCGCGCCCGCGCCTCGGCCACCTTGCGAGCCTCAACAATAGCGGCCTCGAGCGCGTCAGCGCCATAGCGCGCGCACAGCCCCCGGATCAGCGCTGCCGCTCGCCGGCCGGCCGAGACCTGTGACCACAGATCACCGTTCACGAAATCGGGCAACCGCGAATTGGTGCGGATGATGTCGAAGAGGGCGTCGTTGGCCTGCCCCTTGGAGAACAGCTTGACCATCGGCAGGCGCAGCCCTTCGGCCACGATCTCGGTCACGTCAACGGGCATGGAACCCGGTGTCTTGCCGCCCACATCCCCCCAATGGGCGATGGAGGCGACCCAGGCCACGCGACGGCCCTTGTGAAAGACGGGCTCGGCCAGCACGATATCGCTCAGATGGGTGACGCCGCCGTAGTTGGGATCGTTCGTGACGAAGAGATCCCCCTCTGCAACATCCTCGCCATAGCGCGCGACGATGGCCGTGACCGATTTGTCCAGCACGCCCACGAAGGACGGTATCCCCGCGCCTGAGCTGACCAGCGCGCCATTGGCATCCGTGATCCCGGTGCCGACGTCGAGCACCTCGTAGATGATCGGGCTCATCGCCGTCTTGCGAAGAACCTCGAACATCTCCTCGGCGGCACTGTCCAGCGCAGCCTGGATTACGTCGGTCGTAAAGGGATCAGACATCAATCCGCTTGGCGTCCCTTGGCAATTCCGACAGGATTTCCGGCCCGTCGGCCCGCAGGATCACGATCTCTTCGAGCCTGAGGCCGAACCGGCCCGACAGGTAGATGCCCGGCTCGATCGAAAAGACCATGCCCTCGTCGAGAACCGTCTCGGACGAGGCGCTGATCCATGGCGGCTCGTGCACCTCGGTGCCAAGGCCATGGCCCAGACGGTGCAGGAAATTCTCTCCATAGCCCGCCTCCGCGATGACGCCACGGGCGGCATCGTCAAGGACATGCGCCTTGACCCCGGGGCGCGCGACCTCGATCGCGGCCTCGACCGCGCGGTTGACGATGGCATGGACCTCGTCGAACCCCTCCGGCGCCTCCCCCATCACGGCCATACGCGTGATATCCGAGGAATAGCCTTCTGATCCGCCCCCGATATCCATAACGACGACATCGCCCTCTTTCAGGACCGTTGAGCCTGTGTGGTGATGCGGCATCGCGCCGTTCGGGCCCGCGCCCACGATGGAGAACAGCGGCTTCGCGCCCGCGGAGACGAAATGCGCGCGCGCCACGGCGGCCACTTCCTCTTCGGTCATGCCGGGCTTCATGGCGGCCCAGGCGGCCTGCATCGCGCGGTCGGCCTGAAGCGCGTTGCGCTTGAGCGCGGCGTATTCATCGGCATCCTTGCGCATCCTGAGCGCGCCGACGGTGCTTTCACAGAATTGCCGCTTCGCGTTCAGAAGCCTGTCCTGAACAAGGGCCGCATGATCGGCGCGCATGGTTTCATCCACCACGAATGACCCCGCATTGCCCGCCCCGAAATCATCGAGAAGCCGGTCGAGCGCGCCCTTCGGCCCCTCGTCGTCGGACCATTCATAGAACGGCAGATCGGTCTGCCGTCCGGCGCTTTCGGCCTCGAGCACGGGCATCAGGAACCCGGCGTGGCCCTTCGTCACCATGGCCAGAACGGGGCGTTCGTCGGCATGGGGATGCACGTCAAGCAACCATCCCAGATGGGCGCCGGGTCCCAGAACCACGAGGTCCACGCCCTCTTCGTCCATCTTGGCGCGCAGCCGGGCGAGCCTTGCATCGGATTTGGTCATGTCCGGTTCTCCTGTCATTGCTTTGCGGTCTCGATCACGACTTTGCCATGGCTGTCGCGGGGCTGGCTCAGATAGGCCCAGGCCTCGCGATAGCCTTCCATCGGATAGACGCGATCGATCCGGGGCGACAACACCCCGTTCGCCAGCGCCTTGGTGACGAAGTCGACCCCACGCGCACGGGCGGCATGGTCTTCGACATAGTTAAACAGCGAATAGGGTTTGAACGTCGCATTGGCCTGGAACATGTCGACGAAAGGCAGCGTCGGGAACACCCCGTCGAGCGTGCCGTAGAAGAGGATCTGGGCGTCGCGCGCCAGCGCCGGTGAATAGCGGTGGATCATCCCCGCGCCCACCGGGTCGAAGACCGCGTCGACACCTTGGCCATTTGTTAGCCTGCGAATCTCGGCCGCGATGTCGGTCTCCTCGCTGGTGACGATTACGTGGCTCGCGCCGCTCTCGATCAGGTAATCGACGCTGCCGGGATCGCGGGTCGTGCCGATCATGTTGGCGCCCGTCAGCCGGCCGATATTGAGCGCGGCATTGCCCGCCGTTCCCGTCGCTGCCGTCACCAGCATCGACGTGCCGGGGCCCGCCTTCGCCAGTTCCATCACCGGGAAATAGGCCGTCATGAACTGCATCCAGATCGACGCGGCCTCGACCGGTGACAGGCCTTGCGGCGTCGGGGCCAGATATCGGGCATCGACGCAGGCATAGTCGGCGCTCGTCCCGTCATTGTCATAGAAATAGGGCAGCGTTCCGACATGATCGCCGATCTCGATGCCTGTCACCCCCTCGCCCAGCGCGTCGACCACGCCTGCGGCCTCCATCCCGATCCGAGCCGGAAACGACGGAAAGCTGAAGGAATAGCGATCAAGCATCAGGTCCATGTCGCCCCAGTTGAGCGCAAATGCCTCGATCTTCAGCCGCACCTGACCGGGGCGCGGTTCGGGCGTCGGCGCCTCGATCAGGTCGAGCCCCTGCCAGCCATTGTATTCATGAATTACCCATTCGCGCGGCATATCAGGCCTCCACCACGATGCGGCCGCCAAAGGCCGGTCTGTCGTCAAAAGTGCCGATGCTGGCGATCTCTTCCTCGGATGGCGCCTCGCAGGACCATTTCCGCGAGGGCACCCAGCCACAATCACGCTTCAGAAGCGCACCGTATTCGGCCCGTTTCAGCGCCGCGATCGACGGATCGATCACCGGCACGCCCAGTTCTTGTTCCATGTGGTGGTGAAAGCCCACCTCCATCGTACAGCCGAGGATCAGGGATTCGGCGTAATCTTCCTCCACAGCCTTGCGCCCGGCCGTCATCAGGCAATAGGCGGTGCGGTCGTGATCTTCCTGAAACTCGGTCACGCCAAGTTCGACGTGATAGAAACCCGCCAGCCTGTCGCGGTGGCCGTGGTCATGGACGGTCGATTGCATCTGGTGGACCCATTTGCGCCGCCCGACGATCACGCCGAACCTGTTCGACAGGCTTGCTGCGATCTCGCACGACGCGACACAGGGCGCGGTGACGATCATCTCGCCCGAGACCTCGCGCGCTTCGAGAAGGCCCGTGTCGTAGAAACATCCGATGGCCAGCGCGTCGAAACCTTCCCGCGCCGCCGCGCGCGCGGCGCGAATGATGCCCGCTGTCACCATGCCCTCATAACTGCGAAACTCGATATTGGTGAACAGCCCGATCTCGTCGGGCAGCGAAGTGACATGCACCTCCGTGCCCGGCAGTTTCACATCGCGTGCCATGTCGGCAAACAGATCGTCATGTCCGTCGCGATGGGCGACGGGACTGAGGTACATGATCTTGATCGGGTCGCGCATGTCTCAGACCTCCACGCCGTGAATGACGCGCGCGCGTTCGGCGCTCAGGATGCCGTCCTTGACGTCACGCTTCACCGCCTCCGGATCGCGAGCGTTGGGGTCGCCATAGCCGGCCCCGCAGGAGGTGACGACGCGGATAACGTCATCGGTCGTCAGGCCCAGACCCGAGACGAAACTGTAGCGTTCCGTCTCGCCGTTCTTGATCACCTCGACATAATTGCCAGAACCTTCCTCGGCCCCTTCGAGCCCCCAGGGCTTGATCCGCGAGCGGGTATAGCCCGCCGTCAGGAACCCGTTCTGCGTGCGGATGCGGTATTCTAGGACGAGCCCTCGCCCGCCCGAGAACTGCCCCTCGCCGCCCGGTTCGGTATTCAACGCCATACGGTCGACGAACAGCCCGTTTCGCGCCTCCGAGATTTCGGCGGGCGTGTTGTAGGTTTCCCCGTGGAAGCCGCTGAAGATGCAGGGATTTCCGTCGCGCCCCTCCCATGCGCCCCAGCCGCCGATCTGCGGCTCGATGATGGTGTATTGGCGGCCCGTGTCGGGATGGATGCCCCCGATGAACGTGCCGCAGATGGAACTGAAATGCCCGGCGGGCAGCCGTTCGGGGATATGCGGCGCGAGGCAGCGCCAGATCAGGTCATAGACGCGCACCTCGGTCTCGAAATAGAACCCGATCGCCGCGGGCTCCTGCGCATGAAAGATCGACCCTTCCCGCGTCAGCACCTTCAGCGGCCGGAACGAGCCGTCATTGGCCGGGCTGTCGGGGTCCGTCAGCGCCTTGAACACCATCTGCGCGCAGACCATCGTGCCGTCGCGGCTGGTATTGGTGGGGCCCACGTCCTGATCGGGATTGTCGCGCAGGTCGACAAGGAATTCGGTGTCGGTGATCGTGATCTTGACGTTGAAGATCCGGCCGTCGTCCTGCTCCTCGTCCAGTTCGAACGTGCCCTTGGGAAGGTTGGCAAGCTCGGCCAGCGCTGTCTTTTCCCCGAATTCCATGAAGCTTTGCATGGCCCGGATGAAGGTGTCGGCCCCGTATTTCGTGGCCAGACCCTCAAGCCGCCGCGCGCCCACCCGGACGCTCGCGATCGCGGCCCAAACGTCGCCCAGAAGGAAATCGGGCATCCGGCTGTTGCAGGTGATGATGTCCATCACGGCCTGATCCGTTTCGCCCTCGCGGATCAGCTTGACCGCCGGCAGGCGCAGACCTTCCTGGAAGATCTCGGTGGCCTCACCCGAAAGCGAACCTGGCGCCATGCCGCCGACGTCCGAGTTATGCGCGATATTGGCCGTCCAGGCGATCAGCCGCCCGTCGACGAAGACCGGCATCGCCAGAACCAAGTCGTTGAGGTGGGTCACACCGCCATACCACGGATCATTGGTAATGAAGACGTCGCCGGGGCGGATATCCTCGTGTTTCGACAGGATGAACTGCACCGATTTGTCGAGCACGCCGATGAAGGCCGGGATACCCGCGCCCGAAGAGGCGATCCGCCCTTCGGCATCGGTGATGCCCGTCCCCATGTCGAGCACCTCGTAGATGATCGACGACATCGCCGTCTTGCGCATCGCGGCGAACATCTCGTCGGCGGCGGCCTGAAGCGAATTCTGGATGATCTCCAGCGTGATGGGATCGTTCTGGCTCATGACCGCTGCTCCCCGATCTCGATATGGATGTTGCGATAGGCGTCGATCGACACGCGGTTGCCCGGGTGGATCACCACCGTCGAGCCCGAATCCTCGATGATCGCAGGCCCGGTGAAGGACATGCCGGGCAGGAGTTTCTCCCCGTCGTAGATGTCCGCCTCGTGCGTTCCCTCGAGCGCGTAGTCGACATCGCGCTGCCCCTTGAGCGCGTCCGACGCCGGCGCGTCGGTCAGCTCTTCGGGCTTCATCGTCAGCTTGCCGACCTCGGCACGGGCGACAAGGTGGATGCCCACCATCTCGACCGGCGCGGAGAGGCGATAGGTGTATTCCCGCTCATAGGCTGCGTGGAAATCCTCGGCGATGCGGTCAAGCCTGCCGTCCGTCACCTCGCCTTCGATCAGAACCTCGGTCGTGTGTTCCTGGTTCTGGTAGCGGAACTTGCCATAGCGCAGGAACGTGACGCGCCCCGGATCGACGCCTTCCTCGGCAAAGGTTGCCCGCGCCTTGGCCTCGGCCTCGGCAAAGACGCCCTCGATCAGCGCGCCCGCCCCTTCGGTCAGGTCGGCCAGCTGGGTGACGAAGTAATCGCGCCGCAGATCCGACATCATCATGCCCCAAGCCGAAAAGACCGAGGCCGCGGCAGGCACCACGACCTTCTTGACCTGCAATTCCTGGCCCAGCGCCACACCGTGCATCGCACCCCCGCCGCCAAAGGCCAGAAGTGTGAAATCGCGGGTGTCGTGGCCACGGTTCAGCGACACCAGCTTGAGCGCGTTGACCATGTTGTTGTTGGCGATCCGGATGATCCCGCGGGCGGCCTCGTCGGTCGAGACGCCCAGCTTCTCACCCACCGCCGAAAGGGCCTTTTCGGCGGATGTGATATCGGCCTCCACCTCGCCGCCGCAGAAATAGTCGCGGTTGATCCGGCCAAGCCATAGATTGGCATCGGTGGTGGTGGCCTCGCTCCCGCCCTTGCCATAGGCGGCCGGGCCGGGCAAGGCGCCCGCGGATTGCGGGCCCACATGCAGCTTGCCGAAATCATCGACCCAGGCGATCGAGCCGCCGCCATTACCGATTTCCACCAGATCCACGACCGGCACCATGATCGGGTAGCCCGCCGATTTGCGGCTCCGCTCGATCCAGTAGTCGGTCATGATCCGAACCTCGCCGCCCTCGACCAGCGAACATTTCGCCGTCGTCCCGCCGATATCGAGGGCAAGGATATCGGGCTCCCCGATCAGCTTGCCCAGCTCGGCCGCGCCCCAGAACCCCGAGGCAGGGCCACTTTCGACCATGGTGATCGGCACGGCCGACGTGGCGGCAAGGCTGTCGACCCCGCAATTCGACTGCATGATATAGGGCGACTTGGTAAAGCCCTGCGCCTTGAGACCGTCATCCAGCTTGCCCAGGTAGCGGGCGGCGACCGGCTGCACATAGGCGGACAGAACAGCGGTGTTCGAACGTTCGTATTCGCGCCATTCTCGGGTGATCTGATGGCTCGCGACGACCGAGACCTCGGGCCAGAGCCGGGCCACCTCGGCCAGCAGTGCCTCTTCGTGGGCGGTATTGGCATAGGAATGCAGCAGGCTGATCGCGACCGCCTGCACGCCCTCGGCGCGGAACCTGTCAAGGATCGCGGGCACGCCGGACAGGTCGAGAGCTGCGCGCTCTTCGCCCATATAGGTCATGCGACCGGGCACTTCGGCGCGCAGGTGGCGCGGCACGAAGGGTTCGGGCTTCTCATAATGCAGGTTGAAGAAATCGGGCCGGTTGCCGCGCGCGATTTCCAGAGTGTCTCGGAAACCCTCCGTGGTGATCAGGCCGACCTTCACGCCCTTGCGTTCGGTCAGGGCGTTGATGACGACAGTCGTGCCGTGGGCGAGGAAATCGACCTCGGACGGGTCGATCCCGCCCTTGGCCAGCACGTTCAGAACGCCCGTTTCGAAATCCGGTGGCGTGGTGTCCGACTTGGCAGTGATGATGCGCATCGTGCCATCGGCCGCGGTCTCGAAGGCCACGAGATCGGTGAAGGTTCCGCCCACATCGGTTGCGACCCGGCGAGTGATTTCGGCCATGTCAGTCCCCCTTCTTCAGGGATTGCGCCAGCAGGAACACCGCGGCCCCCGGCAGTTTGAGCGTCTCGGCGGCGGCGACACGTTCGGGCGTGAAATGCCCCGCCACGTTCAGGCAATTCAGCGTGCCCAGAAGTTTGCCGCCCGCGACGATCGGCAGGTTCAGGCAGCTTTCGCAACCTAGGCTCTGGATCAGTTCGTGATCGGCAAAAACTTCGGCGATATCCTCAATGGAATTAGCGACGAATGTCTCGTGCCGGCCCTCGACGGTTTCGGACCATTTGCCCGGCTGCATCGGCTTTTCCCCGCTTGAGGGATAGGCTTCGGGCATGTTGGAATAGGTCCGCCTGGCCACGCCACGCCCGAGGTCGAGCTCCATCATCGTGAAAAGCGTGATGCCGATCGTGTCGTCGACCAGCGCCTCGAGCGCCGCATAGGCAGCCTCGGGCTGGTTCGGGTCGGCGATGGCCTGTGCAAGATCTCTCATGTGCCCTCCGCAAGGCTGTTTCTGAGTGAAAGCTCATCGTTATCCACCACCGGCACCGCCGAAATCAGGCTTCGGGTGTAGGGATCGCGCGGGTTGGTGAAGATGGCTTCGGTCGTGCCCGTCTCGACCAGTTGCCCGGATTTGAAGACGGCGACCCGGTCGGCCACGTTGCGCACGACGGCAAGGTCATGGGTGATGAATACATAGGTCAGGCCCCGGCTGGCGCGCAGATCATTCAACAGCCGCAGAACCCGCGCCTGCACCAGAACATCAAGCGCCGATGTGGGTTCGTCCAGCACAACGATACGCGGGTCGCAGGCCAGCGCCCGCGCGATGCCGACGCGCTGCCTCTGCCCGCCCGACAGGGAAGATGGCGCCCGCTTGCGCATCGCGGGCGGCAGACCCACGGCATCGAGCGCCTCTTCGACCACCCGCCAGCGCCCGGACCGATCCCCAATCCCGTAGGTATCAAGACCCAGCCGGATCGACGCCCCGATCGTGCGCTTGGGGTTGAGCGAGGACAGCGGGTTCTGCTGAACAAGCTGGATCGCGCGGCGATGGTCCGGCAGGCGTCGGGCCGGCAGATCGGCCCCGTCAAAGCGGAGCCGCCCGGAACTCGGCGCAAGGATGCCGAGGATCATGTTGGCCAGCGTGGTCTTGCCGGAGCCGCTTTCGCCCACCACGGCCAGACATTCGCCTTGCGCCACCGACAGCGACACGTCGCGCACCGCATGAACCGGACCATGATCGGTATGAAACGTCTTCGAGACGTTCTGCACCTCCAGAAGGCTCATGCTGCGCCCTCCTCGTGCCGGATCAGGGGGGCGACGAAGTCCTCGCTCACCTCGGGCACGTCCGGAAGGCCACCCCCGGTGATGCGCGGCACCGCGTCCATCAGAGCGCGGGTATAGGCGTGGCGCGGATCGGCAAAGATCGCGGCGGCGGGCCCCTCCTCGACGATGCGGCCACGGTAGATAACATAAAGCCTGTCGGCGAATTCGCGCACGACGCCCAGATTGTGCGAAATGAACAGGACAGACGTCCCGTGATCATCGACCAGTTCGCGCATCAGGTGCAGGGTCTGCGCCTGAACCGAGACATCGAGCGCCGTGCCCGGCTCGTCCGCAAGCAGCAGCTTCGGCCTGTTGGCCAGCGCCATCGCGATCATCACCCGCTGGTTCATCCCGCCCGACAGCTGGAACGGATAGGCCGCCAGCACCCGCGCCGGATCGGGGATCGACACCTCGGTCAGCATCTGCGTCGCGCGCGCATCCGACGCCGCGCGCCCGATGCCCGGATCGCGCCGGCCCAGAACCTCACGGAATTGCCGCCCGATGGTGAAGGTCGGGTTCAGTGACGAGGTCGGGTCCTGAAAGATCATCGACATCTCGGTGCCGCGCAGCGCGGCGCGCTGACGGGCCGACATGGCCCCGATATCGCGCCCATCGAATTCGACGGCGCCCTTGATCCGGGCTGTCCGCGTCTCTTGCAGTAGCCCCAGAACAATCCGCGCGGTTACCGACTTGCCGGACCCGCTTTCGCCCACGAGGGCCACCTTTTGCCCCTGTTCGATCCGCAGCGAAATGCCGTGCAGCACTTCGGACAGGCCGCCATAGCCCTTGAACGACAGGTGCAGGTCGCGGATGTCCAGAACCGGGCTCATTCGTCGACCCCCAGTATCTCACGAAGGCCATCGCCCAGAAGGTTGAAGCCGAAGACGACCAGAAGGATCGCGAGGCCGGGGAATACGGTCAGCCACCAGCTGTCGGGCAGATAGCGCGCACCTTCAGCCACCATGGAGCCAAGATCCGGCGTTGGCGGCTGAACGCCAAGCCCGAGGAACGACAGCGACGAGGCGATGATGATCACGAAGCCCATGTCGAGCGTCATCTTGGTCAGGATAGCGGGCAGGCAATTGGGCAGGATTTCGCGAAACGCGATGTGAAAGCTCGAGGCGCCGATCACCTCGGCGGCCAGAACATAGCCCTCTTCGCGTTCGCTCCGCGCGATCGAATAGACCAGCCGCGCATACCACGGCCACCACATCACCGTGACGGCCAGCATCGCGTTGGTCAGCGTCGGTTCCAGCACGCCCATCATGGCGATGGCCAGAACCAGAGGCGGGATCGACAGGAACACATCGACCAGACGCATCAGGATCGTCTCGACCCAGCCGCCCATATAGCCCGCCAGAAGCCCCACGATCGTGCCCACCGGCGGCGCGATGGCCAGAACCACGAGCCCGAGGCCCAGCGAAATCTGGTAGGCATAGAGGATCCGACTAAAGATATCGCGCCCCACGAGATCCGTGCCCATCCAGTTCTGCGCCGAGGGCGGGCGGTTGTTGTTGAGGAAGTCCACGACCGCGCCGTTGTGGGTCGGGTATGGCGCGATCCACGGCGCAAAGACGGCAGCAAAGACGATCAGCACCACGAGGATGAACCCGATCAGCGACAGAGGATTGGCCGCGAGGATGCGGAACGCCCGGATCATGCCGAGGCCCTCGTGGAATGGCGGATGCGCGGGTTGAGGAAGGCAATCAGCAGATCGACGATGATGTTCACGATCAGGAACGTGATCGCGATGATCAGGACCGTGCCCATGATCGCGTTGAGATCCTTGCGCAGGATCACTGCCACGCCATAGCGCGACAGGCCCGGCCATGCAAAGACCGCCTCAACCAGGAAGGCATTGCCCAGCATCGCCGCGAAATCGAGGCCGATGATCGTAAGCGACGGGATGATCGAGGGCTTGAACGCGTAGGTCCGCGCGATGCGGCTGGGGAAGAACCCGTAGGCCTGCGCCATCTCGATATAGGGTTTCTCGTAAGTCTCGACCATGTTGGCGCGGGTCAGACGCGCGGCCTGCCCGATCCCCGACAGCGACAGCGCAACGGCGGGCAGAACAAGGTGATGCCACGCATTCCAGAATGCCGGCCAGTTCCCAGCAAGTGCCGTGTCGATCGTCATGAAGCCGGTGACGCGCTCGATCTCGTAGATGTCCTTGATCCGGCCCGCGATCGGGAAGAACGGCAGGTAATAGGCAAAGATCAGCATCAGGATCACAGCCCAGACGAAACTGGGTGCCGACACCGTCAGAAGCGACAGAACCCGCACGAGGTGATCGGGCCAGCGGCCCCGATACCTCGCGGCCAGAATGCCCAGGGGCAGCCCCACGGCCACCATGATAAGCCCCGCGAGGAACACCAGTTCCAACGTCGCTGGCAGGAATTGCGCGATATCAGTCGTCACGGGGCGGTTGGTATAAAGCGAAGTACCCAGATCGCCGCGCGCCAGATCGCGCAGGAAGAACCCGTATTGAACCGGGATCGGCTCATCGAGATGCATCTCCGCCCGGATACGCTCCACCTGCTCGGCCGTCGCGTTGGGGCCCAGCGCAATACGAGCCGGATCGCCCGGAATGATCCGGGCAATCGCGAAGATCAGCATCGAGACGCCGATCAGGACAACAAAGGAAATCCCTAGCCGTCTGAGCAGCAATCGCAGGACGGGTGACATGATCTGGTATCCGGTTGGGTCAGGGCGGGCCGGGCGGAGAGACCGCCCGGCCCTGTCTTTCCGATTACTCGGTCATTTCCATAAGGCGGAAGGAAAAGCCCATCCCGTCGAGGCCAAAGGCCATCGCCGGATCGGACAATGCGGGAACGCTGACACGGTCCGAGGCCGCAAAGACCGACTGACGGTCAAAACCATAGATCGTCGGAGCAATCTCCATCAGCCTATCGTTCAGCGCCGAATAGGCGGCCTCGCGGGCCTGGTCGGTCGCGGCCTGACGGCCGGCATCAAGTGCGGCATCGACCTCCGGATCGTTGAGATATTCCGGCGACTGCCACGTTCCCGGAGTGGAGGAGTGATACATCCCGTACAGTAGCGTGTCGGGATCGCCAGTCACCGCGTTGACAAAGATCTGGCTGATGTGGGGCGTGTTCTCGGGGCTGGCGACCCGCTCGGTGAAGAGCGCCCAAGGCAGCGTCTCGATCGAGGAAGTGATTCCCAGTTCTGCGAAGTTGGCCTGCATCAGAAGGGCCAGTCGCTCTTCCAGCGGAACCTCGGCGATCCAGCTGATCTCGAGGTTGAAATCGCCAGGCGCCGTGCCGCATTCGGCAAGGTAGGCCCGCGCCGCATCCATGTCTCGCGCCAGCGCGTCGGACGGCGGGTTAGAGCCGAACATGCCGACCGGGATCGCACCGGTGGAGGGGCTGCCCCCCGAGACATCGTCGGTGATCGCCAGCATCTGGATCGCGGTGCCGTAATCGAAGGCGTTTGTGATCGCGAGTCGGCAATTCACATCGTCAAGCGGCGGCTTGGTGGTGTTGAGCTTGACATAGAAGCCGCCCGTCCCGCTTTCGGTCAGGAGCTGCGCGCCGCCATTGGCAAGCGCCTGCATCACCTCGGGCGGAAGCCACTGGCTGGAAATGTCGTGCTCGCCCTGCGCGATCAGCGTCCGGACCGTTGCCGCCTCGAGCCCGTAACGCAGCCGCACCTGATCGGGCGCCGCCTCTTTGATCTCGAGGAAATAACCGTCATTCTTGGCCATGACAGTTTCTTCTTGCGGGTTGTGCGACGTCACCGAATAAGCGCCAGTGCCCGCCCCGTTGCTCGACAGGAAGCTTTCGCCCCATTCGTCGTCGGCCGTGGCATTTTCCTGCACCAGCACGCTGTCGACGATCGGCAGACGCACGAGCGATGCCACGAAGGGCGCGTAAGGCGCGTCGAGCGTGAAGCTGACGGTCATGTCATCGACCGACTCGGCCGTGACCCCGCCAAAGAGATAGGACAGACCCTGCCCCAGCGCCTGCATCCGCTCGATCGAATAAACGACATCGGCGGCGGTCAGTGGGTTTCCGCTTTGGAAGGTGACGCCATCGCGTAGGGTGAAGGTGTAGGTCGCGCCATCGACCTCCCAGCTTGTGGCGAGATGGGGGTCGTGGCCCGGACCGCCCTGCGTCGGGATGACGAGCGTGTCATAGACGTTGAACATAAGGATCGAGTCGGCGTAATCCGACGCCTTCGCCGGATCGAGTTCGCCTACGGCGACCTCGTCTAGGCGCAAGACAGATTGCGCATAGGCCGGAGCCGTCAGGGATGTCGCGGCAAGTAGCGCCGCGGCGAGCATTGTCCTTTTCATTTGTTGGTATCCTCTCCTGCTGAGTTGATATGTGCCCCTTTGTCGGGGTCGTCTTTGTGAATCGGGGCCGGCGCGTCACCGAAGATGTCCATCGTGCCGCACCAAAGAAGCGATGCGGTCCGATCGGTATGGTTCCACGTGGAATGAACGCGATGACTGTCAAAATGGAAGCTGTCCCCCTTGCAGAGGATATCGCGCTTCCCTTCGATCTCGACAGTGATTTCACCGTCAAGAATGTAGAACATCTCTTCTCCACGGTGGCTGATCGGCTCCGACCGGCGGCCCGGCGGTTGGTGCACGATTACAGAGTGTAGCTTACTGCCTTCAAACTTGGTCGACAGCCGTTCGTAGACGGGTTTCGCGCCCGGCACGGCATATTGACGGCGCTCGGCTTCGCGGGTCAGATCCTCGGTGCCACGAGGTTGGTCGAGGAACTGACTGACGGATGTCTGAAGAACTTCGGAAATCGATACAAGCGATCCGAGCGAAGGGGCAGTCAGATCGCGTTCAACCTGAGAAATGAACCCTACGGACAAGCCGGCTCCGTCAGCTACGGCCTGCATCGTCAGGCCGAGCTCCTTACGGCGCGCCCTGAGGGCCTCGCCGAGCGTTGGGGCGGTTTCGTCACCCACACGGGAAGCATTTTTTAACATAGGTAAAATTTGAGACCGGGAAATGATTCCCGTCAAGTGATATCTTTAGGACTACTAAAAGCCGCCCTAGGCTCCAGACCCATTAATCCGCTTGAGGCTGTCAAGCTTGCATGATTCAA